>JAAHTH010000780.1_pt1 | contig 24731 bp, 32 predicted proteins | sample 6116091 | NCBI WGS metagenome assembly JAAHTH01 (sample SAMN13939990, study PRJNA603662) | sponge metagenome | isolation source: marine sponge | host: Mycale hentscheli | place: New Zealand | collected 2006
ACCAAGTAATAAAAAATTCTGGAACCAAGGTGCCGTATCTAGCAGCAATAGACTACTCAGATTAAAAGTAGATAATGTAAATAAAGCCGCAGCTCTCACTAAAAATGCTTATGGTCCTAATACTTCCTCTGCATTAAAATATAATGGATCTAATGCAGCACCTTATTCAATGAAAAGTAAATATTATGATCCACGGTGTTGTTAATTTATACAATATACCGCAATTAAAATATTATAAAAATGAAATTAAATATACAATAATTATTCTATTATATAAATGTTTCATACACCAAGAATAAATGAAATAAATAATATGGCATTATCTGCTAGTCAGTTTAATACATATAAAGAGTATAGGGAATCTGTATTACGTTCTATGGAATGGAGTCAAAAATTACAAAATGAATTAGGTGTTATAATTGAAGATTCAAAAACAAAGGAGTTATTCCCTTTTAAAGTTATAAATAAACAAAATGGCGTACAAAAAAAGAAATCATTGTTTTCTAGAATAAAATATATCATAGAATTAATAAGAAAGCCAGAATCAGCACCAAAAGAAGAATTACCAGACTATACATTAATGGAGACAGATTAATGATTTATAAATAATATTAATATAATTATTAATATTATATATAATTATGATTGAATATATATGCTTACTTTTTTTTACATATCTTTTTATATTTTATTTAAATTATTTTTTAGATCCTATACCTGGTCCTATACCTATACCATTTATTGGTAATGTTTTATATTGTATAGAAAGTGATAAACATCCAGATAAAAATAAACAAGCATTAGAAACATATAATAAATTTGGACCTACATGGAAAATATATTTACCAAGTAAATCATTTATACGATTAGAAAGATGTTTATATATTTGTCAACCAAAAGATTTAGAGATTGTATTAAAAACATCTTTTTCACACTTTGAAAAAGGTAAGATTCAATATGATATATTTAAAGATTTACTAGGTGATGGAATTTTTAATAAAGATGGAGATATATGGAAATCACATAGAAAAATTGCAAGTTATAAGTTTAGTCAAGCAAATTTAAATAACTTTATGTTAAAAATCTTTAAAAAACACACTACAAAAATTCTACAAAATAATATATCAACTGATATATTTGATGTACAGAAACTTATGTTTGAGTTTACATTAAATACAATATTAGAAATTGGTATTGGTATAGATCCTGATAAACATACATTAGGTGAAGATTTTGGTAACCATTTTGATTTTATACAACAAAGATGTCATAAACGCTTCTTTTCTCCTTTATGGAAAATAATGAACTCACTCAATATTGGCGAAGAATATAAAGCAAAACAAGCAATTGAATATATAAATTCTGCTATTTTAACTATTATAGATGAAAGGAGATATTCACCAGCATATAGTGATATCTTATCTCAATTTATGTTATACCGTAAAAGAGGCTATTCTTATAAAAATGCAAACTATTTAAGAGATATAGTAATAAATTTTCTAGTTGCTGGCAGAGATACTACCGCTACTGCTTTAACATGGTCTATTTATGAACTGGGAAACAATATTGATATATATAATAAACTTCGTACTGAAATATTAAATAACTCTATTGAATCCATTAGTCATATGCCATACTTACATGCTTTTATTAATGAAGTTTTACGTCTACATCCTCCCATTTCAATAGATACTAAAGTATGTGTTAAAAATACAAAATTGAGTAATGGATATGAAGTGTATAAAGGTGATAGAATATTTTATGTGCCATTATTAACTGGATTATTACCTTCATTATGGGATAATGCAGAGAGTTTTACACCAGAAAAATGGTTTGAAAAAAAACCAACACAATTTGAGGTTCCAGTATTCAATGCTGGATATAGACTATGTCTAGGAAAATCTATGGCTTATTTAGAAATTAAAACATTTTTATTTTATTTAGTTAAGCATTATAGTATAGAAATTGTAAAGCAAAATATCAAACATGTATCTAAAATAACGTTAAATATTGAAAATGGATTGTTTGTTAAATTCAAAAAAATTTAATCTACATAACCCCATTTTATATGTGAAAATGACCTCTCATATATAAAATATAATGAAAAATTTACAGTGCTATCTATAATACTAATTTTGATTGCAGAATTAATATCATTATTTATAAAGTAAGCTATAGAAAATGTTGTAATTGTTCCTATTATACGCCATACAACAGCCTTTGTTATACTTCTACATAATGTTTCCTTAGCCATTAATAAATTTTATAATAAAAATTTATATATATTTTTATAATTATTTTGATTGAATATTATTAAGCCAATCTTCAAAATTATTATCATTTAATTCTTTTTCTAATGTTTCTATCTTTGCATTGCGTTGAATAATTGCTTCTCTTAATAATTGTTTTTCAGCTACAATATTAGTATTTGCTTCTTTATATTCATCAAGCTCTCTTTCTACTATAGTTATTTTAGTTTGTAAATTGTCTTCTTTTGTTTTCATTGCATCTATTTTTTTTTCATAGAATGCAATCATATTATCTTGTGTTTTTTTCTCATGTAATAAGTTTTTTAAGTTTTCTTCTAATTGTTTATTCAATTGAATAAGCTGAATACTTTTATCATGCTCTTGAGACAAAGCACTAATAAGATTTAATCGTTCATATAAATAGTCATTTAAAGTAAATATAATGTCTTCCATATTCATCTTCAAAATGAGTGTTATTATTTAATTACTATCAATTTTAATTTAAATTGAATATAAAATTTATAATATATATTATTTATGGATAAATTAGTAAAAGGGACTACTCAAATTACTATTGAAAATAAAAATTGTCTTACTATTAATTCAAAGGATACATTTATGAATGTAAATATATATTTTCCAAAAAATTTAATCTTATCTAAAACTGGTAACCAATTATATTTATTATCAGCATTGAAATTTGGCAGTCAGAATAATATAAAACAAGTAAATAATATATTTATGTCTACTTTATTTGCAAGCACAATTGATAGTTTAATTGAGACTTTAAAAAAAGACCCTACTATGTATTTAAATAATTGCTTATCAAAAACAGGTGGAGGATTAACATTACAAGTTCCATTATTTGAGGTTCCTATTAGCATAAAATTCAACATTCATGCTGAGTATAAATCAGTTACTGGCACTCCAAAAGCCTGGGAAATCTTTAAATCAAAACATAATAAATTACCAAATATTACACATTTTATAGATGATTATCAGTTAGAAAATGATGAAATATCTTTAGATTTTAAGGATAAAATATATACAGATAAGAAAATAGATGAATTAGAACATATATTTAAGAATGAAATTAAAAATCAAATTTAAAATGTATCATTTTATAATAAAGAATATATAACTTATATGAAAATATTACTCATTGTTTTTTTGAAAAACTTTATCAAAAAGTATTATATAAAAGAATTAACGCCATCAATCTTCATAGCTATTTATTTTCATACCACTGTAAGTGTGAAAGCCTGTTACATAAACTATTTAAATATTAAATATATTAATATGTAATGGGTAGATCTAAATCATGGGCTATTGGTAAGCAACGTCGCAACAAGATTCGTAATGAAAATAAATATTATGAAACATATCCTACTTTTGGAGATATTTCTAATAGTAATAAATTAAAAACTCCAAGATGTCAAGCTGAATTAAACGAAAATAAAGTTACTGAAATGATACAAGAATATAAAAAAGACAAATACAAATTTAAAATGAAAGATACTATAATTATTGGGGTATTACATGACATGCCTTTTTTAGTTGATGGACAACATCGCATTGAAATGGCAAAACGACTAATAAAGGATAAGAGTTTATTAAATTATGATATTGAACTAGAAGATTTTAGATTTTGTTATTACATAGTTAATAATCAAAAAGAATTAAGAGAATTGTTTAATTCAGTTAATAAAGATTCTATTAAAAATGAATGGTGGATTAATACAGATGAACAGACACAGGTTAATATCGATCAATTTAAAATGCATATAAAAAAAAAATTTACTAATAAAGGTACATTTCCAAGATCAAAACATCAATATAAATATACACTTAATGAAATATGTCAATTATGTAAAAAACATAATTTATTTAATAATACAAATCCAAATACACTTGCAAATGATATTATAAAAAAAAATGATGATTTAATACAAAAATATTATACGAATTATAATGAAACAAAATATTATAGTGAAGATAACAAATGTATCAAAAATAATAAAAATCTATTTTTACTCAAAAATATTAATTTTTTTGACTATTTTACCAAAGATGAACCCTTATATCATAAACAAAAATTAAAAAAAAAATCAATCCCTAAAATTTTAAAAGATAAATGTTGGGAGTTAACTTATGAAAATAAAGATGCTGTTATCTGTCCTATTCCACATTGTGGTAAACAATTAAATAAATATGATACTTCTACTTGGCACGCAGGACATATTATTTCTGAATGCAATGGAGGTAAAACTGAGATTAATAATTTGCGACCAATTTGTAAAGATTGTAATTTATCTATGGGTAAAAAAAATTGGAATGATTATATTAATATTATATCTAAAACATCTACATAATTAAATAAATAACACCGTTCAAACACTTTATATCCTTAAACTTATCAAAGAAATCTATAAATTCTTCAAAATCTGGACTGGATTCCATCATTCCATATAAACTACATTTTTATTTATCTAGTTCTAACTACCAGTTAATGTATCTTTAAAATAATAATATTCTTTTATAAATGTTTATTCTTATTAGAAACAAATACCATTTTATCATTGTTTTTTATCCATCTATTAAATAACTTCATTAATTCTTTTGTGTTAGTATTTAAAAAAATGTTTTTAAAATCTTCCGGGTAAAAGATATTAGTATTTAACATGTGCTTATATATAGCTTGTATGCCTAATAAATTAGCTATTTTTTGGCTTGAATAATAGGTCGTTTTATAATTATTCTTATATATTTGTTTCACTTGTGCGGTTAAGTTTTCTATTTTTTTAAGATGTTTTATATAATATTCTAGTTTAAGTAATACTTCTTTTACTAAATTATTACTAGTATTAATAAATATCTGTATATATACACCACATACATCAGAATGAATATTTAAATGAACCCCATATACTAATTTTTCTCTTACACGAAGATTAATAAATAAGTAATTTTGTAATATATTAACTAATAGTTTTAATTTTATAACATGTTTATCATTAAATTGTATTTTTGTAGGGTATCTAATAATAATTTGTGTGCTTTTTAGTTTAGTATTTTGTATAAATTTTAATTTATTGTTATTCTTATTGTAAAAACACGACTTGATATCTATAGGTTTAATGATATTATTTTTAGGTAATCTATCCATAAATTTTTTTTTTATTTCCTCTTTATTAAAATTGCCGCTTACAACAAATATAGTATTATTTGGACCATATGTTTTTTTATAATATGTACTAAGTACTTTTGCATTAAAATGTTTTAGGTTATTTATCTGTAAATGATAATCTCTTTTATATTTTAATCCAAATTGTTTAAAAAAAGATTTATCACTTTCTAATAATATATTTGTTTTAGAGTCATCAATATAGATTAATAATTCATTTATGATTGCCTTTTTTTCGCGTTCAATTAATTGATTATCAAAAGTTGGATTAGTTGTTATGCTTATAATATAATCAATCATTTTATCTAGTTTCTTTTTATCACCTGAAACATAATATTTAAGTACATTATTAGAAGTAAATGCGTTTGACTGTAATCCATTATTGAATAAATAACTATAACAATCAAATTTTTTACAATGTTTATATGCGTTTACTAAGACATGTTCTAATAAATGTGAAATACCTAGGTTCTGTTTTGTTTCAATAATAAATCCAGAAAATATATAACTCTGAACGGTAATAATATCTGAATTATTAGGAATGATATATATTTTATATTGATTATATTGTATAGTTTGTAATTTATTTGCTTTTAATGTTTTATTTAATTTTATATATTTTGTCATATATAAGATTATATTATTTTTTTTTGTGAAAGAAATTATATTGTATTAATATATAATGAGAAATGTTTTATATGGAGGACATACAAGACAAATAGGTTCTAGTTGCTCTATGTGTAGTTGCGGTGGAAAAGGCTGTTCCTATTGTCAAAAAGGTAAAAAAGGTAAAAAAAGTAGAAAAGGCATAATGCAAATACAAAGTGGTAATGGAGCTAGAAGTAACATTAGTAGTTCTATTGGAGATAAACCACCATCTCTCATTTCTCCCGGTCCTTCCTCTGCTTCAGGAGGTTACGTACAAAAATGTCAAGATATAAAAGATCAAAATATTTGTAATAGGAGCCAAATATTAAATGCGGAAAATTTACCAACAACCGGACAAGTAACATTACAAACCTGTGGTTATTATCCACCAAATGATACTTGTTATCCAGTTGAAACCCCTGTAAATTTAACAAAAATAATAAATGTCGACCCGAATATTCCAGAAGCTATTTCTGCACTTTCTTCTAGAACTTAATTATTATATCATATTTATTGTTATTTAGGAACAATTTTTATAAGCTTACTATAATATATATATATATATATGAGTAAATATTATACCAAAAAAGCTTTTAACAATAAAAAAAGACGAAAAAAGCAAACAAGAAGAAAACAAACGAATAAACGATTAACAAGAAAACGGTTATCAAAAATAACTAGAAAACATCATAAACAAACTAGAAGAATTGGTGGTTCAAATAAAGAACATGTAACTATAATACCTCCAAATATTAATGCTGATGAAATAAATAAATATTTAGAAGAACATAATTGTATAGTAGAAGAAAGCAAAAAAGAATGTCAAAAAGCAAAATCTCATGGGATTAAATCTATGATGAAAAGAAATTATGAATCTAATATTTCTAATGACTGGATGGCTAGATATTTATTTAATAAATTAATTAAACCTGTTATAAATCATCCATTATTATCAAGTCTAGATATCTCACAAAAAAAAATAATAAGTATAAATTTAATAAACAGATTTGTATTATATACAAATACTCTTACAAAAAAACAAGGCGGTGCTAGTAAACTAGATAAGTTTATTGACAATGCTATGCAGCATAAGATTCAATCAAAAAAACTATCTAGTAATAAAAAAACAAATATAAAATTAAAAGATTATAATAATAAAAAGTTATTCAAAGAATTAGTAAAAGATTATGTTAAAAACTTAAATTGGCATGATATTTATAAACTAAAAAATAAGCTAATGAAAGAGAATAGTCAAACAGGTATAATTGCTAACAAAAAAAAACCTATTACAAAGACTGAATTATCTGCAACACTTCATAGACTTGGAAATATACAATCAAATAATAATGAAGAAGATAAGTATCCTGTTATGATGTCAAGCGATGATGATGAATCAAGCGATGATGATGATGATGATGATGATAATAATGAATCAAGCAATAATGATGAATTAACAGGCATATGGAAAAGAGCTACCGAACAAGCAAAATTCTTAAAAGAACAAAGAGAACAAATACCAGATAGCCAACAAATAAAGGATACAGCGAAATTAATGATTGATGATAAGAAAAAAGATTTAATGAAAAAAATGGCTCAAGTTTTAAACCAAAATAGAAAAGAAACTAAATAATTTTCTTCATGATTTCAAGATACTTTAATAAATCTATCTTGTATTCTTTATAAAAATAACATCTTAAACAGATTAATATATCATTAAGAGCATTATGCTGTCCTGTTGGTTCTTTATTAAATAAATGTGTATGAAGTTCTGTTAATGTTGGATATTTAAAATACTTTGTACCATCTTTAAATTGTCTTTCAATCTTACATAATTGTACGGAAGTTTTCATAGTGCAATATTCATTTCGTTTATCTAAAAAAACGGATGGTTGCTTATTGCGGATACTTTCAACTATAATCATTTTTTTATCAAATTGTAAATTATGTGCAACTAGTCGGTTTGCTTTTTTAGCAAGTTTATTAAATTCATTAAGCGCATCTTTAATGAGTATTCCATGTTCATTAGAATATTCTTGTGTAATTCCATGTATTTTAGTGCTACTTGGAGGAATATTATCTACTTTAATAATAAGATCCTTTTGAGTGAGAATCTTAAATTTCTCACAATCAAAAAGAATAAAACTTAATTGAACGATAAACGGCCAGTTTTCACTATTATAGATGGAACCTTTATAATCAATTGGTAAACCAGTTGTTTCACAATCAAAAACAAGAATTTTCATTAAATTAATAAGTATTTATTGTTCATTATGTTTTTGTAATATAATTTCTTGTTTGTCTTTACATGTATTGAATGATTTTCTGTGATAACTTGTGATTCCATAATTATTAATTCCTTCAATATGAGCTTTTGTACCATAACCTTTATTTTTATTCAACTGATAATATTCAAGTAGTTTAGGAAACTTTTGACATAATTTATCTATATATCGATCTCGTTCTACTTTTGCAATAATGGATGCGGCAGCAATAGATGCAAACTTGTTATCACCTTTAGTAATTAATTTATAAGGACAAGATTTTATTTCATCGTTTTCAAAATAAGTATATGGTTTAAAAGCATTACCATCAATCAATAAAGTATAATCACTATGAATGACTGGTGTATTTTTTATCGCTCTATGCATAGCTTTAAATGTAGCTTCTCGTATATTTATTTTATCAATTTCTTTTTCATCGGAGTATCCTATACCAATTGCTATTGCATTTTCTTGAATATATTCATACGCTTCATTAAGTTTTTTCTGTGATGTAAATTTTTTACTATCTTTAACTTTTGTAATATCAAACTCCTCACAGATTACAACTGCTGCAGAATATACAGGCCCAAATAATGGACCACGTCCAGCTTCATCTACACCTATTTCTAAATAATTGGTATCATAAGCGTTCAGCATTATTAAACTTAATGTATAAAAATATTTTATTTCAATTATATAAATGAAAATAGATAAAAAAACAGGATTAATATTAAGCCTTGCTGTATTATTAGGAATATTAGGATTATTAATTTTAACTGATAATATGAAAGAAAATTTTGATACATTAACCAATGGAGATATAGATACTACTAAACAAAAGACCTCAACTGATGATACTATTGAAAGCCCTACAAAAGATTCTACTGACGATTCTACTGACGACTCTACCGAAGATGCTACGGGTTCATTTGAAGATGTTGTAATACCAGGTGAAGGTTCTGGGTATGGACCAGGAATGTTTGATAAAACTGGACTTTACGATAGTGATTATTATGATAATGGATTTTATGGTGATAGTAAACAAAAATATAAGAAAATAAGAAAATGCAGGGAGAAAAAATATGATCCTAATGGAAAGGATGAAAATGAAGATGAAGATGAAGATAATCCAGATTATACAAGAGATGATAGATTAAGCTATAAAAATCATGATGGTAAGTGTTATCCTGTAAATTATGATGGAGAAAAACAACAAAATCCTGGTATATGTGAAAAATATAATAATTTATGCCCTGTTGATGAACATGGTTGTCATATGGGTGCTGGATATAAATGGTGTCCTACAAAAAATAAATGCTTAAAAATCACTGGTGAAGATGCACAAGTTTGTACGGACGCTCATGGATGTGCTACTGATTCTGGTTATGAATGGTGTGATTTATTAAATAAATGTATTAAAGTTACAGGGGATGATAGGGAATATTGTGTTAAAAATGATAATAATGGCAATGGTAATGGCAATGGTGATAGCAGTTATATAAAATGTAATGGTGAAAAAATAAATTTAGAACCAAATGAAGCTGGTGATATTTGTAAAAATCTTAATACGGATACTTCATTATTAGATGATTATGGTAGTTATAAACAATCTGTAAATGATTATACAGTAGATAATAATAATAATAATAATAATAATAATAATGGATTTTTAGATAGTAGCTTTGAAACAAGAGCCAATCCAATTATTGAAGGATTTAATAGTCGCAATGAAGAAGATAGTTCAAAATATAGAAGAGCGAAGAAAAGAAGTAATAATAATTATTGGGATAGTAATTATCAATATGGAAAAGGTAAGGGCTATGGTAAGGGCTACGGTAAGGGTAAAGGCTACGGTAAGGGTAAAGGCTACGGTAAGGGCAAAGGCTACGGTAAAGGTTACGGTAAGGGCTACGGGAAAGGTTACGGTAAGGGGAAGGGATACAATAAAGGTAAGGATAATGATAAGGATAATGGGAATAATAATAATGATGATAATCCAGATAGAAATAGTTGGGATAACAACTATTATTATGAATGGAAACCTTCAAACTATAATTCAAATTATCCTTTATTAAAAGATAATGTAAACACACATATATATAATAATGATAAACCTAATTTTGGCAGCAATAATTGGTTTGGTTCAGACCAAAATGATTTTATATTAAAAAGCCAAATAGTACCTCCAGTATGCCCTAAATGTCCGGATTCAACTGTATGTAAAAGAGATAAGCCTTGTCCTCCATGTCCTCCTTGTGATAGATGTCCGGAAGATCCATATAAATGTAAAAAAGTTCCAAATTATAATAAAATACCCGAAGAAGATGTGCCAGGATTTTTAAATGATAGAATGAATCAGCTAAATTTTGTACCAAAATTAACAGACCAATCAAAAATACTATAATTTTATTCTTTTTTTCTTACAATCTTTATCAATTGTAAGAGTTTTACACTTTATATTATTAGGAACTATTTTCATAATACACTTGGCCTTTTTACCATATAATGCTTCAGTACATCCCTTATGTCCCTTTTCTTTTTTTGTAAAATTAAATCGTTTATGTTTTTTAGTACATCGAGCCCTAAAATGCTCGTAGCGCTCTCTAACATCACAGTAAGATAATCCAGATTTTTTACCTAATTGTCTATTAATCCTTTCATGTAATTCATAAATAAAACGCGAAAATGTCTCTCTTGATTTAAGGTCTTCTTTAGTTAATGGTTTGTTTTTTAAATTTTTTATTAAATTTTCTCTACAATGTCTACATGGTAAAGTGTATTTTAAATTTAATATCAATTCCTTATATTTTTGTTTTTGTATCTTCGATGGTTGATTTGGATAATTGAAACTAATTGTATGAAGATAATGCCATAAACTTGGACCCCATATTGTAGTAAGCATTCCATCACCACTTAAATAATTTTTTTTTGTAAATATTCTCTTTTTTTTTATTAGTTTATTTTTTTTTGTTTTTTGCATCTTTATATTAGACATATATTTAAATTTACTCGGTAAAATTATATTTTTCTTTAAATAATGTTACATGGTCTTGAGATAATTTAATATTATAAACTTTATTAGCAATTTCTTTATAATAATCTAAATCATTATTAAAATCATTTCTATTAATAATGATAAGTTTTTTATTTACAGTACGAAAGAGCATTAATATAAATAAATTTAATTTTGTGTTTAATATGATAAATTAAAATACATATAATTGTTATATGGCCTTATTACCAACAATAAATGATTTAAAAAAAAATATGGTAATAATTGTGATTGCACTTGTTGCTTTTTTATCTTTAACAGTATTTTTATTTTTTAAATACTTTGGAAAACGTACAAAACCAGTATATGTAGAGAATAAGGAATTTATAACAAAAGAGGATATAGATGATAAAAAAAAGGATGAACCTGGAGGTAATCCTGAAAAAATACCTACTGCAACAATAATGTTATTTAGTGCTAATTGGTGTCCCTACTGTAAAAAATTAGAAACAGATGGTATTTATAGTCAATTTAAAGATCAAAATAATGGAAAAATAATAAATGGATATAAACTTATAGTAAAACAGATAGATTGTACGAACGACCAAGACCCAGAAATTCAAAGTAAATATTTAGATAAATATAATGTAGATGGGTTTCCTAGTATTAAATTATTAAAAGAAGGAGATGATAGTCCATATGATTTTGATGCAAAGCCCACATTAGAATCCTTAAATAAATTTATACAAGATATAATAAATTAATGGTCGTAATTTAAAAAAATATTTCCATATTCAATTCCTTTATTGATTAAGTTTTTTCTAATATTTTTATCATATATAAAATCTTTCCAAGGTTGTGAGTTGAAAGGTATAAAGTATAAATGAACTTGATTTGTAGTTTTAATTTTAGATTTTTTATAATATTTTTTAAATTGCTTATCAATTATTTTAGTAAGTGTTATAAATGTTAATTCTAATAATGTTATATTTTTTATATCATGGTTAATATTTGTTTCATCTTTAATAATAAAATTAAATGTTAAAAGTTCTTTCTCATCTATAGTTTTTAAAGCATAATTAATTGGATTATCTGTTCCAGAATAAAACCCATCTATAAAGTATTTATTTGTGCATTCTAGTGGGGTGAATAAAGGTATAATTATACAACTTATATAAAGAGCATAAATTAAAGGTAAGTCAGGATATGTATTATGGTTTAACACAATAGGCTTAAAGTCATCAAATCTAGTAGCAAACAAATATAATTTAATTCCTGTAATATCATATAATTCTTTAAGTGTAATATGTTTATTCCATCCACACGTGTTTAGTATAGGTTCAAAAAAGGACTCTAAAAACTGAATATCAATAAGTCCATTGCTACTGAATGAATTAATTAGCATATTTATATCTAGTTTCCATGTTTTATGCCATGGTCTGTCTAATAAATAAGTATCAATATCCGCCCATTTTAATTTTGAAAGAATCAAGCATGCTATAATTGAACCACAAGATGTTGCATAAATAGAATGTATATTCTCATGTTGCCACTTATTATGTTGTTGTAATGTTTTTATAATACCATAATAAACAAAGAAATTTAAGCCACCACCAGGAATAACTAAGGCTTTAATAGGCATTTTAAAATATATAATTTTATGTTTATTTTATAAATGTCACATATATTTAATCTAGGTGATTTAGATGATTTTAATCAAAAATTAGATTTAGATGATTTATATGAAAAAAAGCGCCTTCATGACCTAAGGACGTTAGATGTGTTTAATAAAATTTTAAATAGAATACACAATAAGATAAAAATTACGAGTAGACAAAAATTACAAGAGCAATTTTGCTGGTTTGTTGTGCCAGAAGTAATGATAGGAGTACCAAAATATAATCAATCTGATTGCATAGCTTATTTAATCGATAAATTAAAAGATAATGGTTTCTTATGTAAATATATTCATCCAAATGTGTTATTTATATCATGGAAGCATTGGGTACCAACATATGTAAGAGACCAGATAAAAAAAAAGACTGGTATTAATATTGATGGTTTTGGAAAGCCAAAACAAGATAAACAAAATATAAATGACACGCTTAAAAATCCTAATAAAATAAATATCAAAGATAATAAAAAAACATCTAATTTTAAATCAATAAATGATTATAAACCTAGCAAAAACTTTGTCTATAGCAATAATCTCCTTGGAAAAATAGACCCAACAAATGAAACAAAACCATTAAAGTTAAATATTTAACTTTCCTTTTTATATATATGTAAATATTAATTTTGTTATTATTTACAGTTTAATTATATTTTATTCAATATGAATATTTGTTATTGCTAAAAAAATGGATTTTTAAGCAATTTTATAGAATATTCTCTAGATAAGTTGTAGTGGTCCTTTTTTTGCATGTTATAAACAACATGCCTCATGTAAGCAAATTTTTTTTTTTCAAAAGTCTAAAATATTTTTGATTTTGCTTGAAAATATTTCAAAAAATCTCAGTAAGTATAAAAAATAAAAAAAAGTGTGTTTGCCTACATATAGTAGTGAAATCAGTATTTTTTAGTAAAAAACATGTAGGGAATTTATGTAGGGAATGACAAAAATAAAAAAAATTTTTTTTTTCCATAAAAATTATTTAAGAAAAAAATATTAATTTATTATATGAATTGCGAGATTCTTAAAAGTCGCAAGATTGTGAATGGTATTAATTATGTATGCAATCACTGCCTATATTATAGTAGTAAAAAATCTAATTTTTTAAAACATTTATCCACTACAAAACATAAAAAAAGCTACTTTGATCCAAATGACCCAAATGAGGCTGCTACTTTTTCTAAAAAACTCGCACAAAATAAATATATTGTTTATTGTTGTAAAGAATGTGACTATATTACCATGCGAAAGAACGATTATGATAAACATATTTTAACAGCACGGCACGAAATTTTAATAAGTAGTAAAAATGAAGATATGAAAAATAAACAATTAACCCTACATGTATCTAAAACAGAAAATAAGCAAATTGTAAATAAAAATAATATAAAATCCAGTAATTTAAAATCTGATAATTCTAGCCTAGATATTGTAGATAAAAATTGTATACTAAATAAATCCTCATGTAACCCTACAATACCTAAAAATCTGTGCGAGATAAATTTGCCACAAAATACAAAAAGTAGCTTATGTAGTAAAAAAATGGACCTACCAATTGATGAAAATGCCCTACAAAAACAATCTTGTAGGGAGTTTTTAGATAGTATAGCTAAAAAACATGCTCTACATAAAAATTCATCAAATAATATTCAATTAAGTCAAAAAGAGTTAGATTTAACTATAAAGTGTAGTAAATTAGAAGGTAAAATAGAGGCATTAGAGTCATCAAGTTATTTATACAATCAAACGATAAATAATATAACACAAACACATAATGAAGTAAATTATAATGATGTAAATATACATATGTATTTAAATACACATTACAAACAAGCTATGAATATAAATGAGTTTGTAGATACATTGCAGTTTTCAGGAGAAGATATAAAAATGATTAATGATTCAGGATATACATCAGGTGTAAGTAGTATTTTACTAAAAAATCTTGAATTATTAAAAGAGAAAGAAAGACCTATACATTGTATAGAAGATGAAGATAAGACAAAAGAATTATATGTGAAAAAGAAAAATAATTGGGATAAGCAAACTAAAATATTAGATAATGAATTAGATAAATTAAAAACAAAACAATGTCATATTATAAAAAATGATGATGAATTTTTTAGTATGATAAATAATTTAATTCAAAGTAATCCTGAAGAAAAGGAAAAAATAAAACTCTATTTAAAAAATAAATTAAAACCATTACAATTAAATTAGATATTATACTATATCTAATACGTATTTTTTATTTTCAATTACGTTAATATTAAACATACTATAAAATATTTTTTTAATTAAGTCTTTTGTAAGTGGTTGTCCCTCATATCTTGGTGAATCATTAGATGAAAATGAGTCACTTATTCTATTTACAAGTTTATCAAATTTATTTTTTTGTTTTTCATATAAATCATTACTATTCTGAATTGATTCCAATTGTTCTTTTGTGCCATCTTTAAATAAAGCTTTTACTTGCTGATAAACATTTAATTGTATATAATAATCTTGAATAATATTTAAATCTTCTGGTGTTATATATTCTGATACTTTTTCACTCCACCATTGTAGTTTTAAATCTGCAGATTCTAACTCTTTTATTTTGTTTAATTCTTTTAGTATTTTATTAAAAGAGGATAATACTACGGAAGTAGATACATTATATTTATCTGCTAGAGTTTGTACCATAGTTTCTTGAAATATTTCTTTCATAGCTTTGAAGTAATTTGTATGTAAGCTTTTTATTTTATTATTATATGTAGAGAGTAACTGTTTTAATTTATTGCGTTCAATTTCATTATCATTACTAGAGCCACCAGTAAATTCTTCTAAAGGTTGTAAGTTACTTTCTTCATCTTCTTCATCATTCAAGTTTGATAAAAAAGTAGCATCATTTGTAGTAGTTGTAATAGTATGTGGTCTATTTTTCGCATATCTTGCTTGATATTTTTCACGTAAATCTTTCTCCGCTTCTTTTTGTATATTTACATCTAATTTAATTATTTTATTATTTATTATATCACGATTATGCTGTATTGATTCTACTTTTTTCTTCCATTTTTTAATATAATCAGTAATAAATATATCAATCTCTTTATTTATTTTTTCATTTATTTTAAAATTATTAGAACCAGTAGAACTACTAGTTAAATGTCTACCTCGTATAATTCTATCAATATCAGTCTTGGCATTATTGAGTGCTTCTGTATTATATGTTGAATCTCCTTGAAAAGTTAAAAATATGTTATTAATTTGGTCCATTTCTTGTTTATATTTGGTTTCATCATAAGAATATTGTATTTTTTCATCACAGTATATTTTTAATTTACTAGTTTCAACATATGCTTTATAAAGATCTAAACCTAATTTATAATCCTTTTCACAATCACTGTAACATTTTGTAATATCAGTAACTACACTTTTTTTTATATCTTTAATATCAGAAATAGTTAAATTATTTCTAATAGTCCATTTGTTATCTTCTTCAATAAATAATTTATCAATGTAAGAATATATAGCATTAATATTCTGGGTATAATTTTTTTTGGTATTAGAAATAATATCTATATATTTTTCTTCTAATCTAGCAATAGATTCACTTAAGCAAGTTTTATTTTTTACATTATTTAAATAATTACATGTATTTCTGTTTTTTTCTTCATTAATCTTGAGTTTTTTAAGCTTATCAGAATGTATGCCTAATTTAATAAAGGATTTTTGTCTATCAATTAGATTTGTTTCATTCATTTTAGGATTAAATGTATTGCAAATAGTATCATTTGTATAATTACCTGGTGAGTCGATAACTCTAAATAAACTTTCGATCCTTGATTGACAAAAAGATTTATATTCCTTTTTAATTTTTGATAATTTAGTTGGTATTTTATATTGCAATGTAATTTTATACATATCTTTGTCTGAATTGAAAGGGTCTTTAAATTGTAAATCAGATTTTAATACAATAAGTTTTGTTGATATATTATCTAGTTTAATATTTGTTTGTTTATAAACTTCATGTTTAAATTTATTAGCTATGTAATAGTCTTTAGATTCATTAAGGTGAAGAATTTTTTCTTTTTCTATATTTAATTTGTTTATCATATTACTTGATATATTTTCTACTTGGAGTGTTTCATACTTATTATAATCAGAATGTACTCTTGTTTTATATATATCTTCTTCATCCCTTGTAAAATCAATGACTTCTTTAATTGCATCAAAAATAATTTTAATATCAATATAATATTTGGCAATTTTTTTACAAGCTTCTTTTTTAAATTCGCCTTTATTTCTATTTTCTCTTATTCTACCCATAACTTCTTGGAAGTCATGTTTATCTAAAAAATAAATCATTTTATTATTATCCGTGTCTTTTTCATTTATAATATTTTCTAACTCTAAATGTTGAAAATTACGTTCAAGAATTTTCTCAGTCAAAATAACCATATCTTCACATGAATTTTCTTGTATTTTATTTGTATTCCTTAAAAAATTTGCAGCAATAGTATTTAATGTTTTTATACTTTTTGTGACTTTAACCTCCTTATTATATTGTTTTGATAAATTATTATAATAATCAGCACTTGTTTTAGCCATTTCATTTAAATTACTTAAATTTGAACCCATTTCTTATATTATAATATTATAAAAATTGAATTAAATATATATTTATAAATATAATTTATGCTATTAAACAAAACCCAAAAACGTAGAAAAAAAAAAATAGATAAGGAAGAAATATGGAAAAATTTTGATAGTGAGATAGCATCATCATCTGAGAAAATGACCTGTGTATATAATGAAAAAAGTGACTGTGAATTTTGTGAAATGTGTAAAACTGAATTAGCATTTAATGAAGAAAATCTATTAACTTGTATGAATAAGCAATGTGGAATTATATATAATAATTTAATTGATAATACAGCTGAATGGAGATTTTATGGACAGAATGATACAAATAATAGTAGTGATCCAACACGCTGTGGTATGCCAATTAATAATTTACTAGAAGAGTCATCTTATGGTTGTAAAATTTTGTGTCAAGGAAAGAGTAGCTATGAAATGAGAAAATTAAGAAGATATACTGCATGGCAAGGTATGCCATATAAAGAAAAATCAAATTATGATGATTTTCAGCGTATTATTACAATGGCAGGAAATGCAGGTATATCAAAAATTATTGTGGACGAAGCACTTAGATATCACAAAACGATAATAGCTCAAAAAACCTTTAGAGGTATAAATCGTGATGGAATTATTGCTGCATCTATATATATAGCTTGTAGGATTCATCAAAATCCAAGAACACCTAAAGAGTTAGCTACAATATTTAAATTAGATAATAGTAGTGCAACTAAAGGATGTAAAAATGCTATTAAATTACTAAATACTGTTGAATCACAATTAGATAATTCAGAAAAGACAAATTTTGTTACAACAAAACCTGAAGCATTTATAGAGAGGTTTTGTTGTAAATTAAATATTTCTCAAGAGTTAATTAAATTATGTTTATTTATGACAAATCGTATCGAACAATTAAATTTAGTACCAGAGAAAGCTCCACAGTCTGTAGCTGCTGGTATTATTTATTTTGTAAGTCAAGCATGTAATTTAAATATTGATAAGCAAGAAATACATAAAGTGAGTGAAATAAGTGAAGTCACTATTAATAAGTGTTTTAAGCGTTTAGAAGAACATAAAATGAAATTAATACCAAAAGTTATACTAAATAAATATAAAAAGTAAAGTAATTAAAATATTTTTTTTAAGTAAAAAATCTAAACTAAAAAAATTGAATAAATTATTTTAAATTAAATAAAAATTATGTCTAATAGAGAGATTACAAATTTCTTAAAAACAAAAATACCTATAGAAGTTGAATATATAATTTATGAATACAGTTTATCAAAAGAAAATTATGATAAGGTTATGAATGAATTAACATTATCATATAACGAAGGATTATGGTGGATTTATAGACCACAACCTACAGAAACCTATTTTTACAACAAAGAAGGAGAATATATTTTTGATGATGAAGACCAACCAAATAAAGTTGAATTTCAATGTTATAATGAGGATGATTTAATTTGCGAACAAGCCATTTTACATGAAGAATTATTGAATGAACTAAAGAGTCGATATATTCCTATATATTACTTTAATGTAAATTTAGATTATCAAAACTTATAGTTAAATTAGTATGTATAAGTTAATATATAGTCTCTTATTAAACTTAATATTATAATCTAAGTCAATAATATTTGAAAATAGTTAAATATTATTAACTAATTGTCCCGATCAATTATTAATAATTATCATATTAATTTTTTTCAAATTTAATTATATGATAAATATAATTAAAAAAATATACAATCAATTATTTTATGAAAGTAAAACAAAAAAAGAAGTTTATGATAAATTACAGTATCCAATGCCTCTACATGCTAGGTTACTATTAAATAGTAGTATATTTTAATAGTCTATAAAAGTAATTTGTCTGGTTTATATTTTAAAATATCCAATTCTTTTGATGTTGTTAAAAAATTTTCATCTCCATAAATATCCTGTAATAGTAACCATTCAAATAACCCACCCACATAGATAGATATATGCTTAAATCCTAAGTCTATTAATTGTTGTGATTTAATATAAATACTATTATCTAAACAATTCTTACCATATATATATATATGTATATCCTCTTTTTTGTTGTTTCTCAATAAATCATTAATTATTTTTTCTTCATTTTTAGAATCACGTGTACCTAAAATTAAACATCCTTGATTATCATGAGATAATGTACTAATTAACATTCCATCAGTCTTAATATGCTGTTGTATATCTTCAAAACTAATTTTTTTGTAGGATGGTTTATTTCCCATTAATATAAAGAATATAAAGGATACTATTTAAATATTTAAAATCGCCATTTATGACCGCATTCTATACAGTTCACAAAAGTAGTCATAGGCTCATCCGCACTCCTAGTTTGTAATTGATAATGGCTACAATTATTAGACTTACATTTACGACATTTAAATTCACTATTAATTTTAATTGTATTCTCATATTTATTTTTATCTCTCTCTTGTTTTTCTTTGATTAATTTATGCCAAATTTGTGTATTCATTTCTTGATGATTGTAATTTGCAAATTCTTTTATTGATATTTTATTAGTTAATACATCCTCTTTTAACTTTGTATTATTGATTAAATTAATATAACATGTTTTAACACGGTCCTTATAAATAACTTTAAAATAATTGTTATTTAGATCAGGTTGAACATGTTTTGTATTAGCAAATTGTATGGAATGTTTAAAAATTTCTTCTTCTAATTCTTCTCCAATAGAATTATCAACCTCTTTATTAAAAAGGTCTTTAATTACTTGTCTGACTTCAACCATACAAATAATTTCTATAAACTATTTAAATCAATTTTTTAAGAAAGTGAATAGGATGCTTCTTCATCATCAGATATAATAAACTCCTCATCATCTTCATCAGAGACTACAAAACCATCTTTTAGATATCCACTTGTTGTTTTCATTTCATCTGGATATTCATCTAATTCATCAATTTCATTTTCATCTTCTGAGGCATAATCATCTAAATTATAAAAGCCCCCAAATAAACATTCATATAATTTATCCCATAAAGATTTAGTTAAATCTCCATTTTCAGAAACTAAAGCCATTGTGTCAAAGTAAAGATTTGTGTCTTTTGGTGGAGGTAAATCATACTTATTTTCATTTCCAGCACGTCCATCTAGTTTAGCATAGAGAGAAATATTATATATTTCATTTTTAAAGTTTATATTCCATGTATGTTGTTTATTAAATTGGTTATTATTTTTATATCCACAATTTTTATATAGATTTGAAATCAGATCATATGTATCTTCAATAATAATACCGTGTTTATTAATAATGATAAATTTAACCATAATTAATCTTTTTTTATAAATTTAAATAGTTTTTACTAATAAATTCTATATGAGATATTATTTAGAAACATTACCAGTCAGAGTAAATTTAAAATTATTAAATAAAGGTACTAAAAAAACAAAACATTTAATTATATCGGAAGAAGGGATTATAGAACATGGAATAAAAAATTATAAAAGAATATACAATGATTCTAATATACATTACCATACATTTCCAAAAAATAATATAACAATAGTAGAAGATACAGGTTCATACAAATTAGAAGAGTGTTTTAATATACCATTAACTCATAAGTTAATAACAATAGAAGAAGAAATATTTAATATAAATAAAATAAGAATGATAATAGAAAAGATGGATAATAAATTATATAATATATATTTTCTAGCAGGTTCAATCAATGAAATTAAAAATAATATTGATACGTTAAATCTAATATTTAGTTAATCTAGATAATAGTAATAATGTTAGAAATTACTATTTATGTGTTTTTTTTATTAATTATTATTTTATTAGGTATAGAATATATATTCAACGTAAATTATCAAAAAACTAGTGAAGCAAAAAAAACATATAATAAAATAATAAAAGAAATTGAAACTTCAAGAGTTCATTTAAAAGAAGATTTAGAAAAGTATATTAAGAATTCAACATAAAATTATTTTATACAGATTAGTATAATGGATCTAGAAAAGAATTATGATTATGTCTATAATGTACCATTTGGTAAAAAATATACTCTAGCTTTTACTTATGAGTCTGGAAATCATGTTGCTATATTATCAGATAAAAAAAAGACAACTAGAACAAAAATTAGTTTATGTTATAGTAAAGCCTTAATAGGGACAACTATACAAGGAACAATTATAAATAACAAATATTTTATTATTCAAGATATTTGTTATTACAATAATAAACCGTTTACACAAAATAATAAACAAAAATTAATTATATTAAATAAGCTATTTAATAATTATAAAAAATTAGTATTTAATCGATTGATAATAAAAATGCCTTGTATTGATAAAAATATTGAATGTTTAGTATCTAGATTAGAAACATTAAATATAAAAAATTATGGTATAGCCTGTTGTTTGTGGACCCAAAATATCTATAAACTATTAAAGTATGAAAGTCTAAATACAAAAGTATTTAAGATTAAAGCAGGTATAAAAAGCGACCAGTATTATCAAATAAATAATAATAATACACTATTATTAATTCCAAGTTATAAAATTAGTAAATGGATGAACTCATTATTTAGGAGAATTAAAGAGAATGATAATTTAGACTCTATACAAGATAGTGATGATGAAGAAGATTTTGAAAATAACAATGAAGATAAATGGTTAAAGAAAGATGTAGAATTAGATATATTATGTTATTTAAATAATAAATTTATGATGTGGGTTCCAAAACAATTAGTACATAATGTATCTACCAATTAATTCTCTATTTCTTAATTTTTTAAAAATCTGGAATTTGATTTTTATATACTTTTTGATTGTCCTTTGAAATTCACGTAACCAGAATGTTTTAATTATAGCAATGTCTTTATAGTTGATTTGTTGTATATGAATAATATCAATATTACATTTTCTTAATAAATGTTTTGTTTTAGGATAATGTTTATAAGCTTCATGATTAGAGATAGAATCTATATTTTCATTATAGAAAGTATGCCATTCTTTTTTATGAATAGAGAAGAAATCGGGGTTAACATATAAATCATTTATTTTGATAGTATCATATGTTAACCAATTAAGTTTATTATAGTCAAAGTCTAGAATTACAATACCTAAAGTATAATTCATTATTATAATCTAATTATATTACTATATATTTTTTTATCATAATGTATTATATATGGTTAAATTAGATATTTCAATACAAAGAACGATACATAAATTATCAAAGAGTATCTATTTATTGTATATTCTAGTGGGGATTGCTTTTTTGAATTTAATTGGATATTTAAGTACTGGTGATATAAATTCTGTAATTATATTTTGTTTATTAGGAATGATAACATATATGTATTCTAAAAATATGATAATAGTATTATCTGTTCCTGTATTACTTACAGCTTTTGTATCAACATTAACAACTAATGATAATGCAAGTAGAAAAGAACAATTTGATAATAAAGTAGAAAACGAACATGAAAGTCCACATGAGGAGGATTATGAAAATTCTTATGATAATAAAGAACGACAATTTGCTGGAAAAAAAAATAAAAAAAAGACACTAAAATCAAAATATAAAGTTGATAAAGATGCTACAGAAAATAATTTCTATAATAATCTATCAACTAGTGAAGACATTAATGATGATGATATATCTCATATGACTCAACATACAGAAAAATTAATACAAAAACAAAAGAAACTAAAAGATACAATGAATCAGTTAATGCCAATCGCAAATAAAACAAATGAATTTATGAATTCAATAGATATAGATAAGTTAGCTGGATTAATAGGAAATCTAAAAGGTTTTTAATGATATAAATATATTTATATATACTATATGCCTCGTAAAATAGAATCTTCTAATTCAATAAATATTTCAATGCTTATAATAGTTATATTAATCTTAGCTTTCATGTATTATACAACAAGAAATAATAAAACAATTATAATTACACAACCTACACCTTCACCAGTAAATAATATACCGATGATGGCTTCAGAGTTTAATGGTAATATATTATTTAATCCAATGACTCCACCTTTAAAGGATAATGCATATTTAGAGAATGGCTGCTGTGGATTAAGAATTAATCAACCAACTCAAGGAGGTTGTTTTCGTTGGAAACAAGTGGGAATATTAACAAGAATAAACGGTCATGAAATGATTTTACCATTGATGGGAAAACCATTAATTAATAATCGTGATAAGTGGCAATATTATACAATAAGCGACCAGAACAACCAATTAAAATTACCAGTAGCAGTAAATGGAAAGAGTTGTACTTCTGATTATGGTTGTAAAGAAATCTATAATGGAGATTTAATTTATGTAGAGGGTTATAATGATTCCTTTAGAGCTACAATATATGAAAACAATACACCTAGATATATTCCCTATATTTGAATTTAAATTTAATTTCTTATTAATTATTATGATGAGAACAATATGTTTAGATGAAACAAGTATAATGGACGATATAACTAATATAATACTCAAATATACATTATTTAGAAATCGTATGAATGATTTACAATATCTAGAAGCTAATGATAAAATAATTATCTGGGAAAATAAAATATATAAAGAACAAATGCCTGCTTTATTACAACCTATTACAAGACCGTTATTCGGTCAAAATAGACATACTATAAAATTATATTTTGATAGTGAGTTTAAAGATTTTAAATGTATATTAAATAGTATATCCAAGTTATATACTATTGTTCCAGAAACGCATAAACATTATTTACAATTAAATGATATAAGGGATAAAATCATAAAATTTATTGAATTAATCTTGCCTGGTATTTTAATTATTAAAACTGTTTATGAAAATTCACCTCCAAATATAAATTCTACTTTAGATCCTATTATATATCATCTCCAACAATTTATAAAAAAATATAGAAATAATAATAAAAAAAAAAAGAATTAACTAGTAGTTTGCATAACCGTTTTAATATATCTTTTGAATAATTCATCAAATGTATTTATACTAGACTCTTGTGAACGATTATTTATACCAGATGCTATAGAACTTCTAGCAGGCATGCTAGGTGGTGTATCTGGAGTGCTATCTGGAGT
>JAAHTH010001080.1_pt1 | contig 24729 bp, 27 predicted proteins | sample 6116091 | NCBI WGS metagenome assembly JAAHTH01 (sample SAMN13939990, study PRJNA603662) | sponge metagenome | isolation source: marine sponge | host: Mycale hentscheli | place: New Zealand | collected 2006
ATATATTTTATTTTTATTTATCATATTTTAACATTAAGTTTTTATAATCAACTTCTCTTTTTTCAATATCTGAATAATCAGGAAGTTGATAACAACATATTGGTGTAATTAACCACCAATTATCTTTTCTTTGAAGTTTATGATTATAAAAATCCAATGAATAATCACGATTATTTGTTTGAAGTAATAACTTTAATCCTTCATTTAAATTGTTGATCCATTTATCATAATAATGTTCTTTAATAATATAAGCACCAGTTGTGAAACATTTTGAAACTTTAATATAATCATCATGTTCAATAAAAGGTCTGAAATTATTTCCACCCATCATTAAAACATCAAAATCTTTATTAATTAATTTATTCACTTTTCTAATTAATAGATGTTCATTCTTAATAACAATATCATCTTCAAAAATACAAATATATGGATATCCTTTTAATTTGGCTTCTTGAACACATCTTAAATGTGATAATGCACAACCAACAATTCCCCATTCTGTTTTTATTGCTGGAAATCGGTTTGGTGTAATTCCCAATTTAGATAATTGTTCAATAGCATTCTTGTTTCTATCTTCTCTTTCATCTAAATTAATGTAAAAATGATTTTTGAAAAGATTTGTCATATTATATATTAAACAAAGAAAATAATTTTAAATAAATTAATTCATATAAGTGAGAAATCAGATGTTCCCATTTGTGTTATTTTCACTTATATAAACACACAATCGGGAACATTTGATTTCTTAATTATACAAAAAAACTATTAAAAGCAATCATTGAAATAACCTTCTTGGCCATATGTTATATTTCTTGGTTGAATAACTTTTCTTAATTGTTCTGCAACTCTCTGTTCTTCCCTCTTTTTTGCTAACATTTCATTTTTCTTTGCTTTTCTATCTTTTCTTATTGTTTCATATCCCATAATGGCATTTAATGTTGCTTTATCTAAATCTGCTTGTGTATAATATTTTTCAGTTTTCATATTTGGTTGAACTTCTATTTTTTCAGGTTCTTTTATAATAACTTCTTTTTTAGGTTCAGGTTCTTTTTTCTTTTTAGGTTCCAAACCAACTTCTGCTCTCAAATCATTTATTTCTTTTTGTTTCTTCATCTTTTGTAAATCTTTTAATTCTTGTTTTTCTTTTGCTTTTTCTCTCCGAACCTCCAATGCTTTTTGCCTTGCCAATGCTAGTTTTTCCTTTTGTTCATCTGTCATTGGTTTCCTTTTCTTCCTTTCTTTCTTTGGTTTTTCTTCTTCAACCACCTTCATGACTGGCCCGTCCCCATAAATATCTTCCATTGTGGATCTTGGTTTTGGTTTAATAACTTCGGGCATAACTTCTGAAACAACTTCTTCTTTTGGTTCATCATCTTCGGGTTCATCAATCTCTTCTTTTAAAGGTTCAGGTTCTTCTTCAAGAAATTGTGGCAATACATTCATATTTATAATATTATATATATTATAAATTGTTTCTAAAAATTATTAATATTTTCTATTAATTTGTATTAATTAAAAAAAGAAATTAGATTTATTCAGATTTATCCCGAATATGAAGGCAAATAATGGTTTCACCAACTAAATCATCGGCAAGGACTTCATCATCTTGGCAAACATCTAGTGCAAACTCATTCACATATAAATCTTCTGAATTATTAAGTTGAATATAAACTCTTTCCTGTGGTTCAAAATATAATCCCGTGCCATATTCTCTGCCCGATGTATCAAAACGAGGGATATGATACAATATTTTAGATGGACGACCAGTTCCAGCATTCACGGATCTGTTAGTGAAATTATTTAATCGGATAAATAATGAATTATCATTAACAAGGGTTGGTTTGGTGTCCGAAGTATAAAAAATACCTCTTGATGTGTCAGCAGTTCCACCAGCCCAATCTAGAACGGCACGATTAGTGAAACCAAGTGTTTTATCCATATTGGCCCCATCTGTATCAAGATAATTTGTGTTATCTTCTTTAAGAATTAAAATCTGTTCATAATTATCCAAAACATCTGTTGCTTCTGTGAAACCATGTTGGACATATTCAGTGGTTAAATCAGATAAATCAAACATATAACGACAATCAATTTCGGCACAATATTCTAGTTCAACACCAAGATTTTCCATTCTATTGAACCAATCCGATGTGCTATCACCTCCACGGAATACTTGATTTCCCAATTTCATTTCTCTTCCTTGATATGTTGTTATATCAAGTGAAGTGAATGTTCCAATGCCATTTGTAAGCATTACCTTCGGATACATATTCCAATTTGTTTGCCTTGATGGAACAGGATAATTTCCTTTTCCTGCTTCTGTTGAACCTCCAATATAAGAAGTTGAAGCAATTTCCACTTCTGCCGTGGAACCTTTTGCCATATAGTAAATAGAAACTTTTTCATTATCAATTTTAAATCCAATTCTATCAATATTTGAAGCATTTGTTGAAAGATTAATCCGACCACTTCGTGTTCCAGTGGCAAATGGACTTTTTGTCCATTCTCCATAAGGTCCAACTGGATTGCTTTGTCCTCTGTAATATTGAACTTCTTGCATATGAACTTGATTATCAACATCGGGATCTTTAACACATTGATATATTTTAAGGAAATAATTTGATGTGCTGGTTATCCTTTCACATGAAACAGCATAATCATAAAATATATCACTTCTTAAACCTGCTGGTCCATTGGGTGAAAAATAAGATGGTTGCCCCTCGGCACTATTAAGTCCGTTGTTATATCTTGCTAAACCAATCATAAAATCTTGACCACCTGGATTTGAAGCATCGGCACCTGGCCCATATCCACCAGTGGCATTTTGAAGATTAGTTAAATCAAAAAGACATCTTCCACCCATATGTGATATTGGTTTATCATATCCCCAAGCAATATTATTAGTTGAACCATCCCTTGTGCAATCAAACTTGGTTCCTTTATTTCCAGCAATTTCTGTGATTGTCATTCCTGGTGTGGCAGTATCAAGAAATTGGAACTTATCAGCATCATTAAAAACATCAGTGGTTCCCATAGATGTGTTATATTTATATGTCATTTTAAAACCTTCAAAACCCGATCCATAAACTAGATCAGATTTAACAACAGCAGTGGAACCACCATCTCCAAACATATCGGGATGTGGAAGTCCAATTTTCATTCCTTCTGTTAATCTTCGGTTAAACTCTTCAATATTTACATAAACTTCCTGTTCTCCATTTTCCAAAAAAGGTTGGGTGGCAATAGGAGAACATGTTGTGTCAGATGGCTGTTGTGGGGGTGTGGTTAAAGAAGTTCGGTTTAAATGTTCTCCAAACCAGGAATAAAACCTATCCCCTTGTGATATTTCAATCTTGCCATCTTTTGTAATCTTAACAGATTGAACGGCAATTTCACTATCTTTTGGGACAATATGGGTTTGTTTAAGATTATTAACAAAACTATATGGCCGTTGATTGTTCTGAACACTTGAATTGATATTTTGACTTTTATTGCTACAAATTACCAAAGACATCTTTTTATTTATAATTTATATAATAAAAAAAAAATATATTATAAATTATAAATAAAATGCCCACTTCAAAGAAAACCAAAGTTATGCAACCAGTCGGAAATAAAAATCAACTTCAATTTGTTGTTAATCATGAAGCATCAAAAAAAGCAGTTATTAAACGATCTGCTATTTTTGAGGAAACAAAGTTAAAAAATTATGAAAGCAATAATGCTAAACACATTGCTTCTCAAAGAAAAAAGGTTAAGGGATGGAAAGAACCATCGGAAAGTTAATTTTGATTATAATTATCATCTTTATCTTTGGTTCTTCTGTATGAAACAATTTCAAGATGTTTATTAAGAAGTTCCTGATTTAATGAATATTCAATAAATGTTTTATCTCCATCACGAACCTTCTTGGAATTAATCATATCACAACCAAACAAATGTTTATACATTTCAGCAATTAATTGTTGAACCCTATATTTATCAGTATAATCAACATCACTTTGTTTTCTGTGTGAAAATACCTTTTTATATTCTATTTGGATTGATTTAGCAAGTTCAGGAGTTAATGGTTTATCAACATTGATATATTCCCCATTATCTTCTTCGGGTTTTTTGCAAACCAATCCTCTGATTTTATTTAATAATATCATCTTCATTTCTGTTGATGTTGTTTTCTTACAACTGAAATCCATTGATTGTTCTAACTTATCAAATATTTCGTGTTCTTTCTTTGTGAAAAACTTGGAAATATGCCAATGTTCTGTTAATCTTTTTTGTTCAGTGATTAAAGATTTTTCAATATCATTTCCAATATCTTCATATGGGATATTTAGCATAGTGTTTATTTCAATTGTTTTTGGACTAAAATATTCTGTAATCTCACCCATATTATTGTTATTTTGGATTAATTTAGTTGAATACCAATCCATCATATCAGTTTTAATTTGTGTGGGACTTCCCCACCAACAATCTTCTTCTTTTTCATAATCTGCTAATTTTTCATTTAATCTTTTTTCATATAGTTCTTTGATTACATGTTGATTAGATTTCCGATATTCTTGAATATATGGTTTATATTTTTCAACTGCTTCCATATATAATTTATCTTTTTCTTCATTGAACTTATCCTTTGCTTTCTTTTCTCCTTTGGTTGAAGTTTGGAAAATCTGACAATGATTTTTAAATCCCCTATCCTTTAATAATTGGATAAAATGGGCAAACTTATTAGTATTATAACAATCAAAATTATATTTATATTTGGCTAATAGTTCCACATAATCTTCATATCTAGTATCAGTTGAAAGTTTGAATGTGTTGGCACCATATAAATCATTTTCTTTGATTTCTTCCAAAACATCTTGATATGAATGATAATTATAAGGTTTGCAAGTTTTATCAGTGAATAGATATTTAAGTTCAATAATATTCCGACACCGACAAACTTGTTGAAGCATTCCACGAGGTGTGATGGTTTGCTCACAATAATATGTGAATACTTTTCGTGGCATTGTGCTATCAATTCCATAAATAATCTTTGGTGAATAAATAACCTTATTCCATTTATCCAAATCAAAATGGCCCTTTGTGTCAGATGTAATTAATAGAATATCACAATCTTCTGTGGTTCCAACTGATCCACTAACAGATGCTAAAACCTCTGCCATTGTTTTGCTATCACAACAGCAAATCCATTTTGGTTCTGAATTAAGTTCTTTAATGAATTGTTCATATGAGCCAATTTCAGATGATGGAATATCATTATTATGTTTATATTCATTTTTGATATAATAAGGTTCAACATTTCTCATTTTCATAAAGGATAAAGTGATATCATTAATATCAGCATCTGTTCCAATAACTTTATCACATTGTTTAAACATGATTTCAAGAAGTTCAAAGATGTCCCTTCTTCTTGCTTGGATAGTGGGGAGATCCACATTCACAAGATATTCAACCATTGAATTGACTTCATCAAGATATATATTATATCCTTCAAAGTTTTCCCAATTATTCATTTTATTAATGCTATCAATATTGATAATAATATTTTTTCCTTCATAATCAGACCAAGTGTTTCCAAATCCCCAACCTTCTTTTTTAATCTTATCTGTGATATCTTGGTGAAAATAACATTCAATTCCTGCCTCTTTAAAAACCTTTTCTTGTTCAAGTCCTAATGATACACGGGAAACAATAGAAATAAATGGTTTTCCATCTTGAACAAAAGATTTAAATGAAGTTGTTTTTCCTGTTCCAGTATCTGATTTAATCATTAAACATTTTTTGTGTGTGTATTTATTGAAAAACTTATGGCCAAGTTTTCCCTTTTCTGAACCAGTATTTTTTCCAGTATCTATGATTTCATCGGGTTCAATTACATTTTGAATATCGGGTTTATATTTATAATAATCAAGTGTTGTTCGTGCTTTATTATATTTGCTATTTAATAATAGATTATTGAATGCTAGAATGTGTTTATGTCCAGTTATGTTATCATAAAAGTGTTTTCCATATTTATTAGGATCTCCCGTTTTCTTAACTCTAATCTTTGGATATTTACACCAAATGTCATATCTATCAATTGATTTCATTGCTGTTGTGAAAATAAAATATCCACCATATGTATTGAAATACTTTTTGGGAAGTTTCTTAATAATATTATTTAACATATAATCTGACATTGCAACTTTATAAACAGATAAATCAATTTCTTGTTCTACATGTTCCTCAATCACATTTGTTTCAGGATTAATAACTTTAACCTTTTTTTCTTTATTAACTTTTCCTTTTCCAACTTTTTTGTCATATAGATTATCAAGACACCATTTTAACATTTCATCTGACATCTTGGCAATTGGTTTATTTTTTAGAACTTTATATTTCTTTCCATTAACCATAGAACCTGGGGCAATAACTAAACCACCATCAGACCTAGTGTCCATAAAATGTTCATCACATTGTGTTTGTTTCAATCTTGGTTCATATTGGAAAAATAGATGTTGGCCACCATTTCCAGTTTTACACATAAATGTTTCAATATCTAAATAATCGGGAAATGCTTGAATAAAAGCACTATCTTCTTTATTAAAAATCTTATCTCCCTTGGAATAAAAATCACAATCTAGAACAACAATCATATTGTTTTTTCCTGTTGGATATGCCCAATTATTCTTGGAACAATCTTCCATTCTTTCTAATGAACGACATTTCCACTTGGATTTATAATCCCCAGTATCTTGCCAATAACCATTGTGTTTTCCTTTCTTCCCCCATTCCATACTGGTTGCTGGGTTCTTTTCATTAACATCCAACTTAAATGATTTTAGGTTTTGTGGTTCCATATATAATGAACTAATATTTTTATTTTGAGGAATTAATTTATTATCCGAAATAGTTTTTTCCATTACTTAATAATATATATTAAATTATCTTTAAATAGGGATAAATCAAGATTTCGTTTTGTTCCCGATTGTTGATTTATATAAGTTAATAATTTACAAATGGGAACATTTTTCTTTTCTTATAATATAAATAAATAAGATGGTTGTTATGGAGGATTTCACAATTGACCAGTTTGCTGGAAGCACAGCATTAATATTAGGGAGTTTTGCAAGTTTGCTTTTGGTGATTTGGCAAAGTCGTTGTTTATGTAAGTGTCGGATTGGATTATCCGATGAATGTTATATTTTTGATTGTTCTAGGGAGCCACCACCACCCGAAGAAGATGATGATGAAGAAAAACAATCAAAAGATAAAGATAAAAAGAAAGATAAAAAGAAAGATATTAAATTAATTCCACCAATAGAGATGGACCGAGTAAGTCATGAAGATGGACCCGAACCTGAACCCGAACCTATAATCAAACCTTGATTAACTAGAAGGTCATATTTAACTTGATGTTTATTCATAAAAACATCTAATCTGTTTGTTCTTTTATAATAATTATAAAGTGATCGTGCATTCATAACATCCTTATTTTGAACATATCGTTCTTTAATCTTATCTTTATTTTTCAAATGATATTCACGGGATTTAATTTGGTTTGCTTCTTTAAAACCAACCATATCTTTTTTCTTTTCATAGTTCATTTTTTCACGTGCTTGTTTCTTCTTATAAGATTGAATAATTTTATTAACTTGAAGTTCATTAAATGTTGCCATTTCTTTTATATATACTTAATAATATATATTAAAATAACTTTAAATAAAAAAATCTATTTTTAAATTATAATCTTTTATAAGTTATATGGAAACATCCAATCTTAAAAAAACAAATAATGAATTAATGATTGAGATTAAAACAACAACAGAAACAATTATTAAAGACATAAACACCATTAAGAGTGATGTTGAATATATCAAAAAAAAACTAGAAGAAAGGGAAACAATTGTTGTTGAAAATAATGAAGATTTAAGTGTTTCAACAAAATGGTCATTTTGGAGTAATTAAAAATAAAATATATGTTATATATATAATGGATAAAATCTCTGATGAATGCCTTAAAACTTTTCCAAATGTTTGTGTATTAGTTCCCACATATAATCGGCCTGAATGGTTGCCCTTATTAATCAATAATCTAAAAACCCAACAATATCCACATGAAAAATTAACTTGTTTAATTATGGATGATGGACAAAAACCTTTTATTAAAGATGTTGAAGAAGTGGCAAAACAAATTAAACCAATTAAATTGGGATATTATAAGATGGACAAATGGATGGAGATTGGAAAGAAAAGAAATGAATTATGCAAAAGAGCAATGAAGATAATGGGAAAGAAAGGAATTGTTTGTAATATGGACGATGATGATTATTTCACACCACAATATATATTATATAGTGTTTCAATGCTAACAAAATCAAATAAGATCCAAATAGTTGGTTCTAATCAAATGCAATTTATGTATCCTTTTAATGATTGGAAGATGTCAGGAATACAATGTGAAAGTAAAAGACAGATACATGAAAGTTGTTTAACAATGAGATTGAGCCACTGGAAAAGAATGGGTGGATATGCTATTAATTCACAAGGAGAAGGTGCTAAATTATTTGATGGTGTAGATCAAGAAAGCATTGAATTATTAGATATAAGATATCTAATGATATGTATTGGACACAAAACAAACACAATTAATAAAGAACAATTTTATAATGAAGACACAGAATTAAAGATGATATTTGATTTTGAACCAAGCAAATCAATAATTAAAAATGTTCTCAATTGTTGATTTATATAAGTTAATAAATTACAAATGGGAACAATTAAGATATCTTTTTATTTAATTTTTTTTTCATATAATTATAATATTTATAATAGTATAAATAAAATGAGTTATTGGAAAGCAGGAGATAAGATAACACTTCCCCAAACGGATGTTAAAATTAGTGCAGAGGGTCCCACGGACTTCACCGAAAATAATGTTATTGGAATATATATCCCACCCGAAATTAAGTTTTTTTCAGGAAAAGATTGTTTGTTAGAGTTTGATGTTTTACTAGATGGGGACACAGCCAACTTTCGTAATCTTCCCCTTATGTTAGATAGTCAGATTGGAGCAAATAGTTTATTTTCTATGTGTAGGGTGTATGCTGGAAATCGTGCAACATTATTGGAGGAAACTGATGAATATTCAACAATGGTTTCTGTTAAATATTCTTATGATGCTAATGATAGCAAAAGACAGGCCCGTGCCCTAACCGAAGGATGTGGTGCTTGGTGCCCTGATGCCCGTGGAACACTTGGTTCCACCAAATCAATTCAAAACAATATGTTTTCTAATCCATACATGGAAACACTTAATCTTAAAAAGGATGATAACACTGCTATTGATAGCACCCCAGCATTCACTAAATGTAAGGTTCAACTTCAAGTTCATATGGGAGTATTTGCAAACAATGACAAGGCATTTCCAAATATGCTCACGGATGGTTGTTATTTGGAACTAACCTGTGCCCAAAATCGTGGAGTTTTTAGAAGTTATGATGGAAACAATCATCATCGGAAACTTGCCTTAAATCCATTATTCAAGGGCAACGGCTCAACTGGAACTGACAAGATTGATAATAATGGTTCATTAACTGATGGTGGGTTTATGACAACCACCGATAATGTCCAAATTACACCAGCCAATTCTCCATTTGTTGTGGGGCAATCCATCGGTTTCCGTAATGCTTCCACGGGAGCAGAAGCACATTTTGACACACCAGCAGTAATTTCAAAGATTGAAAAACTTGGAACTGGTGAATTATTTTATACAATAACAGGTGGGGACACATTAAGTGCCACAGCAGAAATTGACCCAGCAGTTGAAGGTTGGCATTTAGTATCAAGAACATTAAATGATGGAGATAAAGCATCTTCGGGTGTATCTTGGAACCCATCATATGTTATTTCGGATGTTAATTTAATTGTCCGAAGAATTGATATGGGACAGCAATATGAAGGTTCTATGGTTTCAAGAATGAAGGAAGGTGGTGTTATTATGTTTGATATTCCTTCTGTTCAGTGCCACAAACAATCTATTCTTTCGGGAGATGTTCAGGCAACCATTCAACTCCCTATTGAACATGCCAAAGCAAGATCCATTATTAATGTTCCAACTGATAGCAAGATATATAGTGCCAAACAAAACACTGATAGTGATGGCACATATATTATCAACAATCGTTCCCGTGATTTAATTAATCGTTCTGATAGAAGTGGCATAAGTGGAATTGGAAATAATCTGACAGAATATTCATATCTTCTAGAAGGCAGAATTGTTCCATCAAGGCCAATTTCAACGGCAAAATCTAGTTCCACGGGGGGTGGGGTAGATGCAAATCATTTGATTGAATTAGAAAAATCACTTCAATCCGGAAATATCACTCCTCTATCTTTCCAGGATTTCAAAAACAACTTCTGTATTGGTAGGGCACTAACACTGGACAGAAACACAATTTTTGATGGACGAGGTAAGGATTGCCGACTTAATGTCCGTTATGATGGCTCGGTCCCCAAGGATACTCTTTGGAAATCCTTTGTTCATCACATTAGAACTTTGAGCATCAAAAATAACAATATTGAAGTTCAAGTTTAAGAATTATTAAAAAATAAGATTTAAAAATAAAATCTTATCTTATATTATAAAATGAAAGACATTAAAGATTTGAATGAAACTATTTCAAAAGCACGACCAAATGCCAAAGAAAGCACTATTAAGATGTATGAAAGAAACTTGAAGAAATTAAAAACATTATTTAAATCCGATGATTATGGTTTTTTAGAAGATGTTGAAAAGGTGAAGGATATGTTATCGGATAAACATTATTCAACCCAAAGGAATTATTGGAACAGCATTATTATATTATTGTTAGCACTTAATCATGATAAAAAATATGATAAGTTAATTGAAAAATATGAAGAATTAAGAGATGCAGGAAATAAACAATATGAAGATGAAAATGCCACTGGTAAGATTTCAGATAAACAATCAAAGTCATTTGTTCCATTAAAGGAAGTTGAAGCAATGGTTGATGAAATTGGGAAAGAAATAACAGATAAAAAATTAAAAAAGAAAAGTGATTTGAGTGCCAAGGATAAGGCACTTCTTCAAATATGGGTTATCTTAAAGATCCATTTGAAACAACCAATGAGGAATGATTTGGGTGGAGGAACAGAAGCAATAATGAAATCTAGATATAATAAACTAACTGATAAGGAAAAGGAAGAAAAGAATTATCTTGTGGTTGAAAAATCAAAGATGTGGTGGGTGATGAATAATTATAAAACATCCAAAACCTATAAGGAAAAGAAAATTGATATTCCAAAAGATTTAGAAAAGGTTTTAAGATTATATATTCGGATAAATGGAATGGGTGTGTTATTTAAATCATCAACCGGAAAACCTTTATCAAAGAATGCAATAAGCCAAATCTTGATTAAGGAAAGCAAAAAAAGAATGGATGGGAAATCAATTTCCACAACCCTTTTAAGAAAAATAGTATTGTCCGACATGTTCCAAGATAACAAGGAAAAACAAGAAAAAATGGCAGAAATAACTGGCCACTCTGTTGAAACAATGAATAAGGTTTATGTGAAGGATGGTCAGAAGGGAACCAAGGAAGATAAATCTTCTTCTGAATAAGTAATTTTTGAAGGTATTTGTTTATTAACAATATTAATTTTATCATCATTTCGTGCTTTTATAATATATAAACTTTCACGACTTAATAATTCTTTTTTATTTTCACAAGGGAAATCTTCAACCTTTGTCATTTCATAATCTTCGTTCATTAAAACTTCAAATGAACTTCTATAATTCCGATAAACATTTCCACCTATTCCTTGCCATCCTTTAAGGTCAGTTAAATGTTTTGATAATCTTGTTTTCATTGGTTCATATGATGATCCAATATATATGTCATTTGTCAGGTTGCATTTAATCTGATAAATATATGCTTTTTCAAACTTGTTCATTATATTAAGGGCATACATTTTATTTTCACTTTATTAAACTTAATATAATTTATCTTTTTAAATATCTTTTTTAATTTATTAAGAAATGAAATAATATATAGAAAATAAATGTTCCCGATTGTGAGTTTATATAAGTTAATAAATTACAAATGGGAACATTATGAAAACTCAATTCTGAAACATCCACTCTTAACTTTTAATGTTGATGATGATGATTGTTTTAGTTCTTTTTTTAATTCTAGTTCTTTTAACATTGGTTTAGAAATATTTGGAACAATAGTGAAACATTTATTTGGATCTTTATTTAAATCCCGAACCATTTTTCTCACAGATGGAATATCTCCAAACATGGAACATTCTTGTGCCAAGCCAAATATTTCTTCTCTATCTTTAAAATCTGTTTTATGAACTTCATAAGCATTGTTGCAGTAATGTTTTATTTTCTTACAATTTAAAATTAGTTCATTCTTTTGTTTAATAGTTAATATTTTTTTTGGATTAACATTCATTAAATAATATTTTAAATCAATAAGATTATTAAAACAATATTCTTCATTTGGTTTTATATATTCCATTTGCCATATCAAGTTTTCTAATCTAGAAGATAATTCACATTTCTTGTATTGATTAGGATTAACAATTCCACAATCAAATGTGTTATTGATTTTGATGAGGTCCCGTTTTGAATGTGTTTTATGTATCATTATATATATAACAAATATTTTATTTTTAATAAAAAGATATGATTTATTTTTATCTAGATTATAATATAAATAAGATGCCACCAAAGGTTCCTGATGGAGAAATGAAATTAACTGAATTAAAAAGATTAGCAAAGAAATATAATGATTTAATGGGAATTGATTTGAAAGGAATAACCCGAGAAACATTAATCAAAGAAATTGTGAAGGTGGGTTATACAATAGACCATAAGAACAAAGAACTAGTTAGGAAGGGTTCAAAGAATGATAAGAAGAAACGGCCAGTTAAGATTAAGATGCCTGATAAACCTGAAAAGAAAGATAAGGCAGAAAAGAAAGAAAAACAGAAATTAAAGAAAGAAGATGTTATTGAGTTTATTTTAAAGAATAAAGATATCTTAAAGGATGACCGAATATCTAAACTGCACAAGGGTGTTGTTTAGGTTTTTTATAAGTCCCACAGAACCATCCATTCATTTCATCATTATCTAACACTTTTAATTTAATTAATCCTAATAAAGATTGAAAGAACATATTGTGATCATGTGATGAAACTTTTAATTTATTAATTCTTCTATGATGAAACAACTTAACATAAAACGACATAACTTTAATCATTTCTTTTATTGTTTTATTATTTTTTAATCCTTGCAATAATAATTCATTGCCTAAACTTAAATGTTCCTCTTCATCTTTAATTTTATATGTTGAACATAAATGTCCTTTATAAAAATAACAAATTGTTTTCATTTATATATAATATTATTAATATATTATGTTTAAATCTTATATTATGTTAATAAGAACATCATTTATATGGAATTATACACTTAAAAAACTTGATTTATTGTTATTTACTACTTAAAAGAATAACAAAATTATAATTTTGTTTAAGTAATTAAGGGAATACTTAAAGAAATTAAGATTTAAGGGATTTATTTATTAATATAACCACAATAGAATAAGATTTAAAGATAATCCTTTAATATAATTCATTAAGAATATGAACAACAACGAACAATTTAACAACATGAACAAGGATGAAAAAATTAATTATCTTCTTGAAGAAATTAAAATATTAAATGAAACACTTAATGAACACTTTATTCATTATGATATTCTAAAAAATAAGAATGAGGAACTTGAAGATATGATTGATTTTAAAGATGCTCAATTAGAAGATATTATTTTGAATAGTTAGGTTTAGGTCTGTAATAATCAAACTCTTGAATTGTTTGAAGGAGTGTATCATTTTTTTTATCTTTTTTATTTATCTTTTTATTTAACCACATATAATATTGCATATGTTGGATTAAATCCTTTTGTTCTTTTTTATATTTTGGAGTTAATACATCATGTTTATAAATGTTCATAATCTTATTTGTTAAATCGGGGGCCAAAGGAAGTTGATTAATTAAACAAACTTTTTCAAATATGTTTTTATCAATCAAATCAAGTTCTTTCTGTTTGTCCCCTTTTTTATATTTTGTGAATGATTGGAAAACTTGTTCCATTATATATATATAATATAAGATTTTATTTTTAAATTATTAATTAAATTAATTTATGGAAGCCATCATTATCCACAACTGCCTTAACATCTTCCATTTCACAATTATCATCTTCATCTGTTGAACTATCTTCACTCACTTGTAAATAATCGGGATCTCCTAACATATCTTTAAAATCAGCAATCAAATCAGGTCTGCCGTGCATTGCCAAAATACTTATGATTTCCTCAAAACTAATTTCACTCATTTATATTATTAACATATATTTTATTTTCAGATATTAGAAAATTAAAAATGTTCCCATTTGTATTTTATTAACTTATATAAATCAACAATCGGGAACATTTATTTCTTATAAGTTTTCTTGGCATCCTTCATTGCCTGGGAATATTTATATTTGGGATCTTTCTTTTTTCCTGCTTCAAATGTCTTTTTTAGATGGCCCTTCCAATCACCACCACCACTGGATTTTGCTGGTGCCTTTTTGCCTTTGCTTTCAACTGGTTCAACACTCTTCTTCGGCCGTCCTTTTTTGCTTCCATATGTTCCTTTTCCTTCGGGCATTTTATTTATAATATTAATAATATATTAATTATTGATTATTTTTTTTTATTATTTTTATTTAGTATTTGGTCAATAATATCAAATCTTGCTGTGTTATCATCTTTTTCAATTCTATATATTACACATGAACCATCATCTAGATTTGCCAATGTTCCATTTGGATCTGTTATGGATGTTGTGATATCTGTTAATCTTACTTGTTTTGTTATTGTCATTGTCATATCTCCTCCACTTAATTGCACAAAATCTTTATCTGAATTAATTTTATTAATAACACTTATAATTGGATATCTTAAACCACTTGTTGTTCCTCCAACATAATTTGATTGTCCAATAATATCTGACCTTATACAATAATATGGCCTTAACATTGTTCTTGGAAGTTCAGCACCCTCAATTGTTATTGATTGTGTTTGTTCTGATATAACTGGGAGATATTCAACAGGTTTTCCCAATCCAGTTGATGTTTCACTATCAACCACATTCACCAAATATGCTGTGGGGATTTGGGTTGTATATAACACGGCACCATATGGATTAACCATAAAGTTTGTTGTATCAGTTGAAACAATCTGTGAATTAGTTGTTATATATTCTCCTAAATTACTTATATTGTCATATCCAACCCTTTCTTGTCTATCAACACTTTGTGAATTAAATTGTTCATATGTGAAACCCATTATTCCTAATAATCCATCCTTAAATGTTTCTTCTGTATATGCATTTTTAAAATCCATAAAAACACCACTATGGGCATCATACACTTTCCAAGGTTGGATATTTTCATTTGGATATTCCCAAGCACTTTCAATTTTTGTTCCACTAACATTTCCAAGTTTAAGTGCCGTTGGCAATAGATATGGTTTCATGTTCGGGGAATATGTTGTCAATTTTGGTCTTTTATTTATTTTATAAACTTCTTCATCAGCATCAGTTATAATTGGATTTGTGTTTGTTGTCCCCGATGGATCAGTTCCTGTTGAACCGGCATTATATTCATTTCCAATATTTTCTGCTGTGTGAAGATATCTGAAACCAAACTTATTTGTTGTTGTGTCATAATTACAAGCACAATTTTTTGCTCCAATATATGATGATGTTAGTTTTGGAGATAGGAATGTGTTTCCTTCACCTTCTATTTGTTCAATTGTTGAATACCAATTATTATATTGATTATATTTTGCAGTTATTCCTGGTGCCCATTCCCCATTCGGAGCCATTAAATTGTATCCACTAAATCCTTGTATTGTAGCATTTCCATAAGCACTGAATGAATAATCATAACCCATCCTATATTTATTTGCTTTTAATGGTCCTTTTTGATATCCATAAATCTGTAATGGTTCCAATGCTGGTTCATCCAATGGACTTTCTCCCACACCATATATAAATGAATAATCATCCATCCCACCAACTAGTCCTGGGTGGATTTCTATTCCAAACTTCTGTTCTCCATCTTCTGTATATTCATATTTTGTAGCAAAACCATATGATAAATTAGAAGCATTTGGATGTTCAATATATACACCTTCATTTTCTTTTTGATATCCAAAAAATACTGGAACAGATTGATGTGAAAAATCTGTCGGTTGATTTCTTATTGGATTTTGTAATCTCCAAAAACTTTCATATAATGGAACTGCCAACGGATTTCCGTTCCAATAATTCCACCCTTCATAATTATCATCTCCAAAATCTGTATAATGAGTATCATTTATTTCCCATCTATTCATATGAATAAACCTTGAATTATTTATATTTCTTATTGCTGGGTCGGGAAATAATTTATCATTATCTTTGAATAATTCAGGATGTTTTCCTTGTTCAATAAACCAATTAGAAAATAATTTTAAATTGTCTTCTGTATATTCACAATTTGCTATTTTTATTGTGTATGATGTTAAATCATCAATTAACTCTTCATGATTAACCATTCCATTTTCTCTTGGATCAGTTGCACAAGCATTCGTGTGTAAAACTCCCCAACCATTATTAATTAATCTTCCCTTTTCTATGAAATCAGGTCTTCGGACATATATATTCCTAAATGAATTATAATGATTAACCAATTCTTGTGTTGCTGTTGATTTATTATAAGCACTTAAATATGCTGTTTTTGAATTATCACCCATATTCCCACACATAACTGGCTTCCATGTATTTGTTGAATATGTTTCCGTGATATCTCTTATTGATGCTCTAACATCGGCATATGGGTTATCATCTGTTAAACTAGCACTTGAATAACTGGCACCACTATCATAAACTGAAAATGTTTTTGGATTATCGGGCAAGTTTTTTTGGAATTGTTGTGTTATTTGTTCTGCCACACTTTCAGGAGAATTAAAACCTTTATCAACTTTAATTTTAATAAGTTCTTTATAATTTATAAAATCTAATAAGCAAGGATTATATTTTCTGTTTGAATACTTTATTTTTTTATCCATTATATCATCCCAATGTGTTTTCCCAGGTCCTTCATATAAATTATAATAAACAGGTTGTTTCATCATTGTATATCTTTTATTATCATTTCTTTGTCTGAAATAAGAATATATAGGTCTAAATTGTTTATATTCAAATAATTCTTCGGGTGGAACCCCAACTGGATCTTGTTTAAACTTTCCTGGTTTAATTGCTTCTGTTCTTTTTTCATTAAAAATAAACCATTCATCACTAACTTTTAATTCTTGGCAATCAATATTTGTTCCAGGATATATAAATAAAATATCAGTCGGAACTGCTGGAATAGTTATTGAAACAGAAACATTATCTTCTGATGTGTGCCAATTAGTTGGTCCTTGTAAGGCCCCATTTCCGTTATTATATGTGTCATATGTTGTCCATATATCTGATGCTGTTGAACTAGCACTTATTTTGTCAAACTCTGCTATGCTTTCCTCTTGTCCATAAAATCTTCGTGGAAGATGCATATAATTTTCCCCATTTGTATTTTTATAAAATCCCATTTCAATGTTCATTTCATCATCTTTTAATAATATATCTTCTGAAACATTTTCAATTATTTGTGCTTGTATCATGCCAACTCTATTATTATCAGTTCCTTGTGGGTTTTCATCAAATGAAAAATCGGCTGTTATTGGTTCAGATAATTTTTCATATATTAACTTTGTATAATTAAAGGTTTTAGTTGTTCCATTAAAATCTTTTCCTTTTATTTCAATATTATTTCCACCACATCCCCTTGTATTCACATAAGCACTAGAAACTGAAACTCTATCACCAGGATTTAATTGGACAACTTCACCCATTCTATTTGTCCATTCAGCATTATTATTTGAATTATTATTTGAAAGTCCTTCAATGCTTTGTAATCTATTACATTCTAAAAGTGTTGTATCCACAAAAGATGACATTTATTTATTATATATAATATATTATTTATTATATTATATTTATGAAAAAAAGATTTATAGAAAAAACAGAAATGTTCCCATTTGTAATTTATTATCTTATATAAACTCACAATCGGGAACAATTAAGCATAAAATACTTCTAGGTGCCCATCAACAATTGTTAGATAACGGACAACTTCCAACCAACATCTCTGAACATATGCTGTTTTGGTTTTGCCATTAAGATCATCAAGTTGAATATCAGTGTGAAGGTCAATTCCCCGACTATCTACACGGGATGCTAAACCACTTGTTTTAAAACCTTGCCAAAAGAACTGACCAGCAAGTGTGTCCTGAACATATCCTTCAACATCAGCATCTTTTCCAGTTGGAGCCAGTCCTCCCGAACCTTCACCTGAATAACATTCACGAGAAACAAATGGAACCATTCCACCAACTTCTTGAAGATTGTGGAACTGCCTTGCACAATTATTAATAGATTGTGGATAAAGAAACTCCGAATTAACAAATAGATTGCTAACCATTGGTTTCACACTAGTTCCCGAAGCACTAGAACCAACTGCCGTATAACGACCAGTTAGTGTGTCAGTGATGGTGGTTCTTCGGTTAGGATCTTCATAAGCAAAAAACACCTTATTAATTAATCTTCCCTGGCCACCAATGTTTCTCACATTGTTTCTAGGTTGGTCAGTTGCTCCATCACGGGTTAAACTCTGAACTGATTGCCTATAATCAATATAACTAAATGTCATATTATCATTAGTTTCAGCATATCGGTCCATGGTTGCCTGGTCATAAAATACATAATCAGCAATAACTTTGCATTTGGTTTGGTCAATTAACATTGGTTCAACAAGAGTTCCCGTGGATACTCCCGAAGCACTTTGGGACAGACGATTTCCAAGAAGGTCCGGTTCCCAAAATAATTCAATCTGTATTCTTTCATTCTGACCAAGAAGAAAAAGTGGCAACTGGTTCCCTGCTTTTAGGAAGGGGAAAAGGTCATGAAGAGCAATCTGAAAAGTGGAACCTTCACTCATAATTAAATGATCTTGAACACTTAAACCTTTTAGTTCTTCATTTTTATTCCAATCATTAGTGGCATATTCATTGTTATTAGATAAACCATAATGGGATGCTTTATGACGGGAAAGGGCATCATATAAAACTTCATAATTAACCTGACGGCCCGTTGTGTATTGTTCCCGTTCTTTATTGGCACTATTGGAAACAAACATTGATTTGCATTGTTCTAGCACATTCCAATCCTCCGTTTCACAAATTACACGACCAGCCGAAGTTTTAAGAACAGCACGACGAACCAGTGAATGAATGCCCACATTAACAAATGGGAACACACGGGATAAAGTGGCATTATTAGTGAAACCAATTGATATCTTACTTCCTGGATGGAGAAAACCCTTGGGCAAAAGTTCCCAACGGGCAAACTCCTGTGAAAACACAAGTGGTTCCAAAACATCTGTATCAACCATTTGTGCTTGATTAACTGGAAGTGATTTAATATTCATAATAGATGGAATGGATGCTTGGGTTTTGGACATCTTTGGTGGAGAAGGTGTTTCATCGGGCATTTCTGACATATCTGACATTTTATTTATAATATTATATATATTATAATTTCTTTAAAAATAAATTAAAAAAAGATGCTTAATTTAGGAAATTACCTGAACCCCATTTTTATTGAAAACAAGGGATTGTTCAGAATTAACAAATATGAATAAACTTTGAGAATTGGCAGTGGTTAATCCACAATCAATATTAACTCCCCAGTTTTCTGAACGGAAATCAACTCCTTCCCCTAATAGTCCATCATATTTTATTCCGAGGCCATCAACAACTCCACTATCAGCAACTAATTGATAAGGAGTTCCAGCAGTTCCCGAGGTTTTGCCAATCCATCCACGATTTGTGTTATAGGTTTTGGCATTGAGATGCTGTAATCTATCAAAAGATAAAACTGAATTAATAAAATCTCTAATAATTTCAGGATCAGCAACAGAAGTTTTTGGAATATCTTTGATATTAGTGTTTATTGGGAAATGTTTGGGATAAGTGGTTCCACCCTTTAACCACTGAACTTGGGTTATGGATGCCTGGGAACCATCAGTTTCAACTGGACAAAGTGTGGCAAAACCATCTTCGGCAATATTGTTGAGTTTATCAGATGTAATAATCTTAATAAAACATGAACGAACTTTGGATAAACCAAGGTTAAAGTTTGCTTGAATATTAGATGACATTGCCGTGTCATAATAACTAGAAATGGATTGATAGGTTAGAGAACCACCCCCACCACTCATTAACTTGGATAACTCATCCACAGAAGGTTCAATAACTTTGCAAACTAATTTCACATCTTCTAGTTCATACCAACTATCAGTGTAATCAGTGGAACCATCAAGTGTATGAAGTGCCTGGGCATCATTTTCAAGCATTAGTGTTAAATCCATTCCCGAAATCCCCCATTCACGAGCAAGTGGGATAGGAGCACCATTCATAAGGCCACTAGGCAAATGAACACAGAAATGGTTTGGTTCATCTTTATTAACACTGGTGGTTCTATTAACTTCATAATTTGGGAAAATAAGGGCACTCTGATTTAAATGCCCAGCACTATCTTGAAGATTAGTGGTTAGTGGAAGATAACTTGAAAGGAACTGATTATAATGACGGCAGTGTTCAAGTGTGGTTTGATTGGTTAAGGAACGAATGATTAATTGCTGGAAAGTGGAATAAACATTTAAACGGGATGAAATAGTTAAATCATCTTTTCCACCTGGGGCACCAGGAACATCAGAGGCAGTTTTGCCAAGTCCAGTATAGAACCGAATGCCACCACAAATCCGAACAGAAGTGGGGTCCAGTAAATAATTACCTTCGGGGATCTGAAAGTTTAATTGTGCTATTCCGTGCCGATAGGAATATTTGTTATCTGTGGTTTTGTTGGAAACAGCAAGTTCTAAATATCTCTCTTTTGCAACACTCATTATATTTATACTTATAATAAATATTATAATTATGTGAAAAAAATTAAATTAAAAAATGATATTACCATAATTTATGAACTGACCACCAATTTGCTGTGTTTTTATCTTTCCATGTAAGTTCTCCATTTTTATTTTTTATTCCTTTTGCTCTTGCTAAATAACTTTTTTGTCTTTTTTTATCTCCGTGATTTAAATGTTTATAATATTTTAATTTATCAAAATATTGTTCCATATTTTTGTCCCCAAATCCAATCTTCTTTATTTTTCCATCTTTCTTAACATAAACAAAATATTTATATCTTGATTTAGTTTTATTAACCCAAGGTTTATAAAGAACTTTTTTCCCATCTTTATCTAACGGCATTATATTATATTATTTCTTTTTTTTTTTCAAATGTATTTTATCAATTTTATATGATTTTGATTTAGGATTGATTGATGCATAAACTCTGCTATATCCCCAAGCATCAGCCCCACCTTTTCCAAGTGCTTTAATATGTGGTCTTACACTTTGTGGATTACTTTTAAAAGCACCTTGTCCTTTTGAAAATATAGTTTTTATTCCTTTTAATTCATATCCCGATAAATCTGAAATCTCTTTTAATGAATGTGATTTTGATAAAGGTTTAATTTTATGTTTTCTGTTAAAATCTTGTTTATATGTCATTATATTATTATAAAATATAATTGTTCCCATTTGTAAATTATTAACTTATATAATCAACAATTGGGAACATTTATTGTCCTTCCATTCTTAATGTTGATTTAGAACCTTCTGCTATATCTCCCGATTGTGCCACATTCTGAACAACTCTTAAATTGCTTTCAGATGCCTCTGCTTGTTGTTTTATTTTTGTGTCATCATCTTTATGTTCAAACCATGAACCAATATCAGATGCTAAACCACCAACAGCACTTATTCCTGTTCCAATTAAAGCAATCTCGGGTTGTCCAGTGGCTGTTCCAACAATATCCATAACAGATCCAATTTCTGAACCTAGATTTCCAAGTTTTTCAGCAGTATTATCTCCACTTAAATCTTGCATAAATCCGTGATGATTTGGATTTGTAAAACTTTTATATTGTCCTTCTAAACTTTCAGTTAATATTCCAACAGATGCTAATGTCCCAGCACCTTTGCCAATAGTATCTGCTAATTTTCCCGATATTCCAGCATATTCTCCAATCTTTCCAGCAAATGTTTTTGCCTTTGTGTCTTCTAATGCTGTTGTTGATAATTGTGTGTTAATAGGTTCAGGTGGTTCGGCTGGTCTAACTTCATCATTTTTATCATCAGCATCCAATAATGATTGTGTTGTTAATTCCACTGGTTTTTCTGCTGGTCCAAAAACTGCTGGTCCTTTTCCAAATATGGCATCTAATCTGCTTTGTTGGTTTTCTTCTGTTGTTGGTGCCAAAAAAGTTTCAGGTTGTCCAGGAAGTGTTGGATCATACATGGGAGGTTTAACAACATTATTTCCACTGCTGTCTATTGTTCCCAATTGTTTTGCTTCGGCAATATCTTTTAGTTGTAAAGCATCCGGTCCAGTTGTTGTTATTTTTCCATATAAACTCCCAATTTCATCGGGATCATCTTTTGTGATATTAGGTGTTGTTTTTTTATAAAAATCGGCTATGCTATCCTCTGATTTCACAACATTTCCCCCCGAATAAAAATCACCAGCAATATTTGTTTCAAAATTGCTTTGTTCTGCTAAATCCACTGCTCCAACACTTTTTGGTGCTGGTCCTTCAATTTGTGTGGGTGCTGGTTGAAGAACAGAAGGGGCCCCTTCAATCTGAACTGGTTGAACAGGTGCTTCAATTTGAGGAATAGATGGTGGTTTAATTTTAATTGGTGGTGGTTTTGGAACATCAACTGGGCCAGTTAATGATGGAATATTTGATGGGGATTTATCATTTGTAATAGATGAACCAATATTTTTAGATAATTCTTTTAATTTATCTGCTCTCCCTTTAACTTTTAATGCTAATTCTCGTGCTTTTTTCACATCTCCATATGCACTAGCAATGGACATTCCTGAAACACCTAACAATCCAGCATTCTTCACTTCCATAACATCATTTAAGGCATCATTTTTCATTTCTTCACCAGCAATTCCTGATAATATTTTATTATTTTCATCTTGAATATCCATATTTGCTTCAACTTCATTATGGGTTAATTGATTTGCTTGATTTAATGCTTCATGTAATCCATACATATCCATATTTATTTATAATATAGATAATATAAAAAATGTTAAAAAGAAATTATTATTATTATTGTTTTTCAAAAACATCATCATCTTTTTGAGGAATTACTCCTTTATAGATTTGAGTTTCACCTTCACCAATCAGTTCTTCAAAGTTCCGATAAAACTTTGCTGGATTTTCTTGTGCATCAATATATAAAAATGAATATCTTTCTTGATGTGCTATATCATAATATTTCATAAATTGTTCTTCTGAACCTGCTAAATCAGAATATTCTTCAATCACTTTTTCTTTTTCTTTTGAACTCTGTTGTCTGAAAATCAAAATATCTGTGGCATTTGCCCTAATAACTGGACTAACTGAACGAATTGATTGTGTGAAAATCATAATGGACAATTCAAAGTGCCTGAAACGACTGGCAAGGAATGAAATGTCATTTGTTTTTTTAAAATCTCTTCCAATAATATCATCTAACACCAATAATGCTGTTGGCATTTGGTCCCGTTCATATTTCTTTTGATGTTCAACTAAATCTTTTATCATTTTATCTGAATAATGATCTTCTACATCAAAAGCATCTTTTAAAAACTTTCCTTTTGGATCATTATTTATTGTGTTTGATATTATTTTCACATAGTCCCAATAATCCGGGCCATAAAATGATTTATCATCTCTTAAAAGTCCTATCAAGGCATTAGTTTTCCCTGAACGAACCGAACCATAACCTACAAGCAAAAACGGGGGCTTTGGGAGAAAAGGATGAATTGCTGGATATTTATTTTCATCTTCTAAATCTTTCACTTTTAAAATCTTTGGTCCTGCTTCCATTTATACTATATTATATATTTTATTTTTATTATTTATTTTTTGTATAATATATTTTTCTATCAATATCAATGCAATTCTCACTTCCTTTTTCAAATACAACAATAAAACTCATACCATACCAATCATGAACTTTTAACATAATCATTTTTTTTAATCCATATCCCCAATTATTCATATCTTCAATTCTTTTAGTTGTTAAATTATTAACACCAATTAAAAATGATATTACTTTTGGATTTAATGATACACATTTTTCTAATACTTTATTTATCATACTATATGGTGGATTACTGCAGATTATATCTACTTCTGAATTAAACTCAAAGAAATCTTCACCTTCTAATATTTCACTCCATACTTTATTATTATTTGGAAATTGATTATAATAGTTTCCACTATTTTTAAATGGGTCATACCAAATATCACTTTCTTCATATTCTATTTCATCTATATGTTTTTTAGCAAGTTCTAATGGTGTTATAAATACATCATTTGCTTTTTTTCTATTTTTGATATTATGACCACTTTGACTATTCATTATATTATATAATATATTTTATTTTTA
>JAAHTH010001082.1_pt1 | contig 24709 bp, 15 predicted proteins | sample 6116091 | NCBI WGS metagenome assembly JAAHTH01 (sample SAMN13939990, study PRJNA603662) | sponge metagenome | isolation source: marine sponge | host: Mycale hentscheli | place: New Zealand | collected 2006
GCACAACCGTGAAGCCTGCTGGGACAACATCTCTGGCATTAGGAACTTCATCTGGTATTCACGCGTGGCATAATGATTATTATACACGTAGGATCAGAGTTGGTAAAAATGAATCTATGTATAAGTATTTATCTGCTAATCACCCTGAGCTAGTTGAAGATGAGTTTTTTAGACCTCATGACACTGCTGTAATTAGTATACCTCAAAAAGCACCTGAAGGTTCTATATTAAGATTAGAATCTCCTTTTGATTTATTAGAACGTATAAAGAAAGTGGCAATTGAGTGGGTTAAACCTGGTCATAGAAAAGGATCTAACACTCACAATGTATCTGCAACTGTTAGCTTAAAGAAAGAAGAGTGGGACCAAGCAGGTGAATGGATGTGGAAAAACAGAGATCATTATAATGGTTTATCTGTATTACCATATGATGGTGGTACATATACTCAAGCACCATTTGAAGATATAAGTAAAGTACACTATGATATGGCTATGAAACATTTAAAAGATGTTGATCTTAGTAATATTGTAGAAACAGAAGATGAAACAGATCTTGCAGGAGAACTAGCTTGTGCAGGTGATAATTGTGAAATTAAATGAAAAGACTAGCATTAATAGGAGGTATCGGCATGATGACCATGTCGGGCGCAAACATGATGTGGCATGGCCAAAGCTTTGGCAATAACCCAAATACTCTTGCAATAGCAAGTGGAGCTTTTATTTGCTCAATCGGAATCACTTTAAAAATATAAATTATGTGTGATGGATGTCCGGGCGGATTTTGCCCATGGTGTTAAATATAAAAAGGGGAAGTCGTAATGACCTCCCCTTTTTTGGTTACAGGAACTTTGGGTATGGTGCCCAGTATTTTATTGTTCCTTATTTTTTACCACAAGGTTCACCCGTGGCAACGTTTATCCAGTTTTCTTTTTCAAACCAGTCTTTTAAAGTTGCTCCTTTTTTACGAGCTCCTTTAATATTGCTTTTAGAACTACGCCTATACTTACCTCTTGATGCTGCGTTCTTTTTAGCATTAACAACTGCCTTCTTTTCTTCCTCAGACATTGAGTCTACTTTAGATTTAGGTAGACACACTTTTCTAGTTCCTCCTCCTTTAATAGCCATTACTTTTTGTCTTTACCTTTACCCCAATTAGCCGCTCCTACTTTACGACATTTAACAAGTTGACCCGAAGCGTAAGCGCTAGGCCAAACTTTATTTGCTTTTTTCACCTTGTGATAACAAGCGTCTTTAACTACTTTTTTTGTTCTTGCCATTATTTCCTTTTATTATATTTTCTTTTGTTTTTTCTTTTATTGTAGCTTCTTTTAGAACTAGAGCTTTTAGATTTAGAACTAGATTCTTTCATTATGTCCCAAGAAGGCCAACCACCTATCATAGCTAATCTTTGCCACCACTCAGCTTCCTCATTCATAGATCCTTCTATATTTTCCATTTTAAGTAAAACCCTATCTAGTGGAACATTTGTTGTAGCTGAAATAACTTTAGCTGCAGACATAAGTCCAGGGTTTTTTAAACTAAATCCTTTATCTATAATTTCTTGTCTTCTTTTTTTACTATCAAAAGCCCAACCTGCAGCTCTTAACCTAGCTATTTTAGAGCCTATAGGCGGAGAAAACTGTAGTAACTTCCATACAGAGTCAGTGTACTCTGGCCTAGATCTTCCAGATCTTTCGTAAATATCCATTAAAAAGTTTTTAGCCACAGAAACAGTTGCTCCTCCAATACCTAAACCTCTCAACAGCGAGTCAGCCATTCCATTTATAGTTCTATAAGTTCTTTTCTTTTCATCTTCTTCATCATCTTCAAAACCTAATTTAAATAAAGCTTGTTGTAAAGCGTTGAATATTAAATTTTGTACAAACCCATAATAAACTATTTTACTCATATTAGATTTAGAACTACCTCTTCCATTTACTAAATCTTGAAAAGCTCTTTTCATCAACCTAGAATACTGCATAGGTGTATTAGCAAACATCAATATTAAACGACCAACATCACTTGATTGTTGTTGAGATATTTTATCAGGCCTAGCAGACTGTTGAGATTCTTCAGCTATTTCTCTAAATTCTCTCATTGCTACTTCTTCAGCTTCTTTTTTAGACATACCGTCTTTCATTAAAGCATCTATTTTATTTCTATAAAAAGTAGCACCACCTAAAGCTATTGCAAAACTATCAGCAAATTGAGTAGGTAAATAACCTTTTTCAAGTATATAAGCCATAACAGCTTTAGCTTTATTTTTAGATGTCTTAGCTAAGTCAGCTATCTCAGATTCATTTATATTTATTCTAAGACCATTACGTCTATCTCTTAAAAAATCTGAGTTCATAAGCGACATAAAATCTTTCCAATACTGAGGTTGATTGGCAAAAGCTTTACCAGCTTTTAAAGGATTATTAAAATCCCAATTTATAAAGTTAATAGCAGATATAGTTTGTAGTATTGCAGATCTAGTGTTAAAGAACATAATAGCAGCATTAGAACCATTTATATAATTTAATATTCTATTGCTTAATCTATTGCCTGTTTGTAGCCTGTTGCTACCAGCTTTCATTCTTGAAAGTACATTCTCTAAAGCTTCTCTATATTTTGCACCATATACAGCTTCTAGTTTGTTTAAGTTTTTATTACTAAATATAACATCTGCATTAGCTTGCCATTCAGCTAGTAATTCAGATCTTTTTACTTTTAAACCTTGTATTAAGTCAGAAGTTATACTACCGGTTAGCCATCCTTCAGCAGGCGCGGGGTAAGCTCTTTTGTTTATTTGTACTAGTTTATCTGCAAATATTTTTAATTTTTCATTATTTTCTACAGCATTTACTAGCTCTTTAGCATCTGTTTTAGAAAGACCAGGTATATCTAACCCTTGTTTATTCCATAAATAAACTCTCACAGCTTGCTCATTAGTAAAACCATCTACAGATTCTTTACTTAATTCTTTAGGAACATCTAAATCTTTTTTAAGAGCTTTAAAATCATTCATTAAATTTAATCTAGCTTGTGACAAGGCTTGGTTAGCTTTAGCAAAGGGATCAAGTAAATGTTTTTTAAACCAAGCCATTTGGCTATCACCTAATTTACCTTTACTTAATAATGGATATATTAATCCCATAAAGTCTTCGGCAGATGGAGGTATCCAAAATTTAAATTTACCTTTATTAGCGCCTCTAACTTTAGCTTTAGCTTCTGAATATTCTTTTTCAGATGCTATACCGGATTTTTGTTCTATTATATCATTAAAATCTTTATCAACATTTAGTGAAAATTTTAATTTAGCTTGTTGAACTTTAGATTTAACATCTAAAACTTCTAGTGCATCTCTTACTGCTTGTACATTTTGAATAGCATCATCGGCAAAGTAAAAATCATTGTAACCTTTAGCCGCTTGATCTATTATCCAATTTGCTTTAGCTGCTCCTGTTGATTTACCTAAACCTATTATGTTTTCTTTTTTAAACTTAACACCTTGTGATTTTAAAAATTCATATATAGCTTGCTGCGCTTGTGGTGCTCTAGCTGTTAACACAAATAAATCTTCGTTACCTCTAGCATCTTTTATTTTTTTAGCAATTTCAAGTAATGGACCTTCTTTACCTTTTGTAACTTTATCAAACTCAGTAAAATCAAATTTATACCCTTGGTCTAATAAAGATTTACCTTGCTCTGCAAATTCTTCTGCGCTTAGTGTAATACTTTCATCTCCACGATTAGCTATTACATTTGATTCAGTAGTTGCTAGCGTATCATCAAAGTCAAACACTCTAATTTTTTTAACAGGAGCATTTAGTTTTTTAGCTTGTTTTAGAGCTTCATCAACCGTTTTAGCTTTGTTTAATACATCGTCCATAGACATATTGTCATCTATATCTAATACTTTAGATTCTTTAAAAACAACTACATTTTCGTCTTTAGCAGAATTTTGGCTTTTATCAAGAGTTTCTATATCTTTTATAAGCTTTTCTACATTACCTAATTCAATAAAAGCTTTTTCACCACTTTTAGCATATAAATTTTTACTAAACTTAGGATTATTTTTTAAGAATTTAGTTAATCTAAAAATACCTTCTTTACTTGTTGCTCCAGTCTTTGCTCCTCCTTCTACTCCTTTAGCGTCTATAACGTCCATTAAATATGTTGGACCAAATAATTGAGTGTGTTCTACAAACATTTCTTCTAACATTGCATCTGTCAAATTACCTTCTGCTATACCTAGAAATATTTTAGCCATAGTATTTGCATTGGCTCCTAAATGTTCTCCTTTTATAGTTAAATCTTTGTAAGCTGATACAGTACCAAAAGCAGCTTGCCACTGAGCATTAATTAAATCGAGTTTACCTGCTTCTAAATTATTTTTTAAATGAAGATCATATCTTTCTTTAAAATCATTTACTGTATTAAAATCTTCTAACATCTCTGCTCTTTGAGCATCTGTCATTTCTAACCACTTATTTATAGAAGGTTTGTTTTTACCCTCTACATATTGATTACCTTCTTGAAGATACATAAAGTCAAAGCCACTAAGAGATCTAAAGCCTAAAGATATGTTTGTTTGAGTTTGAAGCATTTGAAAAACATATTCTAAATCTACATCTCCTTTTTTATAAGCTTCTTTTAATTTATTAGCTATATATTTAAATAGTAACTTATTAGCTGTGTTGGCTTTTTCAATTTTTGGTTTTGCTTCTTCTAGTAATTGTTTTTTTCTTTCTAAATTAGTAGTTTCAAATATAGGCTTTAGTATATTTTTTAATTTAGTAGAGTCTTTATTCATTAATATAGAGTCACTAAGTTTTATACCAAGATTATCTAAGTCTTTAATATACTTTTCAAATAATTTATCTGTGTATTCTAATTGTTTTAAATCTTGTACGTCGTTGTAGTACATTCCCTCTATAAAGTTACCGTCTTCATCAGTTTGATAAACAGTTTTACCTTGCTCTTTTGATGCTTTTTTATCTTTCTTTTTACCTGCAGGATCTAGTATACCATTTTTATACCCTAAAAAGTCAAATCCTAAAGCTCCAAACACTCTACTATCAATAGTCTTACCAAGTGCTTGGCTACCAGCGTTCATTCTATCAGTTACAACTTTATTGTAATTCTTTACACCTTTTACTATAGATCTTAATACTGTCTCTTTACTTTTTATTTTATCATATAAAGCTGGATCAATAGTTTCTATAGCTTCTAGTACTTCACTTTTAAATCCTTTAGCATCTACATTTAAATCTGGATTTTCTTTATACAAGTAATTTATAAGCTCTCTAAGTTTAGGACTAGATTTTTCTAATGCCTCTGCAACTTCAGGAACTAAATTACCATCACCATCTTCAAAGCCTTTATCTAGTACAAGTTTATTAAAAGTATCTAAATCTTTTTGTAAATTAGGAGCATCTTCTTGATTTATTGAACCAGCAGAACCATCATCTAAACTAAACTTAAATGTCATACCTCTAGCAGTTTGATTAGCTATATCATTAGATACAACCTCTAATTCTGCCATAGTTTTATTTCTATCAGTTAAGTTAGCTAATGTATCTGGATCTTGTAAAGCTTGCTGAGATGCATCGAAACCAATAATTTCAGCTACAGACTCTGCTAAAGCAGTTTGCTTAGATGCTGGTCTTCCTGTAGTAGGATTTAAATGCTCTTGCTTAAATTTGTTTTCATCAAAAGCTTTCTTTTTAAATATAGGATTACCAGCTTTTTTATCTGATACCTGTGCGCCAATAGCTTGTGACTCACCAACAGTCATACGTTTTTGTTTTCCAGTTGCTGGATCTATAACGGCTTCTTTAGCAAAAGCAAATCTTTTATTTATTTGTCTTTGAGTAAGCTTGTCGTATATAGCTTCACTAAAGTTATTTAAAAAATCTTTATACTGTTGAGAGTTAGGCGTACCCATTAAATCTTTTACATCATCAACAAATCTTTTTGTTTTAAATTCATTTGTTAAATAATCAACTATTTGTTTAGGACTTATTAAAACACCTTTTTGCACTTGATCTTTTACTTTGTTAAAAAATCCATCTATAACTTCACCATAAGTTTTACCTTTGTTAGGACCTTTTTTAATTACTTGTTGTTGAGAAGATTTTAAAAGCTTATCATATTCAGCTTTGTTTATTTCTCTATCAGCAAGCATTTGATCTAGTTCTTTAGTAGTAAAAAATCCCATAGTTCTTCTAAGACTTTCTCCTTCTTGCCTACCTTCTGGTATTGGTGATTTTTTAGGGCCAGTTTTTGGAGCTGCATATCCTAATACTTCTGCAGCTATTTGTTTTGATCTTTGTCTTATACCACCTTTTTGATTGTTAATAAACTGACCAGCTGTTCCATCAAACTCTTGATCTGTTTTTGCTTGATAATCTCTAAATAAACCTAGTATTCCTCTTTCATCTCTTAAAATAGATGCTATTAAATCTTGTCTGTTTGCTGAGTACTTTGCATTACCAACATATTGACTAGCTATAAATGTAGCTAGTGGTTTAAATTGTTGTAAAACCTCTTCTTCAGTAGCTGTTTTGTCTAATTCTTTGTCTACTATTTCTTGAGGTATTGCTTTAGTAATTTCATCCATCTCATCTATACGAGAAGTTTCTATTTCTTCATCTATTTCTTGACCAGCCTCATCTTGTATAGACAAGCCTTCTTCTTGCAAAGCAGCCTCATCTATAGATTCTTTAACAGATATATCTTGCTTTTGTAAAGGCCCTTTCGGTGTAATATCTTCAGATATTTCAATACCTTTATCTAAAACATTTTTTTGAGCTTTAGTTAATTTTCCTTTTGCAAAAGACTTATTATAATCTTTTATAAATCTATATACATCTTCTGCTGTATCAAATTTTATTTTACCTAATTTACTTTCAGGTGCTATTTGCTGGAAAACTCTTCTAACAAAATCACCAAGCTTTGTAAAAACCCCTTCGTCAAAAGTAACTTCACCATTTGTTAGTGCTTCTGATAGTAAAGTAATTTTTTCTTCAGCTCTAATAGATTCAGGTTTGTCTTTGTAAGCATCTAATCTCTTTTTAAAATTAGCATTACTTTTGCCATCAACATTATTTAAAATGTTATCTACAGCATTGCCCATAGCAAAAACAGCCCTATCGTTGCCTTCTAATGCAACACTTAAAACATCATGTAACACTTCATGTTGCGCTGTGGTCCATTTTTTTGATTTATTAATAGCTTCTTCATTAAGTATAATACTTCTTTTACCATCCTTACCATCAACAACATGTATACCAAAGTTTTTAGAAGCTACTTTACTTTGCTTATTATTTAGCTTAAACTTTCTTAATTCTTTTTGAGTTTCTTTAGTAGTCTTTTTTCTAATAATACTAACATCAAGCCCAGCATCTTTAGTTAGCTTCATAGCATTATTAATAGCATTTTCACTATTAGATAAATCTGTTAATTCTTGATTTACTTCTTCTAAAGCTATTTTATCTTTACTACTAAATTCATCTAACTGCTCTTTAGCTTTCTCTTGCAATTTTTTCTGTTTAACCATTAGGTCTAATGCCTTAGATCTGGCTTCATTAGAGAACTCCTTAGGTATCTTTAAAGAGGAGTTTCTAAGGTTAGATATAGCATCAACCTCTTCTTGGTATTGTTCAGGAGTAATTTGTTTTTTATCTAACTTAGTTTTTAAAGCATTTTGAGCGTCTTGAAAAAACTTTGTTTGTTGCTTAAAGTTTTCAGCATTTTTTAAGTTTAAAGTAATAGCTGCTTGCCTAGATGCTTTTCTAATTAAACTAAAACTACCTCTAGACATTGAACCTGCACTAGGAAGTATAGCACCTACGATACCACCACCAGTACCAGCTTGGTGAGCTGAATTTAAATCTATTCTTTTAAGTATGTCATTATCTAGTTGTTGACCAACAGATGCTTGGCCAGCTAATTCTTGAGCTGCTTCAGTAAAATATTCTTTAATATAACCTTTACCGCCATTAACTAAAAAAGATTTACTATTTTTAACAGCATTTCTTAACTCTCCGTTCATAACTTTAGTTACAAAGTCTTTAGTACCTTTAAAACCCATCGAAGAAGCTGTAGTTTTTAAAGCTTTATTTATACTACCAAAAGTACCCAACTCTAAACCAGCACTTAAAGCAGCCCAACCAGCGGCTGTTCCTTGATCCGCATAATCTCCATTAGCTAAAGCATCTACAATCTCTTCATTGCTAGGCTCTCTTCCTAACTCTTCTCTTAATCCAGTTTCTAAAGCAGTCCAATAATTATCTCCATATTCTTGACCTCCTATTAATAAAGAACTACCAAGTAAAGACAAACCACCAGTAGCAGGAGCAGCAACAGTACCAACAATTCCTGTAACTATGTTAGGCAATACTTGACCTACCGTGCCTACTACATCTTTAAAAGTTGTACCATCTTCATCTTCAAAGTCTATTGTGTCAGCTAGCTCTGCAACTTCTGCATATTTTTGTAATTCTTCTAAGTCACCTAATATTATTTCTTCGCTTTTATTATTTTTAACTTCTCTATCAGCTATATATTTTTCTGGATCAACTTTTTTAGACTCCCATTTATTACCACTTACTGAATACTTTTGTTTAGATTTTTGACCTTCCGTTAAGCCTCCTGGATCTCCTTGACCAATAGTGCCTATGTCCATCTTACTATAATCTAAAGTTCCATCAGGGTAAGCATATATCTCTTTACCTGGATGAGCAGCTTGTAGATTTTTAATTTCATTTATCTGGCTTGTTCTTTCTTCTAAACCCAGTTGTTGTTGAGATATTTGAGCAGCATTAAAGCTTTTGCCTTGATTTTGTATAGCGCTATAACCTTGCTCTAAAAGCGTGCCTGCTATTCCTGTAAAGCCGTTTAATCCTTTTAAAACTTCTGCTGCAGCGTATACTGGATTATTCATTTTATCAATAAACCTACCAGTCTCTTCAGCTGAAACACCTATTGCATTATTAATATCTGATACAACGTGTTGATATATTGGAGACTTTGACATCTTATTTTGAAACAGTTCACTAGTTAGTTTATTATATTCTTTTTCAGCTGCTTCAATACTTGACTCTGAAGAATCAAGAGTTAAATTATATTTTTTTTCAATACTTTTTCTTATTGCCTCGTACTTAGGTTTTAAAATGTTTTGAATAGATAAAGCTTTGTTCTGTAATATAGGGTCATTAGTAACTAATTCAGAACTTACTTCTTGTATTCTTTTTGCATAATTTTTAGATACTTCAGGATTTGACATATCTTGATTAATGAATTCTTTTTGAACATCACCTAGATAAGTATTTACTTTTTCTTGAAACTCAGGTTTAATTGCGTATTGCATTTTACCATCAACATCTTTCAACGTACTATAAGTAGGTTTGTGAAGATTATCTATTTTTATATTTTTATCTTTTTCACTTAAGTTACTACCTTTTATAGCTTTTACTGACTCATTATAGTCTGCTGTTTGATCTTCAATAGATCTGTCATCATAATAAGCAGGACCTCTTCCATTAAAAAGTTTTTCAATTATAACTTGCTCTTCTGTGGGTTTGGTTTTGTTTTCTTCATAAATCTTGTCAGCTTCTTCATTGCTAATTTGTGTATATACTTTTTTAGTTATACCAGTTGATTCAGCATAAGTAGGGTCTGGTATTTCTTCCACAGTTACTAAAGGTGTGTTCTTAAGCTCTTCTACATGTGACGATTCGTTTTGCAAAACCTGATCCATTTTAGGTAAGCTGTTTACAGCAAGCTTATCATATCTTGTATCTATAAACTGATCATCTTCATCATCACTATCTGTTGCATTTATATTTAAAGCTTTTCCTCTTTTTACTATATCATCTATAGTTCTAGACACTTCTGATTGATATTCTTCTTCTGACATTTCATCACTTTCACCGCGAATTTTGTTTAATTCTTCTAAAGTTTTTAATGGTTTTTCCTTTGGAACATCTATCTTTACCTCTGCCTCTACCTCAGATGGTGCTGTTAACTCTTCTTCTAATGAACCTTCTTTATCTGCTTCCATACCAAACTCTTGAAAAGCAGGATTTATTTTTTCATAATCGTATCCATTAGCTTCAGCAGTACTAACGTAGTCTAATAAGACATTTTTACCATATCCAGATAGTTCTGGAAAAACAGCTATTGTCTTATCAAAGTCATATTCAGCACCTTGAAAAGTTGTTATAAAATCTTTTAAAACACTTTGTAAAGATTCATCCATTTTATTAACCTTTTAGTCTATTTGTACCTCCAGCAGCATTTGTTGAAGCTGGTTTACTACTTGTAGCGGCAGTTGATTTATTATTAATACCTTGCTCTTTATTATAACCTTCTTCTAATTGTAAAAAATTAGCATCAACACCTATTTGCTCTAGTAAAAACTTTTCAAATTCTTCTTTGCTTTTACCTTCTTGATCAGCAAAATCCCCCTCACTATATCCCATTTGTTTCTCAACCGCTTTTATTGCTTTGTCGTCTATTACTTTAGGTAGAAATTTAAATTTAGAAGTAATATCCTCTTTTTTAGCTTTTATTTTTTCAAAATTCTCTCTTGCTTTTAAATTATTTTTAGAAAGTTCCCATAAAGATTTTGTAGGTTTTCCAGTGTTTTTAGAATCTGTTTGTGAATCTATTTTTTTGTCTGGCTTTTTCCTTTTACCTATGGTTTTGCTAGCTCCAGGACTTAAAGAGTTTTCATCCCAGCTATTATTAGCTAAATATCTTTTAGCAGCTTTAGCTTGGTTCGTTTGTATTAAAGTTTTTTGTTCATCACTTATATCAGTAGGATATTCACCATAACTAGAGTTTTGCCATTCTTCCATAGTTAGTCCCATGTCTGATAAAGATATACCTAAACTGCCACCACCTTCATCTGTAAAAGAAGCTAAAGTATTTGGAGGGTACGTACCATCTTCTTGTTCTTCTCCGTCAGGTATATTATCTTGCCAAACACTTAACATAGATTTTTGATCACCCAGCATACCATCTAACATACCACTAGCTTCAACTTCTTCAACGAAATCTTGTTTCATTTTTGTATTAGGCATTTGTATAACTTGCACATATCCATCTTCTAGCCCTTCAATAGGTTTACCAGAAGTAGGATGTATATCTCCATTTTCAAATGATTTAGTTATAGTGTATTCACCTAAACCAGTTTCTTCACCACTAAGTTTATCCCATATAGTCTTTGTTAAACTACCAGTATCTGTTTTTAAATTAAATAAGTCTTCACCAGATTGAGCTCTTTCTGCTAATTTAGTGCCGTTTAAAGATCCTTCATTTTCAGGCCAAGGCAAATTATTACCATCTTTACCTTTTTTAGGTATATAATAAAAGAACTCACCATTTGCTCTAGCTATTTCAACATCCCTGTCGTTATATAAAGCATCTAAGACAGCTTTATTTGTAGGAGATCCAATAGAAGACATAGTTCCATTTTTTAATGACTCACCATACTTTTTAACTTCCAACTCTAAATAACCAGCTTGCTCTTGAAACTGTTTAGGTGTTTGCTCTATTTCTCTTCTTCTTAAATTAGCTTCTGTTTTAGATATTCCTTCAGGCGGTCCTAAGTCTGCTAGTCTATTTATTTCTACATAATCTTTTGTTAAGTTTTCAAATGTACCTGCTACTTTTTTATCTAAATGTTGATGGCCTTTTGTAGAGTTTTGTACATCGTCAAAAAAGTTATTTTCTCTTTCTATGTTTTCTTCTTCTAGTTGAGCAAGTTGTTTTTTCTGTATTTTACTAGCTGCGGCTATTTCTGCACTAGTTGTCAGAAGTTGATCTTGCATTCGCTGACCACCTTTTTGAACCTCTTGTGCTGTTCTATTTATTATTCTTGCTGGATTAGTATAACTCATGTTTTATAACTTTTTAAAATTTATTGGGCTTTAGCTGCTCCAGATAAACCAGCTACCATGCTAGTTCCTACTCCCATTATCCCAGCTGTTCTGGCTGCTCTAGCATCCTGTTCGTTTTGAGCAGCATTGTCTAGCAGTTTAGCAGTTCTATCCATTTTGTTTTCATGAAAATTTATTGCATCTTCTTGAGCAGCTAAATCTCCCTCACCTTTCAATTTGTCTAAATCAGCTTGGCCTTGAGCTTTTAGTCTTGCTACATTAGCTGCGCCTTCAGCTGCTAGTTTAGCATTTTGACTTTCTTGAGCGTTTATACTAGCTGCAATACCTTGTTTACTTTGTAAAGCCATTTGAGCTAGAGCAGTGGCACCACCGGCAGCTTGGCCAGTTTCCATCATAACATCTAAGCTATTAGCTAAAGCTTGATCAGCAGCTTTTGCTTGCATATTAAAAGCTTGTGTTGCTACTGTTAAGTTTGCATATGGGTTGTCTAATTCTGCAAAAGCATTTTGCATATTTTCGTAAGGGTTTTGTAAAACAGGTCTAGACGCTTCTAAAGCATCTAATGCAGCTTGTTGCCTTTCTTTTTCTTCTTTTTGTCTTTGAGCTTCTTTTTTACTCATGTTTGCTGCTATACCTGATGTTACGGCACCTGTTACTCCTCCTAAAATACTCAGTCCGGCGCCTCCTAATTTCTTTCCCATATTTTTAATTTATTATTTTTAACATGTTGGTTGCTTTTTCTTTCATATTCCAACCTAATTTTTCATATCTTTTAGTACTACCTTGACCTTGGTAAGTAAACATTATTTTTGAACCTTGCTTTTTACAAACTTGCTCTGCGCATGTTATTAACATGTCTATAGCTTCACTTTTATTATCTTCTTTATAGTCTGGATCTGATATAGGAAAACCAAACCAAGACACTTTAGAATTAGTAAACCATATAAATCCAGCAACTATATCTATGTTATTGTGGCTAATAATTAATCCACCTTCACCATTATCTGGTAAAAACTCTTTACTCATCAAAGGCCAGTCTCTTTTTTTATACCAAGATGTTATTGTCTCAAAATCTTTTTTTGTTATTTTTCTAGCTTGCATTAAAAATTAGATACATTATAATTTAAATTAACCGCATAAAGCTCTTTCATTGCCCCTGGGTCTGTAGTAGCGTCTGTAGACATTGTAACGTCTAAATAAAATCCTTTTAATCCAGACACTTGATTACCAAATAAAACTTCACCTGCGTTTGGTGTAGAGTTATTAGTAAAGTTAGCTACGTAATGATTTTCTTTTCTATCAAAACCAGCTCTAAGAGGAATATTACTTCCTGGATTATTATATAAACCTTCGTAGTAACTATAAATTAAAGAAGTACTATCAAAAAAGCTAGACCAATTACCTGTTTGTGATGAAAAATTGCTTCCAGTCCTATCAGAATCTGCAGAAGTTACTTTCCAACCACTAGCACCTTCATAACCTATAGTTAAAAATACTTTTTGAGTAGATGGCTGAGAGTTAGCTACAAATTTTATTGTAGATGGATTGTTTACATTATAAAAATTACCTCTTGAAACTGAGTCATCATAATGTTGATAAAGTCCTGTTTGTAACACAACAGACCCATTCCACACAGAGTTATTGGTAGTAAAAAAATTTGACTTTAAACTACCTAATTGACCTGGTTTAAAAGTATAAAAACTAGGCCAACCATTTATAGCTTCATCAAAACCTAAAGTAAAATAAGTTGGATCTCTTCTTAAAGGTCCATTTGTATTTTCTGATACAGTTAAATTTGGTTGTATTGAAACTAAGTATTGTTTGTTGTAAGCATCCCAACCTCCTAAAACATAACTCCTATAGTTACTAACTAATTTTAATGTTCCATTATTTACTCCAAAAAATGAAGAAGGTAAGTTTTTAGAAACATATATATAACCACTAGTTGCATTAACGCCAGTTATTTCTACATCAGTAACATAAGCACCAGTATCTATATATGTAGCTCCAGAGTCGTCAGACCAAAATACTTTAGACCCTATAGAGTATTGAGAAAGTAATCCTATATCTTCAGATAGAATTACTCTAAATAAACTTCCAGACTGTTCTGCGGTTGCAGGTAAAACTATAGTAGATGGATCCGGCAGCGATGGGATTAAACTAAGTTCTTTAGTGTATGTATTTGTAAAATTATCGTTTAATGACGCTAGACGGTCTCTAAAGTAGTCTCTCATTCCATATTCTGATATTTCTGTTACACCATTACCAGATAGTCTAAGAACAGCATTTCTATTTCTATCAACAAAATATTTTCTATTTGCATATATAGCAAAACTTTCTGGGTTTTTGCTTATACCATATTCTCCAGAGTAAGGAACTATTTCACCTAAAACTTGATTAGTAGTAACTACGCTTCCTCCGCCTTCAGCGTTGAATATAGCATTTTTATCTATTAAAGCTCTACTACATTTATCTTCTTGCAGTACTTGTAATTGGTTTTCTTCAGCATATATTTTTTGTATAGTATTATACTGAGGATTAGCTGATCTAGTTATATTTGTTCCTACTGGAAATTCATTAGTCCTATTTAACCCAGTTCTTGAGTTGTATATACCAGAATATATTAATGTATTAAATCTATGTTGTTGTATTGGATCTTCTTCATCTAAATAAGCTCTAACCCCTAAGCTCATAGAAGTATTGCTAAAACCTCCTCTTATCCTAGACTCTTCAATATAAAAGTTTTCTTTTGTTATTGATTCATTTACGTTAATTTTACTATATTGATTATCTGTCTGAGGAACTGTTTGACTCACACCTTGTAATTGCCAACCATTACTTTGAAAAGCTGGAGCAAGCGGTGGAGCATAAACACTACCTATTGGATACACATTTTGAGCAGCCACTCCAGTACCTCCTTGAACATTTCCAGTAGGGTTTGGTGAGCTATAACCATCTTTATTACATTGATAAATGAATTGTGGCGTCATAATTCTTTTATTCCACATGCAGTTGTAAAAATCTATTTCAATTAAAGGTAATACATTTAAAGCCATAATTTATAATCACTTGTTAATTAATACTATTTACTAAGCTGGAGCATCTCCATTTGTTCCAAATAAAGATGGTGTTACAATACAAAAAGAATTTTCTTTACCAGGTTGGTTACCTATTATACTAGTTGAGTTACCAACTGTAACTTGCTGCAAGCTTATACGCACCAAGTCGCCAGCATTGTAACCACTTCCGTTTTGTATTACCGACATCTGTCCTTGATTACCTATAACTCTACCAGTCATACCAGATCCAGAGCCAAAAGTAGGGCTTGTTCCTGTTGCAAAACCAGCGTCAATCATATCTTGATTTGTAGGTAGAGGTTTTGGGTTTGGCATAGTGTTGGTATAATTAGTAATGCTAGAATTACCGCTTCTAAGTGTCCAATTACTTCCATTTACAATAGCTGTTGGATAAAAATCTTGTGTTCCAGCATTTTGTCTAGTTAATATACTAGCAGCATTATAGTTTCTTAATATGTTAGGTCTAGTAACAACTGCAAATTTAAAACTTCCTATTGTTGTTGATATTCCATTTCCGTTTTGATCCACAACTCTTACTTGTACATGGAAGCTATTATTATCACCTAAAAATGAACCACTAAAATTACCTATATTTACAATTTTACCAACTCCGTAGTTTGATAAACTTAATCCAAACCCAGAAACTGGTGTTGCAGTTATATTTTGGTAATTAACACCACTATCAAAGGAAACCCAAATTTGCCAAGCTAGCTCTTCACCAGCATTTATATTTCCAGCGTTACTGCCATTTGTAGCGTTCATTTCACTAGTATTTGTGTTTCCAGTTGAATTCCATCCAGTACTTAAAAACTCCCAAGGGTCAGGGTCAGTTGAACCAAAACCTGAGTTAGGTATTTTTGGTGGTGGATCATCACCTTCATTATTCCAGAAGTAATAAGTTGCAGCTTCAGAATTAATTCCTTTTATTATTTGTGGAGCAACATTTTGAATTGTAGTAGTTACAGGTATTGTATATACTATTGGAAGTACATTAAACTGCAAAAAAGTAAAGTTAATATTAAATGATACATTATTTAAAAGAGAATTACTACTACTGTACATAGGATTTGTACTAGTTGTTGTTAATTTGTATTCATTATTAGTAGTTGCCACAACAACAAAAGGAGCTGGGCTTATCAGAGTGCCATTACTATATTGAGATGTTGAAATATTAAAACCTTCAGCTTGTTGGTATGTTAGTATGTTACCGTCTTGGTCTACTATTTTAAAATTAGCAACTGTACTGCCTAGAGCAAAGTCTAAACTTTCAGATATACTTATTGCTGATAAAACCAAGCCAGATGTAGAATCTATTAATCCACTAGGTATAACTAAATTATCTCTAACGAGTTGATTTAGTTGCTTAACAGTTCCTGAAGTGCTTGATTCATAATATATCTCTAATTCAGACTTTACTGGTGTAGTCTCATAACCAGCTGCTATCATAGGAGCTTCGTTAGCTGGTTTAACAGTATTAGCATTTTGACCAATATTAAATTTATCTTCTATTATCCCAGAAGGAGGATCTGTGTCAGCATTATATAATCCAAAATAAGTGCCTCTTGGGAATAAGTTTTCAAAATTACCAATAGACTGAACCTTAAGCTTTTGCTTTTCTGGAAATATTGGCATTGAAGCATGGTTTGTTAAATTAAAATCACTTCCATCGTCTGTCCATTTATTGTAAAAAGCATACCTAGGTATTAATTCAACATTACTTGTGGAAAAATTTTGTTGAACTGGACTAGCTTCGTTTAACTCTGGTGGAACTTTATTTGCATTGTCAGTAATAAGAGTTGTTGTATTAACAATACCAACAGAGGAAGAAGTACTAAATTCAAATTCTGTACCACTAAAAACTTGACTAGCAGCTTTTGTAGTTTCAAACTGTGTGTAGTTTAATATATTAGATATAAAAAAATTTTGACTTCCAGACCTTAACTTCATGCCTCTTAATAAAGGAAAAGTTAAGTACTCCATTGTTCCTATAGGATCTACAGTAAAAATATTACTATTTGCTGCTACAGAACATTTAAGTTTAAAAGGTTTTATAACAGGAGTACCACTAAGCAAACTAGGTAAATACACATTGTAATAATCTTGTTCTTGTTGCTTAACAACTACCTTGTAGGAATACCAACCTAAAGGATTATCAGCTTCTATAAACTGAAGTGGAGTTGGCGTACTATTTACAACTGGAGTTCCTGGAACATATCTAGGAGGTAGCTCGCTTACAGTAACATAGTTTCCATCACCATCAGTTAACTCTATTTGGTTGTAATAAATATAGTTAGGAGCAGTCCCTTTAAAAGTCGCATTTACTACAACTGATTTTACTAATAAAGTTTTTATAGTAGTATCTGTAAAACTTGTAGCCCATTGAACTTGCATACCAGGTTGTACATTGTCTGTAAAACCAGCTAAAAGCTCTATATAAGAAACTCCACTACTTGTAACGTTTGGTGTTAGTACCATTTCAGCTGATGTAAATGGATCTTCATATAGACCTGGATAACCATTTGCATAGGATATTGTTCTAGGTAATTCTTCTGTAAAAAGCATTTTTAAAGAGTCTCCTGGCCAATTAACTATACCTGCATACACCTTACTTTCACCAGTCATTGAACTTTGAGAAGTTAAAGGAGTTGTTACGGAATTTAAATATTCATGGAAAAACGTAGATCCAAAAAATACTAAAGGATCGTTTTCATAAACACCATCTCTTAGTGTGAAGTTTGTTTTAGTAAACTTTGATAATATGACGTCTGAAGATCTACCATACCTATCTTGAAGAACTAAACCAACTTGATAAGTTCTATTTTGTTTTAAACTATGGTTAGGATATGAAACATTTGCGAATCTATTAGGTAAGTAGGGAGATACATTATTTTTAGGTGTACCTATTATAACATCTTTAGTTTGAGTTATACTACCTGGCGTCATTTTTTGATTAGCACAAACAAAATAACCTAATCCTTCTGGAGAAGTATGTTTATCAAAAAAGTTACCATATATTATTCTATTACCGGATGCAGATAAAGTCTTTGCTCTAACCGGGGCTAAGTCATAGACTCGTGTAGTTTCTGCTTCTCTAAGAGTTTTTATTGGAGATTTTGATTGATAAGTATATTGATAAGTATTTGTAGAATTAGTTGTTACACTTTCATCAGTTATAGATATAGTGTCTATTACATTTATGTTGTTAGTATCTGAAGACTTATATAAAATATCTATTTCATCAATTTTTAACTTATCAGCTAATTCGTTTATTTTATATTCATTTGTTATGTTTAAAACAACATTAGTAACTTCATTTTCCATAAAGTCATTAATAGTTCTTTCTCCTGCTAAGTCTTCTTGATTTATAAATGAATTATCCCTTTCTAAATTATTATTTTCATTGTATTCTCTTGCACCTATGTCTTTTAAAAAATAACCTTTTTGTTTAGGAATAAAAGTTGCTTGAGTAAAAGGAGCTACTAAAGAGTATTGCCCATCATCAAACTTAAACCTGTAACTAAATCTAACAAACTTGTCTTGTAAAAAGTTTGGATCTCCAGGAAACTCGTAGTCATAAAAAGAATTAGGCCAGTGAAAAGAAAGCTGATCACCAAGAACAAAACCTAAAGTACTTGGATCAATAACATTTGATAAAGTGCCATTAACAAAACCAGATAATTCTCTTATTTTAACAAATTGAAAAGGTGCTGCTGTAGCTGTTGGATCACTAGCTTCTGTAACTACATAGTATTTGAGGGGATCTAATTTAGGGTGTGTAACCCTTATATAACCAACAGATGAGTCTGGCGTTAGAGGAGTTCCTGATGCTGGTATATTTTTAGGAAAATGATTAGGTAGTTCATAAACTCCTTTACTTATCTCTCCAGTTGCTCCACCTTTATTTAAAGAGTTAAATACTAAAGCAGTACCTAGATCATATAATACATTTACATAAGCTAGTCCATTTGCTCCGGAAATAGGAGCAAATTCAATTTGACCATTAACATCAGTGTCTTTAATAGTTATTCTAGCTTGAGATTCTCTTAACCAAGGAGAACTAACGTCTTTAGATGTTTGATCAACAAAAAACAAAGGACTAACTTCAATAGATGCTGAAGGATTTGAAGGCGTAGTAAAACCGTTAAAGGCATTAGTAATTTGGCTATTAATATCTCTGTCTATAAAAACCATTAAAGCATTTTCAAGCTTTTGACCATTAGCATCTGGAAAAGTAGATATAGCTGTTGCTGCTACTTTAAATTCATATAATTCAAAGTTTGGAGTTATATTAACATCAGATTTTAAATATCCTTGACAACCTATATTATTTCTTAAGGCAGCTACAGTATTGCTGTCTTTAGCAATAGAAGGACTAACACCTTGTGCTATTTGATATTCTTTTGTAGGGCTGTATTCTGGGTCTAGTATAAAAAAACTATATATACTATTCCAATTATAACCTGCGTATTGTGCTATATTAAAATTAAAACCCCAAGCTCTTGGATTATACTCAGAGTTTAGTGAAATTGGCTTAAAAGGATTATATTTAGCAACTGAAACATGATCTTCATTGAAATAATAACTTGGATTTGATTCAGCAGTTTTAACATTTATCATCCTTGGTTGGTTTCTATTGTCTGTCCAAAACATTAAATCTTCAAGTATAACAACATCATTTATAGGGTTGTTCCAAGAAAAATTTAAAAATCTACCAGTTACTATAGTAGAAACTACTTGAGAGTCTATGTCTACAACTAATATTCTATTTTTAGTACCTACAGGACAAAAATTACTTATTTGATCAACAGAGTTATCTTGATAATTTGTATCAAATATATAAACCTTATTAGTGTCTTGATTAAAATACCAGCCAATTATTTGTGTTAAAAAAGGAGAAGAAGAATTAAGTGTAGATAGTAAAGAATTACCTAATATATTTTCTAATGCGCCAACATCATCAGCTTCAGCTCTTGAAACAGATATATTAACACCTTCTCTATATTCGTCAGAAGACAGTAACCTAGCATCTAAATCTTGATTCATTTTAGATTTAGTAAATGTATGTTTGAATTTTCTTTGCATTTAATTAGTGTTTAATCCACTTTGATTGTCCTCTAAAGACCTGTACGATCTCATCTAACTTTAAATTAGATAATCTTATTTTAGCATTACGAGTTTTTACATATGCATCTCTTTTCCAAAAAGCTTTAGTACCTGGATCAACATCTCTTCTTGGCATTATCATCATAGCCATTATCTTTGAATATAAGGCATCTTCTACCATTTTAGGTACTAAAGAGTTTAAGTCTAAAGATAAACCGTCAGATATGTAGTCTACGTTTATTAATCTACCTGATAAATTACTAGAAAAAGATATAACTCCTAATCTTTCGTTTATACTAAAATAACCATTACTTTGTGATAGCTCAGGACTTAAACCATATCTTTGTCCATACGCTTGTTTCCACCAGTCGTGATCATAAATGTTTGCCTGATCAAATCTAGAACCACTTATATTTTTTTGATTAGCTTTAGCCCATCTTTCTTCTGTTAGTGATTGAGATGCTTGAAGATTATTTCCAAAAAAACTTTGTAAAGGAACACCATCTCCATCGTCTATAGTTAAATCTGTTGGGTTAGAGCTTAATCCATTTAATGGGTATATAATATGTAATACGCCATTATCATCAACATAAGACATTTTAACATAGTTAACATAGTCTTTTGGTATAGGTATTGTTAGGTTTATAGGAACAGTAGCTTCTATAGATTTAGCAGAAGGAAGTGTATCATATGATAACTCTTGCATAGCTCTTCTAGCGGTAAATAAAACATCTGTTCTTTTAACTTTTGTTAAAGTTTTTTCATCTCCAACATACATTACTAAGAAATTGTTTATAACATCGTCTAAAGAAGTGTATCTATAACTACCATAGTTGTCTCCAACGGCTTGATTACTTAGCTGTAAGAAAACATATTCATTTGCAGATAATGCAGTTTGAAGCTCTACAGTGTTATTAGTAGGATTTTTTACGTAAAAAGTTCCGTCTGCTAATATGTTACTTGCGTCAGGTATTGTTGTAGCATTAGGAAGTACATGTAAATTAAAATTACCTGTATCTGTAACATATTGAAAAGCTGAATTATAGTTTGATATTAACGTAGTATTAAGTGGACCACCATCACCTGGATTAAAAGTTATTTCAGTAGTACCAGCTGAAAAAGGTCCTAATCTCATTTGACCTGCATAGTATACAGCGTCATTTTCTTGTATTGGAATATTTGCTACTGTTTTAGTCATATCTTATTGTTTTGAATTATTTTCTTCTTTAGCTAATTGTGAAGAAGCAGCTTGAACTATTTCTACGTCTCTTACTATAACTCCTGAATATTTTAATATTTCTAATATAACTTCAGTTTGTTGGCTATCGCTTATTTCAAAATCTACAGAGCCTACACTATCATAAACATATTGTCCTACGTTACCTGTTGTGAAAGCCCAGTCTGGATCTAGCGGTTTTCTAATATAATTAAAAACAACATCAGTGTCTGCATAAACTCCTGGATCTGGAAAAACGGTTAATTTATTTTGATTATACTTAGCCACAGGAAGATTTTTAGAAGGTTGTGTAAGATCAGATAGTTTTATCTGATTATATACTTTATTACTTATTATCTCTATAGGCGGTGAATTCGTGCCAACAGTCCAAGAAGCAGATCCAAATCTATGTAGATCAGTTGGTTGGTTATATACGTTTGTTGTTGGAGTATTGGAAGCTTTATCGCTTTTTTCAAATACTTGAAACTCTTCCATTATATGGTCCATTCTTGAAGCAAACTCTACATCTGTTTGTGGCATTCGTATATACTGATTATAGTCTTCAAAAAACTTTTCAAATATATCTAATTGAACTTGAGTAGCTACTTGATTAAATTCAAAAGGTGTTAAATAGCCACGCTGTTCTTTGTTTAATATACTTAATACTGTAGTATATACTGTGTTTACATTTATAGCCATATTGTTTTTTTTAATCGAAGTTAGTAAATACTAGTCTTGACTTGGCTTTTTCTAGTTTGTCAGTTTTTTCTATAAGTAATCTTTGTAAAACATCTGGTCTAGTGTTTTCTCTATTAGCAAGTATAGCATAAATCATACAGGCATATAAAGCAGCTTCTGCTAGTTTTGGTATTGCAGCTGACTCATCTGTGGTAAGTGCATTTGATAAATAAGTTATAGTAGCGCTTCCAGTATCTCCATAGTAAATTTCTTTAGCAACATAGTCTATAAAATAAGTACCACTAACTAGCGCAGCTAAAGTTTTAACCTCTGTAAGAGGTGATGATACAGGGGGGTTGCTTATAGATATAACAGCTACAAAGTCAGCAGGCAATGCATAAGCTTGACCTGCAACAACGGGTTGTGCCGCTGTTATAAATTGACTTTTTATAGTTTCGTATGCAAACTCTTGTAAGCATCTACGCGCGTGGAATACAACTTCTGTTCTTACTGCATCTGGAATTAACTTCCCCATGCCAGTATAAGAAATTAAAAAGTTGTTTATAATATCATTAAGTGATATAAAAGCGTTTGATAAGGTTGTTGCCATAATTTTTATTTTTGTCCGTCAATATCTATTTGTTGTTCTTTACTGGATGCCAATTGCATGGCTAACTGATCCCTAGTCATAACACCTGCGTAGCCTAATATTTTATCTACTAATAAAGGTTCGTCTGATTGATGTAATTCAAAGTCTACAGAATTATTTGCATTATAAATATAATTACCTAACTCTGTATCTATGGTAAATCCCCATTTAACATCTGATGGATATTTTAAAAAGTTTAGTTGAATATCATTTGTTCCACTAACAATAGTTGATGGATACAGTTGTATAATATTGTTTTCATATGTATATACAGGATAAGTTGTTGTTGGCTTGGTTAGTGGAGATTGATTAGTAGTATATACTTCATGTTTTTGTATTCTTTGAACTTCTCTACCTGGACTGGCATTATTCTCAAAATAAATAACATCACCTAATTCTTGTACTGAAACAGTTGGAGTTACAGTTCCAGTTGCAGAAGTACTTAAAGTTTCTACTCTTTTAAATATTTGTATTTTTTCATCTAATAAAGCATATCTATCAGCGTATGCTAAACTCGTCTGTGGTTGTCTAAGTAACTGGTTTAGTTCGTCAAAATATTCAATGAATATTTCTTGCTGCGCTTGTGTAGCAACTTTGTTAAATTCAGTGGGCGTAAGCACACCTCTTTTTTCTTGTTGTAATACCACAAGTACAGATTTATATACCTGATTTATGTTTATAGCCATTTTGTTTTATTTTTAAAAAAAAAGGTGGTGATTAAACCACCTTTATTATAATCACTTGTTATTGGAACTTTTTCTCTATTGATCTAAAAACTTCTAAACCTTCATCTGTCTTAAACCAAGCAGCCATTGCTGAATATGGGTTTTCGTCAAATGGTACGCTCATTAGTTTTCTACCATTACTTTTCCAAGTAAAAGACCTGTTGTCATCAGATAATCCAATTATGTTTTCTTCGACAGCTCTTATAGCAAAATTCCTTAGTTGTACATTTTCGTCTTCTGCTAGATCTATAAATAAAGCTGGGTTTGATTTAGCAAATAATATTAAATCTCTTCTTATTTCTTTGCTGCTCATTTTAGCAACTGCAGATCCTTTTTCAACCCTTAATATAGCTTCACAATGATCTATGTCCATTTCATAAGCCATATTCATAGCTTCTATTTCTTCTTCTAAATGTTCAAAATCATTTTCAGCTATAACAACTTTGTCATGTTCTTTAAAAACAACGTCTCTATGAGGATGTTTAAGCAAAAACTCTTGTAAATTTCTTTTTTCTTTTTTAACTATTAAAACACCTTTATCAAATACAATATGTTTTAATGTTACTTGGCCTTCTTGTTCTTCAACAAATATACTTTTTTGATTAGTAGCATATCTCATTTCTCTTTCATAACCTTTTTCTGAATCAAACCAAACTAAAGGGTATCTTCTTGAATGTCTACTAGGTATAGTGTAAGTTAAAGGCGTTTTATTACCTATTAAAAAATAAGTCCTATCTTTATATTCCCAAGTATCTTTTTTTACCTCAGGTTTTGCTACAGCTTTAGCTGCAGGCTTTTTCTTCTCTTTTGTTTCCATAATATAATATAATATAATAATTTAAAAAAGACCCCGCCGAAGCGGGATCTTATTATTGTTTTATTAAGATACAGTTGTTCCTGTAACTTTTTGACTTAAAGCAGCTGGAGCAATAGATGGTCCAGAAGCACCATTTATTTTATCAACAGCATCTAAAATTTTAGCAACATCAGCTTGTTCAAAAGCTGAACTAGCAGCAATAGTAACTGTACCTGAAGGTACATAACTTACTACTAAGTCTGGTGTTGTGAATTTTAAAGCGCCTATGTTTTCAGCTGGTAGTAAATCATATCCACTAGCTTTTGGTAATTTTACATATCCCATTTTCTTATTTTTTTAAATGTTAATAATTAATTAAGCTCCTTTAAATAACACGAAGTTATTAGCAGCTTGAGTCACTAAACATCTTTCAGATAAGAAATTAACTCTCATTGTATCTAAATCAGTAGTGTAAGCACCACCAACAGATCCAGTGATCCATGCTTTGAATCTTCGATCTTCAGTTTCAGAAGCTCTAAATCTTACGTGTAAGAAAGGACGTCTGATATTTG
>JAAHTH010000777.1_pt1 | contig 24707 bp, 16 predicted proteins | sample 6116091 | NCBI WGS metagenome assembly JAAHTH01 (sample SAMN13939990, study PRJNA603662) | sponge metagenome | isolation source: marine sponge | host: Mycale hentscheli | place: New Zealand | collected 2006
GTTCAGGAGGAAGCTTTGCTCGCCTATTTCACTGGCGATCAAGGAGTGCTGGTCGGTGCCCCGACCGGGACCGGCAAGACGCTGATCGCCGAAGCTGCAGTGTACGAGGCGTTACGAACGGGTCAACGGATGTACTACACGACCCCTCTGATCGCCCTGACCGATCAAAAACTGGACGAGCTACGCCAATCCGCCGTCCGCTGGGGTTTTTCGGCCGACAGCGTTGGCTTGGTCACGGGCAATCGCAGCGTAAACCCGGATGCCCCCGTTCTGGTAGTCGTCGCTGAAATTCTGTTGAATCGCCTGCTCAACCCGGACGCGTTTGACTTTGCGAACGTTTCTGCGGTGGTAATGGATGAGTTTCACTCGTTCAACGACCGGGAACGAGGAATTGTCTGGGAACTGACTCTCGGATTGCTGCCGTCCCATGTCCGGACATTGCTGATCAGCGCGACCGTCGGCAATGCACTTGAGTTCACCTCGTGGCTGAACCGTTCCCATAACCGCCGTCTGCAGCTGGTGGTCGGCACGGAGCGTAAAGTTCCACTTCAATACGAATGGGTCGCAGATGAATTGCTGGCGGACGTTTCCGAAAAACTTGCGGCGGGAGATGAAATAGAACGACGAACTCCGGGCCTCATGTTCTGCTTCAGCCGATCACAATGCTGGACAACTGCAGAGTTACTTAAGGGAAAAAAACTGATTGACAAGCAGCGTCAAAGTGAATTAGCGGACTACCTTAATCAGGCTACCATGTCCGAAGGAGCGGGCCCTAAATTGAAGCAAATTTTAATGCGTGGCGTCGGCGTGCATCATGCTGGCATCCTGCCTCGTTACCGACGCATCGTGGAAGAATTGTTTCAACGCAAACTACTTGCATTCTGTGTGTGCACTGAAACGCTCGCTGCCGGCATCAACTTACCTGCCAGAAGCGTGGTTTTGCCTTGCTTGCTCAAAGGCCCAAGAGACAAAAAGAAACTAGTTGAAACGGCATCAGCGCAGCAGATTTTTGGACGAGCGGGCCGCCCCCAGTTCGACGACCGTGGCTATGTCTTTGCGTTAGCACACGAAGACGATGTCAAAATTCATCGCTGGCGAGAAAAGTACGACTCAATCCCTGAAGACACCAAAGATCCGGGCCTGATGAAGGCCAAGAAGCAGCTGAAGAAGAAAATGCCCAAGCGACGTTCCGGGGAAACTTACTGGAACGAGCAACAATTCCTGCAATTGCAACAAGCAGAAGCTGACGACCTGGCCAGTCGCGGACGCTTGCCATGGAGATTGTTAGCCTACTTTTTCAGCAAAGATCCGTCTGTTCAACCTCTTCGAGACATGGTTGGGCGACGACTTTTAACCTCCAAAGGCATCGAAGAAGCCCAACGCGACCTCAACCGCATGCTGATCACACTTTGGTCGGCCGGCTACGTGGAACTCGACCCAAAGCCAATTGCTGCAGCCCCGAAAACAGCACGCAAAGCCACACAATCAGAAGAGCCAGCCAAGACAGAGGGGCTTTTTGGCGGACTCTTGGACCAAATGCGCACCTCCGAAACTGAAGTCCAACCGCCTGTGGAGGAGGATAATCAGGACCCCGCACTCATCGAGAGCCGAGGTTATGAAGTCGAGAACTACAAACCTGAAACAGCGAAACCCACCGAACGGCTGGATCGATTGGTTCACTTGCGAAGTATCAATCCACTGTTTGGTGTCTACTTGGCAGATCAATTGGCAATCGCTGATCCGCAAGAACGCATTGCTGCACTCGAAAGCGTGCTCGAGGTCCCCGGTACAGTAGCCAGATTCACGCGGATGCCGTCACTCGAAGACATGCCCCCTGGCACCCTGGCGACCGATCGCTTGGACCCACAACTGCTGCAACTCGGTTTGGCGACTGCAGAAGAACTGGGTGCAAAGTCCGAAGAAGAGGAGGAGGAAGTCGTCGATCGCGGATTTGGACGAGTGATGTTCCAGGAGCCCCGTGTCTGGCCACTCACCATTGGTGAAAAAGTTCTCCGCATGTTTCGACACGAGTTCCCGCGAGTCCACAACGTCAACGTGCGACCGGTGTGGATTGTCGGAGAGTTGATGGAATTTGGCGGCGACTTCAACAAGTACGTCACAGCCCGCAAACTTCAAAAAGAAGAAGGGATACTTTTTCGACATTGCCTTCGAATGATTCTGCTGCTGGATGAAATGGCAAATATCCCACCTCTCGAAACGACTGTCGAAACGTGGGAAAATCCGCTTGACGAATTAGCTGATCGACTGACCGAAACGTGTCGATCCATTGATCCACAAAGCACGGATGAAATCCTGAATCAACCAGATAGTGACGCCGCGTCACTTGTTGATCCCGGTCGTCGCAACTCCTAGGAAAAAAACTATTGATGGATCATCGATCGATCATGAGCGGTGAACGCAGAGATCTCATTGCCATGGCAATGAGGATGGTGCTGCGTATGGCCAGTGTTCCATACAGCATTGCCGTGCATCGGCGCAACCGGAACTATGATCGACAAGTCTCTGACATTCAGCATTGCGACATTCCCGTGATCAGCGTGGGAAATCTAACCACAGGTGGCACCGGAAAAACACCGATTGTATGTCTCCTTGCCAAGTGGTTTCGCCAGCGGGGACTGCGAGTGGCAATCGTCAGTCGTGGCTATGGCCGTGGTGAGGCTGACGTCAACGACGAGGCGATGGAATTACACGCGCGACTTCCAGACGTGCCCCATATTCAGAACCCCGATCGTGTAGCGGCGGCGAAAACAGCTGTCGAAGAACTTGAGTCTCAGGTCCTTTTGATGGACGACGGCTTTCAACACCGTCGCCTGCACCGAGATCTCGACATTGTCGTCATTGATGCGACCTGCCCCTTTGGCTTTGGCTACCAACTGCCGCGAGGACTGTTGCGTGAATCATTGGATAGTCTCAGTCGTGCTGACGTCGTCCTAATCACGCGCTGCCAAGCCGTTGACCCCACCACCATCGACTCAATTCGCCAAACCATTGCTATCTACAATCCCCACGTACCGGTTTTAGCCAGCAACCATACACCCATCGCACTATTGGAGTTTCCAGAAACCAACTTGCCGTTGACGAACCTCGATCAGCAGAATGTGGGTGTTTTGTCAGCCATTGGCAACCCTGACGCGTTTGAACACACCGTCCAACAATGTGGTGCCACTGTGCAAAATGCACGACACCTGCCAGACCATGATCCCTACGCTCCAGAAACGGTCGCATCACTTCGCAAATGGGCACAAAACCTCGGGAGTGAGATTGCCTATATCGTTTGCACTCACAAAGATCTGGTCAAACTGCAAACAGACCGTCTCGGTGGCAAACGTCTGGTCGCCTTGCAAATTGAGTTGACACTGCAGAGTGAAAAAAAAGAGTTCCACGACCTGCTAGAACGCATGGCAAAACTGAGCTTAAAAGTATCATCAATCAGGAAGTGATCTCTCAGGCGGACAACACAGGGATCGAGCCTGAATGAACTCCTGCATAAATCAGGAAGGTGAGTTCATGACCTCCCAAACATGAGCAGCGGCAGCGACATCACCTTTTGTCGCGTTACCCCGCCCAAAAACAATCCGATTGTAAGATTCGACGACCTGCGCTGCGTGCATCGGCAGCTGGGCAGAAAACTTTTCAGGAAGCGTTTTGGCAACACGACGAGTGAACTCAGTGGGGGTTTCCTCTTTTCCTCTTACCACTCCCGCTTCCCACGACCAAGACTCGAACGCTTGAAATGTGACAACCATGACACGGCGCAAATCAGGGTCACTGCCGATCGGATTGCGAAAACTTGAGAAAGGTCGAGGTGGAGAATCAATCGCAGCACTGTTTGATTCCTCTTCAACACCGGGCAGTGTATGGTTTTGGGCTACGAACAAACTTGAAAACCACTGACAGATCAGATGCCAATTACGATAGAGGAAAACACCGATGATCGACACCAACACGATGACGATCAAAAACTTCAGCACTGACCCCAACATTGATACGGCATTAGAAATCGCTTCCCCTACACTGGATTGAGAATCTGAAGACGGCTGCTGAGAATTGCTCGCACTCGACTGAGATTTTCGATCTTCAGATTGTGAATTTCCTTTCTGCTCTGCGGCCTGCTCAGCGTTTGTCTCACTTTCACCTGACTCTGATTTTTCCGGCTCTGATTCTCCTGACTCTGATTCTCCCGGCTCTGAACCACTTGAACTTGGTTGGTCTGCCCCGGAGTTACCTGACTCTGATTTACCCGCCTCTGAATCTGATTTTTGCTGCTGACCTTGCTCCTTCGACTTATCTCTTTTCTCGTCTGCACCTTTGGAACCTGCCTGTTTACCGGAGTTCTGCTGACTGGAGTTCTGCGACTCGTCTTTTTGACTGCCAGCTGACTTTTTGCCGCCCTTACGCGTTCCGGCAGGTCCATCTTTACGGTCGCCATCCCCACTTCCTCCAGCGTCTCCGCCTTTTTTATTAACGGATCCTTGGACTTCTTTTTGATCAGCGTTGGGATCACTGGTTGTTCCTGGTGCATCAGGTGTACCTTGATCAGCGCCTTCATCTCCCCATCCATACTGACTCGCAGAGGTCTTACCCGGAGAGTCGAATATCTCTGGGAACTCGAATGTTGCGAGAGCTCGTCCGGGCATCGGCGCGAAATACGCGAGCAAAAGCACGCCTGCGATCAGCACCAAACCCGAGCTCAACCAGGCGACTGCGACATTAGACGGCATTTCGACTTTGCGTTGTCGCAGATAACGACGCAAGCCAACGAAGCTTGTGGTTACCAGCAAAGAAAGGCTTGCAAAAAGATAAAATGCCAAAAGATACTTCGCACTTGCCCACGAAGCGGTGTCGTTCCGCAAAAAGAACTGCCCAAGCCCAAACAGTGGCAACGCGGCCAACGCCAAGTACATGACGGTTCGCCCAGGCTGTGACGTCTTGTGTCGTGGACAATCAGTTTTCGACTTCGCTTGTTCACTGATGGGTTCCTTCAGCTGTTTTTTCAAGAACAGGTGCCCCGAGTCAATCAACCCTTCTCCGCTCGCATCCACATCGTCGTCGATCAAAGTGCAATCACGAACGATCAAATCGGCGAGGTATCCAACTACGACCAGAATAAAAATACAAAAGAGAAACGAATCAACAAGCTGCGACATCACCAGCAGCGTGGCCAAACCCAAAGCTGCCGCATAGCCATAAGAGTAAACGCGATCACGCTCGATCGCGATTCGGGCCACTGCAACAATGCCCATTGTGAAACACATGACTGTCCACGACAGACGTGACTGGAACCCGCCACGGTACAGCACAAGTATCAAAAAATTGGCGAGACTACTGATCATGAGAAAGATCAGTACGGGAGCCACCGCAATCGCGGCATAATCAGCAGCGGTCTTTCTAGCTTGCAATCGCCGCGTGCCCTCTTTACTCGAGATCATTCTTCCTCGGGATGAAGCTTCTTCCAATGCTTCATCGCCGGCCCAATCGAATTCATTGGGACCCATTTATCTTTTGTCTTGCTGCTCTGCAGTAATGTATCCGGGGAAATTTTCCCTTTGGAAATCTCACTAAGCAGGTCCGCTTCACTGATTGGCCCAACTCGGCGATTCTTGCGTATCCAGCCGCTCGCCATGTAGTACCATCCGACTCCCATCGCATAGTCTCCCGTACGAGATCATTGACTTGTATAATGGGTCCGGCGCGAGGTGAATCCCTTCCACATTCAGCGAATGCATCCCCATCCATACGCGACCGATCACCAGATCATCCACCACACGAAACTCCACTGCGAAGCTAACGTTCGACAGATCAATCGCCCTCTAGTCTAACGTGGACGTGAGCGTCAAGGGTACAGCGACTTGGGCTATCGCCAACAAACAGCACGCCCCCCCCCTCAGGAAGTAATCATTTGTCTACCAGCGACCACTCTGCTTGTCGGCATGAATGATCAACTCCGCCTGACGGCTAATGCCGTAGGCGAGGTTGGGCTGATTTAACTCGAGAAAAACGGTGTACTTCTGGTGAACGGCATCCGAATAGACAACAGGTGCATGAGCCATTCTCAGAAAATGCACAGGGTCGCCATTCCAGCGTTTGGTAAAAACCCCTGCTTCTAACGAGGGTTCGCGATCCATCTCGTAATGCGTCTTCATGACGGACACCAGCCTCTGGGGGTCCCCTGTAAAACCATGCAAGGTGACCCTCTGCAGACGTCCATTACCATCGAAGTAATAACTCAGTGTCCCTGCGATATCGTCTGGCCTGGTTCCCGTAACGATCGGTACGCGCATGCCTTCCAAACGCGTATCGGCCAAGACGGTCGTGACACGCGAAAAACGCTGCAAGACCCACTCAGGCGTGACATCGAACCGCATTACATCTCTCAAGTCATTGACCTTGCCGCCCACCAAACTGGGCGCGACATCTGTACCATCTGTACGCCCCTGCAGTTTCGCGGCCATCACCGGGTCGTAGCGATACTGGCTTGGATTTGAGCTTCGCAGGGTTTCCATCTCGTACAACGCATGTCCGGCATATCCATTCTCCAACGTCACCTCAGTGCCGTCGCCTGCGACGACTTGTGTGACATCTTTGAGAGCATCCTGCCCCCAGTCAGTCTGTGTTGCAAGGTAGGGCCCACCGGTGGCAGCAGCTAGAATTGCAGCGTTTCGAATGTGGTAGTACATGGCCAAGGAATGCGAAAAGTGACAAAACAAAACAGCCGGCGATGAAAACCGGTCGACGTCTTTCTTTTATCGTCCCTCACTGTTCTCCAAATGCGAACATTCCCCGAGGGCGCTGTGCTTGGTACGACATGAGAATCGCGTACAATCGGCGTGATGATGACAGGGCATTTAATCGGACCGGGCACTATCCTGCGGAATCGTAATCTTTGCGAGCAAGCAATCCGGGCTGCAATTGACGGCGATAAAGGTGCTTTCAAATTACAAGACACCGTTCGCACACAAATTGGGCCTGAGCTTGCAGGATTCATCACCACGGTCGCGAACCTGCAAGCCAAAGCAAAACTGAAACTGCAAGCTCCTGATGAACCGCAACGGATTTGGTGGGGGACTGACAAATCCTTTCAACAGGCAACACCGTGGCAAGTAGCGAAACTGAAATCCAAGTGGTTTGCCAACAGACCGGTATTTGATCTATGTTGCGGTAACGGTGGTGATGCCGTGCAACTCAAGAATCGGGGACCTGTTATTGCAGTGGATTCTGACCCCCTGATTGCTGAGTTAGTTGCTGCAAATCTTAGCGTCAAGCATGTCGACCACCGTGCTGACTTACAGCAACCCAAACCATCTACAGATCCAGATTCAACCTCACTTCCAGAGTTGACTCACAAGGTCATCTGCAGCGATGTAACCGAATTAGATCTGCCAACAGACTGTTGGATCAACATTGACCCGGACCGTCGTCCCCCTACGAATCGAACAAGCACACAGCCTCTTCAAGAGGGCACAACACGCATCAGCAACCCTGATCATTACCATCCAAATTGGCAATCTGTGGTGCAACTTGTTCTGAATTCGAGAGGTGCATGCGTCAAACTCGCGCCAGCTGCCAAGCCCGACGTTACCCAGCTAGCGGACTCACATCGCTGCTGGATCTCATTGTCCGGGTCCGTGCGTGAACAAACCCTGCTTTGCGGCGGTGTGCTAGCCAACAGTGAGCTACCTGCATCAGGTCGCTCCGCAGTCGTGGTCAAGTCAGACGGTTCGAATCACTGGTTCATTGCGACTCCAGATCTGGTGACTGAACGTGCCCCGATCGCTGACAAACCACGAGGCTGGCTGGTAGATCCGGACGCAGCGATCCGTGCGGCTGGACTAACGGACGCCTACGCGGTCAGTCACCAGTTGAGTGTCATAGGTCGAGCTTCGGGGTTTCTGACTGGTGAGCATCCTCCCGCTGCCAAACAAGTGAGTATCAGTGCTGAGGTCCTTTGGTCAGGCAGTTGTGATGATCGAAAATTGAGACGAGAACTGAGGCAACGGGACTTCTATCCCGCAGTCATCAAAGTCAGAGGCACGGACCACAACCCCGAAAAATTGACGCGAAGGTATCGCCGATGCGGGAAAACACCAATCTGCCTCTGGATAGGCCGGGGCAAAGAACGCGTTTATGCAGCCTTTACCCGGTGATCGCAGAGCGGGACTGGCATCCTCCAACCTGTTCTGTCATCCAACTACTTCAATCGCAATCAACATGCACGGGCTCATTTCTACGAATCAAATAACGGTTCCAGTGATCGTAGTCTCAGAAGCTTCTCCCGTCTCTGACTCAATCACTCCGATAGCACAGGAACCTGGTTCAAAATGACTGCGACGCGCAAAGCCGATTGCCAGCACTCCATGCCGCTCGGTCGAGGCAACGCTAGTGAGACGAGCAACCTTTTTTTCGTCAGCAGACAACGAGGTGCCGGCAAGAGGCTCACCACCTGTAATTTTCCAACGCACCAATTTCTTCTGCACCTGACCCATGGCATCCAAACGGGCGACGGTCTCCTGCCCTAGGTAGCAACCTTTGGTGAACGAAATGGTTTCAGGATCGCGATCCGCTTCCTGCGGCAAATTCGATTCATCAAGATCCACCCCATACCAGGGAAACCCTGCCGCTAAGCGTGCCCCATGGAATGCAGTTTCACTGCCAACCTGTTGCTTCATTAGCTCTGCACTTTGCAACTCTGAACCCGCAGGAACAAGAGAACTCAAGATATCGAGTGCGCGTTCGGCGTGGGCAACTGGCAAGCACAACAGAACAGTATTTTGTCCCAACCAACGCACTTCTTGCAGAGTCACACCAACGATTTCAGTGTCGCACGCAAATGAATTCAACGCCATTTCGGCGTCACCGCCAAAGCCGCAATCAATCGCCAATTCTGGCGTGAGGACAAAACCAACAAACTCCGAATCCTGAATTTCAGCGGTTGCGTCTTCACGAATTGTATACCGATCAATGTGCGAGCAAATCGCCTCGGATTGCCCGACAGGACCCACCAGCCTTATCCCATCCTTATGCTTGAACAGGCAAACATGGCCCAACGTCTTTCCACGCACATCAGTGATGAAGGTCTCCCGACCTTCACCATCACCTAATGCACGTACCTCATTGGTGGTCAAATTATGGAGGATGGTGCTTGCATCAGCACCGGATACTTCGACCACGCTCAACTGGTCGAGTCGATAGATTGAGTAATTATTCATGAGACCGAGCATACCAAGAGAATCGTGATCCTTGCAGGTACCTTTGGGTGTGCCTTGGTAGCAATCTGTTGCTGATTCAGAACAGCAAGTGAGCTGCAACCGCCCGTCTAATCGGGCTATGCTTCTCCGCAAAATCATTAATTCATCTTCGAGCGGTGAACTTGCCCCATCGCTCAAGTTTCTAAGTACATCGATCGCACCTCATTACCTTCGACTCTCGAACAAAAATGCCACCAGTTCAATTCAAAAAAATGTCGAGAGCGGCAGGGAACAATGTGATGGCTGAAAAAAACATGCTATGCAAACCCCGGAATGCTCGGGCACAACTGCTGAATCTGTCAGCGATGCCACCGAAGCAACAAGCACCACAACTGCCGCATCATCCGCAAAAACTGAGGTGGATCCCCCACTTGCTCCCAACCGACCGCTGCCTTGGCTGATTTGTCGACTGCAGCAGGTTCAAAGCCAACGTTCGAAGACATCGCCCCGTACCCAGCCCGAGACGTCCGACACATGACGAGTCCCCTTGTCGGTCGGCAACCAATGTCAGTTGAAACCAATGTCAGTTGAAACCAGCGTCACGCTTGGGGGTGACCACTGAGCCGATGAAACTTGCAGCACCTGCAAAACAAGCCTTGTTGCACAGGACCGAGCGTGTCGAATTTTACCAACGCGGACCTAGCATTGAACGAACACCGCGTTTCTTCCTGTAAAACGCCAACTTCCCTGCAAACTTAACATCCGATTCCCTGCGTGGTCAGTGCGTTTGCTCGACCTCCCCAACATGCGTATTTTGCACCCAGCGACTTCTCTCCTGGTTCCTGCAACCGGACGGATTGCGTTACGCTAAGGGCGACATTTGTACCTGAACGCGGTCACCTGCCGCTGGGCGAGAACGACAAGTAGTTCTTGCGTCCAGTGGCCCATTTCAGTGATCCCCAAAACGCTAACAGGTGCCTTCCTACCATGGAGCCGATGTGAACCACACGCAATCACTTTTTGCAGACGCAGAAGACGAGAACCTCGATCGCGCGCAACCATTGGCTGCCCGAATGCGTCCACAGCGTTTAAGCGAATTCATTGGCCAACAGCATGTTTTGGGTGAGGGCAAACTCTTACGGCGAATGATTGATGCCGGTCGTTTGGGATCGATCATTCTTTCAGGCCCGCCGGGAACTGGCAAAACAACCCTCGCTCATCTTTTAGCAATCGAAACAGGTAGTGAATTACGAACCCTGAGTGCAGTTTCCAGCGGCGTCAAAGATGTCCGCGAAGTACTTGCGTGGGCCACTGACACGATCGCCAGCGGTGGTTCCAGACCACTGCTCTTCATTGATGAGATTCACCGATTCAGCAAAAGCCAACAAGATGCTCTGTTGCCTGATGTCGAAGCTGGAGTCGTTGCATTGATCGGTGCAACCACGAGCAACCCCTACTTTGCGGTTAATGGTGCGTTGCTCAGTCGAAGTCAACTATTTCAGTTGGAGGCATTGAAACCTGAAGACATCCGCCAATTACTTATGCGGGCCGTTGGCGATCACGATCGAGGGCTCGGTGAGCAGCAGATCAAAGTGCAGGACGATGCAATCGACTACCTTGCATCAGCAAGTGAAGGCGATGCCAGAAGGGCTCTGTCGGCTTTGGAAGTTGCTGTTCTGAGTTGTCAACCTGACTCCGCTGGCGTGACACGCGAGATTGCCATCGAAACTCTCGGTAGCCGGATGGGAGGGTACGATGGCAGTGGCGATGACCACTACGATCTGGCCAGCGCCTTGATCAAAAGCATGCGGGGCAGTGATGTTGACGCGAGCTTGTACTGGCTGGCGCGGATGCTCGAAGGCGGTGAGGATATTCGCTTTCTGTGCCGCCGCCTCGTCATTTTGGCTAGCGAAGACATCGGCAACGCCGACCCGCAAGCGCTCGGAATTGCCGTGTCTGCCATGCAAGCCTGTGAATTCATTGGCCTACCTGAATGTCAACTCACGCTCAGCCAAACAGTCGCCTATCTAGCCTTGGCTCCGAAAAGCAACGCGGCAACGGCTGCTATCGGGAAAGCTCGCCAGGACGTTCGTGAAAACGAGATTGTGCCAGTGCCCAAGCACCTGCGTGACTCACACTACGAAGGAGCCGCCAAGCTCGGACACGGCGAGGGCTACCAATATTCTCACAACTCAGAAGACGGTGTCGCGGCGCAGGAATACCTGGGGGTTGATCGCACTTACTATCAACCCGTCGATCGTGGATTTGAATCGGAATTACGTCAACGAATCGATAAGATCAAGAAACGATTGAACGGTTCATGACCCTGCAACAGCGATACGAACTAGGCCCCTATTGAAGAACCGTCGTTTTGCCAATGGTTCCAAACAGGGGAAACCAACCATCAGTCGCAGAGCGTTCGTTTCCACAGTAAGATGTCTGGTTCATAGAGCAACCACACGCGATCTCAAATCGAGTTCCTCGGGAAAAATTGAATGCAGACACGACTTCTTGGCAGCACCGACCTGAACCTCAGCGTCGTTGGCTTGGGCACATGGGCGATTGGTGGTGGCGAATGGGCATTCGGGTGGGGCGATCAGGATGATGATCAAGCGATCGCTGCGATCAAACGAGCTGTGGATGTCGGAGTGAATTGGATCGACACCGCTGCTGTCTACGGACTTGGAAAAAGCGAGACACTGGTGGGTAAAGCAGTTGCAGAGCTTCCCGTTGGCGATCGGCCTTTGATCGCGACCAAATGCGGCCGGACGAACGCAGGGGACGGTCAGATTGGAAAATCACTGCAGCGTGCCAGCGTCATCGCGGAGTGTGAAGCCAGCTTGAAACGTTTACAGGTTGATTGCATCGACCTGTACCAAATGCATTGGCCGCAGCCGGACGAGGAAATCGAAGAGGGATGGGAAACGCTCGTCGACCTGAAAAAACAAGGCAAAGTTCGACACATCGGTGTTTCAAACCACGATGTATCCCAGCTACAACGCTTGCAAAGCATTCATCCCGTCGCTTCACTGCAACCGCCTTACAGCATGATTTCAGCTGATGTAGAAAACGAAATCATGCCATTTTGTGGTGAAAATAAAATTGGTGTGGTCTGCTACAGTCCGATGGGTAAAGGTTTGTTGACAGGTAGCTTCAACGTCGCACGAGCTCGTGATCTATCCGAAAAGGATCACCGCAGTCGTGATCCAAGATTTCAATCACCCCAGCTGGAAATCAACCTTGAGTTTGTGACTGGCCTGAATGACATCGCAAAGGATCTTGGCTGGACCGTAGCGGAACTTTCCATCGCTTGGGTCTTGCGACGCCCAGAGGTCACCAGTGCCATTGTGGGTGCTCGTCGCCCCGAACAAATTGAACAAACAGCAGTCGCTGGCACCCGGGTCATGTCTGAAGACACCACGGGCGAAGTACAGCGATTACTCAACCAACGCAGTGAGGCACTTGCTTCTCTGGATGGCATCGAACAGGCACGCGTGTGATCAATTCTTTTACTCTGCTAGCAGCTTATCCGGGCTTTGCAACAGCGTGCGAAGCCCTCTGCAGCCCCACCGGACTCGCTGTTGTTGCTATCGGCACGGCGCTGGGAATTTTTGTCGGTGCGGTCCCAGGTTTGACTGGCACGATGCTGATTGCGTTGGTCTTGCCGTTGACTTATGGTGCTGATCCGCTGCTATCGATGGCATTTCTGATCAGTATTTATGTGGGTGCGGTCAGTGGTGGAATGATCACCGCAACGCTGCTGAGAATGCCAGGTACTCCAGCGTCGATCATAACAACGCTGGACGGTTACCCGATGGCTCAACAGGGCAAACCGGGCCGTGCGTTAGGACTGGGGGTCATGGCATCGCTGGCCGGGGGCATGATCTCGTGGATTTTCCTCGTGCTGCTGACCAGCCCCATTGCCAAGCTGTCATCCAAATTCGGTTTTTTTGAATATTTTTCACTCGTGATGATGGCTCTGGTTCTGATTGCGACCATCGGTGGTAAGTCACTCTCCAAGTCTCTGTTCTCAGGTTTCCTTGGAATCTTCTTGGCAATGCCAGGCATCAATGCTGCTACCGGCCAAGCCCGATTAACGTTTGGAATCACCGAATTGAATGATGGTTTCCAATTGCTGCCCGTGCTGATCGGCTTGTTTGCAGTCAATCAAATCCTGAGAGACATCACCAACATCGAACAAAAATCAAAACCGATTGAGCTTGGACAGGAAAGCGTTTTCCTGAGACCAGCAGACTTTATCAAACATGGGGTCAATCTGATTCGCTCATCTGTAATTGGAACGTGGATCGGCATTCTTCCGGGGATTGGAGCCAACATTGGATCAGTGACCGCGTACAGTGTTTCCAAAAGTCTTTCCAAGACACCTGAAAAATACGGCACAGGTCACGAAGACGGTGTGGTCGCTTCCGAGGCGGCCAACAACGCAACCATTGGCGGTGCACTCATTCCTCTGATCGCCATGGGCCTTCCGGGCAGTGTCGTCGAGGCTGTCCTGTTGGGTGCATTGGTCATTCATGGCCTGCAACCTGGGCCGCGTTTGTTCAGCGAGAGTCCGGAAATGGTTTACACCATTATGGGCGCCATGCTGATTGCCAACATGGTCATGGCCGCAACGATGATAATTTCGATGCGTCTGCTGGCGAAAGTGGTGCATGTCCCTCGCCCCTATCTGCTTCCTGTCATTCTTTGTTTTTGCGTGATCGGATCGTTCGCACTTTCGAACCGATTGTTTGATGTCTGGGTCATGCTGGGATTTGGTGTCCTGGGTTTTCTTCTTGAATCAGTCAAAATCCCGTTGGCACCGTTCATCATTGGTTTTGTACTTGGCCCTATCGCTGAGGAGAACCTTAGCCTTGGTCTGCAAGCTTCCAATGGTAGTTTTTGGCCAATTGTGACCCAACCACTTTCGCTGGTCTTCATCTTGATCGCCCTCGCGATGTTGCTGGTTCCTCACTTGAAAACGAGACTTGGTTCAGTGTTAACGGCATCACCGCAGGAGCCACTGAAATGAAAATACCAACGATCCTCTGGCACGTCGCTTCAGTGACAGCCATCGCTGCGTTGATTGGCTGGCAAGTCCTCCGTTCCACATCAGAATCAGCAGAAACCGGATACCCCGAACGCCCCATTCATATCGTCGTTCCTTACGATGCTGGTGGTGGAAGTGATACGTTTGTCCGCATCCTGCAAAAAGGAATCTCCGAGGATCAACTGCTGGATCAACCTCTCGTCATCATCAACCAACCGGGAGGCAGCGGAACCATTGGCAGTCGTGAAGTAAAAAACGCTGATCCAGATGGCTACAAAATCCTCTGTCACCACAACGCGATCATCACTGCAAAACTTGCAGAAACAGTTGATTACGGTCCAGAAGCATTTGAACCGATCGCAATGACTGGTGAGATGTCGATGGTCATCCTGGTTCGGGACGATTCACCAATCAAGAACATCGTCGATCTTCTGCAGACTGCGAAAGACAAACCAAGCACCGTTCGTTTTGGAGCGAACAAAGGTGCCCCTGCTTACTTCACTACTCTACAGCTACAAAAAGCGTTGCCGGGCGCAGAACTCAGCATCGTGTCGGCAGGCGGCGGAGCAGATCGCTACAGCAAAATCCTCGGTGGTCACCTTGAAGCCGGGATTTTTTCGCTCTCGGAATACCTCGATTTTCGCGGAGTCGAAGGTACACCTGCAGATGAAAACATTCGTGCCATTGCCCTATTGAGCAAGGAACGCCACGAGTCGATTCCAGATGTGCCCACAGCCACTGAGATGGAAATCCCCGTGGTACTCACCAATGCGAACTACTGGTGGGCCCCCAAAGAAACACCACCAGAGATTCTCGACTTCTGGGCCAATGTACTCGCAAAGGCAATGCAAAACGAAACCGTGCTGACGGAACTGGCACGCCTACGGATGGACCCGAGTTACGAGAGAGACTCCGAGCTGCAAGAACGACTCGATAACAGCATCAAACAATTCAATTTGGTAGCAGAGCAAGAACAGACATGGCTACCAGATTTCACCGTTTATGTCGGCATACTGCTGGCGATCTTTTTGGCATGGGCTGTTCTCGAAGCAATCATGCGGAAAAGCGATGATGAACCAGCAGCTACTCCTCTCATGTCGGAACCGTTTCGAAAACGACCGGACATTGCGATCGTCTGCTTTGGCCTGTTGTGTGGATATGTCCTGCTGCTGTCCACCGGATGGCTGCCGTTTGCAATCGCTTCAGCTGCCATGGTGGCACTGATTGGCGGGCAAATGATGCGAGGTGCTCCTGCACGCTGGATCGTGCTGCTGGAACTCGCGGTCCTGACCGGACTCGGAAGCCAGTTCATCTTTACCGAAGTGTTCGTTACTCCGTTGCCGTAACATCGACGCATTAAAGCAATAACGTCAAAACACTTTTGTCTTGCGGCTCACATTCGCTCCACTGCCACATCAGTTGATAAGCAGAGCTTCGATCTCAGCACGCGGGACCATATTCATAACGAGAGGTTGCGAGAAGTCATCCTGTGACTGCTGCCACGTCACGATGTAATGGTCCGCAGTTACGAGCACATCCACATATCGGCTACATCCCGTCCCGTGAGGGCTGACAAACATGGGATGGTTCACAGATAAACGCTGCACCGTGTTCAAATCGCCATTCTGACAATAGGCAACACCGCCCAATTCTTCACAGGAATATCCACGAGGGCGTTTAACAGCCGTAGCATGTTGATCCAAATCACGAACACATTCCCCACCATCGTAGAACAACAACTGCACGTCTTGATCTGCCAAAACACCGACGCGAGGCAAATTGACGAGCGCAGTTCCCCGAGTCATCGCCACGTCCCATGTGAAACCACGAGGAAAAAAAGTCAGGTTCGCATGTTGCACACTTAACGCTCGATCATCCAGCAAGACATAACCGGTGTTGGAACTGGTCCAGCAAAAAGGATGAGTACAAAATAGCAGGCAGTCCGCACCTTCGTGCGATCCCAGAAAAGGATCCTTGATGTGCAGGAACCTTGGATCATCGGTCTCAAGAACCGTTTCCACTGCGGCATTTGAAAGCTGGGCCATGGAATTGGCAACCAGGCGATCAATCGTCCAGACTCCCGTCCCCGGTTTCAGATGTGAACTTAACTCTTCGGGATAACCCATACCCTGTTTCTCGGTGGAAACAAACAGCTCAACGCGATCGTCGATGAATCGCAATGCGGCACCCTCTATCGACAACACTTCCCGCGTCCCCACGTTCAAATCCGCTTTGGAAAGAGTCAGCGATTGCTGAAACGTCTGAGCGTTATCATCGGAACGGTAAATCGCGAGTTCCAGTCCACGTTCACCTGCTCCTAAACCAGTTCGTGAATCACCCTGATTACGAAACCGACCTGTCAGCCAAAGCGTTCCTTCCTGATCCTGGACCATGTTGCCACCACCGAACCAGTGTCCTGTTCCTGGTCTTTGGGGAGGGACAATGACTTGTGCCTGATCCTGATCAATCAATCTCGAGGCAACTGCCTTCAGACGGGCTGTAATATCCAAATTCAAAACCTACTGGAACGGAACAAAAAAACTCGACAGCTGAAAAACTGCTGATTCGCGGCGTGATTCATCAAAAATCGGCAACGCATGAGATGTGCGAAAGCATAGCAAACGGAACGCTTAATGCGGCACGCCATCTCATTGCGGTCGGCAAACCAGTTTGAACGACCGCGTACGAACAGTGATTCAGGCAGGAGCAATCCATGCTCATTACTCCTTATTCACCTTCCCCGCATTCGCCACAATTTTCATGCGACTCAGTTTTCCAAGCAGTACAAATATTCCTGACGTTGATCATTTTCAAAATGTGCTACGCGGGTATAGACACGACTTCCACAAATCGCAGGGGTGGAAAACACGCTGTCACCGAGCTTGTTTTCGGCGACTTTTTGAAATGAATCCGGGCTCGCCTTGAACAAAAATGTCTGGCCTGCCTCATTCGCTGCGTAAATCAAATCTCCCACCATGACAGGTGAACTACTGAAGGTGCCACCCAGTCGTTTCTTCCACATTTCTTTTCCATCGCGGCAACGAAAGCAAGCGGCAATCCCAGCATCCAGTGTGGCATACAAATAGCCATCACATTGAAGCATCGAAGGCACATAAACACGACTTTTGTTTTGCCAAACGATCTCACCCGAACCATCTGCCTTGACAGCCGACACATGATTGGTGGGATATCCACCGCTGGTAAAAACGTGGTCTCCGTCAGTCACTGCACTGGTAACACATTCTGTTGTTGCCCCTTCAATTTCCCAGATTTTCTCTCCGGTCAAAGGATCAAGGCTGGTGACCAAGTCACCCCCGCTCAGAATCAACTGATCGCGACCAGCAGCATTGAGAATGATCGGCGACGCATAGTTCGGTTTGGATGGCCGATCCCGCTTCCAAACAACCTTGCCGGTATCACGGTTCAAACCAACCACGACCCCACCACTTTTGTTGTCCGCCGAAACGATCACAAGAGCACCAAAGATTGCGGGCGATGCACCATAGCCTTGATGCAACACATAATCTGAAATCCTCTTCTGCCAAAGAATCTCGCCGTCCAGATCAAGTGCTGTGGTCCATAACGCATTGTCATTCATGAAATTGATGAAGAGTTTTTGGCCATCAGTTGCAACAGAGGAAGAGGCCAAGGACGCCTTCTTGTTCAGCTGATTACTGCTCCTATTGGCGAACCCGCCCGTGTGAACCACCGTCTGCCAATTCAGCTTACCGGTGTCACGATCGACACTGACAACCGACTGTTCTTCCTTGCTCGCATCGGCAGTCGCGAGGAACACCTGATCGGCAAAGACCGTGGGCGAACCATGCCCACGACCCACGATCGGTGACCGCCCGCGAACATTTTCCGTCTGACTCCAGCGAGTGGGGGGCTGCTGATCCCCAACGGCCACCCCATCTTGACCGTGTCCACGCCACCAAGGCCAATCATTTTCTGATATCGAAGGCCGTTCAGCCAGCACACCACCGGCTGTTGCAATCACCAGAATAAGACAAAGAACTTTGGGGTGGGTGATGCGCCAAACGCTGGCCAGCGAGATTCTGTTTCGTAGAGTCATTGCAATCAGACTTCAAGTTTCAATGGGTAACCAAGGCACCAACACGACTCTGCAAACGCTGATTTCCCTGATCACTGGATTCAGTGAAGGGCAATCACGAGTTCAAAAAATGTTAATATTTACAGCTGGTGCTTCTTATTTTATCCGCTACCCCTGTGATGATACCCGATGTCCATCCAACCGTTTCACCTTGCATTCCCCGTCCGTGACATTCCCGAGGCGAGGGCTTTCTACGGAGGACTTCTGGGGCTTTCAGAGGGGCGAAGCAGTGAAGAATGGATCGACTTTGATATGTACGGACATCAAGTGGTCACCCACCTTGACCGGAATCTCAACAAATCAACACATCACAATGAAGTTGATGGGCATGCTGTCCCGGTACCACACTTTGGGGTGGTACTGACGATGGATGACTGGCGAGCCCTACGCGATCGTTTGGTCGCTGAAAAAGTAAAATTCCAAATCGAACCTTATATCAGATTTGAGGGTCAAGTCGGTGAGCAGGCAACCATGTTCTTTCTTGATCCCTCCGGTAATGCTCTGGAATTCAAGGCATTTGCTGACATGTCGCAACTATTTGCAAAGTAACAGGCCAATCTCGCATCAACTATGATATGGGCTCACCAGGCGGTGTTTTTGCTCTTCCCGGTAGTTCAGTACTGAACATTCCCAAGACTCCACTGAAAATGCGAATTCTCTCCTATCAGACCAAATTGAATCGCTAATTGCGGGCTCTGTGATTCGAAGCAAGTCGCAATCGGAGAGGCACAGAATTGGTGAGGACAGGCGACAAGAAGCTAGAACAAGCTTTCCTGAATCGCATTTACGGTCAGAACTCGAGTCGTACTGCCAACCTGTTTCCGTTAATCTATTCCTCAACCATCACTTCTGTTTTCACCTCGCATTAGGATTCTCGCGTGGACGGTTGGCAAATTATCCTGACGGTTTTGGTCGTTGGTCTTGTGGCACTGGGCTTGATGTTGCTCATCGCCCCCCGATTTACCATCCGATTGCCCATCGCAGTGGTACTTTCGCTGCTGTACCGAAAACAGATCGTCGGACTCGAAAATATTCCCAAAGATCAGGGGTGTGTGGTTGTTAGCAATCACGTTTCATGGATCGACGGAGTGCTTTTGTTGTGGATGTTGCCACGCAACATCCGATTCGTCGTTGACGGAGGAAACTTTACGAATCCATTGCTCAAGGGATTGGCAGATCGGTTCGGCACCATTTTGATGTCAGCCAATCCCAAGTCGATAGGGCGAGCCTTGAAGGAAGGCAGAGAGGGCGTCAAAGCAGGGGACCTGATCGGTATTTTTCCAGAAGGCACACTCACTCGAACCGGGCAACTGCAAACCTTCAAGCCTGGCTACCAGAAAATGCTCAAGGGTACGGATGGCTGCATCCTGCCCATCTACATGGAAGGAATGTGGGGCAGCATTTTCAGCCATTCAGGCGGCAAACTGTTCTTCAAATGGCCCAATAAATTCCGCAGAAGACTGACGCTCCACGTCGGAAAGCCACTTACGCCTGAAACACCCCTTTCACACGTTCGCTCAAGTGTTTTGGCACTGGGTGCTAAGGCAACCATTCACAATCGCAGGGAATTCCCAATCCTTGCCAAACGCATCATCCGGGTTTGGAGAAAGCGGTGGAAGTCCTTGCAAGCAGCAGACTCCTTGGGTCAGCAAGCAAGCGGACGGTCGATGCTGTTACGTGTATTCGCACTAAGACGTGTCTTACGGCGTGAAGTCTTTTCAAAAGACGAACAATTTGTCGGTGTGCTGTTACCACCCAGTGTTGGTGGTGTTGCTGTTAATGTAGCTCTGGCCATGGATCGCAGAGTTGCGGCAAACCTGAACTACACTGTAAGCAGCGATGTAGTGAACCACTGCATTAAAGATGTGGGTATCAAACATGTTCTCACAACTGAGAAATTCATCAGCAAGACCGGACTGGAAGTTGATGCTGACATGGTGATGCTGGATACACTGCGGGATAAAGTAACCGTTTTCGATAAGACACTGGCATTTGTACAAGCGTATTTAATCCCAGCATCATTACTTGATCTTCTCTTAGGACTGAACAAGATAAAGGCAGATGACCTGCTGACAGTGATCTTCACAAGCGGCTCAACGGGGATGCCCAAAGGTGTTCTACTGAGCAACGCCAACATCAGCCACAATGTGGATGCGATTGATCGCGCGGTGCGATTGAACAGCAAGGATACTGTTCTGGGCATTCTTCCGTTCTTTCACTCCTTTGGATACTCAGTGACCTTGTGGGCAGTTCAAACCTTGGGCCCCTGTGCTGTTTACCACTTCAATCCACTCGACGCAAAGCAGGTTGGGAAGCTATCGGAAAAATTTGGAGTGACCGTTCTACTGGGTACTCCGACATTCCTGCGTGGCTACCTTCGTCGAGTCAAACCCGAACAGTTTTCAAAACTCGATGTGGTGGTGGTTGGTGCTGAAAAAATGCCGGGCGAGCTATTTAAAGCATTTGAAGACAAGTTTGGGGTAAGGCCTGTCGAAGGCTATGGGGCAACCGAACTAAGCCCCTTGGTATCCGTGAACATTCCCCCCTCACGATCACCTGCAAAGTTCCAGCCCGATCGGGTCGAAGGGTCGGTAGGACGTCCCCTGCCGGGCGTCTCAGCGAGAGTAGTCACTCCTGACACAGATCATGAACTCGACACAAACGAAGATGGCATGCTGCTGATCTCAGGCCCGAATGTGATGCAAGGCTACGCCAATCGTGAAGATTTGACCAAAGAAACGATCCACAATGGATGGTACGTGACCGGTGACATCGCCCACATTGATCAGCAGGGCTTCATTCACATCACCGGAAGACTCAGTCGATTTTCAAAAATCGGAGGTGAAATGGTGCCACATGTACGTGTCGAAGAAGAATTGGGAAAATCATTCTGCGAAGGTGAGGATGATGAACAAGTACGCTTGTGCGTGACAGCTGTACCGGATGCCAAAAAAGGAGAGCGGCTGATTGTCCTGCATCTTAAAACAGAAAAGGACATCACAGAGGTTCGAAAATCACTCAGCGAAGTCGGTCTGCCGAATTTGTTTATCCCCGCTCAAGACAGTTTTATTGAGGTTGAAGAAATCCCCATGCTTGGAACAGGAAAACTCGACCTCAAAGGTGCAAAACAGATGGCCGCAGATCTGGTTGCAGCAGGAACATAATGATCACGTTGCTCGATGGGCCACTAGGTACAGAACTGGAAGCCCGAGGAGTCCCACCTGTGCGTGATTGCTGGAGCGCCAAGGCAATTGAAACAGCGCCAGAAGTAATCACCGCCATCCATCAAGACTATGCCCAAAGTGGTTGTACGGTACATACCACCAATACCTTCCGCACCAATCGAAGAGCAAGCGGTAATTCTTGGCGAGCACGAACCCTCGCCGCTACCGCACTAACCAAGAAAGCGGTCCCCAGGCACCATCGCGTCGCGGGAAGCATTGCGCCGGTTGAAGATTGCTACCGACCTGATTTGTCACCCGGCTCAAAATCAGAGCCCGAACATCACGAAATGGCAACGACTTTGGCCGGGGCGGGGTGCGATCTGCTACTGTGTGAAACATTCTGCCATCCAGAAGAAACTCTGGCAGCCACCAGGGCTGCAGTGTCCTGCAATTTGGAAACATGGGTCGCTTTGACAGCTGGCCCGCAGACAAACCTGTTGACTCCTCAAGCCATGGCTCAGCTTGCAACTCATGCGGTCAGGCTTGGTGCCAGCGCAGTGCTGGTTAATTGCACTCCAGCAACGGATACTCAACGCTTTCTTGAAGCAATCATCGAAACAGAGATCTCTGTTCCCGTGGGAGCCTATGCCAATGCCGGCAGTCCCGGTGACAACATTGGGTGGCGTGCAGACTGTGATCTCAGTTGCCACACCTACGCCAAGTTGGCGAAGTCCTGGGTTGATGCAGGTGCAACAATCATAGGCGGGTGCTGCGGCACCGGGCCCCGGCATCTGGCAGCGATCCAAGAGCACCTTGGTTTATAGACCCCCTTCACACCGAGACGCTGAAACGAAGTATCGACTTGCACAAGAGCCGCAATAGGCACTGCTCACTGCAGGGTTGACTTGGCAGGAACAGCCGCAGTAGGGTTCTGGACGACCGCTGGCAAACCTCTCGTTTGGCGTCTGCGTTCCCAGCCACGTTTGGACACCGAGCGGATCACCTCGACAAACTGTTGCCGCGTACTCGCGCTCACCTGCGGCAATCGGTAAGCCACGTCAGTCATCGCGGATGTATTCATTTCAGACGCTTGCGAAATCTGGGCCATGAACTTCGCGGTTTCCGTGAAATTATTGTCTGCAGACCTTCCAATCAGGCCGCTTAAGGTCCGTGCGACAAGGTCGGCACCGAGTCCTTCAATTTTAACAAAGCAGTCGATCGTTCCCGTCACCGTTCTACGACCACTGGCAGAGGTGCCATAGGTACTGCGTAAAACAAAGACGCCACGGCCGCGAACCGGCAGGGAGGGCCAGTTCCATCGAGGGCCTCGAATTGATAGGGTCCCGGGCGTTGTGTCTGCACGGACGTGATTCCCATCAATTCCCAAAGCCCGACCAGAACCTCAGCATTTCGCGAAAGGAAGGTGAACATTTCCGGGTCACAGTCGATCGCCTGAGTCGGCAGACGCCGATAGAGGGTCGGTGAGGCCGCTACGGAAAGAATACGCTGCTGAGCCTCGGGTGTCAGGCGTTTCATGGGTAAAGCGGCGATCACGTCCTTTCGCTGTGACGAAGCAGACCGAGAGCCCTTCTCGCTTCGGAAGAAAAATCCACCGCGTTCAGTTGCTTGGGCCGAGGATGCCTGCATCAATACGCCAACGGCGCAGAGACAGAACCCGCGAAAGAATGTCCGGACTGATCCCCCCGCCACCAATGTCCCCTTCACGTGTAACGCACTCTCATTCACCTTTTTCGGGAGGGTCACCACGGACGACCGATCCCAATACGAGCAGAACGCTGCGTAAAAGGCCACTGTTGGTTTTTCGGTCGCTGAAGCGCCCTGAGTTGAGGAATTCAGGACATTCATTCATGCCACAGCGAGGCGTACTCGACACCCGGCGTGGTTTGCAGATAATCCCTGCTCACCTAAATTCGCTGAATCCGCGAAAAAACCGAGTTCCATTGTGATCGTGCCTCGTGCGTGCACGAGGCAGACCCCCAAATCACGACGCAAAACGACGAGACGACCAAAAATGGCGAAAAAAACGATCGACCAAGTTGACGTTGCTGGCAAAACAATCCTGATGCGAGTCGACTTTAATGTGCCGCTGGATGAAACTCAGAAGATTACTGACGGTCGCCGCATACGGATGGCGTTACCCAGCATCAAAAGTGTCATCGATCGAGGCGGAAAACTGATCCTGATGAGTCATCTAGGCCGCCCTGCGGGCACGGGCTTTGAAGAAAAATTCAGCTTGGCACCTGCCGCTGCCTGCTTGTCAGAAATGCTGGGGCAGCAAGTTGCCATGGCAACTGACACCGTGGGTGAAGACGCCGTCGCCCAAGCCGGTGCACTCACTGATGGACAAGTGCTAGTCTTGGAAAACCTGCGATTCAACTCGGGTGAGAAAAAAGGCTGCGAAGAGTTCGCAGGAAAATTGGCTGCTCTTGCCGATGGATACTGCAACGATGCATTTGGCACTTGTCACCGCAGTGATGCGTCGATGGTTGCGGTCCCTCAGGCAATGGCTGGTAAACCGCGTGTTGTGGGCCATCTGGTCGCTTGGGAAATTCAATATCTCAGTGATGCGATTGGCAACCCCGCCCGACCGTTTGTTGCAATCCTAGGTGGTGCAAAAGTCAGTGATAAAATCAACGTCATCAACAACCTGCTCGGCATCTGTGACGCTGTACTGATTGGCGGGGCGATGGCCTACACATTCTCACTTGCAAATGGGGGTCAAGTTGGCGACAGCCTCGTTGAGAAAGATAAAGTAGACTTGGCAAAGGAATTGATTGCCAAAGGTGGCGACAAACTGCACCTGCCAACTGATACGCACTGTGGTGATGACTTTGGTGATATCGCCGGTTGCAACAAGAAAATCGTGGTGGCTGGTGAGATCCCTGATGGATGGGAAGGGTTCGACATTGGCCCCGAAACTGCCGCGAAATATGCGGCTGTAATCAAAGATGCCAAGACGGTGGTTTGGAATGGTCCCATGGGGGTCTTCGAGAAACCACCCATGGATGAAGGCACCAAGGCTGTGGCACAGGCTGTAGCTGACAGTGACTCCATCAGTATCATCGGAGGTGGTGACAGTGCCGCGGCGGTCGATCAACTGGGATTCGCCGGGCAAGTCGGGCCCGCGGGGCGGGGGGGGGGGGGGGGGGGGG
>JAAHTH010001083.1_pt1 | contig 24700 bp, 21 predicted proteins | sample 6116091 | NCBI WGS metagenome assembly JAAHTH01 (sample SAMN13939990, study PRJNA603662) | sponge metagenome | isolation source: marine sponge | host: Mycale hentscheli | place: New Zealand | collected 2006
CAGCAAGTGTCTGGAACGCGAGCTGATGATAGGCTTGTGCCAAAGCACTTGCGACGCCATCACAGGGGCCCTGGTTTCGTTGTGTCAGCAGGAATGAGTCAATCGCTTCAACGAAACGTCGCGAAAGCAAGTGCTCGTATCCCGGGTAAGGGATGTGCCCCGACTGTATGGCGTTGAGCTGTTTTGGCAGATGGTAACGATAGATCGCCGACAAGAAGAAGAGGGCGCGAACGCGATGGTAAAGGTTCTCTTCCTGTCGCCGGAAATCATCCAAGTCCTGACAATGGGCAAGCAGTGTTTCCAGGTTTGCTCCGGAGCATACCGAATCGAGTGAGCGATTCCGAACTTCGTTCTCGTCCGAAAGAATGATATCGATCAGAGAACTCATGGAGTCGTCTCGGTATCTGTTCGATTAGCTAACAGATCAATCAATTCAACGAGTATTTCGTCGCGATCTTGACCACTGAGTCCTATGGCAAGTTGAGCCTTGAGCAAGCCATATCGAATCCCAAGGTTATGTCTCGTTCCGTCCAGTCGATATGCCAAGTACTTGCCACGTTTCAGAAGCATTGCGACCGCGTCAGACAGTGTGGGCTGTACAACGGTCTTTGAATCTAACAATTGACCGATCAGATCCATGATCTCACCAGTGAAGACATGCATGCCAAAGAAGCCAAGGTAGTGGCCAGCCCGCAAGCCAGGGGTCACAAGTTCCTGCTCTGCATAGGTCGGGGTTGGTTTTTCAACGACTCGGTCGACTTGATAAAGTCCATTCGTTCTTGGGGTTGGTGAACCACTGACGATGCCGAAATAAGGGAGATTGTTTTCTCGAGTCGATTGAACCGCAGAAACTGAACATTCATGCTCGTTGGCCATTTGCACTAGTTGTTTTGCACATGGAGTACCTGTGTTACTCAGGTACAAATGGTCTCCCACCAGATGTAGAAACGACTGGCCGTCAACAAACGATCTTGCACGGTAGACGGCGTCTGCATATCCGAGCGGCTCGGGCTGCTCGACAAAGTGCAGATTCCCGACTTGTTTTCCGGCGGCTGCTTGATAGGCCTCCATGTCGCCCGGTTGAATGATCACGCAAACTTCATCAATGCCGGCAGCAACAGTCTCTTCGATGATGAGCTGTAACGCTGTTTTTTCCTGTCCATCCCTGTCCACCAATTGCTGGAGCGGGAGGCGGTTCTGATTTGGAGCAGCAGCGGTAATGACCGCTTTTTGTATCGGCATTGCGATATGGCGAGTGTGCGTAACGGTGTATTTGTGAAGCGTCTTTAGCCACCCTTTAGGCTACTCAGCGAGCTGGATATCAACAACTAAAACCCCATGGTATTTGTACAGGAGGAAGTAGAAATGCATCACCTGGTTATGGTCATGCGGTTAATATCGGCCGTGAACTGCGAGTCACGGCTTCACTGGCCTTTGTGGAATGCTCAATGCCATGGGCGTCCCAAGACAAGAAACGTTGGATTCAACGCGTCAAAACGGACTCGGTCCAATTGATACTGTCCTCGGGCGATATTGATCATGCGAACATCGCTGCGTAGCCCCGTTTCGTCGATTTTTGTTTGCACAGCCACTAAATTGTCAGGGCTGGAGACATTGACGACGATACTGCCCCCCGGCTTCAGGCGTGTTAAGGCAGCCTGAACAAGATCCGGAACCATGCGTCCACTTCCACCGATGAAAATTGCATCAGGAGTTGGTAGCTCGTCGAACGCTTCCGGCGCTTGGCCATGAATTGGAACAAGCCCGGGTACATCAAACATCCTCGCGTTTTCTACCATTAGCCCAAAATCTTCTGCGTCCATCTCAATCGCGAAAACCTTTCCTTTGGATGCAATCGCAGCCGCCTCGATCGCAAGTGAGCCGCTGCCTGCACCGACGTCCCAAACACAGCTCGTTTCGGTTAACGAGAGTTCTGACAACGCGATGCATCGTACTTCGGATGGTGTCAGTAAGCCGCGTTTGGGACGTGATTGTAGGAATAGATCGTCAGGGTTTCCAAACAATCGTTTGCGTCGGCTACCACTAGGGGAATCTGCGGCACCTTGACGGCGGACCAAAACCATCACATTCATTTCAGAAAACGACTGTTCACGAATCGAACGCAAATCACCCTGAGTGACCACCTCATCAGGGGTGCCAAGGTTTTCGCAGACATAAACAGTGAAGTAATCGATCCTTCGATCCAGCTGAGCTTCGGCGACAACAGACGGTGATATCACGTCGGTTGTGAATAGTCCTACTCGCTCCGCGGTTCGAATATTATCGACGACTCTGTCAAGCGACTGCGTGGCCAGGTTGGTTAAGTAAGCGTCATCCCAACTCTCTTTCACTCGGGCAAATGCTAGTTGCATGCTGCTGACGTGTGGCACTACTTCGAAACGTTCTTTGCCGAACGAATCAGTGAGGTACCGTGCGATCCCGTAAAATAGGGGATCACCACCAGCGAGCATCACAGTGGCTCGTTTGGGTAGTTTGACAATGGTTTCTTTCAGTGATTCCAAGCCACCCCCGATCTCCAAACGCTCCGCGTTGGTGTCAGGGCTTTTTCGCAACAGGGGTGATGTTCCAAGCAAAACTGCCGCTTGTTCGCTCAATTGTCTCGCATGCCCGGTGAGACCCTGAAATCCGTCTTCTCCAATGCCGACAATGTGTATGCGTGATGTCAACGGAAATAGTCCTTCTTAATGGGTTGCCAAAGTCTACGTTGGCACCATAGCCCGACGTCTCTTATGCGCAAGTCAGTTTTGTATCAAGTGATCTGGAAAACCAACATGTGGTGTTGGGAAACATCTCGCTGATTCAGAGTTTTCTCAATTCGCGAAGAATTTCTTCTACGGTACTTCTTCCAGCAGACGTACTGCTGACTTTTTTCCAAGCAACCCGACCATTTTGGTCAATGACAAGTGTCGCCGGGTAGGCAGTCTGGTTGCGTTCTTGCCAACGTATTCCCCACTCACTCACCATTTGCATATCGTCATCACGAACTACCCTGATGGGTTGGGGTAACTTTCTTGATCCAATGAAACGTTTCGAGTTTTTCTCGAGTTGATCTGCCTTTCCAGTGTAAACCAGAACAACACATTTGGTTTCTGCGGACAAGGCTTTGGCTCGATTGACCAACGCATTGAATTGGCTTTTGCAGATCGGACACTGATAACCGGGATAACCTCGCAGCACGATCACCACAACAGGTCCGTCACGATACTCGTCTCGAAGGTTCAGAAATGTTTTCTCTCCAACCAGCGGGAGTTCGAAGTCTGGTGCACGTTGTCCGATGCCTGGCTGTCTCTGTGATGCGCCTTGCGCTCGCAATGGAAGTGCAGTTGGTGCCACAGAAATTAGCAGTTGGCAGCAGCACATGCTAAACAGCAACCTTGCCAAGGGTGCGAATGATTGCCCGCTTTGTGCGGATGCTGGTTTTGGTGTAGTCATGGTCATGATCGATCTGATGTGCTACCAAACATTCATCAAGAAAATTCATTGCGCATCTTGGGGACAAATGGTCAATGCAGTGTCATTGATTGCGTTTTTCACGTTGCCGGCGACTATATCGTTCCAGCAGTTTTCGTTCAGATGATGTCAGGCTTTCTTCGCCGTGTTGGTGAATCTTTGCCAGTAATCGGTCAGCTTCATCCGCCTCCTTACGCAGCTTTTTGTCAGGATCATGAAGCTTCAATTTCATGCGTCGTGAGCGTTGACGCATCCTGCCACGAATGTCCGGAGCGGTTGTGGAATTGAGCCAGCGGAAATTCCAGTGACCGTAATGGTATGCCAAGGCAAATCCAGCTCCGGCCAAGTGAACCGTGAAGGCTGTTGAGGTTTCACCACCGGAAAGAGTGTACAGGGAACCCAGCAGGTCCATGCCGACGCAAAGTGCTGCCAAAACCCAAGCCTTCATCTTAACAATTCCCCAAAGGAACAATTCCTGTTGCGGGTAATAGCATGCAAACATGACAACCAGTGCCAGGACTCCACCACTCGCTCCAATGGTGGGAATTGCCTCGCTGGCTTCGGCGGCTGCAGGCATGCCGTTCGTCGCCAAGCCTGTGATCGCCCCGATGAATCCTCCGACGATGATTGATATCAGATAGAAACGCAGGAATTCAGCGCCTCCCATGCGAGCTTCGACCATTCGGCCGAACACATAAAGCATGGCCATGTTGAACACGATGTGCCATATCGAATTCAGGTCATGGAAAAAGCCATAGGTCAGGAACTGCCACCACATCCATGGTTCGAGCAGTGTCATTGGAACGAATCCAAAGGCTCTGAGAATGTCAAATGATTCACCACCATTGGAACCATTATCGACAAACAGCATGCTGATCAGGAAGATGACGACGTTGATGATGATCAAAGTCACCGTCATGCTTCGCGGCTTTTGGACGCGATCCCAAGACGTTTGATAGGGGTTTTGATCGTCACGTCCGTAATCTCGGTCATAAAGACCCATGAGCGGATTAGTCCTTGGAGCAAGTTGTGCTGGTTACAGTTGGTGTAGTAACCAGGTGGTGAATGTTAGGGCGACAACGATAACCGTAGTTGGCGTATGCCTCTTTAAGCGGTTGTCGGTTGCTTGTTCTCGCCACTTGACTGTTGTTTCAGGTACTCAACTGCACGTCGCAGTTGTGGATCCAATTCGAGGCCTGTCTTCTGGTCAGGATCAGTGCTGGCTGCGTCGGGAGTTTTACTGGAGTCGTCGGATTCCGACTTTGCGGAGCCTTCATTTACATCCGGCTCATCATCAGTTGTTGTTTGTTTGTTTGTGTCTGTTGGCTTTGAATCTGAGCTTTTGACACCTGTGGCTTCTGTGGCTTCTGTGGGTGGGTTTTGAGTCGCAGGGTCCTTCGTCCCTTCGCTGCTTTCATTGGCGAGTGATGGGTATGAAGCTTCCCGCCATCGCTTTGCCAAGTCAATCACGGTTTCTTCATCCAGTTCTACGTCTAGTCCCTCATCGGGCTTGACACCCCATTCATCATCTTCTGTTGCTTCTTTTCCACGATGAATGTTCTTTCCATTGGGCCGATAATATCTTGCCACAGTCAGCCTTAATGCACTGCGTCCGTATTGCAAGGGCAAGATATTTTGAACCGTTCCTTTTCCATAGCTTCGTGTGCCTACGATTTTCGCCCGTTGGTTATCTTGAAGGCAGGCAGCAACGATTTCACTGGCACTGGCGGAATCCGTGTCAATGAGAATAGCAAGAGGCTTGTTCGTGCTGACCAAAGTACCTGCGGTGGCATCGAAACGATCTTCGATTTCTCCGCCACGGATGCGAGTCGAAACAATCTTACCACTGTTGATAAACATATCACTGACTTCAGCAGCAGCGTGAAGCAGACCGCCACCATTTCCTCGAAGGTCGAGTACAAGACCACTAAAGTCGTTGTCGAGGGTTTGCAGGACTTGTTCCAATTCACCGACCGTTTTCTCACCGAATCGCGTAAGACGCACATAGGCAATGGAGGGTTCATCACGAAGTCGGTAAACCCAATGATTATCTTTGTCTCTGTAGTCACCAATCACCGACTCGATTTCGATCCGTCCACGCTGAACCCTTATGGAAACTGTCTCATCTGCGCGTTTGATGGCCAAATCAACCTCGGTGCCAACCGGTCCTTTCAGTTTGTTGCTGACTTCACGCAATTCCTCGCTTGATACATCCTGTCCATTAACAGCGACAATCAGGTCGCCTGGCAAAATGCCTGCTTTCAACGCAGGCGAACCTACAAGCGGAGTAATCACACGCACTGGTGTTTGTGGTTCCGGCTGTTCAACGAAGATTCCGATTCCAGCAAATTCCTGATTCAGCGTGTCCTGAAAAGACTCATAGTCCTGTTGAGGGATGTATTCGCTGTGCTGGTCCAAGGTGGCTGTCATTCCATCCATGGCCGAGATCAAGAGCTGCTCTTTATCTACTGGATCGACATAGTAAGCGTCGATCAGGTCCAAGGCATTGCCCACTATCATTGCCGTCTTCGCTCGCTGATTTGCGAAGTAGCACAAGACACTGACAAAGGCAGTGACAATGACAATGTTGAGGTTGCGTGGTGGCATAATTGGCTTGAAGTGGTGATAGCTGGGCCACGATCTGTGTGCTCGTCGCCAATATCTTTCATTGTACCGATTTGGCACGTTTATCCGAACGCCGGTCAAAAACCCGTAAAAAGTGCAGTCAGACCCCGTTCAAAAACGGGACGGGGATAAAAATCGCATGCTGCTGGACCCACGTCGTCAAACCATCCCAACTCGTGTACTGGGACCCATACACGAATAGCAGGTAAATGCCGAGCACCAGCGGCATCACAAGTCGAATCAGATTTCGTGAGATTTTTTTCCACAGGCCAGTCGGTTCCGGCATTCTCTTAGCCCTGCGCAGGGCTAAACCGGTTGCCATGCGTGCCGGAAGACTGAACACCATAAAAATCAGGCAGGGAGCCCACATGACTTCTCTTAGTGTTGGCTCGATCTTTAACAGGTAAAGAGGAATAGGCGTGATTACCAAGCACATTGTCATTCCTGCAAACCAAGCCCACGGAGCTCGTCGGAAGTCTCGCCGAATGGTGCGTACCGCAAATAAAGCTCGTAATCGATTCTCAGCGGCAAAGTGAGCTTGCAACATCGGCAGATACAGCATGCCGACACCCAGCATGAGTAATGCTGCAAAGCCTACCAGCCCAGCCAAACCTGTTTCACCGTTGCGAAAGGTGGCAATGATGACAAAGGATGGTGAAAGCCAAATTAATGTTCCTGCCGCGCCGCGTAGTCCCAGCCAGAAATATTTTGGAGCTTGCAAACTGACGGTGAATTCCCAGAGCCGATCTGGGACCGTTCGCCAAGTCCGCCAACGCCAACCTTCTTTGAGAAAACGTTTTGGTTGTGGCCAAAGGTAGTTGGCAAGGTGTCCGCCACGATTCCAAGCCCAAAGCAGGTAAGCCGTCATCAGCATTGATGTCACGACTGCCAATGCCCGCATTTGGGTTGCCTCTTCTGATCCTTGGTTGATCAGGTTGGCAACGGATTCAAGGTGCGCCAGTGTTTGGGTTGGTAGCGCCGCCAAGAATAGGGCGATTGCAGCTAAGCCAATTTGTCCAGCCTGTTGTAGGTGCGGCAGTGAATCTTTCAATTTCGAACCATTGGCCAGACGCCCGGAAACATTGAGCAGATAACCAAACGAAATCAATTGAAGAATGGGTATGGCTGTCAATACTGCGAGAATGACGGTCAACGAAACGAGGCAGAATGTTCTGCGGATTAGCCAAACGATTCCGCCCACGACCGAACGGATCAGTCCTTTCTTCTCAGGCTTTTCATCAGCCGATTCATCTGGCTCGAGTAATGTGGGGTTGATGTCTGCGGTGGGGATAGCATTGACTGAGAGTGTGGGACCGCCATTGGCTGGTAGCGTAGCCACTGCGGCGAGTGTTGCGAGAATCGGTTCACGTTTCCGATCTGAAAATCGTGAGTCAGTGCTGTCATTTTTTTCCACACTCATGACATCCGGTATCGCATCGTTGACGCCCGCTGAGAGCTCGAGAGCCTCTTCGCTGGCTGCGGGGTTGGAATGTGGGGCAGGGTCGGGACGAGGCACGCGTGATTATGTCCGAGTAGCAATGAGTTCAATGGCCGTGATCGCGATGAGGGAATGCCTTGCAAGGGTCTGTAGGCAGCAAATACTGATGAGTTCCAGGATAGCGTCTTAGCGTTTTGAAATGATTCAGGACGCAATCGCTTTCGTGTAAGAATGGGTGCTTTGCATTGTAGGTGAGGATTCGGCAAGATTTGCTGGATCTTGATCAATCGTGCGCCGATTAAAGTAAAAACAAGGTCGCTCGAGGGGGGATACTCGACTGGACTTCCGCAGGTCGCTTCAAACCTGGGGTTGACGAGAAAAATTCATGCTCGTTTTCTATCGTATCTCCTGCTTTTCCAGTTCGCTCGTCATTTCAATGGCTTTTTCAGGCTGCATTGGTCTGAGGGTTCCTAGCGATCGCTATCAAAAGGTTGAGGTCTCTGCGGAGTTTCACGCAACAGAACCTTATTCAAAAGCTTGTTCATCGCAATCGAGTGGTTGTGACTTGGGTGAAGAGGAGCCCCCGAAGGAAATTCCTTGGCCAATGTTCCATCCGATCCCGACTCGGCCTGTATTTGGCGGTGAAGGCCTCTGAGAGCCAAAAATCGCTCTTTCGCGGTCTTAATCACTTGACAAAAAATGGGTGAGATTACGACCTTTTCGCAGAGCGTGTTAAGCTTGGCAAACCTTGCGGAGTGGAGTTCCCAAGTGTGAAGGGATGTCGCCGAATGTTCCGATGCAAACAGCCATACCGGTGTTGCCGGTATGTGATCGACGGAGGAACGTAGTGTCCGTCGGACTTCAAGCATCCGGACGATTCGGGTACGGGAATATATGCCAGCGACCACTCAAGTTTCCCGCGCCGCGACGCACCTGATTCTGCTATCCGTATTTACGGGTGTTTGCATCTGGACGGTCCCGACGGCTGCACAGTCTCCGCATGAGGGTATCTCCGAAGCGAGAGTGACGCCCACGGTGAAGGCCATCCGTCGAGCCTCGCCAGCGGTTGTGAATATCCACGGCCAGAAAACAGTGCGGGCCACTGCTGCAGGGATGGCGGGGGCTGAGGGGCCCGAGTCGTTCCGCCAAGTGAATGGTATGGGTACTGGCGTGGTGATCGACCCGCGGGGTTACGTGATAACAAATTATCATGTGGTTGAAGATGTCGATAACATCAAGGTGACCTTGCACAACGGCGAGACCACGACCGCTGAGCTGATCGCGTCTCGGGTGCGGAACGATCTGGCACTTATCAGGGTAAAAAGTGATCACCCCCTGCCGACAATCCCACGTGGAACGAGTAGCGATCTGATGGCCGGCGAGAGCGTGATTGCCATAGGTAACGCTTTTGGATACGTCCACACCAGCACTCAGGGGATTATCAGTGCTCTGCATCGTGATGTGCCGGTGAATGAGACGCAGGAATATGTGGACCTGATCCAGATCAGTGCCGGGATCAACCCAGGTAACTCCGGCGGCCCTCTTTTGAACATTGAGGGCGAGATGATTGGCGTCAATGTCGCCGTACGTGTGGGTGCTCAGCAGATCGCTTTTGCGATCCCAATCGATCAAGTCGTTGAGATTGTGACGGAGATGATCGAGCAGCAGAATGATACAAGACTGGCCACGGGCCTGAGAACCAGCGGCGGACCCCGCGAGGGTGATGGCGTGACCGTTTCCGATGTCTCCGCTAGCAGTCCCGCCGAACGGGAAGGACTGAAACCGGGTGACCGCGTGGTCCGCGTTGGTTCTCAGGAGGTGGACAACAGACTCGACTTCTCTCTCGCTTTGATGGGGCTCAGTCCTGGCGAGGCGATGAAGTTGGAAATCGAGCGTGGTGGTGAGCGTTTCGATCTGGCTCTGACGACGGAGAGGAGAAGACCAGATTCTTACTCGGTAACGGAGTTGGCTTGGAGCATCATTGGGGTACAGGCAAAGCCGGTTCCTGATTCCACCATGCGAAGGCTGAATTCTCGAATGAGGACACGATATCGCGGTGGTCTTCAGGTGACTGCAGTGAAACCAGGTTCAGCAGCCGAGAGACAGGGGATCATTGCTGGTGATGTGCTGTTAGGCATTCATGGTTGGCAGACATCGAGCATGAAGGACTTGGCTGGAATCTTGAAACATCCAGACATTCAGGAAGGACCCAAAGCCAAGTTTTATCTGGTCCGCCGCGAGCAAACGCTGTTCGGGCACATGGAACTTGCCGCCCATCCGAGCTTGGCAACCAAGCACCGCTAAGTGGTTAGCGTTGCAGATTCAAGAGCGGTGATTGATCGCAGACGTCCCGGGGCATTTTCGCATGCTGCATTTGCAGTGGCAGCCTGCCGACCCAGCCGGGACGCTTGTGTTCACCGCTTAGGTCAGCGTCACTGTGGTTCGCTGACAGCCAAACAATCGTATTTACCAGGTACGAGCTTCTTCATAAGCTGAAATTTTTTCTTCCAGTTGCAGCGTCTCTGCTATGTCATCCAGCCCGTGTAGCAGGTTGTGCTTGCGGCTGGGATCGATTTCGAAGGTCAACTTCAGGCCATCTGTGTCTTCAACCGTCTGCTCTTGCAGGTTGACGGTCAGTTCGTACGGTGATGGTGTGGCTGCTCGCTTGAAAATCTCGTCAATGTGTTTTTCATCAAGAACAATTGGCAGCACTCCATTCTTGAAACAGTTATTGAAAAAGATATCTGCGAAGGAAGGCGCAATCACGGCTCGGAATCCATAATCTTCCAGTGCCCATACCGCATGCTCACGACTGCTGCCACTGCCAAAGTTCTTGCGCGCGATCAGGATCGAGGCACTGTTCAGGTGCGGCTGATTCAATTCAAAGTCAGGATTAGGCGTTGTGCCATCATCTTGGAATCGCCAGTCGTAAAACAGAAACTGGCCAAACCCGGTTCGTTCGATTCGTTTCAGGAACTGCTTGGGAATGATCTGGTCAGTATCAACGTTAGCGCGGTCGAGTGTTGCAACAACACCGCTGTGAATGGTAAAGCTTTGCATGAGTTCGATTTCAGTTGGAAGATGTAGATTTAACGGGAACGATCAATGGTAGGAAAATCACACCTCACAGGTGTCTTGTGAGGTGTGATCCCGTGTGATGATCATTCCGAAGTTTTATAATCCCACTGGCGGACATCAACGAAGTGCCCTTTAACGGCAGCGGCAGCGGCCATGGCTGGACTGACGAGGTGGGTACGTCCACCTTTGCCCTGGCGACCTTCAAAGTTGCGATTGCTGGTGCTTGCACAACGTTCACCCGGAGCCAGTTTGTCAGGGTTCATTGCAAGGCACATACTGCATCCCGCTTCTCGCCAATCGAAACCAGCCTCTTTGAAAATACGATCAAGGCCTTCTTGCTCAGCCTGCTTTTTAACTTGCCCGCTTCCCGGTACGACCATGGCATTGACGTCACCCGAAACACGATGTCCCTTGAGGACAGTGGCCGCAGCTCGAAGGTCCTCGATTCTTGCGTTGGTGCAAGAACCTATGAAGACACGCTGAATTGGGATGTCATGAATCGAGGTATGAGCCTGAAGTCCCATGTAGTTCAACGCATCTGAAGTTGATTTCTGCTCGGTAAGATCTTCAAAATCAGATGGGGATGGTACCTGGTCAGTAATGCTTCGTACTTGTCCAGGATTCGTTCCCCAAGTGACTTGCGGTTCGATGTCAGCACCGCGATAGGTATTTGACAAGTCGTATACAGCACCCGGATCACTACCGAGTACCTTCCAGCGATCGACCGCTGCATCGAAGTCTGCGGGTACTTCAGGAAGTCCGCGTAAATAGTCAAAAGTTACTTGGTCAGGTGCAATCATCCCGGCACGGGCCCCCGCTTCGATGGACATATTGCACACGGTCATCCGTTCTTCCATCGATAATGCCCGAATGCAGTCACCGGTGTATTCCAACACGTATCCAGTGCCGCCAGCCGTTCCGAGGTGACCAATCAGATAAAGCACCATGTCTTTTGCAGTGACACCAGGTGCCAATTCGCCATCGACACGAAGCTCAAAAGTCTTTGGCTTGAACTGTCGCAACGTTTGAGTGGCCAACACATGTTCAACTTCGCTCGTTCCAATTCCAAAAGCCAACGCACCAAAGGCACCATGCGTTGCCGTGTGGCTGTCACCACATACGATGGTCATGCCAGGTTGGGTGTAGCCGTTTTCAGGACCAATGACATGCACGATACCTTGCCGCACATCGTCAATGTCAAACAGGGTGACACCAAATTCTTTGCAATTTTCACGCAATGTTTCGATCTGCTTTCGACTGATTGGATCAGCGATGGGCAGGCTGCGATCAGAGGTGGGAACATTATGGTCGGGCGTTGCAATCGTTCGTTCCGGGCGTCGAATTGGACGATCGTTGATACGAAGCCCCTCGAACGCCTGAGGGCTTGTTACCTCATGGACGAGGTGTAGATCGATGTAAAGAATCGATGGGCCCTGCTCGGGAGCATGTACTACGTGTTGGTCCCAGATTTTTTCAAGCATGGTCCGCGGAGCGGACGAATTGGCATCAGACATTTGGTGCAAAATAGGGAAAGAGGGAAACAGTTCACATGATTTACTGTCAACTCTTAGCGGCAAACTGTCAACGGCTGAGGCGGTACGAACCGCTCCGGAGTCCCCGATTATGAGCAGAACTGTCCGGCTAAACAGCTATGTTGGCGAAAACGAGACAACTTGGCGAGCGAAAATGCCCATTGATCGTCCCCTCGCCGCCCTGTTTATCCGAGAATCTAGCAATCACGAGCAAGCCTGATGGCGACCCGCATGCCAATGCATGGCTAGTTTCAAATCTTGCAACTTCGCCAGCGCGGTCGAGGTCTATTTCCGAAAAATGAGTATGCCAAGGCTCGTGTGAGGCTGATGTAGCGACGTGCAGCAAGAGTTACAGGGAATCAACGCCCGAAGGTTTAAGCGGTCACAACGTTCAAGTGAAGAAGAAGTGAACCTTAGATTGAGTAGTAGTCTCGATACCACTGAACGAACTTCTGGATCCCGACGTGGATGCTGGTTGAAGGTCGAAAACCTACCGCATCCTCTAACGCATTGATATCAGCAAACGTGGCCGGCACGTCCCCAGCTTGCATCGGCATCAGATTCCTCTTCGCCTGCATTCCAACGGCTTGCTCAATGGTTTCAATGAAGGTTGATAATTCGACCGGGGCATTGTTGCCAATGTTGTAGATCCGATAGGGCGCCGAACTGGTTGAGGGATTCGGGGCACTGCTGTTCCAGTCAGGATCGGGCGATGCAATTTTTTCGGACGTTCGATCAACACCTTCAACGATGTCGTCGATGTAGGTGAAGTCACGTTGCATCCGTCCCTCATTGAAAACATCAATGGGTCGCCCTTCCAGAATAGCTTTCGTAAACAGGAACAACGCCATGTCGGGGCGTCCCCACGGTCCGTAAACAGTAAAGAAACGTAGCCCTGTGGTGGGTAATCCGTACAAGTGACTGTACGTATGGGCCATCAGTTCATTACTTTTCTTGGTGGCAGCATACAGACTCAAAGGGTGGTCAACACGGTCAACCGTACTAAAGGGCATTTTGGTCCCACCGCCATACACACTACTGCTGCTTGCATAGGTCAGGTGAGGTGTCTTGGCATGTCGGCATGCTTCAAGAATATTCAAGAAGCCAACGATGTTGCTTTCCGTATAAGCACGTGGATTTTCAAGTGAATAACGGACACCCGCTTGAGCAGCCAAGTTGACAACTCGGTCAAAGTTGTGGTCGCGGAAGACCTGATCAACTTTGGTTTGATCCGCCAAATCGGCTTCTACGAACTTGAAGTTGTCATGCTTTGTAAGAAGCTTCAGGCGATCGCGTTTCAGGTCGACACTGTAGTAGTCATTAAGATTATCAAAGCCAACGACTTGTTCGCCACGGGCAAGCAAACGCAGTGAAAGGTGAAAACCGATGAATCCGGCGGCACCGGTGACCAGATGTTGGCTCATGAATTTTGGCTTGTTTCGACTTTAGACAGGGTCTTCTACGAATGTATTGTGTAGCTCGGGAATTCCAGGAACAATCCGCGTAACATTTACTTTGGTGCGGCGCAGTTCTTCAATCTCAGCAGCCATTTGTGTCATCAGCTCAGCAATCTCTGATCCTGCTGTTTCCCCGACATTTGCAATCAGTGCTCTACGTGAATTGTAGCTTAAGCCGACTTTCTTCATGGCAACTTACTTTCTGTGCTGTTAGATAAGACCTCTTGTGATCTTTCACACTATTTGGTGTGCGGCAATCATCAAGCTGTTCTTATTCGGCCTTGCCACTTTTCGCCAATTTTCGGGGTATTGTCCACGTCGCAACCGCGAAGCAGTACGGAGTGATATGGCAATTACTGCAGAGTTGCGATCGGCTAGACAATTCAAAATCTGGAACCTGCGGGATTCGAATGACGGTAGCTGCAAATTTGTCCACCTGAGTGTCGCCATGGTTTGCCATGGCAATGGAAGGGACAACACCTGGCTTTGACTTCTCCTATCTTGGCGATGAATTTGCGTTAAGTTGTTCCTCGAGAGACGAGGAATACGCTAGGAGTGCTATTGTCCACCATAGCAATTGAATCGTGTGTCATTTCTGCCGCGGGATATCCTGCCGTGTGGGTGTAGCTGATTTCTTACAGTTGAAACGCATCCTCGAGTGATGTTGGAACTTTGAATTGACGTCCGAGATGCAGAAAATTGTCAGCTGAATAAATTTTTTTCCCGACGTCGTGGACGTTGCATTCCCATGCAATTTTGGACTCCATGCGGGAATGTTCGCAAGGTTTCGATTACCTGCCGATCACTTGCGAAACCGAGACGCTGCAGCCGACCCAACTATAGTGCTAGCATCTCCAACGCACAGCATTTTCAGGTTTAGGCTTTGATGCTCGCGACATGGATTTCAGACCCTGCATGTCAGTACACACCTTGGTCGGCTGCCCGAGCCAGGGAGCTTGCAACGACATTGCAAATTGCACGGTGCCATGGCCTTTTTCGGCCTTTTTTGCGCGGCTTCGTAAAGGTTGGATTTCGTTTGCACTTTACCTTGTTCGTGATGGAGAACCAAGAAGACTTGTGTGATGAGGACTGCGATCTGGTGATTCGCGACATAGGCAATTGGCTCGGTGCGACCGACTTACAGAGAAGCATCGCTGGAAATGAAGTAATCATCTTGTTCCACCCCAATCATAAGAGGGCTGCCGAAACACGCCGCCATCATCAAGTTGTGCTTGTCAACCAAACTGATTGCCCAGCCGTAGGTTCCTTGCAAACGGGCAAGAGTCATTTGAATTGCAGTTAAATAACGAAAATTGGGTTTGCCGGTGCCTGCCCGAGACTTTTTGAAATTCTCGGTCAGTAACTGTGCCATCACCTCAATGTCAGTCTCGGATCGAAAGGCGTAGCTTTTCTCGATGAGTTCAGTTCTGAGGCTTTGAAAGTTTTTATCACGCCGTGGTGAACAAGTACCACTTCACGATCGCTACTGAGATGCTGGTGCAGACGTGGCTCGTTGCCCGACCCTTGCGTTGCCCAAACAATGAGTCGCCCACACAATGAGTTGCCCGACCCGTGTGGCCAATGCATGGACAGCCAGATAGACGGGGCTTCTGTCAGCCGGGCGGTTAAGGCATCAAGTTTTGATCTGATCGAGTCACTTCAAACGCTCCACCGATGTGGATCGCCAAGCCAGACCTGCCATAACCGTGATATTTCAGTCGACGGAAGCCTTTCACTGAAAAGGGCAGGCTTGACTTGTTCCAACGTAGCCAACAATTCCACAAATCGATTGGGATTTCCAGTCTTAACCTGTCTCGAAACGTATCAGCCCAATTGGCAGATGGCATTTTCTCGAGAGGGGTTCACCTACGACTTGGTCAAACCTGAATCCAAAACAGTTTCGTCAACAAAGAACGCGTTGTATAAAAATCGCTATGGGGAATGTGCCCATTCGATCCCGCGTTCAGGAAGCAATCAGGCCGCTCTGCGACAGCGATGTCGAGTCGACACTTCCATGAAATTCCATGTCTCGTTTCGAGAGACAAGCACGCTCGTCTCTTCATGAGAAATCCGAGAGAGTATTTCGGCGGAAGCCGGGTTTTTATCAATCACGTTCCCGTCGGCTACGAGAATGAGGTCAACCGAACCGATGGTATGAGCGATCTGCATCAAACCTCGGTCAACTGAGCCCGGAAAGAGCTGTGGGCGAATGTTGTGGTTGCGCAACGTCTGATGAAATTGTTTCAGGTTCACACCGCCACTCATTTCAAACTCATCAACCGCGTAGTAGCGAATGGAGTCTGAATGACGAGAGAGTGTTTCCATCACGGCGATCGCCTGCGAGCCATCGCCCACGCCGATCTCGAGTACAGAACGAACGCTGAGCGTTTTCAATTGCTTGCAGAGTCCGCTGTGGGGGCCACCGCCAAACATTCCAAACGATTTTTTGGCGGGGCGTTTGGTGACCTGTGTCGAATTCTGTGCAGCAGAGGATGAAGCCTGTGTCGTAGCCTTAGGAGACTCCCCTGCCGTTGGCTCTGGCGTGGTAGTGGATTGACCCCGAATAGAATTCCAGAGTTTCAACAACGGCATCAGAACATCCCCAGGCAGACGCGTTCAACAGACACAAGCACCACTTTCAAGGTATCGACTCAATGGGGTGCAGAAATCGATTGGTTTCCCCCTAGGTCAGGTTAGGCGATTCGCGGTGGAGTCTTCGCTCTGTGCCCCCTGTGCTGGCAAATGAATGTTGGCCCTCGAAGCGAATTAAACACCATTCAGCATTGAAAAGAATTCAACTTGTTGGAAAAAGATTCATGTGCAGTTTAATTCGGGGGTCTGTTAATGCGGGGGTCCAAGGAGGCAAAGAGGCAAGAAGTCAGGGACGCAGGGTGAACTCACTTGTTGGATCGAGGGAAAATTCAGGTTTTTGTTTTCAATGAGCATTTTGTCTCGAGCAGGAGTCATCGTGCCCCTCATGAAAACTGCTCAGAAAATAGCACCCTCGGATCAGTTTTCTGCCACGCCATGCAGCCCCAAAAAGGGCTTCACGATGAGATAGTGGCCTTCGCACATCTGCACGACTCCCGTTCATCGCAGGCAACCCAGCATCCAAGGAGCAGCGTGCAAGAAGCTTTGAGATTGGTCGGCAGTTTTGTGGTACAGGATTTTTTAAGGTGCAGCGGACGATAGGAAAATCATCTGACCGACCATTTGCCGCCTACTTGTCGTTCTTAAACCACGGGCTACGCGCGTTCAAGCTGATTTCATCATCAAGCTGTTTCATTCTTTGCTGCAAGCGATCCACAATGTCAGGGTGCTGGGACGCAAGGTTGTTTTGTTCGCCAATGTCTTTGCTGAGGTCGAACAACATGATTTGTGGTTTTGCCTGAGCGGCACCTGCGTTTTTCTGGTTCCGGCGCTGCCGTGGTCTTTTGACCAGCAGTTTCCAGTCACCTTGCCTGAGGCCTTCGAGGTTCCCTTGCGACGTGTAGTGTACGAATTCAGTTCGTGGTGACTGCTCTGTTTCTCCCATCCACAGTTTGGACATATCGATGCCATCGATCTTGTTCTGTTTTGGCAGGGGTTTGTTGGTGAGAGCGGCAATCGTTGGAAGCATATCGATTGTTCCGGTCAATTCATTACAAACTGTTCCGGCTGGAATTCCCGGCCCACGGATCAGGCAGGGGACTCTTTGGCCGCCCTCGAAGGTCGTTCCTTTGCCGTCACGCAAGGGGCCAGCAGATCCACCATGATGTTTGAACGGCAGCCAGGGCCCGTTATCAGTCGTGTAAATGACGTAGGTGTTATCGGAAAGTTTCAGTTCATCCAGCGTATTGAGTAGTCGACCGACCTCGGAGTCGATGTGCTCGATCACGTTGATATAAGCATTCAAGGGGTTGGGGTCGCGGACATCATCAGGAACATAAAGTGGGATGTGTGGCATGGAGTGTGGAAGATAAACAAAGAAAGATTCATCACGGTGTTTCTTGATAAAGTCGATTGCGTTCTGTGTGTATCTTCGAGTCACGGTTCGTTGGTCGACCGGCAACTCAATGATTTCTTCATCCTTGATCAGTGGCGTTTTCCATTTAGTCAATGTGGACTCAGGATCTTTCCAAAGAATATCCATCCCAGCAGCACCACCTTGTGGTTTGCCTTTGTTGTCGGGATGGTTCATGTCATTGGAGTAAGGAATACCCAGATAGGTGTCAAAACCATTCGATGTCGGGAGGACTTCTGGGTGATGCCCAAGATGCCATTTCCCGAAGCAAGCCGTAGCATAGCCTTGCGACTTCAAGTGATCCGCGATTGTATGTTCGTTTGGATTCAAACCTTTGGTCGAGGTTGGAAATAAAACATGCTGATGCATCCCAACCCGTTTCGGGTAGCAACCCGTTAGTAGTGCGGCTCGAGAGGGGGTGCAGACAGGCGAAGCAACCATGAAGCTGGTGAATTTCCGGCCCTCATCGGCCAAGCGATCGACGTTTGGCGTTTGAATCGTCTCGGATCCAAAACAACTCAGGTCTCCATATCCTTGATCGTCTGCGAAAATGATGACGAAGTTTGGATCCGATGCATCTGATCTACCAACGCAGGACAAGAACGCGGCACAAATTGCAAGTAAAGAAAGTAATTGTGTCGGGCTTTTCATGTGGGCTGACCTTTTGATGAAATTTGCAGGAGGTAAGGGAGCAGTTTAGCATGGCTGGTTGCAATTTCGTGATCGCAAATCAGTTTAAACAGGATTACGTGCGACCAGGCCTAGTGGAAGTGCAAGAACCCAGCGTGGATAGGGTCAAGCCTGTTGATATCTGAATCAGCCCATTTGGTTTGACGATGCATGGAGAGTGAACTGTTGGTGTCGTCGCGTCTGCAGCTCATTTGCTTGGATTGCTACTTGAGGGAATCCTGGCATGATTGCATTGATCAGTCATGCGATTTTTATTTTTCAACCTTGTTGTTTTCTCTCCACACGGGCACCATCGATGTCCAAATACCCTCTCCCCTGAATCGAGAGTAAATTGCCGCTGCAATGTGAATAGAAATCAAAAAGTAGCTAAGAGAAGCAAAAAATTCATGCACATTGAGTGACAAATCTTGCAGTGGTCCTCCTGAGATTCCCAGGGCGAATAATCCTGCGATCATCAATCCGGATATTGGAAGCAAAGCTAAACATATATAGATTGATCTGTGAATGGTCTTTGCGAGACGTTTGTGAACCAAAGACACCGGTTCACGTACCCCGAGGAATGTCTCGAATTGTCTCATGTAGAAGTAACGCATCAACACGATCAAAAGGAATAAACTCGCAAAGGCAACCTCAAAAACAAGCAAACCTGTATCTTCTAACTGAGACACATCGTTAAGTTGTTTGAGTAACCCGTACGCATAGAGAACGATGAATCCCCAGTGGAATGTTTTTGCGAGTTTCGTGTGCGAGCTTTCCATGGTCATGCTGGCTCAAGCTAAAGAATTCGCCCATCTTGCTCCACCCCCCCGCAGGTAACGATATTGAGCCCTTTTGGCTCAGGTGATGTATCTGCAAGCGTGCCGCTTTTCAGACCATCGTTCATTGGGTGACGCGTTGCGACTGCGGCATTGACGTGACGGGAAGCCTCACGATGGCTGCTGGTTCACGACCAAGCTGTCCGGATTTATGGAGAGCACTAAAACGTCTCGGACTCTGGCGATTTATGTTTGGAGGGCTTAATCTTGAATGTTTAAATCCTAGGAAGACATTGTTTTGAGTCTGCGACGTAGTGGTCTACGCACAGATTCACCTCTGAGTGTGAGTTGCTCGGCGCGTGTTTTTCATACTTCTTGGCACTCATGAAGATGATACGAATCCGTTTTCAATTGAGCACACTGCTGCTACTGACGGCTACCATTGCCGCGGGATTGGCAACACAAAACAGACGCAGTGCGTGGTACGTCAGCAAATCGATAGCATCCGGTGCTGAGGGCAAGTTCGAACTGGCAGCTTTTGAGGATCAGGATCGATTGGCCTGTCTGAAGACTACAAGCCCCGAGAGGTTGGTCGTGCGTCGGCTAAGTACCGGTGAAGTGTTGCACGACTTTTATTTCGATGGTGATTCGAAAATCGACTGCTTGCAGGCAGGACAGGACGGGAAGCTTTATGGGTTTGGTGCGTATTGTGTCATTCGCATCGATTTGCAAACGTCCGAGCGTACTGAGTTGATTGCAGGGTCAGACGGCCCACCTGAATCGGTGTTGGTCAAAGGGGTTTCGCCCGATGGTCGGTCTGTACTGCTCGCTGTCCAAGATGTAGTCGAATTGCCTAATGGTCGCGGTATTATCCGCCCTTCAACCCCGGTAACGTACCGTATACGCGATCTCGTGACCGGGGCATTGCAGTGGGAATTGAAAACAACCGATACACGGGATTCAGCGGGAGCATTTCTATCTGATGGAAAGCGAATCGCGATCCCTATTCATAACCATCTCCAAATTTGGGATTATGGGAAAAACGTCCGGAGTGACGAATCGCAAGTCCTATTCCCAGTTCGCGATCTTCTTCTGTTCCCCGATGGTCGACGGTTCGTCACCCCTCATTCGATCCGCGACTTGCATAGCGGCGTGGATTTGGAGCGTTTGGACATTGGTTTGGAATGTGCGATTGTGAATGACTCGTTTCTTATAAATACAAGCAATGGTCAGTTGAATTACTGGCGTCGCCGTCGTGTTGAAGGGTCTTGGTCGCCGCTCAGTTTTCCGGAGGCGTGGGTCACGGGGGCGTTAGCGATTGCGTTGATGTTCAATGTTGTTGGTCATTGGCGTCGGCAGCGGAGCCATGATGAGCATGTTGCTGGCCGTTGATTAGTCCTTTTGCCAGCCAGCTCCTTGCATGCCTGGAATGTCCGCATGTTCCTCTGCTTGAAACCAAGCAACGATTGCCTTAGGGCACTAAGGCTGGCTATCTGCTGTGGTCTGTGTTGACTTGAATGGTTTTGTGTACCACGTCGAAAACCATCGACAGGCTCGTGAAAGATCATCGCCTGCCAAGACTGCACATGGCACGAGAAAAAGTGTCACCATTGTGGCGAATAGCACGCCGAAAGCGAGTGAAACAGCCATTGGAATCAGGAACTTTGCTTGGATCGATGGATCGAAGATCAGCGGTGTCAAACCTACGAATGTCGTCACTGATGTCAGAAAGATCGGACGAAAACGACTGGTACCAGAATCGGCGACAGCCTCATGCAGACTACTTCCCGCTGCGCACCGACGATTGATGAAGTCAACCATCACCAACGTATCGTTGACCGCGATCCCAGCCAGTGCAAGCATTCCGAACACTGACAGATAAGACGGTGTAAGATCGAGCAGGATGTGGCCGAAGATCGCGCCAATGATCGCGAAGGGCACGGCTAGAAGCACATAGAGTGGCTGGATCAGCGATCGTAACGCCACAGATAATAGACCGTAGAGTGTTAGCCCGAGCAGAATTGCACCCACAAGCGTCTGCTGTCGCGTCGTTTCGGCATCCTCAACATAACCGTCGTAACGAAAGGTGAGTCCTGCTGAATTGCATAGTTCCTGAAGTGCTGGATCGAGATCTCTGGCGATCGCAACCATATCAACGCTTTCATCTCTCACGTTCGCACCGATCCGCGCCACCTCGGCTTTGTCTTTACGTTCGATGTTGCTGGGAGCTTTGACAACATTGATGGTCGCGACCGTCTTGAGCGGCACCTTGTCGCCAGACGGTGTCCGAATTTTCAGTTGGTCGAGCGTGTGAAGCGACCGCCGACCCGCTTCCGGCAGTCTCACCATGACGCGCACGTCATCGGTGCCTCGTTGAAACCGTTGTGCTTCTTCTCCGTAAAAAGCCTGCCGGACCTGACTGGCCAACATCGATTGTGTGAGACCCAGTTCGGCGGCACGAGATTTCAAGGAAATCCGAAGTTCGTCCTGTCCCTCATCAACATCCGTCCATTGGTCTTTTAGTCCAGGATAGGTTTCCAGCAATGTTTTGATCTTTCTGGCGACCTCCCGCTTGGCGGGCGAATCCGGTCCTCGAAGTTCCAGATTGAATTCGTCATCGTCCGGTCCCCACTCACGAACCATGGCTGCCTCGGTACGTGTTCGGAACTCGCGAGCTTCCGGAATTTCACCCACAAGTTCACTCCAACGTGTCGCCAAATCCGTATTGGATGGCCCCGGTTCACTGCGTTGTTCTGGAGGAAGGACTTCGAATGACGCGTAAGCTCGTGATCGGTCGTAGTCGCGTCCGGGACGAGAGGCACCAGCCAAGGTAACAACGTTGCCAACCATTGATTCACCGGTGACCGGATCAATGGCTTCCTTTTGAAGGATAGCAAGCGCGTCGGTGATGCGTTGAACGTACCGCTGTGTGACTTCCATCGGTGTGTTGCTGGGCAGACTGAGCATCGCGCTGATGCGGGTCGTGTCTACGGTAGGGTAAGGTACGAACTTCATTCGCCCGCTCACGCAGTAACCCGCCATCACTAACGCGAGCGCACTAAAGCTGGTGATGACTGCCCAGCGACCTGTGATCGCCAATCGGAGGATGGGTGCGTAAATTCGTTGGATGAAGCTCTGCAGCAGTTTGGCGATACCAGCTTGGAAGCGAGAGAACCAGCCGCGTGGCGGTTTGTATCGTAAGTGCTTCAGGTGTGCCGGCAAGATTAACTTGGATTCAACCAGCGAAAACAAAAGTACCATGGTTACGATCGGTGGAACCTGCCGAGCATAGTCACCCCAGTTTCCGTCAAAAAACATCATCGGTAGAAAAGCCACGACCGTCGTTAAAGCGCCGAATGTGACTGGCGTTGCGATCTCTTTCGTACCCTCGATGGCAGCATTAAGCGGGTCGATACCGTCGCTGATTTTGCAGTAAATATTCTCGGCAGTCACAATGGCATCATCGACGACGATTCCAGTCACGATGATGAATCCAAATAAACTCATCACGTTGGCAGTCAAGCCAAACCAGGGCATGAAGATAGCAGCGCCGGCAAAGCTGACCGGAATACCAATCACGATCCAAAATGCGACTGCTGGCCGTACAAATAAACCCAGAATCAATAGCACAAAGAGACCGCCCAACGCCAATGCCCAAGTCAATGTGCTCAGTCGTTGGCGGATCGCAATCGATTGGTCATCCCAAATCTCCAAGCGGATTCCCTCCGGAAAAATCGCAGGTGTTTCGGCAATGTAATTGCGTACTGATTTTGCGATATCAAGGGCGTTTTCATTACTCACCCGCATCACTTCCAGCAACAGGGCCGGACGACCGTTGTAGTACAGGCGAGGTTGTTCCTCACTAAAGCCATCCGTGACCTTTGCCACGTCACCGACCCGAACCTCGGCGCCACCGACCGAACGAAGTGGAATCTGTTCAAATTCTCGACTGGTAAACGCTTGACCATCAGTGCGTACGATGAACGTTCCGCTGGTGCTATCGATGGCACCTGCGGGAAGGTCGATCGAAAAGTTTCGGACTGCGTCGGCAAGTTCTCGAAAGCTCAGGTCATACGCCAATAACTTTTCCACGTCCGTCTCGATGCTGATCTCAGAGTCGAGGTCTCCCTGCAGGACGACTCGGCTAATGCCGGGTATCTCCAATAGGTCACGCTGGACCTTGTTTGCGACATCGCGAAGCTCACGCAACGAAAGATCACCTGTTACAGCGATTTCCAGAATTTCGTAATAGTGAGCGGACTCGGGAATATAGATTCGCGGCGGTTCCGTTTCGGCAGGAAATGTCGTGATCCTATCGACACGCCCTTTAATGTCGTCAAGCAGGTCGCGGCGGTCTTTGCCGCGAGCAGCCCGAACCCAAATCCAGGCACCCCCAGGAGATCCTTCGGCATTGATGGATTCGATGCCGTCGACACCTTCCAACGCTTCTTCGATGGGGATAAGAATCGCACGCTCAATGTCTTTGCCCGTCGCACCTCGATAGGCCATGCGAATACTGATACCGTCCCAGCTTAAGGCCGGAGTGACCTCAAGTGGAACTCGCGTCATGGCAATAAAACCGCCCGCGACCAGAATCAAGATCATCAAGAAGTTTGCTGCGATTCCGTTCCGGGTGAACCAACCGATCATGGAGTCGGGCTCCCAGTCGCCGGTTGACCAGCAAGGGACTCCGTTTCGAGTTCCGAAATGATGTCGACAATGGCTCCCTCGGGAGCATAGACCAACATGGTAGTCGCCACAAAATCTCCAGGCCGTATGTTCGTGTCGCGAACGATGACGTAACTGTCATCTGACCAAAGTGGATCGATATTCAGGGTGCTTAACTTTTTTGTTTCGGAATCGATCACGTGAACTTGGTTGAGGGAACGGACCGAACCCCTTGGGATGGCGATGACGTCTTTCAGTTTTTCCCCGCGAATCGTTGCACTCACAGGTTGGCCGATACGCAATGCAGGACCACCGCGATGAAGGCCAAAGGGGTCAGGAATTCGAGCGATTGCAAATAGCTCAAGTGAATTTGGATCCAGAGCTCCCTCGGTACGAACGATTTGCCCGCTCCACTCAGCCTCGTTGTCTGGATTGATAGAATCACGGAAAGTTACATCCAATGGCTGATCGCTCTCGCGTTCGGGCAGACTCAAGAACTGCAATTCTCGGGTTGCCACGGGCAATCGCACCTCGGCGTAATCGACTGCAAAGACGTCTCCGAGGGTCGTTCCGACTGTGATCAATTCACCGGGGCCAATCAACTTGGTGACGACACGACCCGAGAACGGAGCGACGATTTCAGTGCGTTCCAAATCCCGCTCGGCTTGATCTAGATTTGCCTTCGCGATCTCGACGTCGTTCCCCGCCTGCAGAAGCAGCGAACGAGCTGATTCCAGCTCAGCCAAAGATGCACCATCCTGCGCAGCAAGTTGCTCCATCCGCTCTTTCGCCGTCATCGCCAACTTGGAAGCAGCCCCACTGCGGCGAACTTCCTGCTCGGCGATTCGAATTGCCGTTTTGTAATCCCGGTCGTCAATCTTCAGTAAGACATCGCCCGCCGAAAAAAAACAGCCAACTTCGAACTCCGGGTTGATTTTGACGACACGCCCAGTCACCTCAGCAGAGAGCGTGACCTGATCATG
>JAAHTH010001085.1_pt1 | contig 24694 bp, 26 predicted proteins | sample 6116091 | NCBI WGS metagenome assembly JAAHTH01 (sample SAMN13939990, study PRJNA603662) | sponge metagenome | isolation source: marine sponge | host: Mycale hentscheli | place: New Zealand | collected 2006
TATTAAATTCTATAATATATTTATTTTTAACATTAATCATATCAGTTGTTTTTATACCCCTTCCCCTATCTCTAGTTTGTTTAAAATTTTCATACTGCTTTTCATCATCTGTAAATTCCCATATATATTTTCCGTTTTTACAACTCCAACAAATAAAAAATCTTAATTTTGGATTTTCTTTTTTCAATTGTAAATATTTATTATATTTAACTTTATCAAACATCAAACCATTATATCTTCCGAAATTTACATTTCGTTGTTTATGTTCTACAAAATATTTATCATTATGGAAATCAAAATTATCATATGTTTCACCATCTATTAATTTTCCGAATGTTACTTCTAATATTGGTTTAACTACTTTTTCTGCTTTCTTTCCAAATTCTATATCTTCCTTAATATTTTGAACCATTAATTTCTATATATATATATATTAAATATTATAATAAAATTTTTTTTACCATATTCATAATATGATATTCGTTTAATATTAGATTTCTAGCAATATCTAATGCTTGAACTTCACGATGTGTAATAGGTTGATTAATTATATTAATAATATGTTCATTAACATTTGGATGATTAATATCAATTACACGAAAACAATCACTAGGAAAATAATCGCTTATATTAGGACAACCACAATATATAGGAATAGTCCAAGATAAAATAGCATCAGTAAATTTTTCAGTAAAATAATTATTCTTTCTACAGTTTTCAATACATAGACTATATTTACTATTATATAAAACATCAAATTTAGTTTTTTCAGATAGATCTTCAAATTGGTGATAATTTGCTAATGCTCCAGCATAAGAATCACCTAATTCATTATTCCAACCATAACCATATACTTTAAACTCTGGATATTTTTTAATAAAATCAATAAGAAAATTAATTCTATTTTGATAAGTATGACCAAAATTCTTTCTACTCATTACAATAGATAATTTTTCACTGCAAATATTAAATTTTAAATCAACTAATTCATCATAAGATTTATTTATAAAGGTAGGTGTTGTAATAGGGTGATGAATATTATTATATGTAAAACTTTTTACAAATCTACAACCTTCATAATTTTTTATAGGGTTTATTAAGGGTTCTTGTGGCAAACAGATAATTTTTTTATTATTAACTAAATTAAAATTAAAATTATTAGGAAATCCTTCTAAAATAACAATTATATCAGCATTATCAACATTATCAATAACTTGTAAATTATTATAAATACCAATACCCCCTTTAGTCCAGTTTAAACATTCTTTATAGAGAATATCTTCACGAACCCAAAAAGAATAAAACTTTACAGTTAAATACATTATATAATATGTTTAGAATATTATTTATCATAATTTAACATAAGATTCATATAATTAACATTATTATTTTCAATATCAGAATAATCTGGTTTTTGATAAGCACAAATTGGAGTAATTAAAAACCAATTATCTTTTTGTTGAAGTTTATGATTATACATATCAAGACTATAATTTCTATCGCCAGTTCTCATTAATATTTCAACACCTTCTTTTAGATTATTTAACCAAGTATCATAATAATGTTTTTTTATAATCATAGCACCAGTAGTAAAACATTTGCTAACTTTAATATAATCCCCATTATATTCATCTTTTTCTTCAAATGGTCTAAAGTTATTACCACTTAACATTAATACATCAAAATCAGTATTAATTAATTTATTAACTTTATGTTTTAAAAGATTAACATTTTTTATCACAATATCATCTTCAAATACACAGACATAATCCCAATTAAATTTTTTTGCTTCATTAATAACTTTAATATGAGATAAAGCACAACCTATAATTCCATTAGGATGTTCTATAGCATTAAGTCTATTAGGAACGATATCTAATTTAGATAATTCATTATATGTGTGTTTATTTCTATCAGATCTTTTTTCAAGATTAATATAAAAATGATTTTTGAAAATATTATTCATATTATTAGTATAATGATACATATATAAATACTATATATATTAATTATGCAAATAATTTAAATGTTCCGTGTCTAATAGTAATACATTTTTTTTTAACTATATGCGAGTGTTTCTCTTCCAAATCCTTTTGAACTTGTGGAGATATTAAAGGTATATAATCTTTACTTTTTTTATTATCTCTATTCATTAACTTACAACACCTTCTAACACTTGGAATGTCGCCAAACTGTTTTATATAATCCATATCATCTTCTAATTCTTGATATGTTTTATAATTAGTAAATTCAAGTTTATAATTATTTTTAGAATAATATATTATACCTTTACAAAGACTCATAATAATATTCTTTTGTTTTACATTAATTATTCTTTTTGGATTATCTTTAATTAAATAAAGTTCAAGTTCCCGAGTATTATTAATTCTATATACATTATCTTGATACTCAAGATTATTATTTTGAATATATTCTATAAATTTATTTTGTAAATCTTTTTTATTATCTTGATGATTAAAAATAATTTTAATATTAATTGTATTTATCAAATCTATTAAATCAGTTTTACTATGCGACTTATGGATTTCCATTTATATTAATAATTTAGATAAAAATATATGATTTTTAGAGCATAAGACCATAAAATAGACTATAAATAATCTAAATAGTGCTGTTTTAGGACTTAAAGAAACATTAATTTCGAAATTAATGTTTAAATAGACCACTTTTACCACTATTTTAGATTATTTTATATAGTTTTAGACCATAAAAATTAGATTATAGATAATTAATATATTATATAATTATATATTACAATGTCAAACCCATATATTGATTTACATCTAGTAGAATGTAATAGATTAAGCGGAACTGTTCTTGGTGAAGATACAAATAATTCAAAGTGGGTAAATGATTTACCAGATACTTTAATATTAAACCCAGGTGATACAGTATCTATGTATAGTTCATTTATTTCCGAAAGGGGAAGCGGTCAAGCAGGATCTTTAGAATTCAAAGGGAAGAAGATAGGCACTAAACATAAATTAGAATATACTAATATAAATAGTTCAACTGTATACAATGCTTCTTTTTTTAGATATAATACAACTGAAGTTAATGCTTCTAATATAATTGAAGAAGTAGTTCAACAAGATAATAAAGTTAGTATAGTAGCATCCTTTTATAAAACAATGGATATGTTATCTTATATACAATTGCCTAGACGATTCCAAGTTTCAAATATAAGATCTGGAACTAATGATGATTGGGTTCAATATGATTCTATAGCAAAAGGAATGGTTCATGGACACCGTGGCGGAGATTATAATAATGACTTCTTACATTACTACGGAAATGTAATTGAAGATATACAAGGTTTAACTGGGGCAGATAAATTAAACCTAAAACATCTTATATTAAAAAATGATAATACAAAATACACCATATTTATTAGAGATAATACCAAATATATATTTAATGCTTCTGAAAATTCTTGTGAGTTTTTAGAAGGTAGCGGAAAAGTATATGATAAAACTAATCCAGTAAATCCTTATTATTTACCGCCTTATTATTCTAGATCTCCAGAAAATGCTTCTTATGTAAGATTGAAACAAAAAATAGATTTAGAAATGCCTATAGGTTTTACATCTGCTCAATATACTTCTGATGAACTTACTAGACAATTAAATTTAACAACAGATATAGCAACAGAGACTCAATGGCATAAATGGAAAGCAGCAGGTTCACATCAAGAAGTTCCTATAACAAAAGAAATTAAAAGTAGTATATATAAAACTGTTGATGTATCTAGTGGATATTATTTTAAAGATACTAATTATAATGCAACTTTGAGTGAAAGTAATATATCTCATAAAGCAGGTGATGCTCCAGGACAAAGAGCATATTATATGATTAATGATCAAAGCACTATAGATTATTATAGAAGTTATCAATACATCGCTTTAAAAAGACCAGAAATATATGAAAAAGGTATACTTTGTAATTCATATAGGGGAATGATAATAGATACTAAAGACCCAGGAGACCCAGACCCAGTTGAAGATATTAATTATACTAGAGCAACTTCTAAAAATATTCCATTACCAATAAAACTTGAATATACTAAAGAAAATTGTTTGAAACTTAAAAATTTTGTTGAATCTCAAAAATTATATCCAGAGTTGTTTAGTGCTGAAAATATACAGCGATTATTGCCACCAGCAGATAATATATATTTTAATTCTTCAACCAATACTCCATTAATAAATATTAATAATTCAAGATGGATACATATGAATTTATTTAATGCTTCTAAAAGTAGTAATTATTTTTTAGATGATGATTTTGCTAGTGGAGAATATGGAGAAAGTAATTTAGGTAACAGTTATTATGATATTAGGGGAGCAGATACAAAAGGCGGAACTGCTAATAGAACACTAACTGAAAGAGTTATGTCTGCTCCTTTTTTCTTTCATTATGATGAAAAACAAAAAGATACATTTTATGATTATCCAACAATTGATGCATTTTTTGTTAATCCGCCAGATCAATTAACTTTCGGATTTATAGGAGTTCAAAAAGAAGGATTAGTTATATACCCAAATAAATTAGCAGAATTAAATGGATCTGGTTTAGGAATGCCAAATGAATTTTTTAGTCAAACTGGATATTTAGAAACTGGTAGGAATATTGGATTTGATAGACATTGGAATGCTTGGGGAACTTGTGCTATAGTTTTAAATAGTGGAGTTCCGACTAAATCATTTAGAGCATCAACTAATGAAGGAAATAGATATGAACTTCAAGAACCAGCAGATATAACAAACCCTACTGGTTTTACTACTTACGATCAGACACCAGATCAAAATAAAATATATATTGGATCAGATGATGCTAAAATTGGTTATGATGGTTCTAGATTTTTCTTTAGTCAATTACATACTCCATTAAATCAGGGGTTCTTTGAAGATTTTCAAAGAGATGATTCAAGTAATGCTCCAAACCAAGTTTATAAATTAAATCCTTCACAAGCATTTAATAATTATACACCTACACAATATCCATATGGATATCCAAATGCATATACAATTGGAACTGGTGCTGATGAATTAACAATTACAAGGAATCCATTAAATCCAAATATGACTCCTTATGCTATATATGATACAACTACTGGAATATTTTTTGAAGATCTTGGATATGGTTCTGAATTTTGGGAAGATGGACTTTGGAATATATTAGGATTTACTTATGAGCAATTAGTAGGTGGATCAAATAATATTAGGAATGATAGAGTTGATGAAGTTAATGTTCAGAATTTACAATATCCTATAACTACTAATGCTAATGTTGATACAACTGACACGAAAGGATGGAATCAAAATGTCGCAGGATCTGCTAAATTTGATGGATCAGTTGTAAATGGATTTACTTTATACACAACTCATGGTGGAAATCATCGGAATACATTTACACCAGAAATAATACAGAATACAACTTCTATTAAAATTCAAGCACAAGAATATCCAGTAGCAGCAGATAAAGCATATTATACAATTAGATCTGATATAGTTCCAACCACTTCTTTTATTGGTGGTCAATCTACAGATTCTGTTATGCCAGTTGTTGGATTAGTTGATAGGATGAATCCACAATCTGATTATTTTTTTGGAACTGAATCAAGTCTATTATTTACAATTACAAAACCAACTATATTAAGTTCAGTTTCTGTTAGTATACACGATCCAGACGGAACATATGCATCAACATCTAAAAAAAATAGTATTGTATTTAAAATACAAAGACAAAGAACATTATCATTAAATATTGCCCAACAAATAAAAGAAGATATAGAAAAGAAGCAAAAGAAATCTAGTAAAACCAACCAGTCTTAATAGTTTCTTTTGGTTCTATTTTTTCTTTTAATTCTTTTAATTCATCTTTAAGATCTTTAACATTTTTATTTAATTGAATAAGTAATTCTAAAATAGATGAGATCGCTTTATTATTTTTTTCAGCAATTGTTGGCATATTATTTATATATAATATAATAATATATGAAAGTTAAATATAAAGGAAAAGAATATAACATTCCAGATAGATATTTAGCAAATCTAAAAGGAAAAGAACGAACAGCACAAATTAAAAGTATAGTTGAAAAAACTGAACGACCAAAAGTAAAAGGGTTTAAATCTAAACCTAGTTCTTGGACTGAAAAATTTAAAAAGAAATATGGAGATATAACTAAAATAGATGATATAGCAAAAGCAACTGGTATTCCTAAAAAAGCATTAAATGAAGTATTGAAAAAGGGTAAAGGTGCTTTTTATAGTTCTGGTTCTCGTCCTAATCAATCTGCCACTAGTTGGAGTCGTGCTAGAATGTATGCTTTTATTATGGGCGGAAAAGCGGTAAGAAAAGTAGACAAAGGAATTATTGAAAAATATAATATTAAATTTAAAGATAATTAAGTAAATAATATTAAAATGAGTTTTAATATTATAGATATGACAAAGAGTTTTTTAGAAAAGTTAAAATTTGAATTGAAACAATTTGATCCAGAAATGGAATTTGAAAGCGAAGATGATTATACAAGTGAAGAAGAAGATATTATAATTGATACTGATGATGATGATGATACCGATTGGGAACCAGATGAAATATCAGAATCAGAAACTGATGAAGAAATTAATTAATTATTAAATAAAAAATATTTTATATATAAATAATATATATACAATGTTGCATAAGCACTTATTAGATTTCACTAGAAAATATAATAAAGAATTTGCTATTAAAGGATATTCAAAATTAAAAAAAGCAGAATTACAAACTAAAATAGAATCTGTTTTAAATAAACAACGAAAGGAAATAAAAGAAGAATATAAAAAATTAAAAGAGTTGAAAGCAGAAACTAAAAAACCAGCACCAAAACCAGCACCAAAAAAACCAGCACCAAAAAAAGAAACTAAAAAACCAGCACCAAAAAAAAATGATATGAGCGATAGATTGAAAGAATTTAATATTAAAGCAATGAAATTATTAAATACAGTTAATGAAAGGAAAATAAAAGGAATGGGACAGAACCAACAAGAAGAAGAAGCATTAAGAATGTATGTAAAAAAAAATGCACCAAAGAATAAAGTATTACAGATTAAAAATTCGCCAGTAGTAAAAGATAATAGGAAATTTTATATAAAAGGTGTTAAAAGGTTTATATTTTCAAAAAATATAAATGAAGAGACTATTAAATTTATTGAAAGTGATAAACCAGCACCAAAAAAAGAAACTAAAAAAGAAGAACCAAAAAAAGAAACTAAAAAAGAAGAACCAAAGAAAGAAATTAAAAAAGAAGAACCAAAGAAAGAAGAACCAAAAGAAAGCAATCAAAGATATATTAAAGGAAAAATAGAAAAATTAGCATTTAAAATTGATAATAGTAATTATATTAATAATTTAATTAATTTTTTACAAAAAACAAAACAAAAAAATATATTTCCTTTAGAATTAACTTTTGCTTTTACTCAAAAACAAAATGAAGAACACTTTAAAGAATTAGATAATAATCCTAAAATGTTTATGGATTTAATGGCAGAAATAGCAAAAAATATTAAAGATAATGATGACTTAAATTTTAATATATTAAAAAAATACGATAAGAAACCTTCTAATATGTCGGTAAAAAGTCAAAATATAATAATGAAAGAATTAAAAACATAATTAATAAAAATAATATTATAGAATTATATATATGGATTTTGATTATAGTAAATATAGATTTACCGAACCTTTATTTCATCCTAATGTAGCAATAAAAACAGAACTTCATAAACATTTAGAACCTAATAAGGAATTAAATATTTTAGAAATTGGAAACTATGAAGGATTAAGTAGTTGTTTTCTTTCTGATAATTATTTAAATCATAATGATTCAATTTTGCATTGTGTGGATCCATATTATGTTGATCCATTATTTATTTGTGGAACTGTTATAACTGAAGAAACTGAAAAAATGTTTTTAGAAAATATTGCTAAAAGTAAAAATTATAAGAAAATTATTGTTAATAAAAAAACTTCTGATGATTTCTTTAAAAATAATAATATATTATATGATTTAATTTATATTGATGGTAATCACGAAAAAGAATATATAAAAAAAGATATTATAAATAGTTTTTTACATATTAAAAAAGGTGGTATTATATGGTTTGACGATTACGGCGGACATCTTAAAAATCATTTTGATTCAGTTTTAAAAGATTTTAAATATGAAACATTATATTCTAGATATCAATTAGGAATAAGGGTTCCAAATTGACATTTATATTTATATAATAATATTTGTCAATTTGGAACCCTTATAATACTACTCCAAATATTATTATTATAGAAAATAAATATACTTAAATATAAAACCTTATGTATATATATAAAGTAATGACAACCCCAGATTATACTAAAAGAGCATCTATGAAATATATTAAAAAGAGATTAGCAGAAGATCCAGAATTTAGAAAAAGAACTAATGAATGGAATAGAAAATCATATGAAAAAAATAAAGAAATAACTGTAATGAAAAGAAGATGTAAATATTATTATGAAAAAGAGAGAATGGAATTTTATAAAGAAAAGTATCCAGAAGATATTATTAAATTAAAGGAAGTTAATTATAAATTTTTGGAATAAATATATTATAGAAATTTTCCAAATAACTATAGAAATTAAATATACTTAAATAAATAATCTTACTAATATATATAGATATATTAATAAGAAATGGCAAACAATAAAAATACAAAGCAAAATAAAAATAGTAATATAAGTTATATGTGGTGGAAATTACCCCTTATTAAAGATACAACAAATATGATTAAAGGAAAATGGAGCGATAATAAAAGCAAAGATATTAATGGTAATCATGCTGTATTAACTGGAGAAGAGAATAATATTACTGGAGTTGATTTAGATTTTTCTTATAAACTTACTAATGATGAATTAAATTCAAATCCAATAACTAAAAAATTTATTGATTTATTTGGTAAAGAACCAATTTGGGACACTTACACAGTTAGAACTCGTTCTGGCGGATTACATTATTATTTTGAGTATGAACCAGATTTAAAACAAACCCAAGATGATGATACTAAAATTGATATCCGTGGAAAAGGTGGTTGTTTATATGGTGCTGGAACAGTAGTCAAGAAAGGAGATAAACAAGGAGAATATAAATGTATCAATGATAAAAAACAGATGAAGATGCCAAACGATTTAAAAGTTTTTTTATTAGAACATTTGTATACAAAGAAAACTAAAACAAAAACACATAATCAAATTGAAAAGAAGATTAATAAAAATAAAAATATTAAAATGTATAATGAAACTTATTATGAATATGATTTTTCTGATGATTTACTAAGAAGAATATTTGATGGATTACCGAATGATTATTGGGAGTGTGTAGTCGCTCAAGATGGTGCACCATCTTTTTTAACTTGGACTGCCGCTTGTAAATCTTTAGATTGTGAAGATTTATGGGATGAATATAATGAAAAACACAATGGATATGATTATGATAAAAATCTTTCATTATGGGATTCAGCAAATGAAAATTATAATTGTTTTCAAAATCTTTTAAGATATACCAGTTTTCCAAATGCGGATAAATTGATTGATTATCATAAATATCAACCTATTATTAAAAATGAAATAAAACCAGATAAAACTTTTAATTCTCAAAAAGTAGGATATGATTATTTTGAAAAAGATAAAAATTATATTTTAAAATCAGATACTGGAACTGGAAAAACTACATCTTTTCAAAAATACATAGAACGAACAAATCAAAAATTTATTTCTATTACTTCTAGAGTATCATTAGCAGATGACCAATATACAAGATTTTCTAAAGAAATAAATGATGTATATTATTATAAAGATCTTGTTCCAGATGTAAAAGGAAAATTATTAGGACATTCTGATAAGAAAAATAAATATGGATTATCTGAATTTGTTTTTCATAGTTCTGTTGTTGTAGAAATTGAATCACTTATTACTCGTTTAGAATGTGCTGAATCAATTAAAAACTTAAATGAAATGGTTGTTTATTTAGATGAATTCAATTCATTAATTAAACATATTCATACTAGTTCAACTTTAGATAATACTTTAACATTTATATTAGAACAATTTATTTATATTCTTAAAAATTGTAAACAAATAATTATGACTGATGCTGATATATCTGATACATCAATTATTTGGTTCAAAGAAAATATTGGAAGAGAATTTGAATTTCATAAAAACGAATACAAACATAATAATAATATTAAAGCATATGAGATTCTCTGCTATGATACCTTGATTGATGAATTACACAAAACTAAAAAATGGATTGTTCCATGTGATAGCAGAGTAAATGCTTTAACACTTCATAAACAATTTCCAGATGCTACACTGATTATAGCAGAGACATTAGATATTCCAAATTTAGATGATCATGATAGAATTATATATTCACCTAAAATTTTATATGGAGTTGATTCTATTATGAAAAGAGAAGTATTTTGTTTTTTTCAAGAAAGAACCATAGACCCAGAACAGATGCTTCAAATGGTTTGTCGTTGTAGAAATATTACAAAACTACATTATTTATTTTTAAGAAAAAGTTTTAAACCTAAGGATATTGATTTTAATAATTTATGGGATGACATGCTTAAAATGCATTCTACATCATTACAATATTTTAAAAATAGATATTTTCAACATTTAGAAAAGGGATATCTAAATACATTACATAGAATTGAATATGATAAAAAATGTTATTCTTCCAATCCTTATTCTCATTTTAAAAAATTAATAAAAGAAAGGGGTTTTAAAGATAATGATTTATATAAAAATACTTCTTCTTCTTCTTTTCATTTAGATAAGAAAGAATTAAAAGAAGAAACACTTCAAAAAGAAATAGATAATTTTAATATTAAAGATGGAAAATATGAAAAAGTAAATGAAATTTTAAAACTTGATGAAAAAAATGCTGACGAATTTAAAATGTTTTTGATTGATAAAAATTTATTGAATAGACATTGGAATATATCAACAATGTTTTTTAATAAAGATATAGATGTTAAATTTGATGATTTTGATTATTGGTCAGAAAACTTCACAGTTAATAAAATTACAAATTCAAAAACAAAATTAAAATTATTACAAGATATGAAAATTGAATCTGATTGTTTAGATCCTTACGATATTACACCAAAGAAAATATTTAATAATAAATTATTAGAAGATTATAAAACCATTTTCAGAAGTCGTTCAAAAACTTTAAAATCTGATACGGTTTATGATTGCCAAAAAATAATAGTTGGAATGTATAAAAATTTATTTGGTGACATTATTGAAAGTAAAAGAAAAAAAGAAAAAGGTAAATTAAAATATCAATATTCAATAAATAATGAAGCATTAGGAGAAGATAGAAAACTATTTGGAATAAGAAGTAAAGTATCTGAGAAAGTTAGATTTGTCAAAGATATTGAAGCAGAAAAAGAAAAATTTAATACTTGTGATCTAGATTTATAAAAGGTTCCAAATTGACAAATATTATTATAATAAAATAAATGTCAATTTGGAACCCTTACATTTTAAACAATTATAATTATTATATGAAATTATAATAATTATGACAGATATTCAAATTGATTGTTTTGGATTTATATTTATATTAATATATTTATTTGGATGGTTTAAATTATATTTAATTGTTCTTTAATATATTCAATTATTTCTGGAAGCATATTTCCGAATATTTTCTGATCTCTAAAATGATCTTTATTAACTGTGTTATCTTCGTGGCATATACATATCATTACTTTATCTACATCAGATATAAAAACATCTTTATCTTTTAATCCACTAAATAAATTTTTACCTTCTCCAGCAGAATTTCTTTTAAATTTACAAGTAGAATTAAAAAACTTTTTATAACTCATTATAGTTGCTTCATGAATTTGAACTATTTTATCTCCGCAATCTATCTTAGTTAACTTAAAATTATTATTAATATAAGTAAAAGTCATTTTATCAGATCCAACCAATTTAACATTATTTTCTTTTAACATTTGATAACTATAACTTAAATAAGTTGGATAATATAAATCATCAGAATCCATAAAACAAAATATTTTAGTCTTACATAATTTAATTAAATTATTTCTTTTCTCTCCTATTGTTCGTCTGTTTCTAGTTGTAAAATGATTTATTTTTATTGGGTGAATTGCTTTTCTTATTATTTCTAATTTATCACCCATAAAAGGTGTAGTTTCATTATCTATGCATTCATCTATAATAACTTCTATTTTATCATGTGGATAATCTTGGTTAACTATATTATTTAACCAAAGACTAAAAAATTTATTTCTGCCATAAACTGGGGTTAATATTGTTATTGGTTCAACATCCATTATTATAATCTATATTATATAATAATATAATATAATATAGAAATGGAAAATCTTTATCAAAAGATGTTAATAAAACAAAAATACGAAAAAGAGCATAAAGAGAAGTCAAAGAATCAAGAACATTATATAAAATATATTAAATCTAATCGTAAAGAATATTATGAAAAAAATAAAGAAAAACAAAGACAAAGGGCAAAAGATTATTATTGGAAAAATAGAGAATATGTTTTAGAACGACAAAGACAAAGAAAACAATTAAATCAAGAATATTATAAACAATGGTATGAAAAGAACAAAGTAGAATTAAATAAAAAAAGAAATGGTAAAAAAGGAATTAAATTTAATTATAATAGTAAAAATTTAACTTATAAAAAATATGATAATACTAAAAAAAAACCAGTTTGTTTTACTCTCTTTCTTTAGTTATGCTGCTTTTACAGTTGCTACTTGTTGGATCTTTTGGACTTTTGCTTTTTCTGGAATTGCTTCTTCTTGTTTTTTGGCAACCTTTTCTGCTTCTTCTACTTTTTGTGCTCCTTCTTCTTTATCACCAATTGCCCCAAATATACCAGATGCTATACCAAATAATGCTCCAGCAACTGCTGCTGGTGGAAAAGCAAAACCAACAACATCTGCTAAACCAGAACCAATTTGTAAAGCATTTGCTGTTTGTTGTTCCCAATTACTACCAGCTAAATGAAAGTGTCCACCTTTAAAATCATTCGCTAAATCATCTGCCGCACTACCAATATTAAGAGCAGCAGCAGCACCACCAACAACCTTTGCTCCTAATTTACCAGCCGCTTTAACATCAGTTTCTGCTATTGCTTTTAATGGATCTTTAGCAATTGATTTGACAGTTGCAGCACCAGCTTTAACTTCAGCGACTGATTGACCAACTCTAGCAGCAACTGCTTTACCAGCTCTACTAGCGGCAGACTCTGCTATTTCACGACCAGCAGCAGCAGTTCTACCAGCTAATGATCCACCTTCAGCAGATGCTTCAGATAATACATTTGTAGACAATCTACCGGCTTGAGATCTTGCTGCTCCTTCTTCTAATGCTGTTGCTGTTTGTGCTTCGCTTGGAACTCGTGCCGCTACTCTTCCAGCAGCATAATCTTTAGCATTATTAATTGCCGCCAATACATAAGGAGCATTTACACCGCTAGACATTTTATCAGCAATTGCTTTAGTATTAGCATCAGTTTCTGCTTGATTTTTTAAAGTAATTAAATCATCTGCTGCTCTTTTTCTTGCTAAATCAATATTCCTATTGTATTCCATTACTTTTTGGATACGAGCATTTCCTAATTGAACTGCTTGAGATTGTGTTGTTCTATAATCCATTTATATATATATATTATTTATTATTAAAAATAATATATATTAATAATTAATAAAAATTAAGGGTATACTTTTTCTTCAAAGTTTCTAAATATTTCCGCTGGATTTTCTGATAATTTTAAATACATCATTTGATATGGTTTATCGTGAATTAAATTATAATATTTTAAAAAGTTATCTTGACCACCTACAAGATCTCCATATTCTTCAGCAATTTTTAATAATTCTTTTTGATTCTGCTGACGAGCAATAATAACATCTGTCGCATTATTTCTAATCATTCCACTAACAGCACGGAACGATTGAACGGCGATAACATACATATCTATGTAATGTCTAAATCTGGTGGAAAAGAAACTAACCGCATTATTTTTAGAAAAATCTTTAGTTAGGACATCATCTAAAACTAAAGCAAATGTTGGTCTCAATTCTTTCTCATACATTCCTTGTTCGCTTTTTATTTGTTCTATTATATTATCATTATAAGTATCTGTGCAATCAAAATGTTTATTTAATATTTTTCCTTTTGTATCTGAATGTAAAGTAGTTGATATAATTTTTACTGTATCAAATTTCCCTTTATAAAAAGAATCATTACAAAAAAAATTTACTAATAAATTACTTTTACCAGATCTAACTGAACCAATAATTAAAACTAATGCTGGCATTTGTGGAATATTATTATGAATATCTCTAAATTTATTATTTTCTATAACATCTTTAACTTTATAAATTTTTGGTGCTTTTTTTTCCATATATAATATATTAATATATTTTATTTTTATTTAATATAAAAGTTAGGGTTCCAAATTGACATTTATATTTATATAATAATATTTGTCAATTTGGAACCTTTTAGAAACAGTTAGCAAATTCTGTTCCTATATTCATCCAGTCTGGAATTGCTGCTTGATTTAATTTATTAACTGTATTCATTACATTATCTTGATATTGTTTTATTTGTTGTTCTTCTTTCTTTTTCTTTTTTCTTTCTTTTCTTAAATTCTCATAAGCATGTAAAGTGGCAAATTGTGCTTTTGCTAAATCTTCTTTAGTAATATAGTTAGGATTTGTTTCTTTTACTTCTACTGCTTCTTTTGGTTTTGTTTTTCTTTCTTTCTTTGTTTTAACTTCTTCTTCTAATTCTTCAAATTCTAAATCTTCTTTTTCTTTTAATAATTCTTTTTTCTTTTTTTCTTTTTTCTTTGCTTCTTCATTCTTTACTTTATTTACTTTTCGTGCTTCTCGTGCTTTTGCTAGTCTAGCAGTTGCCGCTGCTTTTTGTTCTGGTGTCATTTGTTTTCTTGGTTTTCCAGTTTTAGTTAATTTAACTTTTGGTTTAACTTCTTCTACTTTAACTTCTTCAACTTCATTTTCTATAATAACTTTTTTTTTTGGTGATGGTGGTGGTGTTGGTGTTGTTGGTTTTTGAGTATCAAATATAGCATCTTCTTTAATTTCTTCTTTTTTAAATTCTGGAATTTTTGGTTCTTCTATTTCTTCATCAGAACTTTCTATATTAAAATTCAAAAGATTAGGCATTTTTTATTATATATTATTAGAAAATATAATAAAAATAATACAATTTTTTTACAAGAATCATAATAATTTAACTAATAATAACTATTTATTTTATTAATATTAATCTAATTTAGATTATCATTCCTTTTTCTTTAATATATAAGCATACTATACTTTGTCCAGTTAATGATGTGCAATATTGTTCATTAGAATAAACAAATGAAATATCAAAATTATTTATATTAATTTCTTCTGGGTTATTTAAATCTAAAAAGATCATTTGATTAGGTTGGAAATATAATCTACCAGTTTCATTTTGTCCATCAAATCTTGGTAAGTGAGCAATAATAGATGATTTATTTCCTTGACGAGCATTTATAGATTGTTGAGTCATATTTTCAACTCTAACAAATATAGATCTAGTAGATAATAATTTTGGAACTTGTGGAGATATAGCAATTATATTAGTTGATGCATTATTCGTCCAATATACCGCATCTCCATTATTTGGAATGATACCATATCCAAATATATCAGCAACATTTGCTCCAACTGTATCTGGATAATATTCTGACTCTTTCATTATAATGACTGGATTTCTCCCAGTAAATCTTGTTAGATTTGCTCCACCTACTGAATATTCTAATGGACTAGAAGCATTAGGTAAAATACCATAATCATAAAAAGGTCTTGTTTGATATGATAATAATGTATTCTGTCTCCCATCATATGTTAATTGCTGACTCCAACCACATTTCATATCTGTTTTTAAATCATAATCACTGTATACACCATTAGTTCCATTAAATCTTTCTAAAGTTATTTGTGGTCTTGTGTGGTTATCATGTGCTCTAAGACTCATAGTCGGAAGTAAATCCCAACAATCTTGAGAAACCATTTTCAAATTGTCTTCTTTCTGATTATTTGGATCATATTTATATAAATTATATGTAGTTACTCCATCTCTTGTTTTTAAATCTACATTTACAACTTCTCCGTCTAATGTAAATACTACAGATCCAATATCTGAAGCATTTGTGCAAGCATTATATGGAGCAGCAAAATCACTACTGCCGTTATGATATGCTACCTTCTGAAACATTAATACATCTGTTGCTCGTTTTACATCTGAACTACTTCCTAAAGTATTTGCTGAATTTACTACAGCATGAACCAATTCTAATTCTTTTCTTGCCCTATTATATCTAACTCCAAAATCTACAAAATTTCTTATTGATCTATCATATTCATCTCCCCTATTATATATAAAATTTGGTGGTGCTAATAATGAAATATTTTTTGTATATCTTGAATTATATCCACGAGTTAAACCTACCAAAAAATTACATTGAGAACCATTACCATCAGAACCATTTAAACAATCACTTATATTATATTCACATTTACCCTTGAAATGACTCATAGGCGGAACATTAAAATAAACTGTTCCAGTTCTATTTCTAGTTGCTGCCAATCCATCCATTCTAAATATCCCAGTTGATCCAAAATAAGTATAATTTTTTTTAGTTGGGTCATTTCTTATTGATACTCTAAACGAATCTAAAACAGATGCTGTAGGTGGTCTATTATCAGTAAGAGTAAGATATTGAGATTGTTGAAATTTAAATCCTTTGAATTCACCAGTAGAAGCATTCCTTTCCACATCTACTGTTGCTAAACCACGAAGATTAGGATGATAATTAACTCTGTTAATTGCATTTTGGATTTCTTCTGCTAGTTGTTCTACATTAACTTGAGTAGTTCCTTCTTGAGTATCAAATAAAGTAGCTCTTACTGGATAAGCAACAGAATCATTTTGTGTTAAAGTTGTTCCATCTATATATTGTCCGAAATAATAAAAGAATTGTCTCGCTTCTTGTCCTATGGTTATAGTTCCATCTAAATTTATTTTACATGATTGAAGTGCTATCTGAGCATTTTTAGGTATCTTTAAATTAGATGATAAAGAATTTCTAAAATTATAAGGTTTATAAATAGAACTTTCTCTAGCATTAATATTAGCATCAGTTTCTAGATTTGAACAAATTACTAATGACATTTATTATTATATATATTATTAATATATATTAAAAAATGTATAAAAAAAAAGATAAAGTAAAAAGATCAGAACCATTAGATCCTAAAAAACCATCATATGCAAGGAGTAAAGGAATAGTTATTCCACCTAAAACAAACTATAATATAAATCAAAAAGAAATATTTGAAAATTCAAAAGAGAAAAAAACTAAAAAGAAATATAAAAAATAATTTAATATTATATATAGAAATGAACGAAGATAAAATTAATGATGTATTAAATAAATATAAAAATAAAAGAGAAAATGAGAAAGAAAAATATCATACTATTAAAAAATTTGATGAAAACTTTATAAAACAAAATAGACAAAGAGCAAAAGAACATTATCAAAATAATAAAGAGAAGAAAAAAGAATATTATATTAATAATAAAGAAAAGTATAAACTAAATAATTTATTTAATTACTATAAAAAAATAAATGATTTTGATAAATTAAAAAATAAATATCCTAATGAATATGAAAAATTAAAATCAATTAAGGATGAGTTAAAGGATGAGATAAAATAAGTTCTTCAATTTCAGTCCAATCTTTAGATCCATCAAATATAAATAGATCATCTTCTGGATCTGTCATTCTTTTCCATAGTTCCCTATCTTCATCATCGGTCATCTCTTCAGCATAATCTTCAAATAAATCCCAAAGTTTTCCAATCGGACAAACTATAGGATCTAATCTTAATTTTTCTGGTATATGAGCAATTGGAATATTATCATCATGACAAATATAACCATCATCTAATTCTCTTTTAACTAAATTTTCTAAACTAGTATTTTTAATATTAACTTTTGAAGGTTGAGACATTTTATATATATATATTAATATATATTTTATTTTGATAAACTTTTTAAATTAAATTTTTTTTTATAATCTGCTATTGATGCTTTTATTGTTGGTTTATTCCATAATATAAATCTTGATAAACTTCCAGCAGATTTATAATCATTCCAGTTCTCCCTTGATCTATGTCTATCTAAATATCTTTTTTTTCTTTCTTCATCTTTATGAGTTGTGAAGTCTGAATATCCTTTTGCTCCAAATTGAGTTGTCTTTATTTTTTTAATTAATCCATCTACTCTATGATAAAATGTCGCTGTATACTTTTTAGTTTTAGAATTTGATGGTTTTATATCTACGAATACTGGCATATATATATTTATATTTATATAAATATATTTATGATAAATTTATTAAACATTGTAAACTTCAATTAATCCATTACTTAATCTAGCAACTCGGATATATTCGCAATAACTTCTAATAGTATGTGTAAATCCTTGAACTTCATTCATTTTAAGATGTAATTCAATACCTTTGACCCCTACTCGTCCGCCAGTTAGTCTAGTTCCAATAAATCCAAATTTACCACGAAGACCTTTCTGTTCATTATTTTGATCTCTGCCGCCATAAAATTCATATGCTGTTAATCCGCCTTGTTCATTTGAATATTCTGATCTACTTACAAAAGGAACTCCTTCAGATGCTATAAAATTATTAAATATTCTTGCTGGGTTAGTTAAATCACTACTGAACTCAAATCTATCATTATATCTTAAATTATATGAAATAGCACCAGTAATAGAAGAAGCATTTTGAACTGGAGTTTCGCAACCATATCTATTAAGCATACTATTATCACCTTCTCCATCCATTGCGAAAGTATGAATAACACGAGAGACAAATCTATTCGCCATACCTAAATTAGATACTATACCTTCTTTTAATTGTGCTTGAGTTGCAGATGTTTTAGCAAGTCTATAATCTTGAAATTGAAATTCCATATTTTTATTTTCTTCAGCATATCTTGCCATCTCATCAGTAGCACCATAAAAGATATAATCAGCACAGAATTTAAGTTCATTATTATCAATTGTAAATGCTTGTCCTGCTGAAGCATTTTCACCAACTACAACACGATCTGAAAGTTTTTTACTCCAATGAAGTTCAATTGATACTGGAGCATTAATCATAAATAAAGGTAATTCGTGAGATTTTAAGAATGGAAATAGATCAGATAAATCTAAAGCATAAACTGGAGACTCTGCTATAGTTGTGGCAGATGTATCTTCCATAAGGGCAAATTTTAAAGGAATTAAATTTTTACCAATATTTACTCCATCTGTTTTTGCTTCCCTACCATTATCTATTCCATATTTATCAAAATTAACTGTAGTTAATTCAGAATTTTGATTTCTATCAACATATTTATGATTAATCATTCTACCAGTTGTATACTGTTCTCTTTCTTTATTCATTTCATTATCAATTAAAGAAGATTTAACTGCGAATAAATTCTGCCAATCTGTAATTTCATTTAATACTTGATTTCCTATTTTTAATACTGCTCGTTCAACTAAAGCACCTACACCAACATTTAATGGAAAATATGCTGTAGCCGCATTAGGAACTAAAGATAAAAATAATTTACTATGACTATGAAGAATCCCTTTATTCTGTAATTCAAAACGACAAAATCCAGTAGTTGTATTAGTTGCTTCTTGGTTAACTACTGCTTCTAATAAATCAGTTTCTACTTGTTGAATATAATCAACTGGGATATTTTTCAATCTAACAAAATCTGGAATTGATGACATTTATATATAAATTATATTTATATTAATTTTAAAATATAAAAACAATAAATTATATAATCATAGAAAATAAAAAGGTTCCAAATTGACATTTCTATTCTTATATAAATATGTGTCAATTTGGAACCCTAATTCATAATTTGAACACCATTAGCATTAAACATTAATGTTTTCTGTGATTTTAAGAATATAAATACTCCAATAGGATTATTATCAGTAATACTACTTTCTAGAGATACTCCAAATTGTTGAGATGAAAAGTCTTGACCTTGGTTATATTGTGAATATCTAACACCAATACCAAATAATGCTCCACCGTCAATTTGAGATTTATAAGAATTAACTCCACCAGTATTTAATAAATCATAATTTCTATTAAGATTATTTTGACTCAAACTAGTTTTATCCATTAGCATTTCTGGAATAATTGATTCAGTAAATTGGAGAGCAAGTTGTGGATCTGCGGTATTAAATGATTCATTTGTAGTAGTAGCATTACCAGAAATAGTTTTATTAGTTGTAATATCAAAGTCCATAGGATATTTTACACCACCCCTTAAAAATTGAATCCTTGTAAAATTAACAAGAGTATCACCAGTAGAATTAGAAGGATAAACGGATGCTAAACCATCAGCAGTTAAAGTATTAATATAAGAACTTGGAATAAAAGTCATAAATGCTGATTGTAATTTTCTCAAACCTAAATTATATTGGATTTGTGCATTACCAGAATTAATAGTAGTAAAAATACTATCAATAGTTTGGAATGTCATCGCTCCTTCTGTTTGTGATGCGAATGATGCCATATCATCTGGAGCGATATCATGAATTTCACAAGAAAGACTTAAATCTTCTAATGTATAATGTGCTTCTCCAATACCAGCCAATACTCCATTTCTACTAAATAAACAATTTGAATCTGGACTTAAATAAATTTCAATTTTAATACCACCAAAAGAATTTTCCATTAAATTAATACTATTACCAGAAAGCATAAAACCAGAAGGAAGATGAACTGAAAAACTTTTTGGAATATTCTTTGCATCAGCAGAAGTTCCACTAGCGACAACATTCTGAAACATACATTCTGGATTTGGTTCTATTAAAGCAGTTTCATTAAAATGTGCCATTAAATCTTGTTTAGAACTAGTAGTTCCTAAATAAGCATTCATATATCTATTATAATATCTGATGTGTTCACAGATTTGATTTGATTTTTCATGCTTAATCATTAACTGATCAAACATCCCAAAAATACCGCATCTATTATTCATAGTAATTTTATTAGCATCATCAGTATGAACTGGAGTTGGATTTGCTAAATTATCTTTAAATACTCTTAATTTACCATTAATTCTAATACTTCTAGGATCTAATAAACCATTTTGATTTTGAATAGTAAATCCTAAAACGGCAAAACCACCTTTATGACTTATAACCCCATTACTGGGAACATTATCTGGACGAATTGAAACATATCTAGATGTCATTTATTATATTATATATTATTTTATAATATAATTAATTTTTTGAAAAAAATAATAAAATATTTTAATTAATTACTTCCACCAATCCGCCACGAATTCGGATTCGTTTTACATAACAAACAAAAGTAGAAAAGGTTTTATTTTTAGTTGGTGCTGTTGTTTCAGAATAATTAAGAAGAATTGACAAATCTTTACCCCTTAAATCCATTGCTCCGTCTGAACTACCACCAAAACCACGACCAACCAAAAAGTTTTCCATATATTTACTTAAACTTCTTGGTTCTATTTTAGAATTAGATAAAGTCTTTTCAAGTTCAAAAATATGGAATGCATCAATACTATTTCTAGATGCTATCTTTTTAACAGACACTGGACGACTTGGAACGAGTTTTCCATCTATTTGAAATTGAACGGATGATAAGAAATCACAGCATCCAGTTATTCCAGATCGTGCTGAATTTAAAAATATATCCATATTATTATTGCTAATCTCATAAGTTCCATTTGAACTTGCTAACTGTTGCGGAGTATATACAGAAGCATCTGTAGGTATACATATAATAGATTTTGCTTTACTATTATTAGCATGAATTAAAAATGTTCCTTGTCGTTCTGATGCTAATAAAGAATTTTTATAATTTGTTTTACTATATATATCAAATTCAATAAATTTACCAGCCCTTGCTTTTGCTAACATTCGTTGTTCATATGCTGGATCTAATATAACTTGATGAGCGATAAATTGGAAATTAGCAACTTTATAAGTCGGATTAAATGCGGCGGCATCTTGAACAGTAGTAGAGAACATCGCCCAAGTGCCATCTATATTAGCACTAGTAGAAGCATTAATAGAAGCATCATTTTTAATTCTAATATTACCATTAGTATCAACATCAATTTCTTCTATTGTCATTTCTTGTGATATAAGATTTGAACCATTACCAGAAGTTAATGATGCATATTTTACAAATCTGTATTTTTCTCCAACTACAAAAGGAAAATTAGAAACTTTAAAATTAGAATTTTTATTTGATACTATCCAAGTTTGAACGGTAGAAGCATTTTTATCAATAGGCCAATCTCCCTTAACAATACCAGCACTATTTCCATTTGATCCATCATGTGCTTCAACTTCTAAAAATACTGGATTAAGAGCAGTTCTACGGAATCTAACAACAGAATCTAATTGTCTAATAATTCTTGGTGCTGCCATTAAATCTAATTCTATATATAATCCATTTGTCATTAATACTGGAAATATATCACCAGTAAAAACTCCAGACTGATCTAATGGCACACAACATTTAACTGTATTATTATCAACAGTATGATCAAAATCAACATCTTGATTTATTCCATCATTATAAGGTTTACTCCAAGGGTTATTTTGAACTTCAGCATAATCACTTTGACTAGTTCCTTCAGTTCCACGATTTTTTCCGCTCCAATGATTACCGCCTTGAGTTAATGCTCTAATATTTTTTAAAGAAGCATCAGTATTATAATCAGAATTAATAGCGACAAGTTGATTATATTCATTTATTTCTTCAATTAAATTACCACGAGAACCATCATAAATTCGTAGGTTTTGAACTATCATTCCAGCACCTGCTGGATCTAATTGTAATCTAGTTCTAATACCAGCATCTTGAGAAATAGTAAGATCAAATTGTAAATAAGAATCTTTTCCAGATAAAAATTTAACAGAAGGTGGGATAAATAATTGTATTTTTCTACCAGTATCATTAACAGTATAATCTAAACCATTTTCAGCAGAAATTGAAACTTGCTTCTCATCCATTTGAATGATATTATCAGAAGTCCAGTATGACATTATTATATATATGAAGTTTATATAATAATAATTAAAAAATAAAAAAAAAATATAATAGATATATATTATAAAATGGGTGAAGGTATTTTACAGCAATTTAATATTAATGAATTAGCTGGAGCAACTGGTTTAATCTTAGGGGCACTTGGTGGATTACTTGCTATTATTTGGAAATCTAGATGTCATTGTAAAATGAATTTATGCTATTTTTGTCAATGTGAACGATTACCACCGCCAGATAATTTAGCAGAAGATAGTAGCAATGAAGAACCAGAATCAGAACCAGAAATAATTCCTAAAAATAAAAAAAATGATAAAATTGAAAATGAAATAGAAATTCATAATCCTTAAGGGTTCCAAATTGACATTTCTATTCTTATAAAATATTTGTCAATTTGGAACCTTTTTATTTTTCTTTTACATATACTTTTTGGGCAGTTGCTGTATCATGACCCATCATTTTAGCATCTTTTTTCATTTCTTTTAATGTATCGCCATATTTAGAACTTAAATATATTTTACGGATCATAGTGCTTGATATTCTTTTTCCCATATATTTTTGACTCATCTTTAATAATAATTGACTTTGTGCATTTTTAGTCATAGGAAATAAAACTTCACCAGAATTAATTTTATTTAATCTTATATACATTCTTAAAATCTTTTCTAAATCTTTTGGAATATCAACTATATTCTCAGCATATTTTTTAGCAGTCTTATAAACATTATAAATAAATTTCATACTTGTTTTTTCCATTAATAAAAAATTATCTTTCTTTTTATCTTCTTCTTTTAATTTATTATACATTGTCTTTGAAATTAAAATCATTCCTGCTTGATCGTTTCTAGTTGGTATTCTAATTAAAATATTAAATAATGTATATGCTTTTAATAATTGTTTTTGTTTAGATGTTAATGATTCTTTTTTCTTATAAGTTTTAACTTCTTTATCCATTTCATCTATCATCTTTTGTATTTCAGATATGTCAACAAAATTTTTACCTTGTTTTTCAGAGATCTTTCCACTTTGTTGTTCTTCTTCATATTTTTCATTTAATTTATCTCTAATATCAGAATATTCTTTTATAATATCTTTATCTTCATCAATTGCCATTAAATAAACAATAATAGCATTATATAAATTTCTTTGAGAAGTAAAATGTTTTTCAGATACTTTATCTTCTACTTCTTTTATCTTTGTAATAAATTTTAAATCATCAGCATCAAATTCTTTTCTTATTTTATTAAGTTGAACTATATACTGATTTATTGTATTTGGTTTTAAATTTGGTCTTGCTTTTTCAATTACTTCTTTTACTTTATCCATTTATTATATACAATTATATAATAAAAAAATTTTATAAAGTAAGATTATTAAATTCTATAATATATTTATTTT
>JAAHTH010001089.1_pt1 | contig 24653 bp, 26 predicted proteins | sample 6116091 | NCBI WGS metagenome assembly JAAHTH01 (sample SAMN13939990, study PRJNA603662) | sponge metagenome | isolation source: marine sponge | host: Mycale hentscheli | place: New Zealand | collected 2006
CAGAAGGTAATGAGAATGAAGGACGGCGTTGTAGATTGTTATTACGCTTAAATAAAGAGTGTCCCCAATGTCCTCAATGTCCTCAAAAATTATTAAAATATTTATGATTTTCAAAAATTAACTATTCTTTTTTTTCATATTTCATTTAAAAAAAAAATGAAATTATTATGAATATTTTTGCGGACTTTGCGGACTTTGCGGACTTTTTTAAGTTTAATTTAAAATCTTTTTTTATATGTATAATATAAATGACAAGTAAAGAAAATCTAATTGAAACGATTAAGAAATCAAGACCTAATGTTAAAGAAAGCACTATTAAAATGTATGTATCCAACCTTATGAAATTAATGAAATTATTTGATAAGGAGGATTTAAAATTCTTAAAAGATATCGATAAAATAAAAGATAAATTAAGTGAATTGCATTATACAACTCAAAGAAATTATTATAATTCAATTATTGTATATTTAATGTCTATATCAGAAAAACCAAGTGAAGATAAAACAATCAAAGAATATAATTCTATAAGAGACGATTTAAATAAGAAGTATGAAGAAGAACAAGCCACTGGTACAATCAGTGATAAACAAAAAGAGAACTTTGTTGATATATCAGAAGTAAACAAAATGATTGAACAAATGGGTCAAGAAATTAAAGAAAGAAAGATCAAGAAAAAAGAAGATTTAACAGCAAAAGATAAAGCATTATTGCAAGTATATATTATTTATAATATTTATACTCGCATACCTCTCCGCAATGATATCAGCGAAATGGAGGTAATAAATAAGAGATCTTATAATAAGTTATCTTCAACTGAAAAGAAAGAAAAGAATTATTTAGTAATTAATAAGAATTCAATGTTTTTTGTTCTAAACAAATTTAAAACAAGTTCAAAGTATGAGGAGTTAAAAATAGATATACCAAAGGATCTTGAAAAATTATTAAGATTATATGTCAGGATAAATGGTATGGGTGTACTATTTAAATCAAGCACAGGTAAACCTCTATCAAGAAATGCTTTAAGTCAATTATTGATAAAGACAAGTAAAAAGTATATGGGTAAATCAATCTCGACAACTATGTTGAGAAAGATATATTTATCAAGTAAATATTCAAAGGTAAAAGAAGAAATGGAGAAGGACGCAGAGGTAATGGGTCATAGTGTAGGTATGCAACAAGCGGTATATGTAAAGAAACCTCAAGAAGAAAAAGAAGAAGATTAATCCTCAATATACCAATTAAGAATATTATCGCTTTCTTCGTCTCCCCTTTCTTCTTCTGTGGGAGTTAATATACGAGGACTGATATCCCATAATTCATAAGTATCTAAAATTTTTTTATGATCCTTACAATCATTACCATATAATTTTATATAACCTATTCTATCTCTTAAAATATCGTCCTTAAAATTATATATACTTTCTTTAAAATCATTAACAAATTTAATGTAATTGCTTTTATATAAATCAGTTTTCATTTCTTGTCGCCTAATATCCATAATATATTGCATTATGTCATTTGGGAGATAGTTGACTGATTTCATTTTATTTTCTATTATTACATATATATTATATTTTATTTTTAAGTATTTACAATTTAAAATTTGCGTTTAATTATTGAAATAAAAATCTTGCTTTATGATATAAATGGTTTGGAATTTAGTTGAAGATTTAGAATGGGGACATTTGAATGAAAGAAAAGTTTTAAAGTGGTTGAATGAACATATATATTCAGACGATATATTAAAGTTATATAAGAATGAAAAGAAACAAGTTGATTTTAAGAATACTCAAATAATTGGTGAATTAAAGTCAAGAACAAATAATCACGATTTTTATGATACTACATTTTTTGGATATAATAAGATAAAATATTTATTAAGTAAAGAAGGAGAAACAAGAGACTTTAAATTTTTCTTTTTATTCAAAGACGGATTGTATTGTTGGGATTATAAAGAAGGAGAATATGAAGTCAGAGATTTTGACCATAGAGAGAGAGGAGTTAAAGAATATGTATATGTCCCTGTTGAACATTTAAAATGCATAACAACGGATATTACTTCTTAATCAAAGTTTACAACAAAATTGCCTTGTTTAGATATTAAACCATAATAATGTTTTACTTTTTTATTCTTTTTATTTTCAAGTTGTTTTTTCATTCTATTTGAAATAACAGGTTCAATCTTATTTTTTAATTTAGGATCATTATTCAATAATTTAATTGCTCTTCTTACTGAAGGTATGTCTCCGTGAATTGCTATGTCATTCATAGGTATATGTACTTCTTCAATTGAATTAAATATCGAACAATCAATATTATATCCATTATTACAGTATACAATAACCTCTTTACAAAATCTCATAATTTTGTTTTTTTGTTTAACAGTAAGTATTTTATCAGGATTTGGTTTTTGTAAATATTGTTTTAATTGTTCTAAATTTTCAATCATATATACTTCATTATCCGGAGGTATATCTGTTATATTATGTAATTCACTCCATAATGCAATTGATATTCTTAATTTATCCATTGTATGAGCATTGGGTATATCTATACCAAATTTTGAGATAATATTTAATAAGTCTCCTTTAGAAAATGTTTTGTTAATCATTATATAATAATAAAATATTTTAATTATTATAAATAACCTAATGCTTTCTGCGTCTGAATTAGTTAAATTAATAAAAGCACACAACAAATTAACTTCAATTAAAATACCGGCAAAAGCAAAGAATGACGCAACTGCTTTAATAAAACTTATTGAAGGTAAAGGGTATAAAGTAAATCATACAAAAAAAAGAATAGAGCCTAAACCAACAAGAGGTAAGATCATATCTGTTAAAGAAGCAGATAAAGTTTTACCAAAAGAGAAAACAGAAGAACAGAAAAAACAAATACAAAAGAAAAAAGAAGAGAAAGTAAAAAAACAAAAAGAAGATAAAGAAAAAGAAATAAAAATTGCAAAGAAAGAAGCAGTAAAAGAATTTAAACAAAAAAAGAAAGAGGCAGAGAAAAAGAAACCCAAACCTGCTCCTAAACTTAAACCTGTTTCTAAACTTAAACCTAAAAAGGAAGACGAGGTAAGACCCAAAGAAAAGGTTGGTCGTCCGAAAGTAGACCCCAAAAAGATTAAGGTTATTGAACCGAAAAAGAAAGAGGTATCAAAACCTGTAAAGAAACCTGCGAGGAGACAACTTCAGGAAACTAAAAAAACAACTCAAACAAAGGTACAAGATAAACCTGAAAATGTTAAAGTAAAAAAGAAAAAGACAGAACAAGAAAAACAAGCCAATAGAGAAAAGGTAAAAAGAGCAGACGATCTTGATAGACTAAAAATAAGTGAATTAAGAAAGTATGTTGATATGTATAATGAAAGAGACGATAAAGAAAGAACATTGAGAAGTAAAGGAGAAGATAAAAACCAATTAGTAAGTAAAATAATTTCGTATAATATAGATAAAATTTTTAAGATACCTATACCTGCAAAAAGAGTTAAAAAAACAGAAGAACAAAAAAAGGAAAAGAAAAAACAAGACCAAGAAAAAATCAAAGAAGAAAGAAGAAAGAGAAAACCTTTTTTACCATACATAAAATTATTCGGTGAACTACAAAGAAAATCAAATATGGAACTTGTAAAAAATAAATTTCAAGGAGTTGAAGATATTATCAAAAAAATGAAAAAACAATTGGAGGTGAAGTTTGAAGAGATAGAAGAAGAAGCAGACGAGAAAGACATTGAATTAGACGACGACCTCTATGACGAGATTGAGACAGACATTGATAATTATTATAAACAACTTCGTGATAGAGCAGAAGAGAAATTAAAAGAATAATTATTTCTTTTTCTTAAAACACATATATCCATTCTGTTCGTCGTTTTCAATAATCCTTAATCTTAATAAAGCTGTAAGACAATTTAAAAAAAATATATGATCTTGTCTATAGATAGATTGATTATTTTTCTTTCGTGTATAAACCATATTGCAAAAATGAGTATACATTTTAATTTGTGTTTTAATTGGTATATCTTTACTTTTATAAATTAATTCTTCTCCCTGATTTAAATATTTATTTAATGTTTTAAATTTGGATAATGGATATGAACTAATCAACAATCCTTTGTAATAAAAACATACAGAACCATTCGAACCATTATAAATCATTTCTATATTTAATAATATATATTAAAAATACCTTTAAATCTTAATAAATGACAATAATAAACCTAAAATATAGTAATAAATCAAGGTTTATTGGTATAAACTACTTAAAAGAATAATAAAATCGCGATTTTATGTCTTTAAATACTAATAAACAGGCATTATTTTAGATTTAAAGGGTATTTTAACCTTATTTATTGTTATTTAGTGTCATAATTTAAGATTAAGCAATAGAACAGAACCCATTCATACTTGGATTGACTTGAATATCCTCTTCAACTATATCGTCCGTTGAACATTCACTTTCAGTTTCACTATCCTCTTCTGAATAGTCAGGATCTATAGACCTCTCATATTCTTCTTCAACCATTTTTATCATATTCAATAAATCAACTTCACCTCTCTTTGCAAGAAAAGATTTAAGTTCTTCAATATCAACACTTTGCATTTTATAATATATATAATATATTTTTTTTTTGAATTTAACTTATTTCTTTTGTTGAGCCTCCATAACTATTTGTGCAATGTTTGTTGGGTTAGATATATTTTTACTTATTTTATAAATAACAGCACTATCATTATTGACACGACTGAATGATTGGTTTGGATCGTGGATACTTGTTGTGATACTTGTTATTTTCTTTTTCTTTGTTATTGTAAATACATAATCACTTTCACTACTAAATATAAAATCAGTACTTGAATATTGTTTATCACATACAGCGACAACAGGTAATTTCGCTTCATTATCTTCACCTCCCAAATAATGAGGTTTATCGATAATATCACTTCTTATACAATAATATGGTTTTAACATTTTTCTTGGTAAATTTGGAGCAACCAATTTAATTGAAGTTGCCCCCTGTGTTATTGGTGGACTAAATTGTTGTCTTGATAATTGTGCGTGTTGATAAGTAGGGTCTGAACCAATTAATGAAGGAGTTGGTATTTGTGTTGTAAAATATACTGCTCCAAATTGATTTACAATAAAATTTCTACTATCTGAAGGTAATATATCTGCATTCGTTGTTGGGACGCTTAATAAGTTTCTATTTGTATTATCAATTCTTTGTAATCTATTATTATCACTTGTAGTTGTTGCTTGTAATGAATTATATGTCCAACCAAGAATACCCCACAATCCATTTTCAAATTGTTCTTCTGTATATCCAAAATCATTTATATATATTCCGCAGGGACTGTCTATAATTGCCCAAGGTGTGATATTTCTATTCATTAAAGATATTTCACGGTCTGTAGTATTTGGTGTTGAATTGGGGTCAGGATATCCTGGATTTTTTGGTGCTGGGTAAGGATAATCAACTTTAAAACTTCTATCATATGGTCTCAAATCAGGAGAGTATACATATTGATTTACTCTCTTATTAATTTTATAAACAACTTGATTCCCGCTTGCTGTATTATCGCGAGGCATTACATAGTCAGCAATAACTCCATTATCTCCTGCCCCATAATCAGTTTGACCTGTGAACTCTGCTGTATGTAAATTTTGAAATAAAAATCTTGCCTCTGTTGCGTCATATGCAAGAGAAGGGATATTTGCTCCAACATAATTTTGTCTTAATTCTTGTCCTGTTTCTGTTAATGTTTGGTCTTCCTGTGAAGCTTGTATAATTCTATTCTTATCTCCTATACCCCAAGCATTACAATTTCCAAAATCAACAGGTAATCGTCCATTAAATGCAATCATATGTGCTGAACCATATGCTCCAAATGACCAATCATATCCTATTCTTCTGTTTGTTGTAATATCAACACCATTAAATGTAAATAATCCGTCATTTATACCTCCAATTAAATCAGGGTGTAATTCAATATACTCAAGACCTATAAGTGGGTCAGGGTCTGTCCATTTAGTCGCATAACCATATGCGAGATCATTCACGTCTGAACCGTCTGTATCCTTATCAGCATTTTCTTTTTGATAATAAAAGAATACCGGTAATGATTGTCTGCTTGGGGTTGTACCTAAACCATAAGTTCCGTCATTACCAAGTAATGTTGAACCATAATTATTATTTGACATATGAAGATATCTCATATTATCAACTGAATTTCTTACACCATTATGAATTGGTTGTATTGTTTGAGCATTAAAATTACTAAATAATTCAGGATATAATCCTTGTGCTTTAAATAAATCGGCAAGTTTCTTTCTATCTTCCCAAAGTATATGCGTCTTTATTTTACTTGTTGTTCTATTTGCTTGTGTTATACCTGCTCCTAATCTATAACCTTGTCCTGCTGGATTTATCTCTTGTCCATATTCTCTGATTTCAGGTCTTTTGCAATATACATTATAAAATGAACTTTGATAATCAAAAACAGATTGTCTTTGGTCAACTGCTGTTCCGTCGTGGTTTTTGCTGTATTGTGTCCAAGCGTCGTGAGACATAGTTCTTGAAGAGGCACATAAAAATGGTTTATATGTTGGACTTTCTGCTGTTGCCGATATATAATGATCTACCTCTTGAAATCTACTTTCAAAAATTTTAGGACTATCTTGTTTTTTTAATATTGCAGTTATTTCTTTACCAATATTTTCAGGTGAATTAAATCCTTCAGAAACTTTAATATCAATTTTATTTCTGAATGTTCTATATTTAAAATGTGCTGGTTCAGCAGCTGTCCCTGGTAAACTTGGAGTAAATATTGTCCCATTATCTCGTGTAATACTTTCTCTTAAATAAAATGTATGTTCTACTGCTCTCATTAATGTATACCTTGAACCGTCTTGTTTTAATCTATGAAAACCGCTTGTTTCTGTTGTGGTGGTTGAAGTATCAATATACATATAATCCTCTGAACAGAATTGTCCGTCTATTACTTCAAAGTTATTTCTACCTAAATCTTTGATATCATTTTTTAACCAATTATCTGCCCAATATTTGACAAATCTATCGTTTTCAAGGTCAGGGTTAGGTTCTGACCACGCCCAACGCCTCGGCAGAAATACATATGTACCGTCTCCTCCTGCTGTCTTATAAAATTCACAGCTTATTGTTGTCTCATTATCTTTAGGTATAAAAGTATGAGTATCCTCCTCGCTTGTATATACTTGATAATCTGTTATTAATCTTATTCCTGCTTGGTCTAATTCAACTTTATCAAGTGCTGTTTCTTTTGTATATGTTATTGTTTTTTCAGTATTCATTGGTCTCCCATTCAATTCAATAGTATCTGCTCCTGCTCCTATTTCAGAAATATATGCTGCTTGGACTGCAACTCTGTCTCCAACATTTAATTCAATACCTTCACCCAATTCATTTGTAAATAATGCTGGATTACTATCATTTCCGGATTTTGCTTGAACTGAATGTTGACGATTACAATCAATAATTTGTAAATCAACATATGAATTCATAGGTGTTTGTTCCATTTATATTATATTAATATTTTATATATTTATTTTATACTTAATATTTGTTTTAAAATAGCGACTTCTTTTCCTTCATAAGGTGATTGGTCAGTATCAAAATTAAATTGCTCTTTATCTACAGTATTGCCGTCGTGGGCTACACAAATCATACACAATAAAATTTCAGTTAATCCAACATTTTTATCTTGTTCTTGGATCATATTTACACCTTCTCCCTTTGAGTTCTTTACGTATCCTCCCATTGATTTCCAATATTTTTTGGTATAACACATTGTCGCTTCGTGTATTTGAAATTTATGTTCACATTGAATTGAAGTTGTTTTAAAATCTTTTTCAGGATAACAGAATATCATTGCATTCGAACCAACCAATCCATATTTACCTTCCTTTAAAGTATTATAAGAATATTCAATGTAAGCAGGATTATATATGTCGTCGTCGTCCATATTTATCAAGAATTTACTAGTTGATAATTTTACAAGATTATTTCTTTTTTCTCCTATAGTTCTCTTTTTTTTATTTCTATGATAAACCAATTTCATAGGATATAAATCAAATTGCAATCCTTGTATATTATCTGTAAATGGTTCTGTGCCGTCGTCGTCTATTACAACCTCAATCTTTTTATGAGGATAAGTCTGTTGTTTTAAATTATGAATAAATAAAGGTAAAAACTTACTTCTGTTAAAAGTAGGAGTTAAAACAGAAATTTGTGGATAATTCATTATAATATATAAAATATAAAAAAAATAATTATTGACCTCGGTGTCCTCAAAGTCCTCAAAAATAAATCAAATAATTGTGAAATTATTTTTAGTGGGATACGGATCACCCTTTTTAATTAAAAATGAAAATCATAAATATTTTAATATTTTTTGAGGACATTGAGGACATTGAGGACACTTACATTCTGTGCTTCTTCTCTCTTATATGAAGGATACAAACAGTCTTGCCTCTGATATCAGTCGCAAGTGTATTGTCTTCATTTACAAGCGATATATCAAACATATTTGCAATTAGTTCATTTGGATTATTAAGGTCTACATATACCCTTTCAGGACTTTCAAAGAATAAAGCCCCTACAGATTGGTCTGTACCAGTAGAGAACCTTGGAGCAGCATATATGATTTTTGAACTACTGGATTGTCCGGCATTGTATGATTTTACATTATAATTATTTAATCTTACAAATATATTTGTTGTTGATTTTAATTCAGGAGTATCTTCAGATAAAAATTTAACAACTGGTGGACTATCCGTTGATATAGAAGTCTTCTCAACAACTGTTTGACCTTCATATCCAAGAAAGGCTGCTGCGTTTGCTCTGTCTGTCGGCACATATAAATCTTCGTCTTCGCCTACAACCAAGATATATTCATAATCTTCAAAAGCACCGGAGGCATTAATACCTTTGTAATCGTGCTCGTCTGTGCTTCCTGCGTCAAACTTATTATATTCTCTTGTATCTACTTGTTTGCCGAGGGTCTCTTGTAAATTTACAGAATTAAGATATGACCACCAATCATTTGCAGGTCTATCATATTCAAAATTACTTATTGTTCTACCACTCCATTTATCAATAGTCATAAACGCCTGTGTTGCCGGTGTGCGTCCTTGGATAAATACAATTGGATATAAGTTTCGGCAAGTATCACATAATGGTTTAAATCTCTTACCTTTAGTCGCTGAACCTCCTGTAATATCAATCATTGTCTCATAAGCACTATCACTTGCTGAATATAATTCAACCTTTACATTCTCATTTGTAATCGTAAATTTTAATTTTGAATATTGTTTATTTGCTGAATTAGTTGACCAATTATAATAATCTGTGAGATCTCCATTATTTCTGTAATCTATATTTTGCATTGATAAAGGTTTGTTAGCGTCATATGATCCGTCGTCGCTATCTTCTACTAAATGATAAGCATACAAATATCTGTTTGAAGTTGTTCCGAAATCTTGAAATGCTCCTACAAGAAAATCGCATTCTATTTCAGGATAATAGTTTCTCTCTCCTGCCGGACTCGCCCCTCCTTGTGCTGAATTGCCGTTTGGATTATATAATACATTAACACCATTATTTTCTGTTTGACACCTTGTAAGACCTACAGCCCAAGATACATTCGATCCGTCAGGTTTTAATCCAGTTAAATCAACTATAAATTCTCCGTTATTTAATGCGAGGGGTGTATTTTCACCAATTGCTTGATTAAATGGTGTTGCTGCTTTTGTTTTACCAGTTGCCGTTAATGTATTACTTGCCGAATTGAATGATAATCCGCCATTTGTTCCACTCGTTCCAAATTTATTTGACCAAGTTGTAGGTCTTGAATTAAGTCCTTTTCCAGTTGTTCTTTGAGTGAAGTTTAACTCCCAACCATTGAAATCATTGCCTCCAGCGTCCCTATTTGCAGCAGCTGTTGGTAATCCGAAAGTTTCAGGATTAGGTACACCTCTACTTAATGCCGGTTGAATAAAGTTTGAAGCAGCACTGTCTACTGTCGCCTCTGTATTACCTTCTAAACCTAAATCAACATAATGTGGAGCAGAAGTTGTTTTATCTTTATTTGCGTCTGTTAATTTAACTCCAAAATATTCATACCATATTGTAGCAGGACTTAAAGATACAGAACCTTCTTTATTAATTTTTAAAGATTGAACAGCAACCTCTGAATTTGGAGGTATTCTTAAGGGTTGTTCTAAATGATTGTGAAATGAAAAGGGTGCTTGAAATTGACTTTCTCTTACTCCTGAACCAGGTATTTCGTTTGAGCAGATAACCAAGGACATTTATTTATAATTATTAAAATATATTTTTTTTATTTAATATAAATATAAATAAACAATGAGTGATAAATCTAGTAATCCGCATTTGAATGACGAGGCAGCAAGAGTTGCACAAGAATGGGCACGAGATATTCACAAGGATCTTGTTAAGAAAGGATTAAGAAGTGAAGAGGACGACGAAGAAGAAACTCCTGATATTGTTCAAGAAGTTCAAGAAGTAATTCAAGAAGTTAGTCAAAAAACTTCAGAAGAATAAATTTATATTACTATATAATATAAATGCCGAAAAAAAGTAAGAGTAAAACAATGCCTTCTTTAATTGAAGAAGATATTGCAAAACATAAAGAAAATCGTAAAAAAATTAAAGTTAAAATGTTTGAAGAACCTAAAAAAGAACCCAAGAAAAAATCAGGTTATTAATCCTCCATATCCATTACTACCTGATCAACCTTTTCTTCGTCAACTTGCATATTAATCCAACAAGCCTCTCTTTTACCAGTGCTTTCAATTGTTCTTTTTCCTTTAATAGCACCCTTTGGTGTTAGATAATTTTTATATTTTTGAGCAGATAAGTTAATATGTGCTTTTCTTAATAATACATTTATTTGTGAAATACTAACAAAATCTTTTTCACTATTATCCCAATTCTTATCTCCAACAAATCTGAAGAGTGATAAGAATTTATCCTCTTCTTTTTCTTCTTCTTTGAAATCATTCATTTCTTCTTTCATACATTCAGGCACAGGGACACGCTCACCATAATGAGAAAATAGGATATGAATAAATGCGTCCAATACCTTTGGGTTCTTACACCAAGTCTTGATATCGTCGTCCTTTTCATAAAAATTACATACATTCTCCATTACCTTTTCTCCGTTCTCGTCCAATACATATTCAAACTCGTCATTTTCTTTTTGAATAATCTTTGGTCTTAATAATGGTTTACCAAGTCTTTCGTCGTCTTTATTAAGAAACTTTGAAGGATATCTGAAACAATAACTTGTTTCTTTAGTATCTGCCGGTTCAATAGGAGGTAAATCATTGCAGAACATACAAACCCTTGCTTGTATCTTAAAATTTATTTCGTCTTTATGATTGACCCTTGCTTCAATCTTATCTCCTCCTGAACTTAACTTTTTAAGAACATTACCATTGATTTTAAATTTGCCCTGGCTGTCCCTTGTGATTTCATTTGTAAGTAATAATCTCTTAAATTCAAAAGGGACTAACCAAGATAATGCTTTTGCACTATCTGTACCATTATTTTTATATAAAAAGTTTTCTGAATTAGTACTTCTACAATATTCTCCAAAACAAGTTTCAAGTAATCCAACAAGGACACCTTTACCACAATCTCGTTCTCCAATACCAACTCCCCAGTTCTTATCCTCTACGTGTCCGGCGACTCCTCTTACTATATAATTCAACCAACATTCCATAAGTTCTTTATCATTATTGAAGATTGGATTGAAAATTTTTTGATATACTTGATCAATATATTCTTGTTCTGCTTCATTAAAGTCGCGATTGATTTTGATTGTTGTATGAGTATCTAAATCATAAGGGACAAGTTTACCTTTTTTGAAATCATAATATCCATTCTTAAAACATAATTTATAAAGATTGCTTGTCCATAATTTATCAATAAAATCTTCGTCTTCAGTTGGTTCAACAAATTGAAGCATTTGATTGCAAGATTTAGCCATAGTTGAATATGGTTTAATATCTGTTTCGTTTTGAAAAAATATATTCATATTACCAATTGCTTTTGTTAATCCTCTTTTGATTACCTTTTCATTCGAAGTCCATACATTATTAACTCTCATAAATATTCTTTCTTGTGAAATAACATAATCATTTTTAAGTTTATCTGTAATATAATCACCACCCTCTTTATCCGAATTAATTACAACAATATCGTCTAATTCTTCAATCTCCATAAATTCTTTAATTTTAAGATTAATATCAAAACCTGTTTTCTCTTTTAATTCAGTTTTGATTTCAGAGATAAGTTCAGTAAAGTCTTCTTCTTCACCGTCCTTTGGATATCCCTTTTGTAAGTGAAGTCCGTCGTGGATTAGTGCTCCAACTACACGACCCTTTTGTTTTAAAAAATTAAACATTACAAGAAGACATTTGCATTCAAGGGTTTGAAGAAAATATGACATTGCTGTGCCGTCTAAATTATAATAATCTTCACCCTTATTCTTGATTGCTTCTAATCTATACTTTAATAATTCATTTGTATTCAATAGTTTTTTATTATTATTCTTAAGTTCTCTTTCTAAATCGTGAATAATACTGCCCTCTAAAATTTCATATTCAATATTATTTTCAACACAATGTTTTTGAATTGAACCATTGTAAAATATTCTTATAAATAAACCTTTACATTGATCTCGTGTTAAACCTTTCTTCATAAGTTTCTTAAATACTTTATCTCTTTTTTGATTAAATAAACTTAATACTGTTGTATCATATCCTTGTTCTTTGAATATTTGCTCTGCAAGTACAGGGTGGGCATTTACCATATCAAGGTCTACATAATGCTTTTTACATAATGCTGCCTTTGCTTCACGCCACATTATACATTGGGTTATTGATTTTTGATCTTCTTTTAATGCTTTAACACGAGCACTTAAGCGACCAATTTCATTGATTGTATATTCAACTTCAACAGCACCACCTTTACCATACTTAAAATATTTCTTTAAAGAACCTTTATATTCTTCGTCAACTATATTGCAATGTAATAGTTTTTGGGCATTTGAAATATCATATTTCTCTTTAAGAATGATTTTGTCGCTCATATTATTTAATTCAGATAATTTTTTGTAAATCTTATTTTCACTCATTTTACTTTATATATATAATATAGAAAATAAAACTTTAAATATATACGCATAGAAATTAATACCGCTTAAAGAATAATAATAATTATTTTATAGTTTGTTATGGTCATAAAATAAATTAAAAATTAAATTAAAAGAAAAAATTTAAAATTATCGATACTTAAATATTTATATTTCTTGATTGTAATAGTTCAATTTTATTCGGATATTTTTCTTTAAAAATGTCCAATCTATCTGTTTTTTTATAATAATAATATTGAGATCTTGCATTTAGATATTCTTTATTATTCTCATATTTCTCACGCTTCTTATCCTTATTTTGTTCATAATGGTTTCTGGCTCTTTGTCTGTTTTTAGTTTTAAAATCTTCTGTATCTTTTATTAATTGATATCGTTCTTTTTCTTTTTCTCTTTTCTTTTCATATTGCTTTAGGATTCTCGCAATTCTTTCAGTATCTGTGATTGTCATTATTATATATATTATATAGAAAATAATTTTTAAATATTTAACCGATATTTTATTTAATTTTCTCGCTACTTAATATAAATGCCGTTAGATAAACAGGGTAAACCTATCCTTTACAAACCTTGGGTCAATAAAACAAAATCAAAAAACAAATATTGGGTTTATGTTAAATCAGATAATAAAAAGGGATTTAAGAAGATTGGATTTGGATACAAAGGTATGGGTCAATTCAAAGATAAGGGTAGATACTATAAATCACTTGACCACGGAGACAAAGAACGCCGTGCTCGTTATCTGAAGAGAGCAAAAGGTATTAAGAATAAAAAGGGAGAGTTAACTTGGAAAGATAAGAATACTGCAAACTATTGGGCAGTACATTATTTATGGTAAAATTTTAATATTTTTATATTATATATATTATAAATGAGTATTTTACTAAATGGTGATTGTTTAGAAGAAATGAAAGATATTGATAATGATAGTGTTGATTTTATATTTTGTGATTTACCTTATGGACAGACAAGTTGTAAGTGGGATTGCAAAATAGATTTAAATTTATTTTGGATTGAAATAATGAGAATTAAAAAGATTAATACACCTATTATATTCACAACTACAACAAAGTTTGGTGTTGAACTAATAAAATCAGCACCAAAGAAATGTCCTTTTCGATACGACATTGTATGGATTAAATCAAGTGCTGCTGGGTTCTTATCTGCTAAAAAAATGCCTATGAGGAAACACGAAATGGTATATATGTTTTATGAAAAACTACCCCTTTATGATTTATCTAGTCATAAACATAAATTTATAAAATCAAGTAATAATATAATTGACGGAGATACATACAATACAAAAGAAAGAAAAAAACCAATCACAAGAGAACCTCCAAATAAATATGACCCACCACTACCAAAAAGTGTTGTTAAAGAAGATTTGGATTTAAAATATAAAAATAAAGGTGGATTATACAGTAAAATATCCCGCAATGGTTTATTGAAAAATGAACCGCATTATGACCCACCCCTCCCTGTATCAGTTGTTAAAGACGATATAAGAAAAGATAAACACAATACAGCATACGGAGATAATATACATTATCACAATAATGAACAGAAGAACGGTGAAAGCATTTATGACCCACCACTACCAAAAAGCGTTATTAATGAAGAAAAAACTCAAATATCTAAATCAAAAGAAAAAGATTTATATGGTGATATGAAAGGTGGAACAATTGGAGCGGTTCACGGTGTTAATTATGACCCACCACTACCAAATAGTTTTTTGGAAATTAAATCAACAAGGGGTAAACATTCAACAGAAAAACCAGTTGCACTTATCGAATGGTTTTTAAAATATTATTCTAAAGAAGGTGATACTGTCCTTGACCCTACTATGGGGTCAGGTTCAACAGGTGTTGCGTGTAAGAATATGAACCGTAATTTTATTGGTATTGAAAAAGATCCTGAAATATATGAGGTCGCTGTCAATAGGATTGAAGATTAAGGTTCAGGTTCAGGTTCAGGTTCAGGTTCTATTTTTATCTCAATTTCTTTTTCTTCTTTTTTTTCAACAGTATGTTCAATAAAAGGTTTTATTTCTTTTAATCCATTACAAATAATTGGTTTTCTCACATTTGGATATTTATCATTAAATTTTTTATTAAACATTTGAATTATATCCAAATCAATTGTTGGACTACTCTCAAGTAAATTATCATATTCAGCACGACATACCTTTAAGAAGTCGCGACAAGGTTTTCTTTTTTTATCGTGTAAAGATAATTCAATCTCAATTGCTCTTGATAGTTTACTCCACGCCAATGCTGCTATTCTATGACCTTCATATATTTCACTATACCGAAGAAATGACATAAGTGTCCCCATTATACCAGCTACAATATTTAATGTACCAACTCCTGCTGAAAATCCTTGTTTATAATCCACCGGCACATAACTGTCTGCCGCAAAGTTTGCTGTGCCTGTTAACGTTGATAATACAATTATTGGGATCTGTAAATGGTGATATTTCTTTTTATATTTTCTTGTGCTGTAGTTATGTAAATATCCGTAGCACATTGCAATTTCACCCCATTCAGAAAGTAAGTCCTCTATCTCTTCACTCCAATCTTCAATATTATCAGGCATAGGACGAGGTGTTTTTAAATCGTTCATTATATTTTAAGAAAGATATTTTTACAAATTTTATATTTCATAAAGTATAAATGGATATCGAGACAGACAAACCAACACCGAAACCGGTTGAACAAATAAGGGAACTGGTTAAACAAATTGACAAGGATATGTTTGATATTAAACAAGATATTCTGTTTATCAAAATGAAAATTAAAGAAAGAGAAGAGAAAGAAAAGATTGAAAAGTTATCCGGAGGTTGGTGGTTATTTTAATTTAGATTTAATTATCTTTTATTTTTCTAAAATTATGTAAATTATTTTAAAATTACATAAATATTTTTATTATCTTTTTATAAAGTATAAATGGATTTATTGCCGAAAGTTGAAACTGATTTTATTGAAGAGAACCCTGAACCACTTAAAGAGGAAATAGAAACAGACGAGGAGGATAATGTAAGGGTTGAAATTCAAGAGGAGATTGTACCGGAGGTTGAAAAGAAACCTGTTATACCTGAAGAAGATATCTTTGTTGAAAAGAAAACTAAAAAGAAAGAGTTAACTGTTGAACCTGTTAAGAAAGAAAAAAAGAAGCGTGTTATGACAGAGGAACAATTAGAACGCTTACGGATTGGTCGTGAAAAGGGTCTTGCAAAAAGAAGGGCAGCAGCAGCTGAAAAGAAAGAAATGAAGGAATTACAAAAGAAAAAGAAACAACAAGAAATGGATAGATTAAGAGAAGAAGTTGGTGTGAAACCTAAACAAGAACCTAAACCTAAACCAGCACCAGCACCAGCCCCTGAACCTAAAACCAAATTTAATTCACTTGAAGATCTACCTGCTGAATTATTAATTAAATTACAACAGGCTGCTATTGAAGGATATGATACTAAAAGAAAGGCACGAAAGGCAAAGAAGAAAGAAGAACAATCAAAACAATCTGAAATAAACCATTTCAAGAGTATGGTACAGAATGCAGTTGAACCAGCACAACCGGCAAGATATGGTGAACAAGGTTTTTTTAGTCATTTATTCTAAATTTGGAGGTGTCCGCAAAAATGTCCTAAAGTCCTCAATGTCCCCAAAATCAAATCAAATATTTGTGAAATGATTTTATAGAAAATGGGTCTCCCAACTTTTTTAATTTTTAGAAATGATTTCATATTTTTTTGAGGACTTTGAGGACACTTAATATTTTATGTATATATAATTATATTCTTTTCTTATACTTTATGACGTGTTATGGTCATAAAAGTTAGGTGTCCCCAAAAATAAAAAGCGAAATATTTTTGAGGACACTGTCCCCTTTTTTGAGGACACCTCATAATTTTTGAGGACACTTTCAAAAAATATTATATTTCTTATTTTATAAAATGGATTGGAATAATCATATTTACATAAATTTAGAATATAGAAAGGACAGAAATATACATTCTATAAATGAGATCAAAAAGTTAGGAGTTGAACCTAATCGTTTTAATGCAATTAGAATGAAGGTTGGTATTGTTGGTGCTGTAATGTCTCATATGAAATGTGTACAACAGGCAAAAGAAAAGGGATTACCATATATATGTATTTTTGAGGACGATTTAGTAATTAAAAATCCGGATAAATTAAAAAGAAAAGTAAATAAATTATTCGATAAAGATTGGGACGTGTTAATGTTAGGGGGTAATAATTTTAAACCATTCACAGAATTTGACGACTATATTAAAGTTAATAAATGTTTTTGTTTAACAGGATATATTGTTAAAGAACATTATTATGATACTTTATTAAATAATTTTAAAGAAGGTTGTGAATTATTAATGAAAACAAATAATCGCGATTATTCATTAGATATGTATAACCATAAATTGCAAAGAAGAGATAATTGGTATTTAATTACACCAATACAAATATATCAAAGACCGGATTATTCAGATATAGAAAATAAAAATGTTGATTATAAAAATTTAATGTCTGTATATGATAAATGACATATAAACACGATTTCAATAAAAAGTATGGTTTCAAAAAAGAAGAAGACCATTCATTAAGAGAAATATCAAAAATAACTGGTTATCAATTGAAAGGTATTCAAACCATATACAATAAAGGAATTGGTGCGTATAAAACAAACCCAAGTTCAGTAAGAAAGAATGTTAAATCAAAAGAACGCTGGGCATATGCAAGAGTATATGCGGCAATCAATCCGAAGTCTAAAGCACATAAGATTGATAAAATTCATTTGGTTAAAAAGAAAAAATAATTTATATATTATAAATATATTATGAGTAAACCCTTAAAAATATTAAAGGTTGTTGATCCACCAAATCAAAAGATAAAACCACTACACCCAAATTTACCTCAACCAAATTCTTTGGTATTAATGGTTATGCCGACAAAAACTGGTAAGTCAACTATAATTTCAAATATGCTTTTGAATAAAGATTTCTATGGACAAGATTATTTTGATTATGTAAAAATTATTTCAAATACAATTAATAATGACCAAACTTCAAGGTTCTTAAAACAAGCATTTGATTGTGAAGATCATTATGACGATACTATGATACACGAACTTGTAAAATCACAATCACAATATGAACGAGAAGATATGCCGTCTGTATGTTTAGTTCTTGACGATTGTTTAGGTGATAAAACAACCGCCTTAAATAATATATCCAGTCGTTATCGCCACTCAAACATTCAGCTGCTCGTGATATCGACGCAATTGTTTCGAAAAACTTCTCCAACAATTAGAGCTAATGCGAACTGGGTATTGATAGGTAAATTAACAAATGAAACTGAACTTGAAAAAATATCAGAAGAATATTCAGGTATGTTTGGAGGCGATAAGAATTTCAGAGATATGTATAAGAAAGCAGTTAAAAATAAATATAATTTTATGACTTTAAAGTTAACAGAGAACCCTGCCGAGATATGGATTAATTTTAATGAGAAAATATATCCTCCTGAAAATATGACAGAGGAAAAAGAAGAAGAATAATTTATTCATTATTTATTTACAATAAATAAAAAAAATAATTTAATTATTATAAAATGGAATTTGTATCGGCAGATAGGTCAAGAGACGCTGAATTTCTTTCAGGACTTCAAAACTACAATCAACAAGTATTTGAAAACAATAAAGATATCGCGGCACGAATAGACGAAAGCAAAGATCAATTAGACAAAGACTTATCAAATGCTCAAGAGGTTGCAGACCTTTCTACTCTAAAAACAAGTGGAGGACTTGCAGGAATAGGTGCTGGTGCTGTTGAAAGGGTTGATAGAGGAGTAAAAGAGTTTCGTAGTTATAAAGAAAAGGCAGCGGCAGCAAAAGAAGACGCAGAACTACTTGCTCGTAGAGGAGGTGCTGTTGAAGTCCCTGTAAGTGCCGCAGAAGAACTTGCCGGTCCGGGAGGTAGATTTACAGGTATAACAAATTTATTGGGAGACCCAAGGGCAGAAAGAGAAGCAGCAGCGTCATTTGAAGCAGAACAACAAGGTATTGGAGAAGTATACCGAAGAGGAGCACGACCTGTATCACCTACAAGAACAAGACCACAAGCATTTACAGAACAAGAACAAAGTGAATTTAGAAGTGCCGTTGAAGAAAGAGGAGCAGCAAGAGAAGCAGCAGCGGCTGGTGAAGAAGGAGCAGCAAAAGCAGGGGCAGAAGGAGCAGCAAAAGCAGGAGTAAAGGCAGGAGCTGAAGCAGCAGAATTAACTGCCGGTAAAGTTCTTGGTAAACTCGCAGGTGGAGTCGCAAGAGGTGCTGGAATTGCTGGTGCAGCTGTATCTGCTGGTTCAGCAATAGAAGGATTAATGGAAGGTAAGAAATTTAAATTGGGTGAACAAGGAGCAGAGATTGGAGGAGCAATACTGGACGTACTGGGCACAGGAGCAGAGTTTATACCTGGAGGTCAATTAATTGGTGTTGGATTACAACTTGCTGGAACAGCATTATCAGGTTTCGGAGCGGCAGCAGAGGCGTTGGATATTGAACCTCAACAAACAGAAGCAGAAGGAAAGGCACGAGAACTTCAACAACAGACACAGCAAGATCTTGAAGCACAAAGACAAAAGGCATTAACTGGTATTACAACGGCGGCACAAGGTGGGGCAGCTGTTGCGAGACAAGTTCAATAATTTATTTTTTTTCATAATTTATTTTTAAAAATTTATATATATTAAGAATATATAAAATGAGTAAATCTTTTTGGAAGGCGGAAAGCACAATCCCAATTGTTCAAACTTCGAAGGCAATCACTGCCCTCAATGGTCTATCTTTTGAAGCAGGTCAAGAACTCCGTATTCGTGTACCACCCACTACAAAGTTCTTTCAACCTAAAGAATGTTATCTTCAAGCAGATATTAAATTAAAGGGAGGAACAGCAACAGGTGAAGCAACTAAACTTCAACTTGACCCTCACCTTGGAGGACAAATTTTAATCAAGGATATTCGTATCTATACTTCGGCAGAAAAGGGTTCTGTATTACTTGAAGAAATACAAGGCTACAACTCAATGGTTTCTGTTATGAGAGATTTTGATACGAATGACAGTGAAAAGAAAAAGAGAGCACTAACAGAAGGTGCTACTATTTGGTTGCCCAATACTCGTGGAACTCAAGGGACAACTAAATCAGACGCTGCAAATATTCTTGATAATCCTTATTTTAAACAAGATCCTTTAACTGCTACTAATAAAAGAACAGCATTTAATAATGACAGTTTTACAACGGCAAAATTATGTCTACCATTAGAAACCGGTATATTCAGGTCTGACCGTGTATACCCCAATATTCTTACTGGTCTTGAAATTGTTATCACTCTTGAAGACGCTGGTAAATGTATTACTCAACTTGATAGTGTAATGAGGGGTCGCCGTCTTGCCCTCAACCCTGTATTCTTATCTCGTAATGGTTCAACTGGTGGGGCTGCCGCTGATATTGCAAATGGTGATACAATTGATAAAATTCACCTTGCCTCCGATAATTCACAGACCTCACCGGAGAATTGTCCTTTCTGTGTAGGTGAACGCGTTGCTATAGTATCGGCAGATAATGCTTCATTACTAACAACTGATAAAGATCTTGTTATTGAACAAATTAATACTAATGCCTCCGGCACTGAAATTACATTTACTCCTGCGGACGCTGTATCAACTTTTGCTGATACCTTCACAGCAAACTCGGGAGCATATGTTGTTTCTATGGCTGCGACTGATAAAGAAGGAGCGTCAAATGCTGATTATAAACCTTCTTATACCTTAAGCAATGTAGAACTTGTTTGTCAAGAAGTAGATATGGGTAGTGGATTTGAAAGTGATATGTTAAGAGCAATGAAAGAAAAGGGTGTAATTGTTCAAGATATTCTATCGTGTCAGAATTACAGATATTCTTCACAGTCAGGTGAAGTCGCCCTTAATATTAGACTGCCCCTAAATAATGCAAGGGGTAAGGCAATCGTTTCTCAACCTACTGACGCAACTGTATATTCTGACAGTCAGAGAGTATCCGGAACTGGTACATATGATATAGGAGGTGATACACAGGATAAGACTATGAATGAAGCGTGTGCCGGTCTCCGTGGTATATCTGATTACATTTCGGATTATCAGTTCTTATATGACGGTCGTCTACAACCTTCTCGTCCTGTCCGTTGTTCAAAGACTTCTTCAAAAACTTCAATTGACGCTCAACCTTTGATTGAAAGCACTAAAGCACTTGTTCAATCTGAAATTTCAGCGAAGTCTCTTGCTTGTTATAATAGCAATTGGTTAGTTTCTCGTGCCCTTGCTCTTAATAAGGGCGTATATGATACTCGCAATAAAGATTTTAATATTCAAGTAAATTATTCAGGAACTACTCCAACAAAGAATAAGTTGTGGAACAATTTCGTATTTCATTTAAGAAGGATCAATATTCGTGGAGATAGTGTTGCCGTTGAATATTAAAGTAATTTGTTTTGTTTATTTTTTGTTTTTAAAATTTTATAATATTATAAATATTATAAAAATGAGCAATCGCTACCTTTCAATTAAACCAAGTAATTCTAATGCCTCCCAATCATACAGAGACGGACGACCTGTTATAAGTTTCACTATTGCTGAAAGTGAAAGTGTGCTTATCCCTTCTTCAGTTCGTTTCTGTGGTAAATTACACGTATACAAGAGCTCGGCAAGGGCAAGAGTTGAAGCAGGAGATACTCTTGCAATGGACAGTCGTCTTGGTATTTGGTCTGTTCTTGACCAAGTAGTTTTAAGTTCTGCTACCAGTAAACAGACAATCGAACACATAAGACACGCGAATAGGTTTTATTCAAGTTATTTGGGATTAACTTCGTCTGAACAGTCATTGATTGGACATTTTGGTGAAACCGGTCTATCCCTCCCCAGTACTAATGGACAGAAGGTTTCTGTTGTTGAAGAAGAAGGCACGAATACAAATGAATTCTGTATTCATATCCCTACAGGATTGCTTATGGGCACTTCGGCAATCCCACTCTCTCGCACCAGTGGTATTGGTGGTCTAACAATTGACCTTCACCTTGCCCCTGATAGTATGGTTCTATTTGATACAGCTGGGAAAGCTTCAACAAGTGGTCTCACAGACGCATTCTATGAACTAACTGATTGTCAATTAATATGTGAAACTCATTCACCAAATGCCGAGGATATGAAGAGAATGCAAGATATGGGTGGATTTGAATACAATTCTATTTCAGGATATTATTCTACTATTAACTCCACCAACGCAAATATAAATTTCTCTCTTGGATTATCAAGAGTTGAAAGTGTATTTATGAATTTTATTAATAGTTCATATTTGAATAATCTTGATCAGAACTCTTTACAGACTATCAACCCATTGACTTCTACAGGGGCAATAGCTGATATTGAACAAGTCGTATTTACAAAGGGTGGTTCAAGATATCCTCTTGACTACAATGTTGATACTCAATATAAACAAGATAATTCTAATAAAAAGGTTGACCCACAGGTTATCAGAAACTTTATGAATGCAGTAATCCCATACACCGGTATTACTCACACCTCCATTTCACCTGTAAATACTAATAAGAGATACACTACTAATGATAACAGTGTTCTTGAAGGAGGTTCATTAATGGGTGTAGGAGTCGCCTATGATATTATTGGTTCTCCGGCAGGAGGTAATTTCTCACAGGATAGTTGGGGAGTTCAAATGGATTTGGGTCTAACTGACGATAATCCAGTATCCGCATTTATATTTGTTCACGCCAAAAATACTGTTCTATTTAAAGACGGACAGGTTCAGGTTGTTTCGTAAATTAAAATCTATACTTAATTTTTCAACTTTTTTTTTAATAAATTTTATATATTAAATTATATAAAATGAGTATGTCAATCCCCCCAATGCTTCAGCCAGGTGTAATTGGTTCTAACCCTGAACAGCGTATTGATACTGATATCCTTGAACCTGTGATTTTTACTGAAAGTTTTATTCGTTATGAATTGCAGAATAAGGGTCTATTAAACCCTCAATCTCGTCTCACATTTTCTTTAAATGGACACGGAGATCACGATAGTTTCTTCCCTCTTGGTGTAGGTGTTGGTTCTCTAATTGATAGAGCCACTCTTAAAATTGGTGGTAAAACTATTTGTGAAATTCAGGACTTTAACTTTTATCAAGCATACAAGTCTATGTTTATTGACCAGTCTGTAATTAAAGAAAGAGAACAGTACAGTTCAGCAAGGTGTATGAGCAATGCTGTTGTATACAATAAGGATAATGTTGTATCTGAAAAAGTATCTATAGATAATGGTAAAGAATTTGTAATGAATGCTACTGATACCAATAGTGAATTAAGAACTCATACCTTTCAGAGACTACCAAAGCAACCGGTTTTCTCTATAACGCTTGACGACCTATTTCCAGCAATCCGTGGAATCCAGCTGCCCCTCTTTATGTTAAGAAGCGACCAGGCAGTTCAACTTGAATTAACTCTTTCAAATAGTGTTGGTGAACGTGCGTCTATGACCTCCGCCGGTGATAATAGTACTCATTCCTTTACCCTTGACCAAACTGAATGCCGTATGATTGCTGACTATACATTCCTTGACGGAGACGAAATGAATGCTTTTGCAAGTGCTAATCGTGATTTTTCATTTATGTTCCTTGAACCTCGTCTCACCAAGACAACCCTTGCTGACCAAGCAGCGGCAAGAAACCAAGTCAGAAATGTTGGAGGTGCTGGTCGTTTAGTATCCAAAATGTTTGTAGGTGTATCTTCAGATAAAATGAGTGTTCATTTTGGTGCTTCGGCAACAGGTGATCAAAAGACCCTATTAAATAAATATCGTGGGGTAGCCTGTGCTCTTACAGGAGACCGTGCTTCTGGGACTTTGAACTACGGTAAACTTGTATCTAATGTTAAGAAGAATGACGAATTCTTATATCCACTTGACAGAGAAAATTCTGCCCTTCATTTCCACGGTGTAGCAGATACAGAGGGTTCTCCGCCTCATATTACTCGTGCCGAATATGCAAGAGGTGGTGATAGTATGGTTGCTCGTAAATTTGAAGGATACCCAATGAATGGTGCTAATGAATTGACTGGTCAGTTCTTTTACAATGCTTATCGTCTCAATGACGGTGAGCGAGTTGATAGTCGTGGTCTTGAACTACACCACAAATATCAGGATCTTGCTGCTGCTGAAGCACCATATACTTCTCGTTGTTGGATTGAGGTTCAGAAGGTAATGAGAATGAAGGACGGCGTTGTAGATTGTTATTACGCTTAAATATATCTTTTTTAAGTTTAATTTTAAATCTTTTTTTATATGTATAATATAAATGACAAGTAAAGAAAATCTAATTGAAA
>JAAHTH010001091.1_pt1 | contig 24637 bp, 15 predicted proteins | sample 6116091 | NCBI WGS metagenome assembly JAAHTH01 (sample SAMN13939990, study PRJNA603662) | sponge metagenome | isolation source: marine sponge | host: Mycale hentscheli | place: New Zealand | collected 2006
TGAAGTTGCTACTGAAGACGGAACTTCTGGATACTTATGGTATTTAAAAGCTGAATCTGAAACTCGTTTACGTTTTGAGGATTACTTAGAAATGTCTGTAGTTGAAGGTGAGCTTGCTGTAGCTGATATTGGAGCCGGAGTTCCTGGCGCTGCTTACGCTGCTGGATACAAAGGTACTCAAGGTTTATTTGCTGCTATCGAAGAGCGTGGTAACGTGAACACTGGGTTTACTGCTGCTGCTGGTCTTGCGTCTTTTGATGCTATTTTGAAAAACCTAGACACTCAAGGTGCTATTGAAGAAAACATGTTATTCTTAAATCGTAACACTGCTTTAGATTTTGACGATATGCTAGCTGCTATATCTACTGGAGCTGAAGGTGGTACTGCTTATGGATTGTTTGAAAATTCTGAAGAAATGGCATTAAACTTAGGTTTCAGTGGTTTCCGTAGAGGTTCTTACGATTTCTACAAAACAGATTGGAAATACTTAAACGATGCTTCTACGCGTGGTGCTTATGATACTCTTCAAGCTAGTATTGAAGGTGTGTTAGTACCTGCTGGAACTTCTACAGTTTACGATCAAATCCTAGGGACTAACATCCGTCGCCCATTCCTACACGTGCGTTACAGAGCTTCACAAGCTGACGACCGTAGAATGAAGCAGTGGTTAACTGGTTCTGCTGGAGGAGCTTTCACATCTGATTTAGATGCTATGGAAGTAAACTTCCTATCTGAAAGATGTCTTTGTGTACAAGCTGCGAATAACTTCGTACTTTTCAAAGGAGCATAATTCAAACAAAGGTAATGTTTACCCTCGTTAAAACAACGGGGGTAACTGTTACCCTTATTAACTATTTAATTTTATTATATTATGGCTAAAAAAGCTAAAGCAGAAGCTGTTGAGGTTGCACCTCAAGAAACTGTTGTAAAAGAAGCACCAGTAAAAAAAGAAGTAAAACCAGCTAAACCAAGCTGGGAAATAAAAGATAGAACATATTTCTTGAAAGGTAATAAAACACCTTTAACTCACACTTTAAATTCCAAGCATACATCAAAACACTCATTGTTATGGTTTGATAAAAAAACAGGTGAACAACACGAGATAAGATATGCAACCAACCAGACTTCTCCACTTAAAGGCGAACAAAAAGGAGAAGCTACTTTGGGTCATATAATTTTTAAAGAAGGTACTTTATTTGTACCTAAAGAAAAACAAAACTTACAAAAGTTATTATCTCTATATCACCCAGCTAAGGATAGATTATATACAGAGTATAACCCTGTATTTGAAGCTGAAGATCAATTAGATATTCTAGACATGCAAATAGACGCCTTAAACGCGGCTAGAAACATGGATATTGATTTTGCTGAAGCAATACTTAGAGTTGAACTAGGTTCTGCTGTAACAAAAATGAGTTCAAAAGAACTTAAAAGAGATTTACTATTATTCGCTAGAAATAATCCTAAACTGTTTATTGAGCTAGCAAATGATGATAATGTCCAACTTAGAAATTTTGCTATACGAGCTTCTGAAGCTGGTATTATTAATCTTTCTCAAGATCAAAGAACATTTACTTGGGGAGCAAATGGTAGAAAGTTAATGAACGTTCCATTTGACGAAAACCCTTATTCAGCCTTTGCTGCTTTCCTTAAAACAGATGAAGGTGTTGAAATCTATAAATCTATAGATAAAAAACTATAAAAACAAGTGATACTAATATGATGGGGACTACGAAAGTAGTCTCCACTATATTATAATAAAAATATAAAAATGGCAGTAAGCGTAAATACGGTATATCAAACAGTCTTGTATATATTAAACAAAGAGCAAAGAGGTTATATAACGCCTGCTGAATTTAATAGTCTAGCTGAACAAGTTCAAGACGAAATATTTAATTCTTATTTTCCAGATGGAAATCAAATAAACAGATTAAATCAAAACAACTCACAAAATGATACTGAGTTTTTTGATATTTTTAAAAATATATCTTACAAGCTTTATCCTTTTGAGCGTGAAGCGTCTTTTACATATAACACAGCTAATGATGGCTGGGTTTATAGCGGTACTGGTGTTTTATATACCGTAGGTGAAATAGAAGCTACGTACACAGGTAACAGAAGCAATAATACTTCAATAGTTCAACTAGCTAGTAAAAAAGATTATTCAAAAATAACTAGATCAAAACTAACTTCACCAACAGAGAGTTACCCAATATGTTTAACAACTCAAACTACAACTCCTATTTTTCCTCAAACAACAAATCAGTTGTTGATAAAAGTTAGTCCTCAACCAAGTACACTTTCTATAAATTCTTTATTTAAACCATCTTCTCCAAGCTGGGGCTTTACTATTGGAGCTCTTGGCCAATACCTATTTAGTCCTTCCGGCACTTCAGGATCTTCAACAGTTAATTTTGAGTTAGATATTTCAGAAAAAAATAATATAATAATAAATATATTAAAATATTGTGGAATAATAGTTAAAGATCCTACTATAATACAAGTAGCTGAACAAGAAGCTCAAAAAATTGAAACAAACGAAAAATCTTAATTAAATGAGTTTAATAACAGAGACAAATCAGCAATATTACCAAGGCGCACAACCTTTCTTAATACCTACGACAGGTTCTGATCAAAAATTTATTACAAGTTTTGACACAAATCTAGTATTTGGTTCTTTTGATCCAACTGAAGTTAACTATGCTTTAAACAATTTTAAAGTTTATACGAGCCCTTCTGGCTTACCAGGTAGTTTTACTGAATACACATCGGCATACACTGTTTCTGACAACACAATAACAGTCACAGGATCACTAACTCAAAATCATTTTTTAATAGTTCAATTAAAAACACTAAGTGGTGGTAATTACGGGAACCAAGACGCGTTTGGAGAAACTGTTGAAGACAACTATGGAGGATATCAATATACAACTCTTAACGATGCTATAGATAACTTCATGGTAGGTTATGTTGGTGATGGTAAATTAATACAAACGGCTAAGAAGTCAGATGTATTATTCTTTGCTAAAAGATCTTTACAAGAGTTTAGCTATGATACTTTAAAAAGTATACACTCTCAAGAATTAACAGTGCCAGCTAGTCTAAGCATCGTACTTCCTCAGGACTATGTAAATTATGTAAACGTTTCTTGGATAGACACAGCTGGTGTTAAAAGACCTTTGTTTCCAACTAACAACTTAACTATAGCGCCTTACAACACGCCGGTTCAAGACGCGACTGGTATTCCTGTTCAAGATAACTTTGGTGAAAACGTAGAAGGAACTTCTATAACAGAAGAACGTTGGAAAAATCTTAACATAAACTTATTAAACAATAACTTAAATCTAGACGATTGGGCTTATTTTAGCGAAGCTTACGGCTACAATGGTAACTGGAATTTAGGTCAATTCTACGGAACAGATCCTCAATACTCAAACGTAAATGGTTATTTTACTATAAATGAAAGAGAAGGTAAAATGTCTTTTTCAAGCGACTTAGCCGATAGACTCATTGTATTAGAATACATCTCTGACGGCTTAGCTTATGATAAAGACACTAAAGTGCCTAAGTTAGCAGAAGAAGCTTTATATGCTTCTATACTACATTATATAGTATCTACTAGAGCTAGTCAACCTGAGTATTTAGTTCAAAGACTTAGAAGAGATAAGAGTTCTAAACTCAGAAATGCAAAAATTAGATTATCAAATATAAAGCTTACTGAAATAGTTCAAGTTATGAGGGGTAAGTCTAAATGGATAAAACACTAAAATTTAATGGCTAAATCTAAAAATACTTTTTTAAAGTCTAAAATGAATAAAGATTTGGACGCTCGTATAATTGGCTCTAATGAATATAGAAATGCGGTTAATGTACAGGTAAACAAGTCTGAAGGTGAACAAGTTGGTTCTTTGGAAAATGTTTTAGGTAATACAAACGTTGGAGATGTTGGGGTTTATACTGGTGTTTCTAACTTAACCTGTATAGGTTACGTTGTAGATGATTCAAAAGCTGTAGCTTATTTGTTTTTTACAGATCAAAATGGTGGAATAAACGATTATAGTCCTAGTGGAAATAATTTTATAATAACTTTTGATTCAAGTGACAACTCATTAACTACTCTAGTTCAAGGTGCTTTCCTAAATTTTTCTACACAATTTCCTATATATGGTGCTAATGTTTTAGAAAACTTACTTTTCTGGACTGACAACAAAAATCAACCTAGAAAAATAAACATAGACGACGCTACTAATATATCTAACTACTACACAACAGAAGATCAAATATCTGTAGCTAAATACAATCCTCACTCAGCTATAGAACTTTATGCTGAAAGCACTTTATCTACATCTTCGACTGATGAGTATGAAAGCACAATGAAAGATACAACAAGCTTTTACTTGCCAAATGGAGGTAAGGGTAATATTCAAAATAATGTATTCGCTGGAGCAAGTCAAGTAAATTTAAGAACTTTAGAAGGAGATATAATTGAAGCAGGCGGCGCATATGGTTCTGTCGGCGCTAAAGTTTATTACACAACAAACTCTGTGCCGCCATCAATTGTAGACACAGGAACTACAGTTAGTAGTTTAAATTATAATAGCTCCGCTAGTCCACCTGTCTGGGAGGTGACTGTAACAGGTGGAACTTTACCGGCATTAACAGCTATTATTCAAGATATAGTTTTTAACGCAAATCCTTATTACGATAATGATTACGCTGGAGACCCTACTTATTTAGAAGATAAATTTGTTAGATTTGCTTACAGATTTAAGTTTGATGATGATGAGTATTCATTGTTTTCTACATTTACACAAGCCGCATTTATACCTAAACAAGACGGGTATTTTATGTATGTTAACAAGCCTTCAGCTGATAACATAGACAGCGTTAATGATCAAGATGAAGCTTATAGAAGTACAATAGTTTCTTTTGTTGAAAACAAAGTAGACAATATAAAGCTTAGAATACCTTTACCGTTTAATAATTATGAGTTAGAAAATTTATTAAAAGTTAAATCTATGGAGCTGCTCTATAAAGAGTCAGACCAATTACCTGTTAAAGTTATTGATACTGTAGATATTGACACTATTTTTAACTCAGCAGCGACATGCCAAGCCTCCGCTAGCACAACAACAACAACACTTACTGTAGATAATGTTCAAGGCGGTATAAATGTTGGTGATAGGGTGACGGGTTTTGGTATATTAGGAACTTCTATTGTAACTGTTAGTTCTTACGCACCAGATGATCCTAACGAAAATCCAAGCACTTCTGGTACAATAACCTTAAGTAGTGCTCAAAATATAGCAGATAATACAGTTTTAACTATAGGTGAGCCAGACTACTACATATACAACTACAACTCTAGAAAGCCAATAAAAACACTTCCCGAAAGAGATTTAATAAGAGTTTACGATAAAGTACCAGTTAGAGCTTTTGCTCAGGAAGTTTCTGGCAATAGAGTTATATATGGTAATTTTCAAGATAAGCATACCGCTCCTGATAGTTTAAATTACAATGTAGCTATTTCTCCTAAAAGTGAATTAGCTTTAAATGAAGTTACTGTAGATGCGGACGCAATAGCAACAGGTTCTACTACTATAACTTTTACTAATTATACGCCAAAGGGAGGTTCAACTATACAGGTTGGTTATATTGTTGTATGCCCAGGTATACCCGAAGGAACAATGGTAACTGCTGTTACTGCTGGAGCCGGAAATACAGGTACAATAACTATAGATAACCCCACTACCGCACCTATAAACTTAGGTCAAATTATAATAATAAAACCGGGTAACGATGTACAGAACACAACTAGCATCATAGAATACCCTAATCATAGCGTTAAAACAAATAGAAACTATCAAGTTGGAGTTGTTTTATCTGATCGATACGGAAGACAGTCTGGCGTAATACTTTCTAACAACAAAGAGCTTATAACCGTTGGTCAAGATACATTTATAGGATCTACTGTTTACTCGCCATACAATAACGAATCTATTGATCCAGATGAGTGGCCTGGTGATTCAATAAAATTATTGTTTAATGAAACAATAGCAACCACAGGTGCTCCAGGTGTTTACAATGGAGACTCAACGTCTAGCGATTACAATCCACTAGGTTGGTATTCTTTTAAAATCGTTGTAAAACAAACAGAGCAGGATTATTACAATGTTTATTTACCCGGTATAATGGCTGCTTATCCAGATAATACTACATTGGAAATAGGTGAAACGTCTCATGCTGTTCTTATAAGCGATAACATAAACAAGGTGCCTAGAGATTTAGCAGAGGTTGGTCCAGTTCAAAATCAATTTAGAAGTTCTGTTAAACTTTATGGTAGAGTAGAAAATTCTAATAGCACAATAGATGTTACACCTGGAGCTTCAAACATAGGTCTTAGTAATTTACAATACTACCCGGGTAGAACGTCTGATTTTGCATCAACAATTGCAACTGTTAAAGATTTATTTGATTTCGATCCTAATGATCCACCAAATCCAAACTTTTTTCCACAGTTTTATTCTTTAGAGTCAGATCCTTATATAGCTAGAATAAATACATCGAAACAAATAGGTCAAGTTGCCAATGTGAATTTTACAGCGGTTAGCGGTATTATAGCTGTTACAGCCACTACTGACACGCTTCAGTTAACGTCCGTTTCTGGGGATTCAGCTGATATAGAAATTGGAGACAAAGTTGTTGGGCCAGGTTTTCCAGACGATTTAGTTGTATCTGGTTCTGGTTTTACAGGTGGTAATGCCGCTGGACAAAACTGGCAAGTTGCAGGAACTGGTTTTACAGGAACAACAGTTGAGTTTTATAATGACGTAGTCGGTGGAAACCCACCTGGATCTGCCGCTATAGTAGCAGGTCAAATAATGGATACTCAAGCAGGTGTGCCCGAGGGAACGGTCGTTTTGAGTGTTGACACAAATGGTGGTCCTCCAAACAACACTATAGTTGAGCTAAACAACGTTGTGCAGTTATCTGGTGGAGCTTTAGTTGATTTTACAGAACCATCTGAGCTAGTTGTTTCTACAGCAGTTTCAGTAGCTTTAGGTGATGAGATAAACGTCTATAGCGCAGATGCTCCTGGGATACAGTATTTAGCAGTTTATGAAACCGAACCAGTAGAAAGTTTGTTAGATATATTTTGGGAAACATCTACCACTGGAATAGTTAAAGATATAAATGACATTATAATAAACGAAAACCTAACTGGTGCGGGTGCCGCAGGTTTTTCACCTTGGAACGACAACCCATTTAATGAAAGCTTAAGGTCCGGTGAGGACTGCCTGCAATCTCCAATTTATTTAGTAGATAACTTCGGTTCACCTATAGCTGTTTCAGATCAAACGCCTTTAGTTTTAGAAAGCGTAATAGACGGCAACGGGTTAAACGTTCAAACAGCTTACACTGCGCTTGGAGTTTCCAACCCTGTATTTTCTTTATCAGAAACAACACTAGGGAACCGTCAATATATGATAAAAACTGCCCCTGGTTTTGTAGCTGAAATATGGTATGGTGCGGATGTAAATGCTAGAAACTTTACTTTTAATTTTTCAGCAACTGTAAACGGCTTGCCTTTCACTAAATCAGAACAATTAAACCTAGGTAACACTCAACCACACGTGCCAACAGCCGGTGAAAATTCAGCTGATGTTAAAGTTTTAAAAAATCAAACAGGCGTTACGGTTGTAAAAGTTTATTCCGGATCAAGCGCTATTAATATTAGTTCTGGTTGGAATGTTACTACTACAGATGCTTCTAACCCATTACCCCCTGGCTTGCAGACGAGTGGAAACTCATACTCTCCGCCTGGAGATCCTATTGTTCCTTTTGGTGTTATAAACGACGTTTCTAATAACAACACTTTTGTAGCCTATAACTGGCCTTTTGCTTCTGGAGCTATAAACGTAGATGATATGTGTTATTTAACAACCCAAGGTTTTTCTGGAAACGTGCCAGAAGGTACTTGTGTTTTATCTATTCAAGACAATACACCAGTCAGTGGTCAAATGACTGTAACCTTAAGCAATAATATAACTATAAACGCGTTTGGTCCTTCTTCTAATTCTAAGTTAGAATTTGGCTTTCCAGCTACGCTAGAGGTTTCGCAAGCTGTTACAGTTGTAAAGGATCAACCTTTGTCATGTGTGGACGTTTCTGAGCTCTGGGACGACTGCCCACTGCCTCCGTTTGAACCTGGATCAACTAGCGTTAGATACATAGGTGAATTAAAAGCTGTTAATGGAGCTGGTTGGAGATCAGCAGACTTACTGGGAAATACCAATAGATATAAAGATTTAACTTTTACTAAAATAAGTGAGGTCAGAGGAGCTGGAACCCCTGGAGAACAAACTATAACGCCTCCAGGTTATTTTGGATTTGAAAACCCAGGCCCAGCGCTATTTAACTCAGCGGCTAAAGTAGATTTAGTTAACAATGGGTATCAAGATTCTAATATGCCTTCAGACGTGTATACTATAACTTACGAAGTTTCTGACCCGGGAGGCACTACGCAGTGTAAAGCTATAGTTAAAACAGGACTTCAAATATGTGAACTACAAGAGTGGACTGTTGATGGTTATTATGCTACATCATGTAGCTCTAACGATAGCACAGGACAAGCTTATCAAGGTAAATTTATAATTGTTAAGGTTTGTGATCCAGGTGGTGACAATCTTTTTGGAACAGGAATAAATGGATATTATGCTTGGGTGAGTGGATCTAACACGGCTGAGAACTCCGGAGATTTTCCTAGTTGGCAGAACTTAATATCAAGCAACGGCAGTAGCAACATACTTATAGATCCTTATGCTTATTTACAGAATTACAATCCTCCGATTAGCTGGGATAGAGAAGGCTGGAGTGCACAGTTTTTTCAATTATATGACTTTTTTAACGACTCTGGAGGTAGTAATACGCAATCAGGAATATTAAGTATGCTTGCTAGACAAGAAGAAATTACAGGAGGCTGCTTGGTGTACGCTGGTACAGACGCACCTTCATGGACTTTAACAGCAGGCACTGGCACGTCAACACCTTTAAGTCCTTCTACAAGTAATTACCAATTCTCTTTTGTCTACTAGTTGTAATTTAAAATTTAAATAAGTGATAATTAAAATATGGGAGCAGTAGTAGAAGTAAAATACTTTAACACTTTTATTCTTAAAAAGACAAACCTATCAAGCAATCCTGTTTGGAATGGTTCTTTTGGTATACCTGAAGATTTAGGTGGATATCCAGTTGTGTCTTCTACTGATGATAAAAATTGGGCTATAGAAGAATCTAGAATTAGAGGCGGATATAATAACACTACTGTAGATTTTGGAGTAAAAGCTTATATAGTTGAAGACAAAAACACCGCATCACGTAGGCATAGTTCTTTAATATATTCTGGTATATTTAATTCAAGAACTGGTATTAATCAAACAAATGTATTTTCTGTTGGCGAAGATATAACTAAAACCGCAGACCCGGCAAATGCCTCAATACAAAGGTTATATGCTGAAGACACTAACTTGATAATATTTCAAGAAGAAAAAGTATCTAGAGCTTTAATAGATAAAGACGCTATATATAATGCAGAAGGTGGTGGTGCCGTGACTTCATCTAATTTAGTTATAGGTGTAATACAACCTTACTCTGGAGAATACGGTATAAGCAAAAACCCTGAAAGTTTTGCTGTATATGGTTACGCTAAGTATTTTTCAGATACAAACAACAACTGTGTTTTAAGGCTATCTAATAGCGGTATAGAAGAAATATCTTCATACGGAATGAGAGATTACTTTAGAGATGAAGTAAATAGAATATACACCGCATCAAGTGACGGCTTAATAATAGGTGGCTACGACATGCATAACGACCAATATGTTGTGTCTACGCAAGGGGCAAACCTTAAGTTTGATTACAACACAACAGCTTTCGATGAAGGCGCTAAGGGTTGGATCAGCTTCTTTACTTTTAGACCTAATCAAATGTTTAGTATAGCTAATAATTTTTACACAACAGAATCTGATAATATATACAAACATTATTCTAACAATAATAGAGGTAATTTTTATGGCGTAGACAATCAAAGTAAAGTCACTGTTTCCTTTAACGCTACGCCTTCTAATTCAAAAACATTCAACACTGTTGCATATGAAGGTAGTAACGGTTGGATGCTAGATTCTTTTGTATCTGACCCGACAGGAGCAGATACACAGCCTACTATAAATTGGATATCAAATTTTGACGAGACAAGTGGTATATATAGCTACTATGAAGGTGAATATGTTGAAGCGGCTTCATCTGCTTTAACAAATCAATCGATAGTAGGAACATCAACCATTGTAACTACCAATACAAGCCCAGTGGTTAATTCTAACGTGTCTGGAGTTGGAGTCCCAGTAAACACTGTAGTTTCTTCTATAGACAGCGTAGAGGCTCAAGTTATATTATCTGCCACTAATAGTAACACGCTAACAATAACTGCTACTAGTGGAATAATACCGCCTGGAACAACTGTTACTGGAGCAAATATACCTACTGGTGTTATTGTTGTTTCTTTTAACAACTCTACAGGTGCTTTAGTTTTAAACACTAATGTTACAGTACCTGCTGGTATTGAAATATTTTTTACTAATATATTTAGACTAAACACAAGTTTAAGTTGTAATTTTGTTGAAAATGAAATTTTAAACTTTAGCAGTATTACAAATAGATCTAACTATCAAAGTGTTTTTGGAACAGGTAACCCTCAGTTTCCAGTTCATCATGCAGGCTTTGAAAGAAAAGAAAATAAATATGTAGCTAATCTAGTAAATAATAGCTCTGCTAATGACAGTGAAGTTATTTGGGGTAGCTCAATGAGTGGTATAAAAGGCTTTTACGGTTTAGCAACATTTTCTACAGATACAACAACAGATCCAGGGGGTGAAAAACAATTGTTCTCTGTTGAAAGTAATTTTATAATAAACAATGGATATTAATAATAAAAACATAAAGCTATGGCCTTAGGAGCAATAATAGGAGCAGGCGCTAGTATAGTGGGTGGACTAATTGGTAATAACGCGGCTAAAAAAGCAGCTAGAGCAGCGGCTAGAGAAAAAAGAAGGCTTCAGAAAAAATTAGATACTTTAGAAGCCAACAGACAAGAGATTGTAAGTCCTTATCAAGGTTTTGAAAATTTAACTAGCACAATGTCTAATCCATTTGCTAACCTAGGTGTCGCTACACAAGCCGCTGAGATGCAAGCTGAAGAAGCTGATATATCTTTAGCAAATACTCTAGACACCTTAAGAGCTACCGGTGCGTCAGCTGGTGGAGCAACAGCATTAGCCCAAGCAGCGCTTAGAAGCAAAAAAGGTGTTTCAGCTAGTATAGAGCAGCAAGAAGCACAAAACGAAAAACTAAAAGCACAGGGCGAGCAGCAATTACAGCAACAAAAAGTTGCTGAAGAAAGACGCATGCAACAAGCTGGAGCGGCTGGAAAACAATTTGTTTTTGGAGCTACAGAGCAAAGAGAACAACAGGTTTTAGATAGAACAGCTGCAATGCTAGGCCAACAACAATCAGCAGCGGCTCAAGCTAAAGCAGATCAAACATCGGCATTGACTGGTATGTTTGGAACCGTTGCTCAAGCTGGATTATCTGGAGCGTTTAACAAACCATAACAAAGATATGAGTAATAAAAATGTAATTACAAATCTTACTATAAAGCAAATGGCAGATAGTAGCGCTATGGGCTTTAATAAAGAGTATATAGCTAGGTCTTCTGATGTTAACTTTGATATTCTAGGTAAAGCTTTTAGAGATACAGGTAAGGCATATGCTAAGCTTAAAATAGCCATAGAGACTAATAACTGCATGTCTGATTATTGTGAATATGAGATGAATAAAGTAAAGCAACTAGAGCAAGCGCCTCAAGCTGCTTTAGATTTTTTAGCTATGCTTATTTCTAATGTTGAAATAACAGAAGAGCCAAACTTTGATCCTAATAATAACTTTGAATATACTGTAGTTAACTCTATATTAAAAGAGCGACCAGGTTTTTCTAAAACCGATGGGTATGATATTGCTTTACATTTACTAGAAGATGGTACTCAAGATATTGTTTTTATTGGTCCAGCGTTTGAAAAGCCACTAGTTATAAACAATTCTGCGTTAAACTCTTTAAATGAATCAGGTACTACAATTGTAGCGTCGACGCCTGATATAACTAAAGATATGGTTAAGCTATTAACAGAGGTTAATATATTTTCACCAGAAGATGTTAGTGAAGCTGGTCAGCTAAATGCTGGAGCTAAAATAAAAGAAGAGTTTATACTTAAAACTGCAGACGGTAACTTTGATTACGAAATTGTAGAAATAGGTAATGGTAAAGGTAGAAACGTATTGAAATACGATATAGATAGAATAAAAAGAGTTTCTAATCCGTTTGTAGACGCCGAGATAGCCGCTACGATGGCTTCTGAGGAAGAAACTATAGCTGCTTGGAACGTTTACTTGTCTGAAGGTAAATATTGGTCTTATACAGAAGATTTACCATTAGATCAAAATAAGCGAGATGAGTTCTCTAAAAAATATAAAGATTACTTTATGAACAATTATTTACTTCAATTTACAAAAAATCAATTACCTACAATACCGGAAGATGCTGTAGTATTTGACTTGCAAGAAGCTAAAATGGCTAAAGCACAAGCGTTCATCGAAGCTAATAACCTATAAAATTTAATTAAATGCAACTAGTAGAATACGTTAATTCTTTATTTGAACAAGGTCTATCTGGGGAAGAAGTACTTTCTAAAACTCAAGAGTGGAAAAAGAAAAATCAACCTAAAGAAGAGGTAAAGACAAACGTTGTTGTGGACCAAGGTGCAGCTGCGACAACGACCCCGGGAGCACCCGAGAATTTAGAATCTGGAAGTGGGCAATTAGAATCTCAAAAACCTAAGTTTTTTGGATCTGGTATGACTCCAGAAGAAATGGATCAGGCTAGAGAGTCACAGATACAATATAAAACTTTTACATTTATAGCTAAGCCAAGTGAAACTTATAATAGAAAAGACGGTTATGAGTATAAATATGAAATAACTCCAGAAAACAAAGTAGAATATTTTGCTAAAGCAGAAGGTGCTGAAGACTGGGATAAAAAATCCGGAAAACAGCTTTTAGCTGTACAGTCTGTTTTTGGTCATAACGATTATAGCAGTGAAAAAGCTAAATTAACAGAAAAAGGTATAACAGAAGCTCAAGCCGTACTGAACCTAGGATTTGATCCAGCAAAAGAACCAAGCACCGATGATATAATATCAGGTATAATTTCTAAAGACGATACTGAAGCTTTTACACTTCCAATTGAAATTATCTCAGAGACTAAATCTAAAATTGAAAAATTAAAAAAGCAACAAGAAGGATTGTCTTTAATGGATCCTAAGTCAGCTAAAATACAAGACGAAATAAGCTTATTAGAACAAAGCATAAATCCTCTTCAAACTGCAAAAATAAGATCTCAAAAATTAGCTAACGAAACCTCTTTAACAGAGTCTCAACTTTTAGAAATAGAAAAAAACGCTGATGATTTTGTTAATAAACCTAAGCAATTAGTAAAAAAAGAAAAGAAATGGAATAGTTCAACTAAAAACTATGTTGAAGTTGACTCAGTAGAGCAGAATACTGACGTTGTTAATGCTTACAATAAAGCAACAGAGCAATACGCTAAGCAAAATGATTTAGATGTAAAAGAAATTGTTTTAACTCCAGAGGTAGAAGAAACTATTAAAGGTATAATGAAAAACAACTACGTGCAAGAAATGTCAAAAGCACGTGTTGACAAAAATATAGAAAACTGGATAGAAGATAATAGAGGTATATTTACTCCTTCACAACTTCAAAAACAACAAGCTGTTTACAATAAAATAAACGCTATTGATTTAAGCGCTAAGCAAAAAAACGCTTTAAATATAGTAACAGATTCCAAGTCTAGAATAGACTCCATAAGACAGGAAAAGAAAAAGTTATCAGAGTTAGATTTTCAAACGCAAGACGAGGTAGACGAGGCTAATGAGGTTTTTAGACTTTTAAACGCTGAAGAGGCTAAATTGCTAGAAATTTATGGTGAAAACTTTGAAAAATCAAATGAACTTCTTGAAGGTAAAAACGCTTCTTTAAATAGATTAGATTTACTTGAAAGAAACTATAGTTATACAGCTAATTTTTTGAACAGACTTAAAAACGCTGGACTAGATATGGCGTTAGGCGCTGAAGAGCTTGTTTATAGAATAGCTGATGCTCCAAATGCTTTTAACTTTTCTGATGACAAAAACTTCAATGCCTATAGTATATTAGGTCCTTTAGCCTCTATACAAATGATGAACTACGCTAATAACAGAGAGGAAGTTATAGAAGCCGTAGATAACTACAAAGAAGGTATAGAAAAAGGAATGGCTAGACCTCAAACATTATCTAATTTAAGTGATGGTCAAGATTGGGGTAGATATTTAGCCTCTACAATAGGTAGTCAAATACCTAATACAGTAATGCTTGTTAGCGGCGGTGGCGCTGCTTTACCTATTATGGGTGGAGTTTCCGCGGGTAGTAGCTTTAGAGAAATGCAAAAAGAAATGGATGAAAATCCATTAATAAACTACACGCCAGGTCAAATGTATACAGTTGCTATGCTAAACGGCGCTGCTGAAGTTTTGTCTGAAAGAGTGTCTTTTGGTATAATAGGTAGGGCTCAAAAAGCATACAATATTGATACTGGCATAAAAAAAGGTTTTATAAATCAATTAAAATCTGCTTTTACTAAGGAAGGATTTAAAAAAGCAGCTGGCGCAGTTGAAGACGTGGCTTGGGAGTCAATTTCAGAAGGTGGTGTTGAGTTGTCTAGCAATTTATTTGATAGAATTATACTTGGTAAAGAAGTAGACATGTTCGAAGGCGTTACAGACGCTATGTTTAGTGGTTTAATCATGTCTGCTGGAGTCTATAAAGCTCCTAACTTATTTAAAGGTGTGGTTAATATGGTTCAAGGACCAGACACTAATCAAAAGCTTTCAGATAATTACACTAAAATAAAAGAAGCAGAGGCTATTTTAGCTAACAATGTTAAAATGTCTAAAACTAATCAAGCTGCTCTACAAAACAAAATAAATAAATTAGTTCAAGACTCAAGCAATGAAATAAACAAAACGCTGAACAGGTTTGGAACAATGCCTATTGAAACCGTTAGAGAGCTTTCAGCTATAGAGTTAGAACAGTTTAAAGTTAGAAAACAACTAGAAGGGTTTGAAAGTGATCCTAACATGTCTGAAGATGCTAAGAAAGAATTAGTAAGAACATCTAGAGCAGAACTTCAAGAATTAGGTAATAAAAAACAGAAAATACTTGAACCTATCATTAAAGCTGATGCTGAGGCTGCAACAGCAGAACAAGTTGAGCTTAATACTAGAAAAATAGAAGCTGAAGTTGAAACTATTAAAAAGTTTGCTGGAGAAGGTAAAGTAAATGTGTTTGATACGGCCTCAGAGTTTACAGAAGCAACAGGTATTGAAGGCGATGTAGATGCTTTTATAGACCCTGAAACAAACGAAATATTTATAAATAAAGAGTGGGCTGCTAAAGTAGGAGCTGTTACAGTTGGGTCACACGAGCTTTTACATAAGATATTAAAATCTACATTTACGGCAAATTCTGCTGCAGCTATGAAGCTTGTTGAAGACTTTAAAGGAATACTTAGTTCTAAAGAACTAAACATAGTTCAAAAACGTATAGACGAAAACTACGCTGACGCTAGTGATGTTGTTAAAGCGGAAGAATACTTAACTGCTTTTTCAGATGCTATTGGCAAGGGTGAATTAAAATGGTCTGACAATTTAAGCGCTACGTTTATGAGATTAGCTAGACCTATATTGAACATATTTAAAGGCAAAGGCTTTACTAAAATGGAGTTTAAAACCGGTAGAGATGTCTATGATTTTATAAAGGATTATCAAAGCAATATTAAGAAAGGTGAAATATCTGAAAGAGGTAAAAAACTAGCGGCTAAAGCGGAGTCTATATCTGACAAAGCTCCTAAACTTTCTATAACTAAAAAAGGGCAGGAATTTATAGACTTAACTAAAGAAGGAGTTTATACTAATGAAGATCTTGTAAATATAGTAAATTCACCATCTTCAAATCAAACTGATAAGTTTGGAGCCATGGATGCTGTGGTAGAAGTAAATTGGCCTGTAATTAGCAAAGGTCTTAAGTTTAATCCAACAGGTAGTATACCAATGGACGCTATTAAGACAGCTGTAACTGAGCAAATGCAAGGAATATTTCCAGGTAGAAACAAAGAGTTGCTAGCTGATTTTAATCCTGAAACTGCTCAAGTAAATACATATCTTGGATCTTTAATGCGTCAGCGTCAAGCTGAAATATTAGAAAGAGCTAAGCAAATAGGTGGCGTAACTCAAGAAGGTACTAGTATTGATTCAGAGGCTGCTAAACAAGTGGTCGCTAAAGCTCCAACTACAACAACTACAAAAGAAGCTAAAGTAGCTAAAAAACCCACTGAAACAGTTGAGTTTTCTCAGGCTCAAGTAGAAAAAATAGGTGCTAAAGATAAAGCTGAGGTTGAAACTAAAATAACTGAAGCTACTAAAGATGGTTTTAAAGGCAAAGATATTAAAACTTTTGGGCAAACTAGAAATGTTCCAAAAGCTGTAGCAGATATATACGCTGGTATGTTTGGTTTAAATCCTCAGACTATAACTGATAAAACTAGAAACTATCAGAAAACAGACGCTGAAGGATTAACAACAGCTAAACAGTTTTTACTTAAAAACGCTAATAACGATTTTGCTAGACTACCTAAAACTAAAGATGGTTTTGGTAAAGGTACTTTTTTACCTAGAAACGTAATGAACGCTTTGTATACTAATGGTAAACTTACAGGTACTCTAAAAGATTATATAGATCTTATTAGACAAAAGCCTGTTAAACCTATATATAGAGATGCTGTTGGTCAAACAATACGTGGACTATTAAACTTGCATATTAGAAATCGCATGTTTGAAGATTTAGTAACTACTACACCAGAAAGACTACGTGGTGGTGCTAAGTTTAGCAAAACAAAAGCTGCTGAAAATATAAACATATTTATAGAAAATCAAGCTTTTGAAAAAGTTTCAGACGAGTTAGCCGCTGAAAACAAGAGATGGGGTTATATAGCTAAAACTGCTGGAGTTGATTTTATAAATTCTAAAAACCCTGAAGATGTTAAAAAAATGCAAAACTGGGTTGTTAATGTGTTAGCGCCTAGGGTTCCAAAATCTTTCTTTACAAATGGAACTTTCGCTAACGCTGGTATTAGCGCTGCTAAAAGAAACTTCTTTTTTACTTCTGGTTTGGTGAAAAAAGATGGCACGTTAGGCGAGTTAGGTATTTTATTAAAAGACGCTGTTTTTGCTAAAGAAAACGAAAACATAAACAAAGCCGTCACTAGAGCAACTTATGTTACTGGAGGTAAACAAGGTAAGATAAGTAAAATATTTATTAAAAAATTTAACAGTGATCAGTTTAAAAAAGAGCAAAAAGCTAAGTTAAATGGACTTAAAGATGTTTTTAAAGTTTTTGAAACTTTAATGAAAGAAGATAAAAATAACACTTCTTTTATAATAGCTTTACTTTCAAGTACTAGCCAAGGCATGGGTCATTTTGTTAGAACCTCTGCGCCTATAAAGTTTTATTCTAAAGATGTTTCTAGCGGTATAGTAGAAGAACATACAATGCCAGCAAGTTTAGTTGCTAAATATTTATTTAATTCTGCTTTTGCTGAAACATTAAATAAAGATTTTAAAGGTATTGAAAAAAATTATTTTCAAGGTGCTTTAGCTTTAGCTGATGATAAAAAATTAAAAGGTAAAAAGCCAAACGGTAAACCTTTTAATTATATAGCTATGACTCCTGAAGGTTGGAATATAAGTGACAATATTTGGGCTAGATACTTTAATATAAATGTTGCAAATACTAGAGGCGGTATAGATCCTAGCAATATAGTTTTGTCAGCAGGTAAAACAGTTTTTGAAACATTTAATATAACTACTAGTGGATTAAAACTAAACGAGCAAGGAGTTAAAGATGTTCCAAAAGTTGAAAAAGCTTTAGATGATATAACTCCTAAATCTATGCAAAGTAATACTAGAACGTCTGCTCAACAAAATATATTTAATCAAGGTGTTTTAGATAACGCTCTAAATATTGCTAGACGCCCTGATGCTCCTGTTAAAAAAATTAGAGTGTTTGACTTTGACGATACACTAGCTAGATCAAAAAGTCAAGTAATTGTAAATGAAGCTAAACCTTCTGAACCACAAGTTATATTTTTAACCGGAGCTGCTGGAAGTGGGAAAACAACTGTAGCTAAGAATTTTGGAGAAGATTTTGTTGTTGTTGACAAAGATGTCGAGCTTCAGGCTTTAATTAAAGAAGCAGGATTACCATCTGATCTAAATAAATTAACGCGTGAGCAAAGATGGGAATTCCGTGAATTACAATCACAAGCTAGCAACAATGCTCTTAATAAAATAAAAGAATTAAGTGAGCAAGGTGTAAATATTATAATAGATGATACAGGATCTAGCGAGGCGACAGTTTCAATGTTAAAAAGACAGTTAGATAAGCAAGGATATAAAACAAAAATGGCGTTATTAGACGTGCCGTTAAAACAATCTATTGAAAGAAATAGAAATAGAAAAGAAAGAATACTAACAGACGTAACTGTTGAAAATAGTTTTGAAGCTTTACAAGGTAATAAAAAAAGATTTAAAGAATTATTTAAAAATAATTTTACTAACATAAAAGGTGGGGAAATTTCTACTGATTTAATAAATGAACTAAAAGGTGTTAAAACTTATAAAATCACGCCTGGTGAGTTTGCTGAGCAAGCTGGAGCTTTAGAAGCTCAAGGAGCTACATTTGACTTTAGTGAGTTTAGCAAAGTTGTTGAAGGTAAAAAAGGACCATTATTTAGTGTTGCTCAAAAAATAGCTGCAGCTAGAGGTACTGATGATATATTTATATTAACAGCTAGACCTGCTAACGCCGCTAAACCTATACAAGAGTTTATGAAAGCTAACGGTATTGATATACCTTTACAAAATATAACCGGTCTTGGTGACGGAACTGCTGCTGCAAAAGGTAGATGGATAGCTGGTAAAGCCGCCGAGGGTTATAATGACTTTTATTTTGCTGACGATGCTGTTAAAAATGTTCAAGCTGTAAAAGAAGTACTCAGTCAAGTTGATGTTAAGTCAAAAGTACAACAAGCTAAGTTTAGTAAAACAAAAGTATTTGACAGAGTATTTAACGATATTATCGAAGCTAAAACAGGTATTGAATCTTATAAAGATTTTTCAGCTGCTAAAGCTAAAACTGTTGGCGCTAGCAAAGGTAAGTTTACTTTCTTTACAACACCGTCCGCAGAAGACTTTTTAGGTTTACTTTATAAGACTTTAGGTAAAGGTAAAGTTGGTGATGCTCAAATGGCGTTTTACAAAACAAACTTACTTGACCCTTATAACAGAGCAGAAATAGCTATATCACAAGCTAAGGTTGCGGCTGGTAGAGATTATAAGGCTTTGAAAAAGCAATTTAAAAACATACCAAAAACTTTAGAAAAAGAAACTGGTATTGCTAAGTATACGTATCAACACGCTATTAGAACTTATATATGGAACAGTCAAGGACTAGAAGTTCCAGGTCTTTCCAAGCGTGACCAAAAAAGATTAACAGACTTTATTAAAGCAGATCCAGAATTACAGGCTTTTGCTGATCAGCTCGTTAATATACAAAAAGGTAAACCATATCCTAAACCAGATAAAAACTGGACCGCTGGAACTATAACTACAGACGTTATATCAGGTATTAATAAAGTTAATAGAGCAGAGTATTTACAAGAGTGGCAAGAAAATGTAGACATTATATTCTCTGAAAAAAATATAAATAAACTAGAAGCTGCTTTTGGAGCTAAGTATGTTGAAGCATTGAAAGACTCTTTAAGATCAATGAAAAGTGGTAGCAATAGACCATTAGGCGGCGATAGAGTATCAGACGGTATACTAGACTGGCTAAACAACTCTGTTGGTGCCATAATGTTCTTAAATACAAGATCTGCAGTATTACAGACCATATCTGCGGTAAACTTCGTAAATTGGGGTGATAATAATATATTAAAGGCGGGTAAAGCGTTTGCTAACCAAAAACAATTCTGGGGTGACTTCTTAACTCTTATGAACTCTGACTACTTACTTGAAAGACGAGATGGTCTTAAAATTAACGTAAGTGAATCTGAAATAGCTGACGCTGTTGAAGGCAGTAAAAATAAAGTTAACGCTGCTATATCATACTTACTTAATAAAGGTTTTGTGTTTACTAGATATGCAGATAGTTTTGCAATTGCTTCTGGTGGTGCTACATTTTATAGAAATAGAACTGAGGCTTTGGTTGAACAAGGCATGGATAGAAAAGCAGCTGAAGAGCAAGCTTTTAACGACTTTAGAGCTATAGCAGAAGAAAATCAGCAGTCTAGTAGTCCAATGCGAATTAGTCAACAACAAAGATCTTTAATAGGCCGTATTATACTTCAGTTTGGTAACACTCAGCTTCAGTATGTACGTATACAAAAAAGAGCTGTTCAAGATTTAGTAAACAAAAGAGGTGATTGGAAAAGCAATATATCTAAAATAGTTTATTACGGTGCTATTCAAAACTTAATGTTTAACGCATTGCAAAGCGGTTTAGCTTGGGCATTATTTGATGATGACGAAGATGATGAAGAGTTAACAGAAAAGAATAAAGAGCAAAAGTTAGAAAGAACTATAAATGGCGCTATTGATTCGCAGTTAAAAGGTCTTGGTATTCAAGGTGCGGTTATTGCTGGTGTTAAAAATGCCTTAATGACAATAGCTGAGCAAGCGGATAAAAAGTCGCCTAAGTTTGAAGAAGCTCTTGATGATTTACTTTCTATAGCTCCAGCACTTGGTTCTAAAATTAGAAAATTAAAATCAGCTGCTAGGACTGTTTCTTGGAATCGTAAAGAAATAAAAGAAAAAGGTTTTAGTATGGATAATCCAGCTTATTTAGCTGGTGCTCAAGTTATATCAGCCGCGTTTAATATACCGTTAGATAGAGCAGTTATGAAAATGAATAACATGCGTAACATATTAAATCCAGCTACAGAAAACTGGCAAAAAGTAGCATTAGCTTTAGGTTGGTCAGGTTGGGATGTTGGATTACCTTATTTTGGTTTAGCTGAGGACAAACCAGTGTTAACTGAAACTGAAAAGCAAACTCAAAAACTATTTAATCTTAATAAATCAGATCAAGTTAAAATGCTACTAGATTTAGGTTTGACTAAGAAAGAAATTAGAGCATTAACCAAAGAAGAACAAAGAGTTGATCAAATTATAAAATTACAAAACAAAAAGAAAGATGCCGGGTCCAAAAAATAAAAAAACAGAATTACCACTTTATAAAAAAATGTTGACACCTGTTTCGCCGTTTAATAAAAGCCGCTGTTGGACTGGATACGAGCCAGTTCCAGGTAAAAAACCTTATAGCAAAGGAAGCTGTAGAAAAAAATAATTATGAATATATCAGATATTAAACTATACGCAATGAATGCCGGAACTCTCGGTATAACTACGTTCACACAAATAGAAGACGGTTTGAAAATACTACTATTAGTAATAACTATTGGCTATACTATATCTAAGTGGGTAAACATTAAAAAAGAAAATGAATAGTGAAGTATTTTAAAATCAACGAGTTTGATTCTCCTGACGAGCCAGGGAGTGGTAGCAAAATGCATGATGAGATTCTTCATATGCTTGATGCTGCTAGAAAAATATACGGAAAACCTATGAAAATTAATTCAGGTTATAGAACCATTAGCCACAACAAGAGAGTTGGCGGCGTGTCTTCGTCTTCGCATATAAAAGGTTTAGCAGCGGATATTGCTTGCTCTAACTCAGTTGATAGATTTAAAATGCTAGGCGCTCTAAAACAAGTAGGATTTAAAAGAATAGGTGTTGCAGGTGCGTTTATACATGTAGACATCGACAAAGATAAAACACAAAACGTAATCTGGACATATTAATTATGGCATATATACAACATAATTCACCTTTTTTAAAGGTAAGAAAAACGACAAAAGGAAAAGGGAGAAACTTTAGAACAACAGAGGAAGGTGCAGGAATGACAGAAGCTGGTGTTAAGAAGTATAAAAAAGAAAATCCGGGTAGTAAGTTAAAAACAGCTGTAACAGGTGATGTTAAGCCTGGTAGCAAGGCTGCTAAAAGAAGAAAATCATTTTGCGCTAGATCAAAAGGCTGGACAGGTGAAAGAGGCAAAGCCGCTAGAAGAAGATGGAAATGCTAATATAAAAAAATAAATATAAAAAACAAAAACAATGAGTACATTTATGTCAAAACACTGTAGTCCAGTAAGCTACGGATCACCACTAGAAAAGAAAAGCTGCGGATCACCTAATAAACAGATTGACCCTAAAGCTATAAGCGGTAAAGTAGAGCAATTAAAAAGATATAGAGACTATGTAGGTAAAAAAGAAAAAGGATACATGGACGAAGAAGATGGATTTATCAAAGGAGATCCTTCTAAAACTGTATCGTTTGATAGATTCTCTATATCAGAAGAAATAGCTAAAGGTGGTAAAGCTGGAAGTAAAGCTGTAAAGCATTACTATGCAAATAAAGATGATTACAGTGGTTATATGCCTGAGGAAAAAAGACAAGCTGTTAAAAAAGGTTTAAATATAAAATAATTATGGGAAAGTTTTTAATAAAAATCGGAAATAAATTAGTTGCATTTAACGAATACTTAAAAGGTGAATGGAACTCGTTACTATATAAATTAATGTTTAAAAAAGAAAAATAATGAAACCATTTACATCAAAACATTGTGCGCAAGTAAATTATGACAGTCCTTTAAATGATAATCATCCAGGTAAAGTTAAGTTAATGGGTGAAGAAACCACAGAGATAAAAAAAGATAAAAAAGGAGAATATTCTATTGTTAGTCCACCAGGTTATAATATACAAGGTCTAAATACAGGAGATACAATTAGACCGGCCTCTGGAAATACATTTAATCCAAATAAAAGGTTTCCAAAAAGTACTGGTTCTTATAACTATCTTTCTGGAGATTTTGACTTTGTTAGAACAGATGAAAACAATATTAAATTAAAATAATTATGAGTAGTATATTTTCAAGTCCATTTATGGCTAAAAGCCCAGTAAATGAAAATAAAAGAGTAAAAAAATTAAAAGAAAAAATAAAAGAAACTGAAAAAAAAGCTTTTATTAGATCTACGTTTGATGAAGACTATGAAGAAAGTCCAGAAGAAAAAAGAGCACAAAAAAAGTTAAAAAGACTAAATAAAAGATTAAAAAGAAAGGAACAAAAATAAACTGGGCGTACCATACCCAAAAGTTCCTGTAACCAAGAAAGGGCCCTCATTACGAGAGCCCTTTTTTTTAATATGTATAGATTATTCAATTTTTTATACACATTAGTTATTGTATGTATAAAAAAGTCATAACTTTTAGCCTTTAGCCATCACAAGCCAAACAATCTTCACTCATTGCTTGTTGTGCTATATCTCCACGAAGCACTGACTCTGTCCTTGTATAATATAAAGTTTTAATACCATTTTTCCAAGCTTGCATGTGCACCTGATTAATCCATTTAGGTGTTGCTACACTAGGAAAAGCTAGATTTAAACTAACTGCTTGATCTATATACTGCTGTCGTATACCTGCTTGATTAACTAACTCTAATTGATTAATCTCCTTAAACGTCTTAAATACTTCTTTCGCAGGGATTTCGTGTGGGCCAACAACAACCCCATCAAGCTCAGATAAACCTTGAACACTACCACCATCTGCGAGTATTTTATCCCAAGTTTCATTTGTATTAATTTTAAGTTTTCTTAACAGTTTTAATAACGTAGGATTTTTACGTATAAAAGTTCCTTTAGCTGATTGCTCTGTAAATACATTAGCAGCCCAAGGTTCTATTCCAGGCGAGATGTTCCCACTAAGCTTTGAATTACTAACAGTGGGAGCAATAGCACGGAGGTGAGTATTACGCATACCAGCATTAGCACACCACAAAGGCTCGCCATAAATTTCAGCAAGATCTCTGGAAGCTCTTTCACTTTCGATTTTAATCTGCGAAAAGATTTTCCTAGTTTCAAACTGAGCGAGGAGACCTTCAAAAGGAAGGCCATTTTCTTGGAGATACGTATGCCATCCGAGTACACCCAACCCAAGTGCTCGTCCTTTAGTAGCAGAACGAACGGCGTTTTCAAAACCTCTAAGTCCTTTGGCTCTTTGAATAAATTCCTCCATAACGCCATCGAGAAACCATATAGCGTCGTATATAAGGTTAGTACCTTTCCACTCTTCATATTTTGCTAAGTTTAATGATGATAAACAACAAACAAAGCTGTGGTTTTCATCTGTGTGTAATGTAATTTCTGAACATATGTTTGTCATATGTACTTTCAGTCCGTTTTCTTTATATGCTTTTGGATTTGATTTGTTAACATTTCCTTTAAACATGATATACGGTTCTC
>JAAHTH010001093.1_pt1 | contig 24601 bp, 25 predicted proteins | sample 6116091 | NCBI WGS metagenome assembly JAAHTH01 (sample SAMN13939990, study PRJNA603662) | sponge metagenome | isolation source: marine sponge | host: Mycale hentscheli | place: New Zealand | collected 2006
ATCTATATATATTTATATATTGTTATTGTATCTTTTTATTTTGAAAGAAACCTTCTATACTAAACCCGTTAATAACTCCATCCTTAATCATCTGCCATACGTTATCGTCTTCTATCTTATACTCTGCCATCCAAGTACCCATAGGTACGTTTAAACCATACATACTAGATTTATCGTCATCTGATTCTTTTATCCAGCTACTAGTCATATGTGCCTTTACTGGCATATCTGGATTGTGTTCTAAGTTAACTATATCTATTAGTTTTTCTTTGATTGCTTTTTCAGCTATAGATCTTACTGTATCTTCACTAAAATATACATAAAAAGGATTACCTTCTGCATCCATTCTCATTATAAGCTTATTAGGAACAAGCATTGGACCTACTACTCTTTTCTTATCTTCGTTTAATCCAAACTTAAACTCTTTAGAAGCTAACTCAGCTTTCTGCATAAACGTTACAGTAACTTTAGCTTTCTTAGGTTTCTTTTGGTATAGATAAACTGCTTTCCAAGAATGTCTACAACCATAAGACCCTTTGTATAGAAATATATTATAGTATTGTGGAAACTCTGGGTTACTACCCTGTATGTTTTGTAAGTCTGCCTTAGACCATAAAGTACCTTTTTTACTTAATGATAACATTCTTCTACAAAACTTTCTAGTCTTTTCATCTAATGGCCCTACGTATTCGTATAATACCTTAGCACCTTTTGTAGTTATAGCATCTGCTTGTTTAGCATCTCCCTTTATTGGTAGTCCTGTAGTTGCAGAAGTAAATACGTTTTTAAAGAATTCTTCTGGCTCTACTCTTTCATAGCCATCTTTACCTAACTTAGCTTCGTTAATCCCTCTATCTGATAGTGTCTTAAAGATGTTCTCTTGTTCTTCTATAGGTAGACTTTCTATAATACTTTCATTAGAGAGAGACACCTTACTTGCTCTTATTCTTTCTAGCTTATTTTTAGCCCATTCTATTCCGGCACGTCCTCCCCAAGCATCAACCATAAGACCTCCGCATCCCTCTGAGTATGGGACATCTTCGTATTGTAAATGTCTAGCAAACGAAGCCATTCTTGCAATAGTATCTTCTGATATGTTTCGTCTGTCAGCAAGCTGATTAGCTCTGGCCCATCCCACACGGGTCCCGCAATCATTGTCTGGATGATCTTCTCTCCACTTAAGGGCTCTTTTAGCGGCATTAGTGGCAGATTCAGGATAGTCATTAAAGGATTCAAATTCATATTCTTGGTCTTCTAAAGGGTTAGCATAATCTGGTAGACTAGATACATCTATATCTAAGTCCATTTCTTTTTGTACCATTACAAATCTACCTCCCATTCCTGGATGATTAACACAGTAATAATAAAGTACTTCTGGTGTAGATGTTTTAGGACAGAAATGTATTTTATCTAATTGATACTCTACTTCGTCAGTTCCTTGACCTAAATAAGCTTTACCCCCGTTATGTATACCGTCAGGAGTTATAGATAATCTCATAGGATGGTCTTGATTTGACTCATCACATTGATCGATACAGTATTTCTTACCTCTCTCTAAGTGTAACTCTGGTAGTAACGTATCGTCTATAACATACTTTTTACCATCGTCTGTTTTAATTACAGAGACATAAAGAGTTTTATGCTCGTATTCTTCGTGTTGATCTAGTTTTAAAGCATCATAGCATATAGCTGCTGCTTGATCGTCACCATATCCTTCTGATTTTAGTACCGGTATACATCTTGCTATGTAGCTATCTTTACCTTCTCCGGGTAATCTCTCTACAAATTTTTCTTTCATTGCAAGTTTTAGTACTTCAAACTTAATTGTATCTAATACTTCTTTATTGTTAAATGCAAAGAAATCTAATTCTATTGCTGGTTCTTCTACTAATGCTACTGCATCAAACCCATTAAACTCTTCTAACTTGTCTATTAATAATTCGATTATCCTCATAATATAAATTTTATCCTACCGTTCTTCTTTTATTTATCTTACTATCAGCCTCTTGTGCAGAGGTTACATCTCCTGATAATACAAATGTTCTTATTGCAGGTTGTGCTCCTGAAAATTGTGGTGCTGATGTATCTTCTAAATTAGCTAATCCTTGTGATGGTGCAGATCCTACTTGTACTCCGCCTCCGCCACCACCTCCGGCACCACCGCTTATAGCGGCTATTTGTGACTTAGCATTCTTTCTTGCAGATATAATACTTGCAATTACCCCTCCAATAGTAGCAGCAAATGCAGCAATACCAAAAGGTCCTAATGCAGCTACAAAGGCTCCTAAGGACATAGATGCTTTACCAGTAGCGGCAATACCAGCTAAAGCTATTTCTTGTGCTGTTGCTGTAGCATTAGCTACTTGTTTCTTAGCTATCTGTACCATTTCTATAGCAAACATCTTAGCATTCATTATAGCTTCTAATCCTGCTAAGGTTTGTTTAAGAGTAAATTGATCTCTTTCTGCTTTTATTCTTCTTATCTCTGTTTCTTTTTCTTTCTTTTCTATTCTTTCTAATGCTGCTGCTCTTTCTTGCTCTGTAAGACTAGTATTATTTATTATCTCATCTCTTTCTCTTTGTAAGTTAAGTAACGTTCTTTCGTACTTCTGTTGAGATAACATCTCTATGTTACCAAATGCTTGATTGGCTAAATCAAAAAAGTTATTCCAATTATCTTTATTAGCTAAAGTTTGCTGTAATGCATCATCTAATCCTTTTCTAAATTTAGTTACTACACCATCTTCTCCTAGTAACCCATCCATTACGTCATCGAAATCTTCGTCAATAAACTCTGGTTCAAACTCTTCTTCTACAGTCTTATCAAATGCCTCTACAAACGACATAGCAGCTTCATCACCAAAGTTAGCAAACCATTCCTTTTCTAATTCTACTCTTTCTTTCTCTAAAGTTTCACTTAACTGAATTTGTTTTAGTCTTTCGTCAAATGCTTCTTTTCTTTTTCTTGTTTCTTCTGCTATTCTAAGTAGAGTTAATTCATGAGCTTTAGATTCTATATCTTCAGCTTCAGCATCAGTTCTTTTAAGGTTATCTAACTCAGCCATTAAAAGCTCTTCTTGTTTAGCATAAATCTCTTCTTGAGTAGCTCCTCTTGCTTTTAGTATATCTATAGTCTTTTTATTAGAAGAAATTAATTCTTCATTACCTTCTATAATCTTATTGTTAGCTCTCTCTGCTGCATCTGGTAAGATACCAAAGAACTCTAGTACCGGTCTCATTGACTCTATAAGAGTATTGAAGCCGTTTTCTATCTTAGTAATTATAATTCCAAGTAAAGGAAACTTCTTAGCTGCTTTATCTACTCCTTTTATAATATCATCCCAGTAAGCTACAATACTACCTAACGCTACTGCAAATATACCTATACCTGTAGCAATTAAAGCTTGTTTAGTTGTTATACCAAATATTTTAGACTTTATAGTTGCAAAAGATATATTCTTAGCTAATTTACCAAATCCTTCTGATAGATCTATAAATCCTCTTGCTGCAGTTAATGCTGATATAGCTTTTTCTTCAAACTTACCGAATACCTCTGACTCTACTCCTAATAGACCTAAAGTACCTACAGTAGCTTCTAATCCTCCAGCTAAACCTAATACAGCTGCTTGAGATGTTTCAATCTTCTTATCTAAAGTAAATCCTTCGATCTCTCTATTTACGGTCTCTAACTCTGCTGTAAGTTTTTGAGAATCTGCAGATAAGTCTTTAAAAGCTTGACTACCTATTTTAACTTGTTTTAACTCTTCGTTAATTTTAGCTAATTCAGTTTCTAACTCACCTACGGATTTAGTTTGGACCTGTACGTCTATATTTACTACCTCTTTTGCCATATATTATATAAATAGAATTTTAATTATTTAAGGACCTTCACAATTATAGATGTAAATTACGTCTCCTGGATTATCTCCTACTGCATCATTAACTCTTAAGAAGCTATTAACGTCTGTACCCGTAGTTGAACTACTATCGAATGCATAGTATGTATTTGGTGAAGCAACACTACAGCTACTATCCATATATACATGCATTACTCCTCCTCCGTCTAAGTAACCTTGAGTTGGAGGCCATGAACCAGTATAGTCAGTATGCAATACTTGAGCTATTGTTTCACTACAAGCTCCGTTAAATATTGTTTCTAAAGAAGCACTAAATGGTATACAACTACCAGTACCAGGTGGTGTAGAACCTGTTGGACAAGCTTCAGTTGTAAAAGTAAGGTTAGTACCGTACTCTAAACATTCACTAGAAGAAGCATATGCTCTAAAGTTATAATCAGTACTACAAGATAACCAAGTATCTATACTTCCTGTTATAATATTACTCCAGCTCTCTACTGCATTAGCTGCACTACCTGTAGCATTTATTTTCTTATTAACGTTAGTTTCTCCTATCTCAGGACTAGTATCTGTTGAACTAATTACAAATCCTCTCTCTACGACTCCTGATCCTGTATTAGTAGTAGAAGCAAATAAAGTAGATTTATAAGGCCCTTGTACTGAACCACTAACTGTTATTACAGCAGGACAAGCACTAGAAGTTAAAGTAGGGTTACCTCTTGAGTCACCATTGTATATTGGATTACCACAAGCTTCTTGACTTGAACTTACATATGCTTGGTAATAATAAGTAGTACCAGGATTAAGTCCAGTTAAGTCATAATCGTACTCACCAGCAGAAACACCTGCTACAACGTATTTAGTTGCTCCTTCTTCTATAGTAGGAGTAGTATCTGATGTACTTACTACGAATCCTTTTTCAAGTATACCAGAACCAATAGATGTTACACTACCGGATAATGTCATAGATTGAGATGTTATATTCTGTGCTTCGTAAGTTTCTACTTTAGGACACTCTACTACATCGGTTGCTTCAAAGTAAGAAGGATATAGTCTTAGTAACTCTACTGTAACTACATCTCTACGGGTTAAGTTAAACCCTTTAATTTTATTTATTCGATAAGCAATATTATTTACTAATATTCTATCGTTAAGTTTTATACTTTGATATTCGTAAGGTTCAAAGAATAAATCCATAGTTACTAAAGTAGCATTTTCCCAATAAAGACTACTATAAAAAGTCTTCCAGTATCTTTCGTAATTAGATACACTGTTGTTAAGGTTAAAACCTACATCAGTATAAGGTGTATAAGTATTGTTAAATAACAAGTCATTAGTAGAAGAAGATATAACTGGCAAAGCAGCTACGTTAGATAGAGTAGCATAACTACCAGAAATACTTGATTTATTATCTACATCTCCTATTTTTATTACATAAGGATATTGTACTGTATTAGTTACTTTATACCCTATTCTTGGTTTAAAAGCAAATGATCTTATTTGTTTATTCTCAAATCTATATAAATGAGGAAATACTGTATTGTCGTTTACATCTATATCAAAGTCAAACGATTGTGATTCTGGTAAATCTCTTGCTGGTGTACTAGCTACCTGGAAAGGTCCTGATAGTATTACAGGTGCAAAGAAATCACCAATAGTATCTTCTCCTTGTGATATATTATTATCTGCTAATAATCTTAAAGTACCGTACTGATCATTGGGTTGGTTATCTATAGTTATCTTAGAAAATCTATCTACATCATCTGCATTCTTAAGAAACGTCTCTTTAGCTAAGTCATCTACGGTATGGTTTATACCTACTCTTCTAGCTGTATTATATTTTTGAGACCAATCTTTTACTTCACCTTGACCTATCCAATCGTCAAACGTTTCAATAACAATAGTTCTAGAAGAATCTTCTTCCGGTACCATTACAAGATTATATTGTTGCATAAAACCTTGAAGTATATCTAAACTCTTAGTATCAGATTGAAACTGTAAGTTCATCAATAACGTAGTATCTATTACGCTTGGTGGTGCATCACTACAAGCAAATTGAGCGTTACTAAAACTAAAAGCATTACCTCCTGATGTTTTACTAAACGTTACCCATACATCATCTCCTGAGTTAAGGTTATGTTTACCTCCTACTGCTAGACTTATTGTTGGTCCTGAGTCTAATATATTTGTGGTTATACGTGCTGTATCTATTACTGCAGCTGAACTTGGATATACACCTTTGTTTAAATTTAAAGTAAACGTTACTATATCTGTTGTACCTAAGAAAGGTTGAGGAAAAGATACATCTGCTCTAAAAATATAATCTCCAGTAGCAGGACATACGTAATGACTCTGTACTGTATTATAAGCACTTTGTGGGTCACTAATTTCTGTTGTAAAGTTAACTTGATCTGAACTTACTACTCCTGTACCAAAGGATTGAGGTACATTTTCTTCTGCTTCAAACGTTGCTACTAAGTCAGGATCTACTACTGGTCCTAATGCATCTTGTCCTTTTGGTAATACATAAGCTTGAGTAAAGTCTGCTGTTTCTGTAAAAGAACCTGTATACCTATACCCTACTTGATCGAAGATTACTGTAAGTAAATCTTTAGCCTTTATAGCAGGTAAGAATTGTATTGGTTCATATGGATGTAAAGCTATATCCCATGCTCTAGAAGTAGATTGATCGAAAGCACTACCAGAAGCAAACGTAGCAAAAGGTAAATTATTAGTATCATTCTGTCCTCCGTACTCTGCTAGTGGATAGAATATACTACCGGATAATAAATTATCATCCCAAGAATCTATTATAGATGCTGAATTAAACGTATGATTGTAAGCACTAAAGTCTGCATTCTTAATTAGTAGACCATTTAATGCTTCTTGAAATTGTAATACTGTGTCTGTTACTTGAACTTTATAGTCTATATAACCTTCGTCCGAAGTAATTACCTCCATTAGCTGTAAACGCCCTATTAGAAGCGTCTCTCCGTTTAGTAAAACAGAACACGATATGGTATTATAAAAAGCAGGTACGTCTGTTGCAGAGACAGAGTAGGCATGTTTAAAGAATCTATTGTTTTTACTTGTACCTGGTAAGTTAAATGTTTGAGAACCTACGCCAAATACTTTACCAAACTCTTGACTCTCTACCGTTGACATATCTAGTCTTAAAGGTACATCTACATCTACGTCTAAATCGTATATTGTATCGTCATATGTTACTCTAAGTATTAAATCGTTTATCATCTTAATTACTTATTGAATTTAATTCTCCTCCGTAAGTTACAGAAGCAGAGAAATCATTTATTACGCTTGTTATTTGAGCTTCACTTAAGCTTCCTGTATATAAAAGGAAGTGAGCTAATTTAAAGTTATTGTTACCTTTAGACTCAACTTCTCCTGAACCACCAATTGCTAATCCTTCGTTATTTCTAACACCCGTTGTATACTCTAAGAAATTACTGTTAAGAGAAACTTTAGTTTCACCAGGTGCTCTTGAACTAGTTACTGCACCTCTACCGTAATCAGTTCTTCCTGATATAGGAGAACCTGATACTATAAGGTAAGTAGATTGCCATGCATTATTAGATCCACTATAAGAGTAGTACGTAGCCATAGCATGTTTCTGAGAACTTATATCACTTAATTCTACTTCACTACCAACTAAGTCAAAACTACTACTTACACTACTATACCATCTTGCCTCACCGCCTATTCCTGGTAAGGTTTCATGACTTTGTAAATAAGCAACTGAGAATAGATAGCCTGGTGTCATACCTCTAAATTCTATATTAGGTTGATTACTTATAGTATCTAAATCTACCCATGAGAAATAAATTGCAGTACTTATAGACGAACTACTAAAACCAGGATAATCACCGAATTGACCTAAGTCTCCTCCTCTTTGATTAAGTACAGAGTTAATATTTTCACCTCCATAGAATTGAGCATAACCTTGTTCTATGTTTGGTGCTATGTAATGAGGTGGTTTATATTTGCTGCTATCTGCTGTTCCATTAAGAGAAGCTGATGCTACTACACCTTTGTTTTGTATATCTGTTATTTGACCGTAATTTTCTAAAGCAGTACTTGACGTAAATGTCATCTGAGTTTGATCTGTAAAGTCATACCAGTATAATAAAGAAGCAGTAGGTATACTACCTGAACCATAAGGATCTAAATCTCTTAAACTACCTGTAAATGGTGGAGTTGAAGAACTAGCTACATTACCGTAGAATACAAAATCATCACCACAGTAAGTATATTTAGCATAAGCTCTTCCAAAGTATTCAGTACCAGCATTAGATGAAGTATAAATAAATTCATAATTACCTCCTGGTCCTCCTGCTACTATTTGTTTTATAGAGTTAGATGAACTAATATCTGGTAAAGCAGATTGACTACTAAATGCAAATCCTCTTTCTTCTATTGTAACACTACCTGGTGTTATACTACCGCTAAGGGTAATCATATATAAGTCTCTAAATAAAGAACCAGATGCAGTACCAGTAAGTGTTGGGTTACTAAATGTAGAGGTTGTTGTTTCTTTTACGTCTCCATAGTATAAATGACCACTAGAACTAGCATAAGCTCTAACGTAGTAATCTGTAGATCCTGTAAGACAGGTTATAGAGCTACTAAAGATACCAACTCCTGATCCAGCTTTAACTGATAAAGAAGCACTTACACTTGGATTAGCATTTGTAGAACTATAAGCAAATCCTCTTTCTACATTTAGATCACCTGGTGGTTCACAAACTACTTCTCCGTTAGCTGTAAATCCTCCGTAGAAGGTACCAGTTATAGGATCTGTTTCTACATTACTACCAGAACATTCTAAAGTTTTAGCATTAACTTCACTACCGTATATTAAACATACTTCGTTACTTGCATAAGCTCTTACATAGAAATTACTACCTGTAGCTAATCCTGTTAAAGAAGCACTGTATATACCTTCACCTGTTCCTGCAACAAGGTTATTATTCTCTATAGTAGGAGATGAACCGCTATTCCAAGCAAATCCTCTAGTAACAGTACCACCTCCGTCATAAATTACTTCTCCATTAAGAGTAAGAGATGTATAGTCTATATCAGTAATTGCATTAGTTTGTATCTCTGGGCATACAGGTTGTATTTTAGGACAACTAACATACTCTGGTTCCCATTTACCAAATGGTTGATTAGAAGGTTTAAACGTTATAATATATTGAAATAGTTTCTGTCTTGCTTGATTTGTATTAGCTGTATAAGAACTATCTGTAATTATTATAGGAATAAACTCTCCGTTTCTTTGTATAAATACAGAAGGAGATTCTAATAATTCTTCTATCCAATTAGCATTAGTCTTATCTAAAAAATCAGTATCTACTATAAAGGTATCGTCTTGCGTACTATGATAGGTATTTAAACCTCTACGGCTTATATCATAATTAGAAGTAAGGCTAGAATAATCCACCCTAGGAGCAGTATATTGCTCTCGTAAGACACTAAGCTCTTGACGCACCGGGTTATAATTGTTGTAAAAGTCCCAACTACCCAATTTATTAATAAAGGCAAACCTTGTTTTTTCTCTGTGTGTTTCATCTGATACTTCATATTTGTAACTCTGTAATCCTAATGAACTACTAACGTTTACTTCTGCATTATTCCAATAAGGAGTAGAAGCAGAGATAGGTATTGAACTAAAGTTATCTGTTATAGTATAGCTTTTACTTTGTACAAGGAAACTACCTGATACACTAGAAGAATAAAAGCTTTGACTAACATAACTAACGTCATTATTGTAAACCGATATAGTACCGTAGTCATCTACTTGCATTGACATAGTAGCAGGCATATTACTAAGTACTGCATAAGAACTAGATTGCCAATCGTACCCTATACCATTATTTGGTTCAACTACTCCTCTAAATACTTCTGTATTAGTCTGCTGTACATCGTCTACTGTTACTACACTAGAAGATATTGAAGTACCGTATTGTTCTCCAAACTTTAACGTAAATACTTTACTACTAGAAACAAAAGGTGTTAGAGACGATATTTTCCAAGATTGGTCTTCTTTTAACTCTCCTTGAAATAACCTAGAAGGATCAAATACAGATACTCCGGCAGGATTAACCTCTTGTACTACTCTATGTAGTCTATCAGTACTACCAGATTCAAATATATCTAATACATACTTAAATTGAGGTCTATAAGTATTAGTACTACCGCTTACAGTATATATGAGCCTTGTATAGGCTGCATTAGGAGTGGTTGCTTTTTGTGTTATAGTATACGCCATCTATCTTGGTTCTCTATTATTAGCAAATCTATAATTGACTGTATACTGATAATTTTTATATCTTGCAGTATTGTTAACTATAGTTTCATTACTATTTAGTATGTTAATTGGTATAAAATCACTACCGCTTTGTAGGTATACTTCGTTAGATTCAAACATTTCTCTTAACCATTGCGATGTTTCTGCAGTTACTTGATCGGTAGTAAACTCAAATTCATCTGTATATTCAGTATAGTATTGTACATCTCCTCTATTGGATATATTATAGGTAGGTACTCTTTGAGTATAATCTATAAAGTCTCTACTATAAGTATTTCTATCTATGTTAGTACGTTTTCTTAATGCAGTATGGTTAGTATAATAATCCCAAAAACCAAACTTATTAGTAAATGCAAATCTTTGTTTTTCTATTCTACAGTCATTTTCTTTCTCATATCTTATAGAGCTGCCTGTAACATCTAAAGTTATAGCGTCGCTCTCTGTATATAATCCAATATTAAGAGGACTTATAGGTATAGCAGAAAAGTTACTCGTAGGTACGTAGTTCTTAGTAGCCGTTAAACTTCCTGTTTGGTAATATTTTACCGTTACATTTGTATCGTATACTGTAGCTGTTAAGTAATCTGTAGAACTAAATGATTGCGTTGCTGGACTATTGGTAAGTAATGGTTGACTTGTCCAGTTAAATCCATTGGTATATTCAGAAGGATAAACTGCTCCTTTGAATAACTCTATGCTTTGAGATACTAAATTAGGAAAAGAAGTTACTACACTATCGGCACTTGTACCGTATGCTTCACCAAACTTTACATCAAACTGTTTAACCGAATTATCTAAAGAAGAAGAATTATTTATCTTCCAATTATAATCAAAGCTTAGATAATCACCTAGCGGTCTTGCTAAGTCAATAGTACCAGTCTTAAGTTTATTCGAAGAAAAAGTAAAACCAGTTAACTTAGTTGAGCTACCGCTATAGTATAAATTAGAAGTAAAATTAAATTGTGGTAATAAAGAGTTAGATGAACTAACTGTATATACTAAATTTGTATTAGTTACATTAGGTGTAGTCGGTTGCTGTAATATAGTATATGCCATTACTGTCTCTTAAATGTATTTTTAAATTGTAATGCTATATCTTCTGATACGTTTTCTGCCAATAGGTCATATCCTTTAGAATCCATTACCCCTAGTACTGCTGGTTTAATAAATGGTTGTGGTTTATATCCATAGTAAGCTACCGATGCTCTCCATGGTTGAAATACTTTAGTACGTCCGGCATACTTATGCTTAAACTGTCCGGGTTCGTATAAAGACATATTATTCTTTCTACTAAACTTATTCTTATAAGTCTTAGGTTGAAAACCATTACTAAATTTCTTTCTAGCTCCTTTAGCTCCTGCATCTTGATAGTAACCATACTTAAACATCTTACTAATAATCTGTATAGTGCCATCTCTGCCTATACGGACTTTATCAGATATACTCTGTCTTAATGCACCAGTTCTACTTGGAGCTAATCTCTTCTTTTGATTAGTAATTAAAGAAGCTATTTTGTTAAGAGTCTGTCTTAAGTTCATTATGGATATTCTGGATATACGCAGTAGTTTAAATTAAATGGTGTAATAATGTCTATATTAGCTACCCATCCGTATACTCTATTTTGAAAGCCTTCATTGACTGGTACACAGTCTGTCATTTCCATACTATAGTTTTGCTGTATGTCAGTAGGACCATATTCGAAATAAGACATAATGTCGTATATATATCCTTCTGTATCTGACATTAACTGAACGTTACTCTGTGATCTATTCTTTGGCTGGTCTAGACTATACATCTCAAAAGATAAAGTTCTTAGTCTATCGGCATATAAAGTATTCATTGGTCTTAGAAATACATAAGGGTATTTTCTATTTACAGCACTTGCATCTAAATAATCTAAAGTACCGGTATCAAACGAAGCTATAGCCAGATGAGCATTTACTCTTGACTCTATAAGGTTTACTACCTCTATGTATTGAACGTTACGTTCTATTCTATTTACTGACATTATCTTTTACTCTTTGTAAATTAGCACCTCTTACCATAGATGCAATTTGGTTATGGTTATAATACCCTGTTGCTAACATCTCTTTTATCTTTTTATCTATGTTAATCTGCTCTTGAGTAGCCTTACGGTCTATCATGTTATCTTTAACTATAGTTCTAAAACCTTTACCTAACGGCATACGTTTTATTTTCTTCTTCTTCTTAGGATCGTCTTTTATAAGAAAAGTATTACCTAATTTATCAACGTCTAGTTCTTGACTGTTGTAATCTTTTTTTGTTTTCTTTTTCGACTTCATTGTTATAATCTTTATCTATTTCTAAAAAATTTAAAGTAAAAATAAAATTTAAATCTACTATACTGGGTTCTCCAGTGACTGAAAGTATATTGGTTTTAGAGAGTTGGTAAAGAGTACCGAACCATCCCCAATGTCCGCCGAAAGACGTCTCAGTATCAGGTCCTCCATCCTCCTCATCAGATCCTTCGACATTGTCTTCTTGGAATAAGCTATATGATTCAAATATAGACTTCCTGTTGACAAAAAAAAACTTACAGCTCCTAAAAATAAATGAACCGGAAAGTCTTTAAACTTCTCTTCGACTCTTAGTCTTTCTTTACTATCATACTTATCTAACTCGTACCAATCAAAAGGATTCTCTACTTTATTCCTTGCTACCTTTATACCTTGCTTTATAGTATAAGCAATAGAATCAAATCTATGCTTCTTTATAGGTCGGTATAGTATAGCAGCAACCTTATGCATATTGTTCTCTAAGTCTTTACAGTACTCTTCTAAGTCAATATATTCACCTAACGTGAATTGTTTTATATTACTGTAACCATACTCTACGCCATCCCATTCTAGTAATGGATGAAATAGTTCTTTATGATCTGCTATCTCTGCATATAGGTTAGATACTTTATTGAGACTATCTAAGTCCCACATTCTAACTTTTTCTTTACTCTGTCCGGTTAAAATAGATACTGTATGGACAAGGCGGCCGAACTTAGATTGACCTTTATATGACGTCATAGCAGCATAATCCTCTATTGTCATGTATTCAGGTATGGATAATTGTAAAGTCTCTTTCATTCTATAATAAATATAAATTAAATTTTCAAAGTAGTTATGTTATAAAGGTCGTCCAAACGAAGGCTTTACGCTTTTTATTCCGCTTACTCTTATAGGACGTCTTTCTAAGAATTGGTTTCTACTATAATTAGCTAGCATTAATGAATCGATGTAGTCGTCATGAGCTCCGTTACTATGACCAAATGATAGTTTACCAGTAGGGCTTAATTTGTATGTATATGTAGCAAACTCTCTGTGTAGTTCTGGACATAGATCATTGCTTGGTAATTCTATATTCATTAGCTCTATATCGTTTATAAGCTTTCTTACTAACTCGGTTTTATTATTCTGATTGGTAGTAAACTTTTTTATACGTCTATGCTTAGGTCCTACTAAGTCATACATCGCTCTTCCTATGCCATTTACTTCCACATAACCTCCTACTACGTTATAGCCTTGTAACTCCTTTAAGAATAACGTCGCTGCCGTATTGATATCTGTTTGTGATATACTTACTACGTTTACAACTCTACCTATTGGAGAGACAAGAGTCATAACACTTGCATCATCACTTAGTCCCGTATCTATTCCGCAATATACATCTCCTCCTTTTCTATATTCACCTACAAAGGCTACTTTATCTATACCAACAAATACATCGTTAGCACTATCTACAAATTGAGCTAAGTATTCTTGAGCATAAATGTCTGCCGGTAAAGAACTCTTTGCTTCATCTAATAAAGTCTTACTTATGTATGGACATTCTTCTAATGTTATTCTATGACTTACTACGTCATTCTTCATATACCAACTAAAGAAATGATTCTTTCCAGCTGGTGTACTTACTAATAAGCATTTAACTCCATTAGGGTTAAGAGTAGGTAGTAGTATAGTATCTATAACACTCTGCTTAATGTAAGCTGCTTCATCTAGTATAAGATGAGTAAATCTAAATCCCCGGATATTATCTGCTGAGTCACTAGATAGAAACTTTATTGTACTGCCATTTATTAGTACGACTGTAGCCTCCATTCTATTTGACGACACTACTAAGTCAGGTGCTGCTTTTACTATTTGATCTAATACAGACTTAGATTGTGCAAAGGTAGGAGAAGTCCAACCTATTTTTTGGTTCTTCTTTTGTAATGCCCAGAATAAAGTAAAATTGATTGCAGCTAATGTTTTACCGCTACCCCTTGGTGCTACTAATACTCCGAATAGATCTTCGGTAGTAACAAATTTATCTATAAATGCCTGTTGAGCACTATAGGGTGTAAATAACGTAACATGACTCATTTAGTCTGGTGGATTAAAAGAGACTGTTATATCTCCTTTTATGTCTGCTTCTATCTTTTGTATATCATTACCGGTATACTTTACTATTTGATCTATAGCTCTTTGTCTAATCTTAGGGTTATCATCTGCCATTAAACGGATAAGTTCTTCTACGGCTGGTGTTAATTGTTTCTCTAGTAGTTCCTTCCACATAGTAGTATGATGGTCTTTAGCTTTTAAGAAGTACTGGCAGCATTGTTGTTCTGACTTACCATACTCTTTCTTAGCCCAAGCAACGTATTTCCTTTGTCCCCAATCTAAATTGTAACGCAAGTCGTACGCTTTCTCAACGATATCCTTTAATTCTTTGTTGTTTACCTTATCTCCAGCCATTTCGTATTATATTGATATTATATATCCTATGTTAATAAATAGCGCTATTCTGCCAAATGTGCGTATCTACAATTATCCATTACTTTCCTACTCCAATCCTCTTTTAAATACTTTCTTAGTATTTCTACTTTATCAAACTTCCAGCCCATCTCCTTAAATATTGGTTGTAGCTTATAACTATCTTGACCACAGTATATGTATATATCGCTATTGTAAAACTTAGGTGTTAGGAACCTTCTGAATCTAAGATTAAATACTCTACCGTATGATGTTATACAGTAACCTCTATCTAGTAATGTATATCTTTCTCCTTCTATTAGATACTCTTCTACGACTCTAGGGTTAATTTTTAGTTGATCTATAATGTTTTCTTTGTATACAATATGTTCGGTATAATTTAAACCGTTGTAAAATCTACGTACTGCTTCATCGTATTCTGCATTACTTAAGTAGTCTCGTTCTCTAGCCATTCTTCATAACTTTTATTTACCGCTCTTGCTACGCTGCCATACTCGCAACCGCAACCTCGACGTTGTATTTTATCTGCTCCTTTTAAAACTTTTTCTGCATATAAGTAATCATGTATAACATCGCCTCTCATCACTTTATTGTAAGCTTTATTTTTAAAGTGACCTAATAACCAATCTTTATCCCTATCACTTACTCGTACCACGCTTCAACTCTGTCAATTAGATGATTAATAAAATATGCTAACAAAGAAGTAAGAACAGCTGCTATTACATCCCAGAACATAAATAAAGAGAATATAAAACCCAAACATTTAGGGCAACTAAGTATAGTCTGGCAGGACCGCCCTATGGTGGAATCTGGTAATTTATCTAACAGCCGATTCTTAATACCTTGTATTGGAGTATAAAAGCTAGTAATAAAGATACTACCAACGGCTATACCCAATATGTTATAAATAGTAATTGGTATCATTTCTGTAGCTCTTTTAAATACTCTCTTACTACTCTTCTTATTTGAGATACTTTTCGTGTCTCTCGTCTTTTACGTCTTTTCTTATACCTATCTACTATCTTAGGGTATACCATAGAGAGCAGTAGAGCAATTAAGGCAAAGTTAAGTATAAAGCTTATTTCTAACATTATGCTAAGTGTTTGCATTTTTCTTTTATTTTTTTAAGTGTCTTTCTTAGTCCTGATTGTAATGAACCATAGGGTATGTTATACTTCTCAGAAATCTCTACGTAAGTATTACCCCAGTCGATCTTTTCTGTAAGTAACATTTTCTCAAAAGGATCTAACTTATCCATTTGTTTGTTAATACACATTTGTAGATCTGATATTTCATTCTCAAATGGTTTAGGGTAGTTAAGTTCGTTGTCATACTTATAGCTACCGACGAATAGTTCTCTTGTGTTACCTAAAAACTTTCTATGATGATGGAAGAACCTTGAGGTAGAACTCTTTAGTTGAAAGTTCATTATGAAAGTGCAGAAGTTTTCTGCTTTATTATTTAAACAACTTTCGTACTGTACATCTAAAGGTTTGTTTAAGAAGAACTCTAAGCTTAATTGTAATAAATCATCACCCCATTTATCATAAGCAGTCGTACATACCTTTCTACAGTTTATCTGTAACTGAGGAAATATCTTAGTTAGGTGTTTATCTACGTAAGATTTCTTTTCTTTGTCAGTCATTATTCTTTTTTATTTCCTGTTATATCTCCAGGATAAAACTTTCCGAGAATATTTCCGTTCTTACTCATTGGGTTTCTTAGAGCTTGTAAAGTAAATAAAGCTTCTGTTTCTAAAAACGTTAGCTCTTTACGGCTATAAGCAAAGTCAATAATAGTCCTATCTACTATCTCCCATGACTCTAACTGTTTAAAATATTTATTGCTAGAAGAATACTGCATCCAATTACTTTCTTTCGTAACTTTCCGTTTCTTTTTAGTACCTTTAAGGGGTTTTCTTGTAACCGTGCTGTATAAAGCTTTGCGACCTATATACCAATACCCATTAATATCCGTTATGATATATAGAAATCCATAAACCCCCTCAGGTACTTCTTCTATTGAACTAATTATTTTATCTTGATATTTCCAAGATACCATTACGACTCTAATTTGACCCCACCATCAGAACCGTAAAATCTTTCTCCACCAGATAATTTATCTTTACTAACTTTGTTAAGCTTAGGTAACTTTAATGTACCAGGCTGAGGAGCAGTAGATTGCTGAGGAGAAGGACTAGATGTTACTCCTGTAGCACCAGCTTTCATACCATCAATAACTCCCATTAAGGCTTGACTCATTTCTTCTATAACTTTATTTTGTTGAGTATTCTCAGCTTTAAGTTCTGATATCATTTGAAAAGCATCGTACTCATTAAGAATAGTTTCCTTTTCATTCATTACTACTTTTACTTTAAGCTTAGGTTTAGCCTGACCTTTTGGTTTATTATCTGTAGGTATATATTTGCTCATAACTTTATTTGTTTATTATACATATCTATAAATTACGAAAAAAGTAACTAAGAAACAACTTTATCAACAATAGAGTTATAAACGTTCATTTGTTTTTCTGAAAGACTTTCTCTACTATGATTATCAAGTAAGAATTGTTTCTCAAAAGGCGTTAGCTGAGATTGTTGCAGCAGCGTATCTACATTATCAGGATTAAACTCTTTTAACTTTACAGTCTTAGCTATTATATGACCAAATTCTTTTCTATTTTTCTCTATATACTTATCCAGCGCTTTGCTAGCTCGCAGCTGCTCTTTATATACTTTTTTAGCATTAGCTAAGTACTGCTTAACAGTCATTGTATCCGGTATCTTAGAAGTCAAAGGTAATCTAATCTTTAAACATTCTTGTTCATAATTTTTTAAACTATCTTCCATATTATTATTCATTTATACTATTAATATAATTATTATACGCCGCTTTGCCTTTGCCTATAGCTATATCTTTATCTATATCTATATCTTTATCTATATCTATATTGGCATGCTCGAGCATAGGTTTAGCATTACTCCATCTAGCTTCTGCTGCTTTCTTAGCCTTATCGGTACGTGCTTGAGCTTGCTCATGCATAAAGCCGTTTACTCGAGCATACTCTTGCATATAAGCAATATACATACCTTTTACTAAATCATCCTCTGGCATGCTCGAGCTATATAGAGCACGTATTAGCATACCATACTGTTTATCGGTTAATAATTCATTTTCAGTCCATTCTTTTTTTACTAGGAACCATTTTTTGTCTTTTGACATAATTACAATTTTAAAAGTTAAACCCCATCTAAAGGCCGGTGAAGGTCGGACACTCTAGACAGGGTTAAAATATTTTACTAAACGCCTTCACTCGCTATATTAAGATAAGAAAAATAATCTAATCTACAAACTTTTCTTCTTATTTCTTTTTGCTCTGTATTTACCAAACCATTTTTTATTTACCTCATCTATCTTTTCTTGTATGTCAGGTACTTGTTCAAACTGATAACCAGTAGGTAGTTCTTCTAATCTAATCAAAGAATATCCTTTAGCAGGTCCTCTTTTTATTTCCTCTCTATCTTTTAGTCTATTTGCTATAGTACCCAGACTACATCCTAAACCAAACTTAGCTATAATGTTACCTTCAAAGTATCTCTCAGTGCCATCTTTATATATAGCCACTAAAGGTCTTCTATTTGCTTTAGCTGTTTTTAGAGACTGAAATACTCTTAAGCCAGTTTCGTAACTATGCCTCATGTTATCAGACTTAGTCATCCACTCTAAATTAGTAATATTATTGTTATGTTTATTTCCATCCTTATGATTAACCTCTAACGTCGTGTCTCCATTGGGAGAAAACGTCTCTAAGCATAATCTATGGGCTTTAAATAGTTTGGGTTTAGTTCCCCTTCCGGGGCCGTAAGAACCAAATCTTTTATCTTCTGGATATAAACGATAATGCAGATAGCCTATAGCATCTTGTTGAGGTTTTAATTCTTTAGCTTTTCCTCTTGCTGTTGAGATTACTCTACCGGTATTCGATACTAAGTATCTACCAAACCCGGGTACTTGTTTCCATTGTTCTTTCATTATTTATTCTCTTTATATTATTAATATATGATATATTTAGCTAATATGCAACTATATCTTTATTATATATAGGTTAAAATTAAGAAAAACTAAAAATAACTAGTGAAATAGTTGCTTCTTATATTTTTTATTCTTATATTTAAGTATAATTAATAAATAAATAAAAATAAAGGTTATGAAAAAAACAATGAAAGTAAGTGGTGGTATAGTCGAAATGACTTATAAACCATCTCCATCAGTAGAGTTAACTATTCCTCAACAAATGATGGATGTTAGAGGACGTGTTCTAGACTTAGAAACTAGACTATATAGAATGCTTAACCCTAAAGATAGTGAAGACGGAGGTTTCCTACCTCCTGGTAATGAGGTTAAATTTAACTTTGGTAAAAAAACCTATAACGACATTTTGTATAGGATTAAGGTCTCTATTAATGACTTAGAGAATATAGAAAGATTAGCAGAAAAAATAAATAAATTATAATGGTTATGGAAAAAAAAATATTTTACTTTTTAGTAATTACTTACGTATTTATAAACGTATATAAGTTTATATAATAATGAGAGATGTTTGGTTACGTTATAAAGATAACTATGCTAAAGATAAATAATGCTCTCTCCAAGTATCGTATAAACTATTCATCTGCGCTTGTGTAAGAATACCCTCATAAATAATAAAATGCCAATACCTACCGTTGTAACTATTTACACTTGTAAACGTAGGAGCTGCCCCTATCACTAAACCTGCACCATTACCTGAAGTTTTATCAAAAGATATACTACTACATTCGTCACGATTGTTAACAGTAAAACTAGCTATTGATGGAGTACTATCACCACTGTATGTTGTAGAGTACATATTAGGTACATAACCCTCTGAACCAGAAGGATTAGCACTCATGTTTTGAAATCTTGTATTGTTCCAATTTACCCCGTTGTAGTTACCATAAGAAACATCGAAGTCACCACTACCGCTACAACTACTACCTAAGCCACCGTTTTTAGTTATAAATAAGTTTAAACTATTATAACCATCTCCAAGTGGAGAGGCAGTTTCACCAGCTGTTATATTCCATGCTGCAATACTATTTGTAGTACCTCTACCTTGCCAATCATCAGTAGCAGTTATACATACAGCCGACCATTCATCCAAATTTGTACTACCACTAGGTATCCAGTTTAAGTTTAAAGAATCACTACCTGAAAATAAAATAGCATTATTTATATTTACACAGTCTATGTTAAAATTAGTATTCCACTCTACCGGGTTAGTATAGCCTTTAGAAGTACCAGAACCATCATGTAATCTACCTTCACCTGTTTCTCCTGCTGGCTTTTGTCTAGGAAGTACATCTAATACATTATTTGAACTACCACTTAACGTTACATAATCGTTAGAGGTAAAATCATACCAATAATTTATTGTAAGATCTCCATTAAGAGTAGGGTCCCATTCACTTACTCCTCCACCTGCTCCTGCAAAGCCAAAAGGTTTAATTAACATATTTTATTATTTTAAATTCTTAACAGATGTAGTATCTAAAGTAGTTCCGTCAAAAGAAGTAACAGTAAGTATATCTACACTACCTGAAGCTTGTGTTGCTTGTACTTTAGTACCGTCTGCAAACTTATAAGCATCTGCAAAATCAATACTACCATATGCACCTGTAGCAGTAGGCTGTCTTAATTTAATCATTGCAGTCATACCTTTTTCTATATTCTGTGCTTCTATTACTAAATTACTACCTGACAGTAACTCTACGTCAAACATACTACCTTGAGAGTAATCTATAAAGATATTACTACCATTGTGAGAACCACTAATAACCTCTGTAGCAACAGAGCCTGAAGTAATTACCTTCTTAAGGAAATGTACTGATTTTTGAAACTTAGGAAAACCATCTGTTTCGTTAGCAGACATAATAGTATTACTATAATCTGCATCTGCATTAGCACCACCTTGAATTACAAAAGCAGTCTTATCTGCTGTATCTAAACTTCCTAAATTTACAAAGTTACCAACAAATGAGTTACTTTGATCTCTATCAATAATATATTGACCGTAGTATCTTATTCCACTACTTGCTTGACTTGCAGAAGTATAATAAATTGTAGTACCAATAGTTTTAACCGGTCCTGCATATTCACCAAATGCTAGTCCTGCTGTTGTACTAAACGAAGCATCTAACTTAACTGCCCCTGTAGTACCAAAACTAAATGCTTGTACGTTACCATTAAAGTTAGAAGCTTGGTTAAATCCTGTAGAAGAGAATCCATTACTAGCTGTTACTGCAGTAGCAACTATATTACCTGTAGATATATTTTCTGGCGTTAAATCTCCTTGTACGTCTAAAGAACCTGTAACTTGTAAACTACTAGATATAGCTACTGCCTTATTAAAAGTAGCTGTTTTTTCAAATTGAAGACCTTTATAATTTTCAGAAGACCAGAATGCTGTATTATCAGACTCACTACCTTCTATAGGACCAAATCTATACTGAGCTACAGGATATACACCGTCTCTACCACTATAAGAACTAACCTCCATAGATATAGGTTGTGAAGTGATCGACCCTGTTGGATTCGTATCCCTTATTCTCATTGAATTGAATACCTGTGTATTGTCTGTAGTATTAGTATAAGCTTCTACACTTGAAAACTGATTTCCACTACCATTTGCATTCTTAATAATTATATTACCACTACCATTGTAACCTGCCTGAACACCTGTTCCAGAAGTAACTGAACCACCTTGTGAGTATAGATATCCTTTAAACTCTCCGTACCCTTCTGCAAATACATTTCCTGAACCACTTAAGTTACTGTTTATAGTTACTTTTGATCCATCATCACTAATATTAGAGTTAGTTAAACTATGATGACCTGCTCCTTTTTGTAAAGAGTTTAAAGTAGGTAAAGCTTCTGAACCTCTACTACCTGTAACGCCTGTTAGTACAACTCCTGTATTGCCTGATTCTTCTGCTATAATCCAGTTATCACTTAAACCATCCCACTCTAAAGAAGCTGTTGCATTAGTACTACCACTATCGTATACCTTAATTCCTGCATATCTTAAAGCAGGAGTATCGTTAGATAATACTACAAACGATTCACCTATAATTTTTTGTGACCCTGTTACTGATTGTATATAAGCAAAAGAACCTGTTCCTGTTACGGCTATATTATTAAACGTAGAAGTACCAGAAGAAGAAATATTACCAGTTACATCACCAGTAAGACCACCCTCTATACCTCCTGAAGCTGAAATAACTGCTGAAGCTGTTATAGCATTGTCAAAAGAAGCCTGTTTAGTTATATTAACCCATGGTTTATTGTAACTTGATCTAAGAATAGTATTTTGATAAGTACCGTTATTGCCTCCACCTTGAAGATAAAATACTGGATTAGAACCATCATATCCTGTAAAAGTACTTATAGCCATAAGACCAGTAAAAGCTTCAGAGCCTGAAGAATTGTTTATTAACTGGTACCCATTAAAGTTACCAGACCATTTATCAGTATCGTAATACTGTCTCATGTTAGAGTACTGTTGAGTACCCTTTGCATTAATGTTAACACTACCTCCCTCTACATATAAACCTTCGTTACTATTAGTTCCTTCAATCTCTAATTTACTACCAGAAATAATTACCGACTGGTTTAAAGTATTAACAAAAGAAGCACTATCCGCCTGTATTGCATGAGATGAACTCGTTGCTGTAAAAGCACTATCTGCTTGAACTGCATGAGATGCACTTGTTGCTGTAGAAGAACTGTCTATAAGTAGTGAAGACGTTGTGACTGCTGTAGGTACACCGTCGCTATTACCGACCCAAGCGTAACCTGATGTAAGGTTAGGTAAATCATTTGACCTACCGGAGCCTTGAATTATTATCTCACCATCACTTGCATTTATCTTAGCTGCTGTACCAATATTTTGTATTAGTAAACTTCCTGTTGGTTTAGTAGAAGTTAAAGCTCCTTCTATATTTACATATACTGGCTCTCCTGCTACTAAAGCTGAAGTATCTATTCCTATAAGTCTACCTGCAATTAAAGCTTCTCCTGTTGCATTATCACTTAATGCTTCGTTAAGTAAGGCTACAGCCGGCATATTACCTGCTATACTTGCATCTGCTTTTATTACTGTTACATTTTCTCCAGTAACACCCGTAGCATGTACTGCTGTACCTTTAGCTAACGTTTCACCGGATAAGTTTTTTACATTTATTAGTAAGTCATCCGCTTGTAAAGCATGATCTGCCTCTAAAGCATGAGAAGCACTTAAAGCACTAACTGCATGTGAAGCTGTTGTAGCTAATAAAGATGTATCTGATATTAATGCATGAGATGCTGAAGTAGCATTTATAGCATAAGAACTTGATACTGTATATATTGCACTAGAAGCAGAAGTTGCATAAGAAGCAGACTCTGCATTACTTGCAAAAGCAGCATAAGAAGCTGATTCTACTGAACCTGATTGAGCCACTGTTACGTCAAACGTAGTGCCGTTATCTTTAGTAAACGTAATAGTTGAAGCTACCGCTGAGGCAGTCACCATACCTTCTCCAAAGAAAGAAGCCGTATTTGCTAAAGTAGCAGTTGTAGCACTCTTAGCTAAGTCAGCAAAAGAAGATGATACTGCATGACTAGCAGTTACGTGTAAGTTTTCTACTCTACTACCTGAACCATCTAAAATAGCAGATCCACTTGCTTGACCTTGATTAGTAGCTATACTACCAGATACCTGTGCAAGCTGCTGAAATGTATCCTTTATTTCCTGGTTAGTTAAATTGTAATTTAGTGCCATAATTATTGTGGGTATTGTTTATATCTTGTGTCGTAAACTCTGTATCCTCTTCTTATAAACTCTCTAGTCATTTTTCCTTTATGGTTAAAGATAAATGGAGAACCATATTTCTCATCGTAATCAGGATTTAATTCGAATAGTTTATTTGAAGCATTTAACTCTGGATATAAAGTTTGTTCTTCTATTATATAGTCTGTTAATAAATTAGAATAGAATTCCATTTTATTTTGTACTGCTTGTCTTTTAACGTTATACATAGATCTATCTGCTGCAATAGAATTTTCTCCACCATCAGGTATAAGTAATCCATTGTTTCTACTTCTTATGTATACTGAGTCTAGTATATAGTAATAAGCTGCATATATAAGCATATCTTGAATATAGCTATCTAATAACGTTTTATAGTCTGCATTAGCCGCATCTCCCATAGTACCTGCATCTACTAAAGAATAAAGTTTATCTATTAGTAAAGTACCTATAATTGGTTGTAGCTTTATATCCTGTGCTTCTCTTATACCGTTTTTAACTAATGCTGAATCGATGTTATCTTCGATGTCAGTATAATTTCGTATTTGAGCTTCTGATATTAAAAATGTATTTGTCATATCTTTATTCTAAATTTCTTGGTACGTCTTCTACGTTAGTTTCGTCTGATCTCTCTACTTGTTCAGCTTCTGAGTCAGTTACCTCTACTGAAGTTACTACATCTTCTTCTACTTCTCCATCTTCATATAAAGTTTGAGTTTCTACTCCTAAGACTATGTCTGGGTAATTAACTTGCATAATACCCTCTAATTGTCTTAATATTTGTTGCT
>JAAHTH010001099.1_pt1 | contig 24527 bp, 19 predicted proteins | sample 6116091 | NCBI WGS metagenome assembly JAAHTH01 (sample SAMN13939990, study PRJNA603662) | sponge metagenome | isolation source: marine sponge | host: Mycale hentscheli | place: New Zealand | collected 2006
TTTTTAGCCCTTTGTGTAGTATAGCTTGATTTTTTAGATTGATCTTGAAATGCTTTTTTCATATGTTCTGGAAGAGGATCTCCCATGTTAGTAGAAGTAGAATTATCACCTTTTTGGGCACTATCCATAGCCTTTTTTTCTTCTTGCCTAAATTTAACTATTTTATTTACAGTAAACCTTCTTAACCAAATAGGCATATTGTATACTGTATAGTAATCATATCCTCCACCACTGTGGAAGACTAAATCATGTAATGTAGTAAATAGATTTACTCTATATTCCTGAGTCAGGCCAAAGAAACCCGGCTGTCATAGGAACGACAGCATCCTCCTCTACACCATTTTCACCTATATAATCAAATTTCATTTGAATATCAGGTTGAGTTTCTCTAATGTGTTCTCTAAGTGCTCTAGAATCTCTAGCTAACATATAATTATCCACAAAATCTCTGATTATTTTATTTTCTGTATCTCCATTAACTGATACAATCATATGTTTTAGTCTAGTTGATAATTCAGGAGATGCTTGTTTATCTAATTTTTTAAGACCTTTAACTTCAGCATCTATTTTCTTTTCGTCTCTATTAGTTAAGATTTTATAAGTAATAGCAGTGTTAGTATGAGGTAAGGTGTAAGCAAATTCATTTTTTCCTTCTACCATATCACCTTCTTCTAAAAATTTAGTTTCTAAAGTTGTTAAATCTATTGAAACATTTTCTCCCTTATACATAAAATCATAATCTTTACCATATCCTAAAATACGTGCAGCTACTAATATAGCATTTCTGTCTCCTACAATCATTTCATCATAATTCACTTTAGACATGATTAAAGATTTTAGTAATTTATCTACTACGTTCCCTTGTTTAATATAGTTTTGATTTGTTAATATATCTTCTTCTTTAGCAGTCATGTATTTCATTTCTACTTTACCCTCAGATAAAGGATTGTCTTTAGGATATATTAAACCTTTTGATGGTAATTCTACTTCTTCAGTAGGGAATTTAAATTCGCTCATAATCTTTTATTTAAAATAACTTAATTTTGTTATAAATATCAATATAAAAAAGGAGCTTGACATAGCCAAGCTCCCTCTAATAAAATATTTAAGTATTTTTAGAAATTTAATACTGCGTAGTCTATTGCTACTTCAATTGATAAATTGATTGCTGTATCTACTGTATCCCAGTTATATTCACCAAAGTTAGTATTAGTAATAAATGCACCTTTTAATATCCATTCTGAAACAATATCACCTACAGGTCCTAATACATTAATAGTTAAATCTTTCTTATAGAAATCAGAATAACCATCTCTACCTGTTACTGATTCATGATGTAATCTTACCCATTCCATAGTTGCTTGTGCACCTGAAGGAGTGATTGGATCAAATAACGTCATTGTAACATTTTGCCATGTTGATTTTCCTTTAACTTTTCTTTCAACATTAATGTGATTTAAAGTTACCACACCTTGTTGTAATGTTACAGCACTAACTTGCTTAATTAAGTAGCTAGGTATTCCATCCATATATAGGATAAACCTATTAGCTTGTTTGGGTTCAAACGCTGTATAAAATATTTCATTGGGATTTATTACTGCCATTTTTTATCGTTTATTTCTTATTATAAATATCTAATTCTTTAATTTTTATGCTGGGAAAGTAGCTCCAGTTGGTAATATGTTGAAATCTAGGTATATAAATTCAGCTGTTTTAGTTGGCTGTAGATATATTTGCCCAATTAATTGATTTCTATCTATTACATCTGGTGTATTATTACTTTCATCCATTACAACTTTAAAAGCATATAATCCTTGTCTTTGTTGAACACTTTCTAAATATGGGTTAACTTGTGTTAAAAAATTATTTCTAGTAGCTATTGTATTAGCTTCAAATACTAAATTATCTGCTATTTGAGAAATGTAATTCTTAAGAGCGATTAATAATCTTCTAACATTTACTCTATCTAAAGCACTAGCTTTTTTCTGCATAGTTTTTTGTCCAAATACTACTACTCCTGTGTTAGGGAATGTAGCTATTGGATTAACATTGTCTTGGTATAAATCATCTCTATTACCATTTGTTAATTTTCTTTCAGCTCTAACAACAGTTCCTAAACCACCTCTGTTTAATCCAGCAGGTGCAAACCATGCTTCTCCTGCTCTATCATTAAATGCATATACACCTGGCATCATTGTTGAAGCTGGTACCCAAACTAATGATCCTAAATCTGGATCAATTGTTTGTAACCAAGGCCAGTATGAAGCTGCATATGAAGTATCTCTTCCAGCTGCTTGTTCAATTACTGAGTTAATTCCTATTCCATATCTTACACCATCAATTACTGCTATATTATCACCTCTAAAAGTAGCATTGTTAATCATTGTACTAATAGGTCCAGCATAATCTTTATCGTATAAACCTGGTGCTGTAATTAAATTATATCTAAAAGCATCTCTATTAGCTAATAGTTGTAATGAAACTGAATAGTTATCTGCTACTAATCCTTGAGTATTAGATGAGTTAATATTTTCATAAAAATTAGCTACTTTAGGATCAAATGCTGTGCCTGTAGCTCCTGAAAATTCACCTTGTCCTGCTTGAGGAATAGATGCAGTATAAGCTGCTTTAGCAGATCCATCATTATCAAAATAGTTTAATGTTTTAGCTGCTACTGATTTAACTCTTACAAAATTACTTTTTGTGTTAAATGAACCTTGATCAGCAATATAATATTCATTACTAGAAGGATCTTGAGTAACTACTTGTTTTGAATTACCAATTATTTTTTCTATATAACTGTTTGAATTTGGATCTAATGATAATCCTGTCCAAGTTTCTAATATAGTTCTAGAAGTAGATGTATCATTACCTCTTCTAATTAATAAGTTAAATGTACCAGAAGCTGAGTTTGGAGAAACTATTTCCCATCTTAAATTATCTTTAGTACCATTTACTAATGTTCCATTTGAACCTGTAGCTCCAGCGCTATTCATAATAGAACCTTCACTTAAGGTTTCTAATTGAAACGCTGATTGATTTACTATGTTATCAGCTACTAAAGTAAGTGTTAAATCTGTACCGTCTGAATCTGTTGCTCCTAAAGATTGTGAAGTAAATATAATTTGATCTCCTATAGCAAATGTTCCTATTGCAGCATCTAAAGTAATTGAAGATATACTTTCTGAATTAGCTAATACAAATGAGGCTGTAACATTTAAATTAGATGATTTAGCTGCACTTACAGTTCCACCAACACTTCCAGTTGCATTAAATGCACTTTTAGTAACACCATTTAAAGTTCCTAATACTCCACTTTCTACATTATTAGAAATTGCTGTACTAGCTGCCGAAGTGTAAGAACCTGATACTACCCTAGTTACTAATAGTGAATCTCCACCCTGTTGGAAATAATTATATGCTGAGATTGAAGTAAAGTAAGTGTATTCTGCACTACCACTTTCTACTATAGCACCAAATCTATTTTGATAATCTGAATATGAAGAAACTACTGTTGGGATTCCTACTGGTCCTTTAACTGTAGGTCCTAATATAGCTGCTCCTGCTTGTACTGGTTGTCCAGAGATAAATGATGAATCTGTTTCTCTTGCTAATACACCAGGGGATAATAATACTTCTGCCATTTTATAATGAATTAATTTTGTTTATAAATATTACAGAAGTTATTAAAAATGCAGTTATTTTTAAACTGCTTTGGGTTCTTCGTTAACTTCTGTTATTTTTCCAGTTTCTAAATCTATATTAACCTCTCCATATTTTTCTTTTATAGTAGATAAATGGTTAGTATAAACTTCTTCTGTTTCTTTAATTTTAGATTTAATTTCCCATTTTTGCTCTTCTAAACTTAAAATTTGGAATTCTGTGTTTCCTAATTGAGCTAAATTTTCTAAATTAGAACTTCTACAATCTATAAAAACTTTAAGTTCTTCTTGAGTAATTGTATTATTTTTTGTAACTGTTTTTGCCATGATTATAAATATTAATTGTTTGTTTTAAAATGTTAATATAATAAATTATTTTTTAATATCCAAATTAGGATTTACAATTGGTTATTCTTTTTACCTCTCCACTTTCTACTTCCATATTAGCTCCATAAAGACTTCCATTGTCAATTTTATAATTAGCATCTGATAATGATGTGGTTCCTGTACTATTAGAATAAACTAAATCATCAAGATCAGGATATGTTCCTGAGCCATCATGATATGCTGTATCTGATGTACCTTCTCTTGCACAAGCACTTCCTTCTTCATCTCCTGAAGAATTATAACTAAATGAAGTTAAATTACTATAACCATAAAATTCAGATATAGCATCAGGAGTTGTAAACCCTGCTGTATTACTAAAAGCACGAAGAGATTGATTAGTAGCAGATGCTCCTAGCTCTACTCTAATATCATTTATGCTAATTTGTCCTGAAGATGGTAAAGCCATTATAACTTAGATTTAAGTTCGTCTATTTGTTTTTGTTGATCTTTTATTGCTTCAATTAATAATGGTACTATTTTTTCATATTTAACTGCTTTATAACCATTATCTCTTGTAACAACTACTTCAGGTAATACTTTTTCTACTTCTTGTGCTAATACTCCTACATCATTTCCTTCAAATGAGTGTACTTCTTTTTTTATCTTATCATCTGTTTTTTTCCATTCAAAAGTTACACCATTAATTTTAGATATTTTTTCTAAAGGATTTTTAATATTTTTAATATATTTTTTTAATCTTTCATCTGATGTTGAATATGCTACTACATCATTTGAAGCATCTATTCTACCATTTGTAGCATTATTAGTTATATTACCTACAGCTAATGACCCATTAGATATTCTTAAATCATTATTAGAACCTCCGGGCCCACCACCAATTGAAATTACCCCTGCCGGAGCTGTTAAATATAATAAACTGGAATATACAAATAAAGAATAGCTTGTACTACCAATATTAATACCACTACTAAAAAGAGGTAAACTAGAAAATGTTTTAACTCCTCCAATTGATTGAACTCCTGAAGTTCTTACTACTGTAGAATCTACTTCAATATCATTAGCATTTGCTGTTATGCCATCTCCTCCTATTACATTTAAAGTTGCGTTACCTGAAGTTGAACCTCCAGTCATGCCTGTACCTGCAGTTACACCTGTAATGTCGCCTCTAGTTTCAAGTGACCAATAACTTTGATCCTGAAGATTTTCAACCTGGTAATTAAATGTTAAAACTTTACCACCATCACTCGATCCACCTGTAAGATTAGTTACAGTTGCTTGAGATGAAAATGGTCCTCCTCTTACAATAACAGATTTAGCGTTAACAGAAACTAAACCATCTAACTTTGTTTTATCAGCAGCTGACATGCTACCTGCTGTAGATGTTGTTGCCGCATTAATACTAATTGCAGGTGTTGTACCTCCTGAAGATACTATAGGTGTAGTTCCTGTTACACTTGTTACTCCACCTGTTGTTACCGTTTGCCATTTTACAGAATTATCATCACCTGAATCCCAAACTAAGTATCTTGAAATTCCTGTACCTTCAGATACACTATCTAGTTTAAGTACATTTTCTACTTCAGTATATGTGTCACTTAATATTAATCTATTATTTCCAGTTGTAGCAAAACTTAGTATACCATTACCACCTAGATACATTCCTGTATCAGTATCATTACCAAAAGAATATTGTGGTGAATTTTTAGAACCATCTGAACCTTGATGAGGAAGTAATGAAGTAATTTCTGTTGTACTTATTTTAAATCTTTGAGCATTTCCTACAGTAAAGCCTAAATTTCCAACTGAAGGAAGATATATTCCTGTATCTGTATCATTTGTAAAAGCATATGAAGGTGTAGTTGCAGAACCATTTGTGTTTCGGATAGTACCATCTGCTATTGTGGTATTAGTTCCAATTTCAACTTTAGTAGTACCATTTCTAGTAATGTTTATTGTGTTTGGGGAATAATCCCACCATAAACCTGTATTAACTCTACCACCAAAATATAATGAGGGGCTACCTTCACTTCCCCCATTTAAAGATACATTACCTACAGCCAATTTATCACTAGCTTCTGTATAGGTAAAACTTGATTCATTTGTTAATGTTGTAGTTCCACTATAATATGGAATTCTAGCTGCTACACCATCTCCAGTTAATGTTCCTCCTCCTCCACCAAATGATCCAGTTAATTTAATATTATTATTTGCATCTAAAGTTAAAACCTTAGTTCCAGTACTATCTTCTGTAAGACTTGTTAATTTTAATGTGGTTAGTTCTCCACTACCACCATTTAATAGAATTTTTTTCCAGTTTGGCATAATTTTTAGTTTGCGGTTAGGTACTTTTATTAAAGTCTACTCCTCGGTTAAGAGGCCAACAAATTAATTTATTATAAATATATTATTTTTTCTTTCCTGGTGGAGAAGATGGATTATCTATTTTAGCTTCTCCCATTTGGATAATACTTTTTGTTTTATCTTGTAGGTCTACTAACATTCTAGCATCCCCTCCACTTACTTGGATCATCATTAAAGCAGAGTAAATGTATTTTAATTCTTCTATTGTGTATTGCTCTCCTTGAAATTGTAACATATATTATTATTTTTCTAGTTTTTCTAAAGAAAAATATTGATCCTGTAATTTTAAAATTAAATTATACAGGGTTTCAATGTCTTCACCTTTAAATGAAGTTTCTTTAACTAGATTTAATATAATACTAAGTTCTTGTTTATCCAAACTATTTTTTGGGAATTCTATTTTAGTTTGTTTTGATTTTTTTTCTTTTATTGGTTTTGAATTTACAAAATCTCTTAATCCCATAACTTTATATTTTAAAAAAGGACTGAATTTTGTTAAGACAGTCCTTATATTTGTTTTTATTTATTTAAACGTAAATGAAAGCTTTATTTGATGATCTGTTTACCCAAAGGTGACCAACACCACTTCCTCCACCATATTGTGGTCTATCTGGAAATTCGCCTGTATTTGCAGGATCTGATGTGTCATGTTTTATTACTTGCATTGTAAACGCAGAAGCTCCAATTCCAGCTGCTAAACTAGATATTGTATTTTTAGTTGGAAAACCCCATTGTCCTGAATATGTACCTGTTTGAGGAGATAATGATTTATTTGAAATATCTATTGTAAAAGCAACGTTATTATTACTTCCTCCATTTTGGGCTACAATAAACCCACCATCACTTGCTGCTGCGGGGTTTACATCATTTAATAAGAAAGTATCATCTTTAATTCTTAAAGTACTTGCATCTATAAATGAAGCTGTACCTTCTACAGTTAAATTTCCTGGAAATTTTACTTCTGATGTAGCATCTGCTATAGTTAATTCATTAGCACCAACACCATCAAATAATGTTCTATTGCCTGAAGGTACTGAAATACCTTCTAATTTTTGAATATCTGCTCTTGTACCCCCTAAAGGTAAAATTCCAGAAGAATTATTGGTATTACCTAGAACAAATCTAACGTCTGTATTTCCATTACCAATAGCAGTATTTGGGATATTAGCAAAAGCTCCATTTAATTGTATAGTACCTCTTGATGTGATAGTATCAGCTGATGTTATAGCATCTGATGATTCTAACCCTATACCATAAGAAGTTGCGCCAGATGATGCACTAATTGATGTTACAGTACCATCAGTATTAGTTTTGCCTAATGGGTTAGAAACAACAAAATCATAAAGGCCATCTCCGGTAACTAGTGCAGCTTCACCATTAGTAACTACTGCAGTTTGCATTGTAAGTTGAACCGCGCCACCACCTGGTAAAGTTATTGCAAGAGTTGAACTGTTAGCTGTAGCAATAGTATCAATACTTGCTGCTGCATCGTTTGCCCATAATAAAGCTCTAGGAGTAGTATCAGAAACTGATAGAATTTGTTGGTTTGCTCCAATAGGAACCCTTTCTAGTCTTCCATTATTATCACCTCCTAGTAAATCACCATCTACTAAAGTAGCTCCATCTAGGTTAAATCCCCCAGAAGCAACGGCTAATTTTGTATCTATAGTAACACTGGAAAATTTACCAGCGCTACCTGACATCATTATTTCTCTATAAATTGCCATATTTTTTAATTTTAATTAGTTAATAATTATGTAGTTTTTAAACATACATATATACAGCATCTGCCTGGTTTGAGACACTACTATCTATAGCAATGTTTCCATATCCTTGAGATCCTCCATATACTGGATCTGATTGTGCCGGAGTATTGCCTGAGTAATTTCCACGTTGTATAATTGTAGCATAATGATCTATTGAAGGAGTTGAACCATCTGTTTGGGCTGCTTTAAATCCCCATCTACCACCATTAGTATTATCATATCCAAAAAATTCACCTTGATCTGGAGTACCTTGCTGTACTATAAATCCACCAGCGGCAGCAGAAACAGATCCAGAATTTAATAGAATTATTTTATCCTCTACTTGTAATGTTTCTGCGTCTGTAAACGAAGCAGTACCTTCAACTCTAAAGTTACCTGGAATAACTACAGTTGATGTATCATCTCCAACTGTTAACGTGAATGCTCCTACACCATTTGCTAAACTTCTATTACCTGAAGCAAATCCAATTCCTGTTAAACCATTAAGAGTAAGAAATGATTCCCCTAATGCTTTTGTATCATTACCAATTGTAATTTGACCTGCAGTATCTAATTGAGAATTTGTAATATTACCTAAGGTACCTGTTAGTGCTATAGTTCCTGTACCTGTAATAGTACCTCCTGAAAGAGAAAGACCATTTTTAGCTGTAGTACTTGCTATTACTTGGGTTACAGTACCAGCATTATTTGTAAAATTTGTACTATAATAATCATATGCTTGATCTCCTGTAATTAAGTTAGCATTTCCATCACCAACACCACTAGCTGTAACAGCTGTTAATGTTTTTGTAGTTGTACCTGTAATTAATAAGGTAGATGTATTAGTTGAAGTTAAAGCTGTTACTCCACCTTGATCATCAGTTGCCCAATGAGGAAAACCATCACTATCTACTTTTAGTACTTTTCCAGTAGCACCTATAGCTAGTTTTGTAAATTCATTATTAGTTGCAGCTGAAGATGAATAATATAGAATATCACCATCTGAGTATGTAGTTTGACCTGAACCCCCACTTGAAAGACCAAGTGCTGAGTCAATTGTTACTGTAGAGAAAGCCGCAGCACTACCTGATAACAATACTTTTTTCCATGTTGCCATAATTTTTAAATTTTATCTGTTTTGTATGTTTAAAAAGTGTTGTATTATCAGTTTAAAATACAACATTATTTATTAGTTTAATATCAGTAATACATATGTAAAAAGATATAAAGTAATTAAAAATATATTATTTCTTTTTATCTTTTAGTTGAGGAGGACCAGATGCTATTTCAGCAGCAGTTTTTTCTTCTATTTTTACTATTTCATTTTCTATTTTTACCTGTAAATTTGCTATAAATTGAGCATTTGACCCCTTTATATCTATTACATTTAAAGAACTTCTTAAAACTTGTAATTCTTGTAATTCAAACATTGATTTTAATTTTATAGATTATTATGAACTATAATATAAATATTATGTTTTTAAAATCCCAATTATTTTTAAAAAAAGATAAAAAAAGGGTTAACTAATTAAAGCTAACCCTTGTAATTATTGTATTTTGATATTATGCATATATCCAAATATCATTACCTGTGGCATCATTTGTAGTATAAATGTTACCGGTTTTATTGTAATCACTATCAATAGCATCAATTGCTGATGGTGTGTTTGCAGTGCCTGGTGCTAATACGGCAGCCATAAAAGCATCTGCAGAAATAGTAGTTGAATTAAATGGTACATCTTTTGCAACAACCCATCTGTTAGTACCATTAGTATCTACAGTTGCATCTTTCCAAGCGAAAGCATGACCTTGACCTCCATTAGAAGTTGAATCTTCAATTACAATACCACCATCTTGACCTGCATTAGATCCTGAACCTAATCCAATGAATTGATCCTTAACTAATAGGTTTTCTGAACTTTCAAATGAAGCTGTACCTTTTACTCTTAAATCACCTTCAACAGTAACTGTATCAGTTAAAGCATTTCCTAAAGTTACATTACCTGTAGCGCTTAACTCATCCATTGATACTGTTCCTGTAAAAGTTGGGCCTGCTAAATTAGCTTTAGCTGCTAAAGAAGTATCTAAACCACTAACTTGAGATTGAAGAATACTATCTGCACTAGCTGCACCTACTATTGTATCAGCAGAAACTGAACCTCCTAATGAAGTTGCAGCACCAGCGATTGTAATAGCACTGTTTGATAATTTTGCATTAGCGATTGAACCTGCTAACATTCCATTAGTAATACCTAATGCTTTTACTTGAATTGTTGAAGCAGCACTACCATTAAATGAAGTTCCAGAACTGTATTCAATTGATGAATCATCAACTGATAAAGAACTTAAATTACTACCTAATGCAACACCTGAAATAGTTGAGTTAGCCAATTTTGCATTTGCAATTGAACCTGCCAATTTAGCTGATGTAATTGAACCTGCTAACATTGCGTTAGTAACACCTAATGCTTTAACTCTTAAGCTATCAGTGTCAATTTCAATTGAAGAATCATCAACATTAACACTTAATGCTGTTCCATTACCACCTGCTAAACCATCACCTGCTACTGAAGTTGCTAATTGAGTTGCAGTAATTCCTGCATCTGTTACACTAACTGTTGGGGTTGCTGAAGCTCCATCAGTAACTGTGATAGCAGTTCCAGCATCAATACCTGTAATATCACCTGCATTTGCATCTGAGAATACTGCATTACCACTACCGTCTATAGATAATACCTGACCTTGTGTTGCAGTTCCTGCAGCTGTTAATCCATCAATTGCTGCTTGTCTAGATGCTTGACCTGTACCACCACTAGAAATTGCTAATGTTGCAGATAATCCTGCTGCAGTTCCACTTGTGTTTTGATTAAATGTTGGGAATGTATTCCCTGCACCTGATAAATCTTTATTTGTTAATGCTTGAGAATCTGCTAACTGCACAATATTAGTATTTGTGATAGAAGCAATCTTTGTTGCTGTTGCCGCGTTACCACCTGCATTACCTGAGATGTCACCCGTTATTGTTGCGTCTACTGTTAATCCAGCTAATTCTGCTGATGAACCGGAGACGACTACTTTTTTCCATGTTGCCATAATTGTTAAATTTTAATTATTGTTTTTTATTTTTATTTATTAAAGTGCTGTAACTCCGTACAACAGTATTTTTAATTTGTTTGCTATATATAAATACACATATTATTCTATTCCTACATAAAAAGCTGAAGCAGAGTAATACATTCCGCCTTCTACTGCAGTAGGTGTTTCTACCATTTCTCCTAGTACAAATACACCATCATTATTGACTTTTGCTACTTCTATACTCCCACTTTTTATTAAAAATATATCACTTGCTGTAGAACTTGTTATTTGAAAACTACCACTTAATCTTGTTAATCCAGTACTATCAAACGTGAATCTAGGACTACCTCCCAAAGCTGACCCACCACTATTAAATTGAACTTGAGTATCTGATCCTCCAGGAGTTGCACCTCCTGCTACTGTTAAATCAAATGTAGTACCATCATTTTTTTCAAATGTTAATGTACTACCTGCTACAGAAGCTGTATTTAATGATTCACCTATTGAGGCACTGGAATATTTTCCTATATATCTGTAAAGTGAAATTTTATAAGGAGTAGCATATGTACCTTCAGAAGGATCTTGAACTGTTAAAATTCCTGTAGTATAATCAAAATTCCAATCTATATTGTCAGAACTTGGTACATCATCATTATTAGCATCTTTTAAAGTTGCTGTATAAGCTGCGCCATATTTATCACTTATAAAATTTCTTTGTAATAAATTTGTATTAATACTTCCTCTTACAATATTAGTACCAGGAGTAAAACCTGACCCACTAACAAAATAAAATACAGAAGTAGTAAATCCTGTTAGGGGAGATAAGGTAAAGTCTATATATTGTTTTGCTACACCATTCGAAACAGCAGTTGTAGGATTTGAAGATACATTAGATGACCAAATTTCAGTAGTGTTTGTGTTAATAGTATTAGCCCCAAATTCTTCATAAAAAGTTTTTGATGTAGTAGTAAACTCTTTATTTATAAGGGTTCTAAATGATTTATCTATTTTGGTCTGGTTACTTAAAGCCATTTATTTAGTTTTACTACGTTTATTATTTTTTAAGCGCTGGTTTACCAGCGCTCTTAAAATAATTACTTTTATGATAATGTTATTTGGTTTAATTGGTTAGTAGCATTTGGATCTTTTATATTAATTATTAAAAATAAATTCCCACTTGCTCCTACAGTACCATTAGTACCTAATGACCAATCTCCAGCTAAAGGACCTACTGTTCCTGTTTTTACCCCAAAATGTTGAGCACTTGTATTCCCTGGAACTGCTACAGTTGGAGGCGTTGCTGGGTTAGATTGAGCTTTTCCTAAATCATATACTTTAGATGGAGCTCCACCACCAGATATATCATCTTCATCTATTAATATAGCTTGAATACCTGTTCCTGAACCCCACTCTGTAAGACTAGCAAATACATTAGATCCATTATCCATATCAAATGTTCCTGAAGCTGCTCCTACTGAAAATCCTGTAAATTTTCTAAAATAATAATTATCTGTAGCTGTAAATCCACTATAATCTCCAGTATTACCTGTTACTAATCTACCATTTTGTACTTGTAGATTTCCATCTGTTAAAGTACTAGTTGATGTCCATGATGTTGAATAATCATTTTCATATCTTTTATCTTCATCTAAAAATTGTTCTATTTTAGCTGTTGATTGAGCTGAAACATATGAATTAACTGGAGTATGAGATAAATCAAATGCACTTGAATTAGTTTGAAGACCACCTGGTTTAAATACTCTAATTGTTGCTTGTGCTAAACCTTGACCTGAATTTGTGCCTGCTATTAAATCAATATCTGCAGTGTAATTTAAAGTATCTGCAAAATTAGGTGTATCTGCACCTGTAGTACCTCCAGTTGTTGTAGTAATATATTGGTTTACAGGGGATGATCTCCATTGAACATTATCTATTTGATAAACTGGGTTAAACATATTACCTGCTTGACCTGGTACTGTAAATGTAGCTGTTTTAAGATATTTTATACCACTTAATTCATTATAAGTAACAGAGGCTGAAGTAACTGTTCCAGGGGTAACTGTTGGGTTAGGGTAATGAGTTGAACTACCTACCCACATTAAATTTTTATTATTAGTTTCTCCTGCTCCATTATCTGCTAAAATTTTGTATTGGTAAGAACCAGTATCATCAGCTCCAATAGATTGTTCTATTCTAGCATTTGCTTTTACCCAGAAAGTTTCATATGAGGTTAAAGATACTATGTTAAGGGGTGCTGTTGTACCTTGTCCATCTGGATCTAATGCTCTTGTAGTCAATGTTGCTGCTGCATTTCTAAATTTAACACTTGCAGTAACACCACCTTCTAAAGTATTAGCTACTAAATCACTATTTTTACCTGCTCTAAAAGTATTAGTTGTTGAAGTTGTTGCTAAATTAAATGTTCCATCTTTTACAAATGGTGCAGATTGTCCTGCTGAATATCCATTTTGATACCAGTGGTCTGAAATCAACCCATAAGCTAATAATCCTGAATATTGGGTAGCACCTGATAAATCTAAAGCTGTACTTCCTAAAACACCTGCTTTTGCTGGGGCTAAATCTAAAAATGCTTCACTAATTTCATCTATTGCATTTGCTAATGAAGTAGCACTTGTAAATGTATCAAAGAAACCATCAGTGTATGTTGTATCTGAAGGTGTACCAATATTAATTGCTTGACCTCCTGCAGAAATCATATTACTTGACGTTAATGAACTTGCAACAAGTGAACCTGTTACTTGTAAATCATTTGTTGTAGCAAAGTATGAACCAGTTTGAACAAATACACCTCCTGGGTCAGATTCTAAAGCTGCTATAGAAGCAGAAACATTTGATATATTTGGTAAGCTTAATGTTCCTGTTACATCTGCATTTCCATCAACTGCAAGACTACTAAAACTAGCAGCACTTCCTGATACAATAATTTTTGACCACTTATTTGTATAAATCCAAGAATCATTACTTGAATCTACAAACATATTGCCTTCTTGGTTGTATGATGCTGGGATATCTCCAATTACAGATCCGCTTATAATAAGAGGCATGTATGCATCTGGATCATATCCTGCTGCTGTAGCTGGATCAAATGAACTTGTTACTGCCCATCTGTTTTCAGTTGAATCATATGCAAATAATTTACCTTTACCATCTGCAGCTTGTTCAATTACTATACCACCATCAGTGGCTCCAGCTGAACCTGAGGCTAATAAAATATATTTATCTTTTACGGTTAAATTTGTTGCGTTTGTAAATGATGCTGTTCCTGCTACTGATAAATCTCCTGATAGAGTTAAATCTACACCGGTTGCACCTGCTGATAAAGTAGCTGCTGCTGCTGCGTTTGTAGCATTTGTTACTGCTCCATCTACATTTGCTCCTGCTACGTAAGATGCTGTTTGAGCTGTTGTAACATAAGAAGCTGTTTGAGCAGTTTCAACATATGATGCTGTTTGAGCAGTTTCAACATATGATGCTGTTGAAGCAGTACCATCTAAATTTCCTTTAAATGAACTAGTTATAGAACTAGCATTAATTGAACCATCAAATTCTGAGCTTCCTGAAATTGTTAATGCTGGTTCTTCTGCTACACTACTTGATATTAATAATGACCCTGAAATAATTGCATCTCCAGCAAATGGGAATCCTGAACCTCCACCTAATGACTGACTTAAAAATAAACCTGTATATTGATATACATCAACTTTATATGGAAGGGAATGACCACCTGGGTTAGTAACAGAAAGAATACCTGTTTGGTAATTCCAAAACCAATTTGAAGTATCTGTTGAGGGAACTACAGTACCATCGTTTTGTTTAAGAACTATGTCATATCCTGCTCCATATTTAGTACTTATAAAATTTCTTTGTAATAGATTTTCGTTAATACTTCCCCTATTTACATTATCTCCAGGTACTAAACCACCCATATCGGCAGTAGACCCACTAACAAAATAAAATACAGAAGTAGTAAATCCTGTTAAAGGAGAAAGAAGAAAATCACTGTAAAGTTTTGCTGCTCCTTCTGAAACCGCAGTTCCAGGAGTTGAAGAAACCTCACTTGACCAAACCTCAGTAAAGTTAGTGTTAATTGTATTGGCACCAAATTCTTCGTAGAATTGCTTGGCTGTTGTTGTAAATTCCTTATTAATTAACGTTTTAAACGATAATGAAATAGGATTAGCATCATTAGTAGTAAAGCTCATTTTAGTTATTTTTTGTCATTGTTAATTATAAATATCTTAAGATACAGTTAAGTTTAAATTTGTTAGTGAAGAAGTTAAATCTGGTGATGAAAATTTTATCCATAATATTAAATTTCCTGAAGCTCCAACAGTAGAATTAGTTCCAAATGACCAATCTCCACTTAAAGGTCCTACAGTTCCTATTTTAGTTCCATAAATATTTCCAGAAACTGCACCATTTTGTTGGGCTCTTCCTAAATCAAATATTTTATTTGCTGTTGTATTCCCAGTTACATCTTCTTGTATAATTATAGCTGCTTCTATTCCTGTAAGTCCAGAATCCCAAGCATTTAATGAAGTAAATCCAGTAGCTGAAAAATTAAAAGTTCCACCTGTTCTACCATTAACATATCCTGAAAACAGTCTATAGTAATTTTGAATACCGGTAAACCCACTATAATTTCCTTGGTTACCTCCAATTAGTCTACCATTTTGTACTTCTAAATTTCCATCAGTTAATGGATTTGCTGAGGTCCAACCTGCATTGTTTAAATTAGTATATCTTCTTGATTCTCCTAAAAATGGTTCATTTATAGCTGTAGAAGGATCAGACACGTAAGAATTAATTAATTGAGGTGTTAGTGTATAAGAGGTACTATAAGTTCCTGTTTTACCTGGTTTAGTTACCGTTACAGTTCCTGTCGGAGCACTTTGCCCTGAACTTAATCCAGCTGTTAAACTTCTTACTATACCTAATTTTAAAATATCACTATACTGAGGAGTATCAGAAGCTTGACTTCCTGTAGTTTCATTAGTAAAGTAAGTTGATGCAAATGTAAATTGATTTACATTGTAAACAGGATTAAATAAATTACTACCTGTTGATGGAATTGTAAAATCTGATGTTTTTAAATATTTTATTCCACTTAAATCATTATAAGTAGATGAACCTGATTCAATAGTACCAACTGTTACTGATGGATCTGGGTAATCTGCTCCACTCCCTAAATAAAATAATTGAGTTTCTGCTGTTTCACCTGCATCGTTATCTGCTAAAAGTTTGTATTTATATGAACCTGTATCCGCCATTGTATGCGAAATAGTTGCATTAGCCTTCATCCATAAACTTTCATAAATAGATAAATCTGTTATATTAAGAGCACCTACTGGTCCTGTACCAGTATTTAAAGCTTTTATACTAAGGGAAACAGCATCACTTTGTGCTGTTACACTTGCTGTTACTCCACCTTCTAATATATTACTCGGGGTAAAATCATTTTTTTTACCTGCTCTAAAAGAAGTACTAGGACTAGGAGATGATAAAGAAACACCTGTAGAAGTAGATAATCTATTTGATATTAATTGATTAGCAGCAAATCCTACATACCAGTCATCTGCAATTAACCCTCCTGCTAAATAACCTGAATAAACTGTTGCAGGTGTTGATTTAACTAAACTAGTACTAGTTAATTGTCCTGCTTTAGCAGGTGCTAAATCTGCAAATGCTTCACTAATTTGATCTAATGCATTTGCTAATCTTGTATTTTCATTAAATGTTGAAAAGAATCCATCTGAATATATGTTATCAGAGCCTTCAGGTGTACCAATATTAACTGATGGACTTGAACCTGTTACTGTTAATGAACCTGATATTTGTAAATTATTTGTTGTAGCATAAAAGGAACCTGTTTGAGCAAATATTCCACTACCTCCACTTCCTCCAGGTAAAGCAACATCAAATGTTGAACCGTCACCTTTTTCGAATGTTAATGTATTACCTGCTACGGATGCTGTTATTAATAAAGATCCTGTATCTGTACTTCCTGCTCCTGGAAATTGAAATGAAGCACTTGTTTTAGAAGCAGGTATTGGAGGTCCACCACCAAATTGGGCAGGGACATAATCCATTTGATATAGTTTATTTGTATCTTGACAATAAACTATTTGATAATCTTGAAATAAAGATGGGCTTGCGCTTTGTAGTATGGATTCAGATTCATATACTTTAAAAGCACCTCTAATATAATCTATATTAGATAACGCTATAGTACCATTAGTAATAGCATCATTACTTAGACCTATTTGACCCGCAAATGGGATTAATGTACTCCCTGGTTGATCACCATTTCCTATTGCCATAATTTAATATTTTTGTTTTCATTATACATATTAACTTGGTGCTACTACATTTTCTGGTCTATATGCTATTTCGCAAGATCCTGCAGCAAATACTCCTGTTATCCCTATTACATACCATTTTCTATATCCTCTATACTTTGATACTGCTGATCCAAAATCAAGTAAATTCACTTTACTACCTACAGCATTCCAAGTAGCACCTGTTTTTAAATAAATAACTCCTTTATTAGCACTTCCCCCTGCATTGTATGCTGTAGCCATACCAGCACTAGGAATCCCTGTAATAGATGAACCTGAAGGTATAAAGAAATAGTAATTTAAAGCTTCTGTTGAAGATGGTGATGCTCCTCCTCCACCACTGTTAGTAATTGTAATATCAATATTATCTTGTACTGAAGGCGAGGCATTAGAAGGAGTTAAATCTACTCTTTTAACCATTCTTCCTGGGGTTTGAACTCCATTATCATATATAGATAAGTTAGTTGATTGAGCTACCCCATCGTTTCTTATAGCTGAAAGTGGATAATTATTATCTGAATTTATTCCTGTTGAAGCTACTACTTCAGATGCATCTGCAGGGTTTCCTACAAATCCAGCATTAGAATCATAACCAGATCCAAAATTATTATTAGCAGTATAAGCATACATTGGGCCATAAGTTGCAGATTGGATTACTGTTATACTATGAGCTGTAGTTCTAATAGATCCGTAGCTATCAGTAACTATAACATTAATTGAATATGTTCCTGCTACTATATCATTTACTGCTGTTAAGAAAGTACTTCCATTATTAGTAGTAATAGTTGGAGTAGTAATGTTAAATAAGGCTGCATCTGTTCCACTTAATGATACTATGTAATTTAAATTTTGTTCTATATCTTGTATACTAGTAACATTTATAACATTACTTCCTGCAGTGGTATTATCTGTTTCAGTATTAACATTTGAAATATTAAAGGTTGGTGCTTGATTATCTGTTACTGTAACTGAATATGCTTGTTTATTTTCTGTTCCAAATGTATTAGAAGCTGTAACTGAAAATGCTATTGTAGAAGGTGAAAAATATGATTCACTAATATTAGCATTAGCTGATATTCTTTGGCTACCATCTAAAGCAAAAGGTGTGGCTGGGTTTGATTGCCAAGATACTGTTTCATTTGTAACATTGTAAGTAGTTGTAAATTGTGCTTGGGTTCCTCCTACTCCATTAGTATTAGTTACTACATTATCTCCACTTAATGCTGATTCATTAATATATGGTCCTCCACTCCAATTATCATTTATAGATGGTGCTACATCATCCGCAATAGGAATTGTTATATCTGCTGAAACAACTGTTGGATCATAATTATCTTGAACAGAAACAGTGTAAACATAAGAATCTATTAAATCCGAATTTATAAAAACACCTGCTCTTCTTGTAATATATCCCGTAGATGACATTTCAAAAGCATTTTCTGTTGGGTCTGATTGGCTAGTACCCCCATATGATGCTAAAGGAACATTTACTCCACCTATACTTAAAGATTTTAATGTTGCATTTGTAAAAGTTAAAGTATCACCTACTTCAGGACCTGTAGCTACTACTTGACCTGCATTTATATAATTTCCTGCTCCTCCACCTTGACCATTATTAACATTAATATTTTCATTAACACCATTTATTTGTTGGTTTGACATATTAGGTGGTGTATTATCTTGTACACTAATAGAGCATGTTAAAAATCTTATTGCTTCTGGGTCTTGAGAAGGATAATGTTCATCACTTGCCGTTAATACAAAAGTATAAGTTGGGTAAGTATCAAAATCTACATTGTTAATTTGTTCTATTTGAATTCTTTGAGCTACTGTATTGATATTAATATTAAAATCTGTATCAAATTCTGTAGATAAAGATCCAGTGTTTATAGTAACTGTATCCCCATTAGCATCAGCGTAATATATTGTTCTTTTTACTCCATTTGCTGAACTTTCTGGGATGTTTGTATTATCAGTTTGACCTGTTATTATAGAACCTCCAATTGAACTATTCCTAAAAGTAGGTGGTGAATTTGGTATTATTTCAATATAAATAGTACTATCAGTAAATAACCCTAAAGTATCAGTTGCTCTAATTGGAAGTGGGTAAGCATTGTATCCTTGAGATGAATCAGTATTCATTGACTCAGTAGCTACAATATTTAAGTAAAGTTGATTAGTACCCTCAATTCTAAATTCATCTGCTGTATAAGAACTTTGTGTTTGAACTGTTACAGCTTGACTTTCAGCATCTGATGTATTTATAGTACCTATTAAAGAACCACTTGGGGTAAATTCTGTTATGTTTCTAAATTCTGTAGTGGTTATAGATGGAGCAGTATTAGCAAAATATACTTTTTCTAGAAAATCAGCTATACCATTTGCTCCAAAATTTACATCTCTAATTCCTACGGGTTGATCTTGGTTTGTTACTGCTCTATTACCATCAAAAGCAACAAATGAAGCAGATACAGCTAGTGAAGCTGAATCAGCATAACTTGAAGATACTTCTTTTGTAATTTCAACTACGGCTTCTAAAGCATGTGAGGCTGTTATAGCATATGAAGCTGTTAGTTCGTTTATAGTTCCAGGTGTTACTGTTAAACTACCTGTTATTTGTAAATCATTTGTAGTAGCATAAAATGAACCGGTTTGTTCAAATATACCACTTCCACCTCCACTACCACTTGAATAAGATAAAATTTTAATAGAACCACTCATGTTAGGATGAGAAGTACATTGGTAGTAAAGTTGATCAGGTGCATCAAAAGGAACATTCCAAGTAAGTATAGCTCCACCGGCTGCACCATTATTAGTTACACCACTATTATAAGGTGTGCCTGATCCTCCTGAAGGTGCATCTGTTTGAATTTGAAAAGGGTGTTGATTTGTAGGATTATCATTTGCAAATTTATAATCTTGTCCTCTTACTAAAGTTATTTCTGGATCTGCTGTAGGATTTGGAAAACCATCTCCTGAAAATACAAAATCATTATTTCCACTAGCTCCTAAAGACCATTCAGCAGCAAAACCTGAACTTCCAGCACTACCACTTATGATAGACCACCCAGAATTTGAACCTACTGAACCTGTGTCATTTAGCACATATAATTCTTGGGAAGATTGTTGATATACAATAAGACCAGGATAAACATTAAACTCATTTAATGCTAATCTAGCTGCTTGATCAACTACAGTAATTCTAGCATCAATTGGTTCTTGACTAGTTATTTGAAATCCTGATGGTACTACTACTGCCATAATTTAAAATATTAATTTATATTGTTGTGTTAATCCTCCAGGGGCTGCGTATAATTTGTTAGTTGTTCTCCAAATTTTATATCCTCCTACTGTAACTGGAGATTCAAAGGCCCCAATATAATTGTTTCCTGCTACTTCAAAACTAGTTAAATCAGGTAAACTTGCATCGTATATTACATATTGATATAATAATCCTGTCCATGTTATATTAATAGTAGTATTATTTATTTCTACTTGGGTATTTCTACCTTTATCAATAGTTCCTATAGTTCCTCCTAATGAAGAATCCCATGCTTCTATATCTAATAGTTGATTATAAGTAAAACTAGCATTAGCACTTGTACCATATCTTAAACTTCTTACTTTTTCAAATGTAGTAGTAGATGAAACAGGTCTCGCTGCTGCAAAATTACTTGGGTTTAATGCTGGAAAATTATCTGAACCATCTACACCTGAAGATGAATAATCTGCTGAGGCTGAAATTAAAATATCAGCAGTTGCATCAAATACTACTGTTCTAGGTGATGCAATGTTAGTAGCTAAAGTTCCAGTTGCATATACCCAACTATTTGCATTTCCTAATGTAGGGGTAAAATCTATACTACCTGTTGCTCCTAATTCTATTTCATTAGTACCTCCAAAAGTATTAGTTGTTCCTAATTGCACATCAGGTGTAAATGCTATTGTAGGTGCTGTAGGGTTAGATTTAGCTAAATTTTCAGAATCAGTTACTACTTTAAAATCTAATTGATCATCAGCAGGATTACTTGAAGTTACTTCTAATCTATAACTTCTAGAGCCAGTTGTTGTAGGAGAAATAGATAAACTTGAATCCGTATCAGTTGTAGCTCTTACTCCTTCACTACCTGCTGTGGTTTCAAATAAAGAAGCACTTACTAATGTATATCCATTTAAACCTAAATTACCTGCTACTGTATAATTATCTGTTACTTTATTAAACCTATTAGTAATAAATCCTGAAATATTTAGTGTTGGAGAAGGTGCTTGTGGTACTCCAAATAAAAATGTTAAATTTCCTGCATCAAAAGTTACAGTTACATCATTTGTAAAATCTTTTACTGTTATTGTGTTGATATCTCCACCGGTATTATTTAAACCTGAACCTGTGGCATTTATAGGAGTTCCACCCCCTGAACCTCCTGGTTTAATAACTAAATCACCATCAGTTACTCCATTTTGAAACCAATATTCTGTAGGAGCACTACTTGTTAAATAAGCTGATCCTGTTAATAATACTACTAAACCTCTAAATCTTTGAGTGGCTTCATCTAATGAAGATAAAGCGGTGGTAACAGAATCGTATGGACCGTATCTAGCATCTATGGGCTTAGTTGCATTTACATTAAAATTATCTATTATGGATATTCCCATCTTTCTTCTATTTAAAATTTAAAAATAAACGTTTGGTTAGGTACGCTTGTAGTTCCTGATTTATAAATGTTATATGATCTTCCACTCCAACCAGCAGCTGCACCATCTTGGTTTCTAGTATATTTAGTAAAGGCTCCTATTGTTTCAAACCCATTACCATCTAATATTGATGTTAAATCCCCATAAGATTCAGGATAACAAAAATATATAAATTCTCCTGTAAAGTTTAAAGCTACATTCTTTTGTGATGGTTCTGTTTGTACTGATTTTGTTAAAGTACCTTCTACATTTCCTGTTGTAGAAAAATCTACTGATGAATTACCATAATATAAGGGGTAAACAAATGTTGCTGTTCCTTGTGTTGATAAAGCAGCACCATTTTTTGGGTTTTGGGAATTAACCCTTAATGTAGTTACTGAACTTCTAGTGTTTACACCTAAAGATGGGGTTTCTAATGTTCTAGTACCACCTAAATCTAAATTATTACTAGCCGCTACAGGACCATTACCTAAACTAAATGTAAAATCTCCTGTTGTTGCTCCTGAAGCAACAAAGCTTGATGTAACTGGGAAATTACCATCTGGACTATCTGCTGTAGCTGCAAATGAAACTGTATCAAATGTTAGTGCTGTGTTAACTTCTAGTATGCCTAAAGAAACTGGTGTACCTCCATTTCTAATACTTAAACTAGATATAGCAGCAGGTATATCTGTTATAAGCATGGTTCTTAATAAATTTTCTATTGAAGAACCTGCTGTAAAAGTTGATCCTGGGGATATTGCTCCTACTGTTTGGTTTGATACTAATTGTTGAAGTAAATCTGCACTTCCTCCACTCCCACTAATTGTAAATATATCACTACCTATTTGAATTGTAGTTAATGCACTACCTGTTCCACCTGGGTTTGCTACTACATCCGTTCCACCACCACTTCCACTTACTAATAAGTCAAAGGTTGTACCATCACCTTTTGTGAATGTTAAAGTACTGCCTGAGGCAGAACCCGTTATCATAAAAGAACCAGTGTTTATAGTGAGGGCTGTTGTGTTGCCGTATGCACTAACTGGAACTTGATCAAGAAATCTTACATTTGAAGCCATAGAATACCTTATTTACTGTGTATAAATATAAGAAACTAATTAATTATTAGCATCTTTTATTTGAGAATTTAAAACTTCTCCATCTATATTAGACCTAGTTCTACCATCCGGGGTTCTTGTTGGGTTTGCTTCGTATCTTTCAGGCATTGAATCAGTTTCCATAGAAAATATTATTTTAGATTTTGCATTATATTTCTTAACTGAGTTAAGATCTTTTTGTATTGTTTCGGGTATAATGTAACCATGCATTTTTAATGAAAACGTGCCTTTTACTAGTCGTTCTTGGCTTTGTTGTAATTCTGTTACCGTAGCAAAGCTGTCTATTAAGGCTTTAAATTTAAATCTTTCTGGGTTTCCCCAGTAAGAATCAGAAGCATAATTTATTGCTTCAATTATTTTATTTAGTTGCTCAACATAATATGTTTGTATAATACAACTGTAAGTTAATGTAACATAATCTGGTACTACATTAGCTATATATTGTTTAGTTGGGATTCTATTATTAAGTAAATTAAAATTACTATAAATGTTTTTATTATTCCATACTTTTTGCCATGAAGTATATAAATTAGGTTGATTAGCATCTAACTTATTTGCTAAAGATCTGTTTTTTTCTAAATTATCTCTTTTAAATACTATTATAGGCATCATTAAAGCACCTTTTTTATCTCTTAAATATGTATCTTTTTGAACTGATTTCCATCTTTCAGGAGAACCATATATAAGTGGAACTGGTATGCGCTCTCCATTTTGTATTACTGATGGTTTAATAACATTGTCAAAATAGTACATTATAGATTCATCAATATCTTTTAACCCTACTGTAAAAGGTTTAGTAGTATCATCTTTAAATGACATTTGGTTAGATCTATTAAAGGGGATATTAGCTTGGTTGTCTGGAGGAAATTGCTTATTATCCGCTGCATCATTAGGATTTCCCATTTTAGCATCATAAGGAGTTTGTAACCCTTCAGAAAGTTCTCTTTGGGATTTAGGTGTAGGTCTTCTATAATTTTCAGCCATTGATTCCTCCTTGTTCTATTTGTATTTTATTAACTGGGCTATAATGTGCTTTACATATAATTGATAAATTACTACCGAATTTTTCTAATCCTGGGTTTATTGGATGTTTATCATATCCATATCTAGGATCTTTACCCATAAAAAATTGATTTGCTATTACATCATCTACTTCATAATAACCTCCATAATACATTATTA
>JAAHTH010001102.1_pt1 | contig 24505 bp, 26 predicted proteins | sample 6116091 | NCBI WGS metagenome assembly JAAHTH01 (sample SAMN13939990, study PRJNA603662) | sponge metagenome | isolation source: marine sponge | host: Mycale hentscheli | place: New Zealand | collected 2006
ATGGTTTTGCCACTAAATCAAAAATAGGTAATAATGAATATATTACAATACACCCCGAATTAGTAGGCGGTATAGCAAGTTATTTTTATAGTTTTAGGGGTGGTAATACGGGGGATCACATTAACGGTGACCAGGATTGCCTCATAGGTTGGGATTACCATTTTAATAGTTATGGTAATGTAGTTATGATGGCACAAACAGGTATGTTGACACAAACCCCTAATTGTGAATGGTCAATAGCAAGTGGTAATTATACAACACAATATAGTAAAACAGACACAACGGGGGTAGATTTAACAGAAAAATACTCACAAACATATTTAGGTAGTAATAATTGTGCGTGTGTTTATGATACGGTAAGTAATAAATTTGGTTGGGAATATATGCACATACCCGAAAATGTAGGGCAATTATATAATAGTGGTGAATCAGAAGTAATAGACAGTAAAACAGCAACAGGAACTAGGTTGCCATTAGTAGATGATGCCAAAAATGAAGTTTATAAAATTAATAAACGCTTACAGTATTGGTCATATTGTCCCGATATGGTGCCTTATTTAAATGCGGATGACGGTGTAATTAAGGTAGGATCAAATGCATTAAGCAACGGTGGTGCCACTTTTACAAGTAGCGGTGCAGTTGAATTAAGTTTATTTAATATTAATTTAGAACCATGGACAGTATTTGATGCCCATACGGGCGTAAATTTAAATTTTGGTAAATGTTGTGATAAATTAAATTGGGATAAATCTTTATTAGGTATTATGGGGCATACTTACCAACAATTTAACCCCGAAGAAATAACAACAACAAATAATGGCACACAAGCAAGGTTGACATTTAATAATTTAAAAAGTATTTATAACCCAACAACAAATAGCGAGGTTGTAAGTGCCGATATTAAAGATTATGTTATAACACCTTATGGTGCCACACAATATTACCCACAACCAGCATTTAACACATCTATTAGAGAGTTTGACACAAAAGCAAAAGCAGATACAAAACATACATTTATGAATTATTACCCGGCAATTGCACAAGCAACACAAAGTATTATTTTAGAGGCAGTAAATTTACCAAAAACAATATTAAACCCATATTTAAATATTAGAAGTGATATTATTAGTGATAGTAAATATTTTGGTGGTTTTAATAGTGGTTTAAATTACCCTATTGTTGCCGTCATAAATAAAATTAATGCGGATAAAGATTACATACAACTTGACGGTAGTGATATTACATTTACAGTTAAAAAACAAATGGCAATTAGCGATATAACAACAGTTATTACAGATCCTGACGGCAGTTTAGCATTAGTTGATGAGGGTAGTAGTGTTATTTATAAAGTGTCAAGGGCAAAAAGTGGCACAGATTTAAATATATTACAACAAATTATAGAACAAGATCAAAAAAAGAAATAATACCAATTTGGCAAATTATTATATTAAATTTTATGCCAAATGGGTATTTACTTAATTAATTTTTATTTATAAGTATATAAAGAAAAAAAAATATATTATATATATATATAAGTATAGAAAAAATGGCAGATTTTACAGAAGACAAAATAAACCATATTGTAGAACTTTACAAAAGAAATAGAATCAGAGATAAAGCAAAATACCAAAAAAATAAACAAAAAGAAGGTTTTATAGAAGAAAACAGAGAACGAGCAAAAGCACATTACATGGCAAATAAACAAATTAAGGCAACTAAATATAAAGATAATAAAGAGGTATTAAATGCAAAATCATTATATAATTATTATGTTAAAAATAATAAAGTTGATATTTTTAAAGAAAAACACAATTTAAAATTTAATTTATTACAAACTCAAGGGTTATTACCCGTTGTGTCATCTTGATTATCTTCATGATCATCAGATGGTGGCACTACACGGTCACATTTAAATAAACCCCAACAACAACTTATAGTTGAGCACCGACTTTTAAAGATTATTAAAAGCAACCCACCCAAACTACCTAATATGAGGGCACCCGCCCCCGCTACTTGATCTATTGTATAGTCCCCAAGTTGACCCATTATATCTTTTATTAATATATTTTTTTTGTAAAAGTATTTTTATATTATTATATAATATAAAAATGTCAGATAATAAAAAACCAATTTTTATTGTATTTGATGAAATAAAAGCAACATTAAATGAAATACAAGAAATGGTAAAAGATACAGGGCAATTAAGAACAGATTTAAAAGAAATTAAAGAGATTTTAGACAAAAAAGAAAAAGAAAAACAAGAATTAGAATCATTAAACAAAAGTGGTTGGTTTTATTAAATATAAAAAAAAAATCTTATTATATTATAAATGGATTATAAAAAAATTGCAATATGTGTGCCAACATATAATAGGAGTAAATTTTTACCTTTATTGTTATATAATATTAAAAACCAATCTTACCCACATGACAAATTAATATTACTTATAGATGATGACGGCACAGAACCATTAATAGAAAATACTCAAGAAGTGCAAAAAGATATAGAACCAATAAAATTAGTTTATTTAAAAAATAGTAAAAAAAGGTTTGTTGGTGTAAAACGCAATAATTTAGTAAAAGAGGCAAAAAAATATGTTGGTAATAAAGGTATTTGTGTAAATATGGATGATGATGACTATTATAGTAAAGATTATATTTTATTTAGTTATAATGCCTTAATAAATGGTAATTATGGTATAATAGGTAGTAATCACATGTTATTTACATACCCACAACATAATTACCAAATGACATGTATTATGTGCCAACATTTAAGACAGATCCACGAAGCAACCCACATGTATAAAATTAAGTATTTTAATAGTATGGGTGGTTATAGCACACAAGACCCTAAAAAACATGGTGGCGAAGGTGCCAAATTAGTAGATGGTGCAAACGAAAAACAAATAGGTAATATTATATGTTTTATGGTATGTATTGCACATAATAATAATACAATAGATAAACAACAATTTTGGCAAGATAAATTAAAAATTGACCAAGTTTTAGAAGAAGAACCACAAAAAATTATTAATAAATGTTTGGGTATTTAATTAATTGCCATTTGGCATTTATATTAAGTAATTTTATGCCAAACGGGTATTTTTAAAAATATTATAGATTTTTTAATATTTTTATTTTAATTTAATTTTTACGCAATTTATTTAAAATTTTTTTCTATATTAATAATATAAATATGGGTATAGAAAAAAAGATATATAAAGAAATAAATATAAATAAAGGTATAGAGAAAATGACAACAGAAAATACAGAATTAGCAACAATTAAAAATAATCTACATACTATTAATATGGACAGTAAATTTGCCACATTTAAGTTGGGTTATAATACAAAAGATCCTTTTAATGCACATAGCGAATGGGCAAAAGTAAAACGCCATAAGTGGCAACAAAGAAGTTTTACAGAATTACAAGAATCAAATATAAACCATGGTTTGCCTTGTGGTAAAGTAAATGGTTTATGGGTATTAGATATAGACAATTACAAAGATGTAGAAAAATGCCAATTTACTAAAAATTTTGGCGATATTGCAACTTATGTTAAAAAAAATAATATATTTACAGTTAAAACAACAAGTGGTGGTTGGCATTTATATTTTGCCTATAATGATTGGTATGCCACTAATATTAAACAAACACAAAATGCAGAACACAATTTAGACATTAGAAATGATGGCGGTTATATTGTGGCACCAGGTAGTGTAGTTAATGGCAAACCATACACTATTTATAACATGGGTTTTATTAAAAAATGCCCAGGCGATTTAACAATATTTTTAAAAAATACATTATACAATAATACAGGTAAAAAAGTTAAAAAACCACGCAATAAAGTTATTAAAGTAAAAAACCCAATTACAGAAGAAATAGAAGAAGCACCTCAAGATTTTATTGACCTTGGGGTTTATAAGTTTGGTTTTACAGATACTTTAATAAAAAAGATTTTTTATAATTTACCAAAAAGTTATTATACAGATTATGGCGATTGGGTAAAAATGACAACAGCATTAAAAACATTAGATAAAAAAGAAATTTGGCAAGAAATTAGCAAAAAACATGGTGGTAAGAAATATAACGAGCAAAAAAATAATGCCAATTGGGATGGTATTGTAGATCATAACAAATTATTTATGGTCAACCATATATTAAGTGTTTGTAATATTAAAAATGCAAGGTGTATGTTAGATTACCACAAATATAAACCATTACCAAATGACAATAATTATAAACCAACTAAAATTGTAAATAGTAAAAAATTAGGTTATAATTTTTTTACAGAAAACCAAGGCAATTGTATTGTAAAAAGTGATACAGGCACAGGCAAAACAACAAGTTTTAAACATTTAGTAGAAAATAAACAACCATTTATAAGTATTGTAAGTAGGGTAAGTTTAGGTGTAGAACAAGTAAGAATTTTTAAAGAACATGGCATAAGTGTTTATTGGCACGAAGATATAAGTCAAGAAGTAAAAGAGGGGCACGGTTTTTGGGGTATGTATGAAGGTGACAACATAGTAATTACCGTAGATAGTTTAATAAAATTAGGTAATTGGGATAGATTTAAAAACTATACTATTTACCTTGACGAGTTTAACAGTTTAGTAGAACATTTAATAACATCACCTACACTACAAAAAACAAGGGTGGCAGTTTATAACCAATTACTATTTATGTTAAATGGTTGTAAAAGATTTATTGGCACAGATGCGGACATAAATGACATTAGTTTAAGATATTTAGAGGGCAACCAACTTAAATTTAATTACATTATTAACGAATATAAACACAATACAGGTATAGAGGCACATGAGGTATTTAGTTTTAACAAGTTTATTAAGGCAGTAAATAAAGAATCAGAAGGCAACAACAAATGGTTAATTTGTTGTGACAGTAAAACACAAAGCGAAGTTATAGCACATATTAACGCAAGCACAGATTATTTATTAATTACAAGTGATGGTTGGTTAGATAGTAAAACCAATAAATTTATTAAGGGTTATAAAAGTTTAGATGCACACGACAGAATAATATATAGTCCCGCAGTATTATACGGTTTAGATAGTGTTATAAAACGCCCGGTATTTTGTTATTACAAAGGGCACACAATAGACCCCGTAAAAATGATACAACAAATATGTAGATGCCGTAATATTAGTTATGTAAAATACCTATTTACAAACAAAAAATGGCAACCTTATAAATACCATGATTATACAGAAATAGAAGAAGAAATAACCGAATACCAACAATACGGTTATAAATTATTTAATATAGATGGCACAGATTATTTAACAGAACGCCAAAAGGTTTATTTAGAATTATTAGCAAAATACAAATATAGGGCAGATTGTTATGACACTAATAAGTTTGCCCATTTTATTAATATTATGCGTAGTAGAGGTTTTAAATTACCACTAGTATTTACACAAACAGGGGTTGCAGGTAGTAATGACGCATTAAAAGAAGTAAAAGAAATTAAAGAAGAAGATTTATTAAACATGGATAAGGCATATTTATTAGATAGTGTAAAAGATAATTTAGAAGAAAAATTAGATCCCATAGATTATTACCCACCAAGTTTTGTAAAAACAAACGAAATTTTAAACATACCATGGGGGCAATTACACCATTATAAAGATATGTTTTTATGCCCATTTGCATTAACACAACACCTTACGGTAGTTGACTATTTTAATAAAGAAGAAGAAGAAATAAAACACAAATTACAAACAAAAGATGATTATATAATTAACTTAACAACTTGTAATGAATCTAAATTATTAACAATTAAGAAATTTAAGGCATTATGCCAAGATAATACAGAACAATTAGACGGCAAAAATATTACACTAACTAAAAGTTTAGAAGAAAAAAACGCACAAACATTTTTAAAAGAATATAATTTAGTATTTAGAAATAGGGCAAAAAAACAACCCGATTTTACAGAACTAAAAACATGCCAACAATATATAGTAAAAATGTATAAAATGTGTTTTGGCACAGATATTATAACAAATAAGAAAAGCACAAAAAATGGTAAAAGTAATACAACATACTTATTTAACAAAGAATTATTAAACCAACACCACGAAATTTACTCATATAGAAAAATACAAGAGGATTATGAATGTATTAGCGACGAAGAAGAAAACCCATTAGATTATGGTATAAATGTTTAAAATACCCTAATGGCAATTAATTTATAATAATAAATGCCAAATGGCAATTACTTAATTTTACCCTTTAATTTTAATAAATCTTTTTTATCTTTTTGTGCCTGCAATCTTTTATTAGAATTGGCAACAGTTTTATTAAATTGTGCCATATTTACTGGAGCACCATCATCAAATATATCTTTTTCTTTAATACTTGCGGTTTTATCTACTTGTGGGTTAAATTGTAGGTCATGGTAATTATCTACTGGTTTTACTGCGTTTTTGACATCTGACATATTTATATAATTTATATAATATTTTTTTTTTACTTTTAAATTTTAAAAACTTTTTAAAATATATTTTACAAATTTAATATATTTTATAAATATATAATAATGAGTTTAATCTTGTGTAGCAATAAAAATGAAAATGGTTTAGAATATGACAGAAATTTTAAAGGGCAAGCACCTTTTAGTTTTACAAACCATATGACACAAACCATAGAAATACCACCAAATAGTGAGGTTGCCGTGCAAAGTGTTAAATTAAATAAAGATGGTTTAATAAGAGTAAGTCCAAATGACCGTTGGTATATGTATTTAAATAGAAATGTTAGAACAGATACAGAAATAACAAGCGTTTTAGGATCTACGGGTATGCCTATTGTTTGTGCCCCTAATGTGACAGGTGAAGATTATGTCAATATTGATGAGTTTAGGCGTTTAGTAGAAGAAGGACTCCAAAATGGCATACCACACCCCGATTATTACAGACCAAATGCCCAATTAACTAAATGCGAAATTTTAAGAGGCACATCATCAACACCCACTACTACTGGCACAGGATTCCAAGGTTTTAGATTTACAATAAGCGAACAATTAGCAATAACAAGTAATTTGTTTATAGCAAGTGATGATGGTTATAATTGGTTGGGTAAAAGTGCCACACCATCCGTTGCCAACCCTTATACCATTACAGACCGTGGGGCAAGTGGCACAAGATTTAGTGCAAATGCAAATATAGGTGCCAACGCAAATAACCAAGCACTTTGGGGGCAAAAATACCCATTATGTAATAAAAATGGGCACATGATTTTTGATTTAACTGGTTTGCATGGCACGGTTGGTGATAATACCAAAAGTTTTAATAATAATTGGACTATTGGTTTAAATAGAGGCACGGGGTTAAGTAATGGTGGCATACCTTATAAAAGTAATGCGGGTAATGATTTTAGTGTATTAAGTAATGTTGTTTGGGATTATGCGGTTAGTTGCGAACAATTAACAGAGGGTGGCAATAGATGGTTAAGATTAGGGCACTTTGTTAAAGACCCCGACGAAAACCATCCAACGCACCCATGTTGTATGCGTGAGATCATTTACTTTAAAGGTAATAATGGTGTGCCTAATACATTTAATGACTCATTATTTAACACAGTAAGTGCTCAAGGGCAAGGGCGTTATAATATGTCAACTAACGCAAGTCAATTTAGTAAATTAAAATTTGAGGTTAAAAATGAAGTTGTTGAAATTAGTTTATATTCAGAAACTGAGACGGCATGGGTATTGGTAAGTAGTTGGGAACAAAGAACAGGTGGCGGGTCAGGTTTAAATGCCACAGCAGTTAAAAATGTGCCTAAACCACGCAACCAAAATTGTTGGTGTATGTCACCTAAAATATTACTTGCCGACAGCACAAAACATGTAGATTTAGAAACATACAACGGTATTAGTATTGGCACGGGTTATGATGTAGCAAATACAAATGTTAATTGGTATGAACGCCAAAGGGTAAATGGCACAATTGGTAATTGTATAGAACTTGACACAAGATGGTATAATAATGAAGATTCAACCACATTTTACCCCATGTTAAAAACAATTAAAACCGGTGTTAATAGGATGTTAGATTATAAAAAAATAATGATTTTAGTGCCCGACAATACACATTATCAAGGCACAGCAGGTGCCAATATGCAATATAAATTAGGTTTTACAGCAAGGGCAATATTAGATAATAACGCAAGTGTGACAGGTAGTGATGACCAAAAGGTTATTTATGATAGTGATAATGTGCCACTATTAAAAGCAAATAGTAGTTTATTTGTTAGATTAGATAATATGACACAAAAAACTTATAATGCGGGCACAGGTAGAATAAGTAAAATTTTATACCACATGCCAAGATTTGACCAAAGTAATAGAGAAATAGGCACGGGTTTATATTTTGAACCTGGGCAAAGGGTATATATAAAATTAAATAATAGTGAATCAATATTTTTAAATGAACTGTCATTAAGTATTTGTGATGATAAGGAGGTATTGGTTGATGATCTTACAGGTGAAACCATTATAGTTTTACATTTTAAACAAAGTGATACACCATTATTTAAACAAAGTAGGTATGTAATGGGTTAGTTTTAATGTGTTTTTTTATTTTTAGAAATCTTTATAAAGTTTTAGTAATTTTTAAAAATTAATACAAAATATTATTATATTTTATATTAATATAAATGGATTTTTTGCCAAAAGTAGAAGAAAAATTAATAGAAGATGAACCCGAAGAAATACAAGAAATAATAGAAGAAGCAAAACCAAAAATTACAGAAGATGATATATTTAATGCAAAACCAAAATTAGTTATTAAAGAAGTTATAGAACCTGAAATAGATAAAGAATTTAAAGAAGAACCAAAAGAAGAACCAAAAGAACTAGATCAGAAAAAAGAAGAAGTTTTAGAAACACCAAAACCTACAAAAAAAAAACGGGTATTAAGTGAAGAACATAAACAAAAATTAGCACAAGCAAGAGTTAAAGCATTAGAAACAAGAAGAGAAAACGCAAGAATTAAAAGAGAAAAGGCACAATTAGAAAAAGCAATAAAACAAAAAGAATTAGAAGAATTAAGAGCAAAAGCAGGTATTAGAAAAGCAAAAACAGAAGTTATACAACCTAAAAAAGAAGTTAAAGAAGTTAAACAAGAAGTTAAAGAAGAAATACCAAAAAGCGATTGGATAGACACAAAACAATATTATACTCAAGAAGATATAGAAAAAGCATCATTAAATGCAATAATGGGTTATGAAAAAATAAGAAAAGACAGAAAAGCAAAAAAGAGAGAAGAAGAAGAAAAAACAAAACATGAAAGACAATTAAAACAACAATTAACACAAAGAATAATGCCACAAAATAATACAAATGTTATGTATGGTCAACAAAATTATTGGGACAATTGTTATTAAATTTATTTTATACCCAAAATAGAAAAATACCAATTTGGCAATAAATTTACTAATAATAGATGCCAAACGGGTATTTGTCATTACCCAAGTATAGAAAATAACCAATTTGGCAATATTTAAATATTTTTTTATTTGTTATAATATATGAGTGAATTATTTAAGAATCATTTTTATATTAATTTAGAAAGTAGAGAAGATAGAAAAAGATCAGCAATTAATGAATTAAGTAAAATTGGTATAACTAATGCAAATAGATTTAATGCCATTAAAACTGATTGGGGTATTGTTGGTTGTTGTTTAAGTCACATGCGTTGCCTACAAGAAGCAAAATTAAAAGGTTGGGATTATGTTTGTATTTTTGAGGATGATGTAATAATAAAAAACCCAAATTTATTAATTAAAAAAGTTAAAAAATTAATTGATAAACCATTTGATGTGTTAATGTTAGGTGGTAATAATTTTAAACCTTATGTTGAGTTTGATGACTATATAAAAGTAAGTAAATGTTTTTGTTTAACGGGTTATATTGTAAAACAACATTATTACCAAACATTTTTAGATAATTTAAATGAAGGGTTAAAATTATTATTAAATACAGGTGATAGGCAATATAGTTTGGACATGTATAACCATTTATTACAACAACGGGATAATTGGTGGTTAATTACCCCAATATGTATTTACCAAAAAGAAGATTACTCAGATATAGAAAAACAACAAGTAAATTATAAACATTTAATGTTAAATTATGATAAATAAAAAAAAATATAATATATATATAAATATAACATGGAAGGTTTAAAAATGCGTAAAGTTGTTGATTTAGAAGATAAAAGCAAATACCCCGATATAAACCCTTTATTACCACAACCACCATTTTTATTACTTGGTATTGGTAGTGTGCGTAGTGGTAAAACAAATGCATTAGTCAACATGTTAAGGCGTGGTGATATGTTTGGCACCGATTATTTTGATGATGTATTAATAATTAGTAATACAATTAATAATGACCCAAAAGGTAAATTTTTAAGTGATGCATTTAGAGTTGAGGATCATTATGAGGATAAAATGATAGAAGATTTAATAGAATCACAAAAAAAATATAAGCGTGAAGATGCTCCAACCGTATTATTGTGCCTAGATGATATCATATCAAAAGATTTTAAGAAGACCGCAAGCAACACCATTAATACACTTGCCACGCGTTTTAGACATTATGAACTGTCAATCATGATTTTTACACAGTCATTTAGGGCAGTTAGTAATATGATTAGAAGCAACTCACAAAATGTTATGATTTTTAGGCAACAAAGTAGTAAAGAATTAGAAAAAATAGCGGAGGAGTATAGTGATTTGTGTGGTGATGAATTAACTTTTTTAAAATATTATAATATAGCACACTCAGAACCTTACCAATTTTTATATATAGATGCCCAACAAAACCCCGCACATTTTTATAAATCTTTTGAGGAGTTAATTGGTATTGGTGATCAATTAATGTATAAAGGTGAAATACCAACAAAAAAAGAACCTTTTGAGGATCAATAAATTTTTATTTTTATAATTTATTAATTAAAATATTATAATAATATATAAATATAATGGATTCATATAACCTACAAGGAGCAGAAGACCAAATAAACGGGTTGGGATCACAAGCATTAGATGAACAAAATTTTATAAGTAATTATAATGCACAGCAGGTAGAGGCATACAAAACAAATTTAAATAATCTTGAGACAAAATGGGGTGGTGCCGATAAAAACAATTTGGAGGAGTTTGGGGCATACCAATTACACATGGGGGATGCCAGTAAAAGATTATATGACGCAGTAAAAGGCGGTTTTGAGGTAAGTGACAGTCAATTAGCAAAAAACCCAGTTAGAGCATACGAAGGTGCCAAATATTTAGTAAAATTGCCAGGTAGATTAACATCAAAAGCACCAGTAAATGATGTATTTACAGGCAGACAAGAAGTCAACACAGTAGATTTAGCGGAGCAAAGTAATTTTGAACCAAATTTAGCGGGTGATTTTAGTGAGGGTAATGTTGTAAGAGAGGACTCAAGTTTAGTAGATTTTTACACATCAGCAACCCCCACTACTGTCACAGCAGAAGATCCCGACGAGGTAGGCGGTTTGTATAAATCTAAAACACCTTTACAAACAAAAGATGGCAACACAATAGAAACATCAGAACCTAAACCACAATCAGAAAACCCAGTCAACGAACCAACAGAAACTACACCCGAAGCAACAGAAACAAACGCAGGCACAACAACAGAAACAGGGGCAAGCACGGGCACAGAGGTTGCCGGGGGTATAGACAAAGGGGCAGAGGCAACAGAAGGTTTAACAGAAACTACACGCATGGCAAAATTAGGTAGTGCATTAAAAGGTGGTTTTAGCACAGCAGGGACAGTAGCAGAAGGGGTAGGCAAAGTGGCAGGCACCGTGGCAAGTGGTGTATTTTTAGGTTTAGATATTGGTCAACAAGTAAGTAGTGGTAAATTTTTTTATGGCGACGATAAAGCACAAAATGTAGGTAATACCATGAATGAAATAGGATCCGCCATGGATATTATAGGTGTTGCCACAGGTGACCCATTACTTGTTGCACTTGGGGTTGGTAGTAGTGCGGTGGGGGGTATTATTAGTGGTTTTGATGAATTATTTGAACATAAAAAGAAAGAAGCAGATCCAACAACAATTGATGATAAAGATTTAAAACCAGCACAACAAATAACAGGTGGGGTAGTTGATACAAATATTGCGGGGGCAGGGGGTTTAGCACAGCAATCAACAAGCACATTAGCACAAGCAAGGGTTGGTGTAGCATAATTTTTTTTTTAATAATTTTTTTTTTATATTTTATTTATATTTATATAATATATAAATATGAGCACAAGATATTTGGATTTAGCACCTAGCAATAAAACAACTGACCAAAAGTATAGTTTTAAAAAGGGCGTTGCCCAATTACAATTCCAAATACCACCGGGTAATTATTTACTTGACCCATCAAGTGTAAGAATTGTTGGCAAAGTCCAATATTTTAATGATACTAATGGCACACAGATTGGGGCACAGGCAGATATTAACCAGCGTATAGGGGTTTATGCCCACTTCCAACAGATTATTTGGCGATCATTAAAGCACCAAACCACAATTGAGCACCTAAAACATTATAACACATGGATTAGCAGTTATTTTGGGGCAAGTAGCGGGGTAGAAGATTCATTAACACACTTATCAGAAAGTGCATTAACACTACCTAATTATGAACAGATACGCAAAACAGTTGTTAGAAAAACCGAACCTAACTCATTTGCCGTGCATTTACCATGTGGTATGTTAAACTCAGGGGCACCAATAAATTTAATGGACAACGCACTTGGGGGTTGTGAATTAGTTATAATGTTAGAAAGTGACGCAAACTCAATTAATATTTTACCCGCAGATACAACCACGGTGCCCGATACTACCGGGTATAGTGATGTTATGTATGAGTTAAGTGATGTAAAACTTGTTTGTAGTGTAATTACCCCACCACCTGACCAATTAAGTCAACTAATGAAACAAACTCAAGGGTCATTTACATTCCAATCAATACATAGTTTTTATGACACCTTTAACTCAACTAATATGCAGGTTAATATGTTATTTGGTTTAAGCAGAGTAAAATCATTATACATGACATTTATAGAATCAAGCAAACTAAATAATTTAGGTGCGGATGGTTTATCTACCCTACCACCTACAAATTTAGATGGGTCACAGGCATTTATCAAAAAAATAAATTGGTTAAAAGGGGGTAGGTCTTATCCAAAACTATACCCACTAGAAACTAACAGAGAAAAGGACAGCAAGGTTATTTTAAATGACCCCGAAGTTGCCAAAGATTATATAAACAGTATTATACCATGGGGTAGAGCAAAAACAATTAGTATGTCACCCGCAACTAATAACCGTGATATTGTAGGTAAAATAAATGCCTCAGGATCTTTACCTTACCAATTTGTAAATGATACAGGTATGGTATATGCCGTAGGTATTAATTATGAAAATTTTATAGGCAGTAGCGGTGTGCCATTTGATAAGGAGTCATTTGGTGTGGCGATTGATTGCGACCTTAACAGCAATAGTGCCCAAAGTGTATTTATTTTTGTAAATGCCGAAACTACAATAGTTTATAACCAAAATGGCGTGCAGGCAGTAATGTAAATAAAATACCCATTTGGCATAAAATATTATAAATTAATTGCCAACTTGGTATTTTAAAGTTTTTTTAAAATTATTTTTAAAATTTATTTATATTTATATATTATATAAATAATGGCGGATAGAAATGCTCAACCAAACTTTATGAATTTAAAGTCAATACCAGTAAATACAGCACAGAAGGTGGAGTCCGATGTGTTAGAACCTTTAACATTTAGTCAGAGTGAGGCAACATGGGAGTTTGCCCCAAAGGGTTTTTTACACCCAGGCACAAAAATTAGTATAGGTTTAAAAGCAAATGGTGATGAAGGTTTTCCATTTTTAAATGTTGGTGTGCATTCATTAATTAGGCGTGCAGTTTTACGCACAACGGCAGGGCGTGTAATTTGTGATACAGATGCCTACAACTATTTAGAAGGTGTAAAATCATTAATGGTTAAGAATAGTGCCCAAAAAGAGCGTGAGCAATATTTAAATGGTAAATGTGTTGATTTTGAGGTTATTTATGATGAAAATAGTGCCGTTAAATCTACTAATGGTTATGGTATTAGTAATGGTAGAGAATATAACCAATCAACAAGTGCCAGTTTTACCAAGGGTTTAGCACCTAAACAATTTATTACCAACGATAAAACACCAGTATTTAGTGTGGCATTACATCAACTTTTCCCATATCTTAAAGAGGGCAACCAACTTCCACTTTTTTTAATGCCAAACGAACGCATACAAGTCCAGTTATTTTGGGATAATAATGCGGGTAAGGGCGATAATAAAAACCGTTTGTGTGTGCCATCTACTAGGGCAACAGGTAATTTAGCGGTAGAAATTGACAAGGATGTATGTAAAATTATAGCAGATTATGTATTTTTTGATGGCGATGCCATGGAGCAGTTTAGAACACAAAATAGGGAGTTGACCTTTTCTTATTTTGATTATAGATTATCAACCAATAGTTTAAGTGCAAGTGAAACAGATATAGCAACCAATAAAACCGTGACACAACCAATTAGAAATATTGGCGGGCAAGGTATGTTTGTGACCAAAGTATTAATTGGTTATGAAGATCCCAACCAAAGTGAAAATAATTTATTAGGTAGGTTTATTGGTAAAGGTATGGCAGATACAACAGGGGGTAATGCGGTGCAAGATTTAGAATCAAATTTATTTATGAATAGTGAGTATTTATACCCACAGACACTAAAAAATAATGCCCGACAATTCCACAACCTTAAAGAAACATTAGGCATGGTGCCATTTATTACCCGTGAGGCATTTAGTGGTGAGGGTAAAGGTGGTATTATTACTACCGGTAAAAATGGCGATTTAGCAGGCAGACGACAGGACACGAATTTACAAAAGAACTTTTTTTATCAAGGGTTTTTAACCCGTGGTGTAAATGCCCGTGTTGACCCAAGAGGTATTGACATACACCTAAAAGCACCATTACCATCACTTAATGGTAAAACATCTATTGCGTATAACCAGCGTGCGTGGTTAGAGATCAGAAGATATGCCACAATTATTGATGGGCACCTTGAGTGTTATTATGTGTAAATTAACAACTTTTTTATAATATTATCTTTTAATAAAATTATATTAATAATAAATATAATGGTTAAAGTAAAATATAAGGGTAAAGAATATAACATCCCTGATAGATATTTAGAAGGTTTAAAAGGCAACGATAGAACCAAACAAATAAAAAGTATAGTAGAAAAGAAAGAAAGACCAAAAACAAATTTTAAAAGCAAGGAGTCATCATGGACTACTAAATTTAATAAAAAATATGGTAAAGAATTAGACAAAATGAAGGGTGGCAGAAGTAAAAGAAATATTGCCAAAGTCACCGGCATACCATACGGGGCAATAAATGAAGTGTTTAAAAAAGGTGAGGGGGCATATTATAGTAGTGGGTCAAGACCAAACCAAACACCGCAGTCATGGGCATACGCCCGTGTATATTCATATATATTAGGTGGTAATGCAAGAAAAATTGACAAAGAAATAACAAAAAAATATAATGTTAATTTTAAATCTATTAAATAATATATAATGGCAGATAAAAAAGAACTTTACAAACCATTTGTAAGTAAAGCAAAAAATAAAAAATATAGTGTTTATGTATTAAAAGATGGTAAAAAAAGATTAATACATTTTGGGGATAAAAGGTATGGTCAGTTTAAAGATAAATTAGGGCATTATAAAAATTTAGATCATGGCGACTTAAAACGCAAAAAGGCATATTACCAAAGACACGGTAAAGCAACAGATAAAAACACGGCGAAATATTGGTCACATAAAATATTATGGTAATACCCATTTGGCAATTATTATTATAATATTTTATGCCAAACGGGTATTTTAAAATTATTAACTATAAATTATTTTATTATTAATTAATATAACATGTTTAATTATTTACTTGAGTGGTTAGAATGCAACAAATATAAAAAACTTTATAAAGAACTAAAAGAAGAAAACCAACAATTAATAGATGCCATAAACACTTTATATAAAAACCAAAAAGAAATAATAGAATTAATAAAAGTAAAAAAAATACATAAAATTAATGTTGTTAGGTAAATATTTTAAGTTTAATATAATATAAAAAAAAAATCTTATTATATTATATAAAATGGTTATTATGTCAGAAGATTTAAAAGCAGATATTAAAAAGGCACGTCCAAATGTTAAAGAAAGCACAATAAAAATGTATGAATCTAATTTAAACAAATTAAAAAAAATGTTTGATAGTAAAGATTGGGATTTTTTAAAAGATGTAGAAAAAGTAAAAGATAAATTAAAACATTTACATTATACAAGTCAACGCAATTATTATAATAGTATTATTATTTTATTAATGGCACTAGATCAAAAAGAAGATTTAATAAAAAAATACAGCGATGTTAGGGATGAATTAAATAAAAAATATGAGGATGATAATGCAAATGGCAAAATATCAGATAAACAAAAAGCAAATTTTGTTGAGTTAAAAGTTGTAAAAGATGGTATAGAAAAGATGGGCGAAGAATTAAAAAACAAGAAGTTTAAAAAGGCAGATAATTTAACGGCAAAAGATAAAACATTATTAATGGTTTATATTATTTACCAAATACATATAAGGTTGCCCATGCGTAATGATCTTGCGGGTGCCGAATCAATAACAAAAAGGGAATATAATAAATTAAGCACAGAAGATAAAAAGGCAAAAAATTATTTAGTTGTAGAAAAAGGCAAAATGTTTTTTGTATTAAATAAATTTAAAACACAAAGAAAATATGAAGAATTAAAAATAGATGTGCCAAAAGATTTAGAAAAGTTATTAAGAACATATATTAAAATAAATGGTATGGGTGTATTATTTAAAAGTAGCACAGGTAAAACATTAACCCGTAATGACTTGAGTCAACTACTTTTAAAATATAGTAAAAGGTATATGGATGGTAAATCTATATCAACAACCATGTTGCGTAAAATTGTATTAAGTGATAAATTTGCAGATCATAAAAAAGAACAAGAAGAAATGGCAAAAATAACAGGGCATAGTGTAGAAACCATGAACAAGGTTTATGTTAAAGAAGGACAAGGCAAAGAAGATAAATCATAAACCATTTTTTTATGTCCTATTGGGCACCTTTTATTAACAACATTAAAATTATTTAATAATCTATTATTTATAATATGTAATGCCTCCCTACTCTCTAACTCTTTAACATTATTACATGGGTATTTTTCTATAATTGTAATATCATAATTATTATGCTCAAAACATTTACTACTACTTATATATGGGCGGTTAGGGTGTAAATATTCGTAGCGGTGTTTAATTAATCTTATATTTGGTGCCTCTATACTACTACCAATATATATGTTATTTGTTGTTTTACAAATAATAGCATAAATAATACCTTTTTTGTAATCTCTCATTATATACTTATATTTAGAAAAAAAAATATAAGAATTAAACATAATTTAAGATTTTAAATTAATATCTTAAAAAAAAAATATCTAATATAATATAAATGGATAATACTATTGATTTATATTTTGATGAAATTATATCAGAATTGGCAAGGGTTGGTAGGGCAGATTTAATAAGAATATTAAGGGCACATTTTAATTATCTTACAGAAACAGAAGAATCATCAGAAGAAATATCAGAAGATGAAGAAGAACAAATAGAAATACAAGAAGATAAAGAAGGGTTTTAAGTTTAAGATAAATTTATATATTTTACTTTAAAATGTTTTATAGGTGGATAATAATCATACTCCTTAATTGTTTGCAATAAGGTTTGTTTATCACCCTTTTTATTTATTTTTTTATTTAACCAACAATAATACATGTAATGTTTATTTAATTCATTAAATGTTTTTTTGTATTTAATTTGTAAATTACTATATTTATACATAATTTTAATATGGTTGTTTATATCTTTACACAAAGGCAATTGGTCTATTAAATAAAGTTTTTGTAGATGATCACTCATTATTAATATAACTTATATTTTTTTTTTTATATATTATTTAAGATTAAATACCTTTTTGGCGTATTTTCTCTATATATTTATGCCATTTTGGTATTAATCTTAATATATGTATTATTGTTAATCTTAATATATGGTAAAAAGGTATATAAAGAATAAATAAAATTATAATTTTATTTGTTTAAGTATTAACAAACACCAATAATATAAGATTAATATATATGTTTTTCTATATTATATATATATAATACCAATAATATAAGATTAATTACCATTAATACGGTTTTGTGCCATATTATATATATCCTGATCTTTTTCTATACCTATAAATTTACGGTTTAACTCTTTACTTGCAACACCCGTTGACCCACTACCCATAGTAGAATCAAGAACAACATCACCCTCATTACTATAATACTTAATTAAATGTTTTAATAACTCTACTGGTTTTTGTGTAGAATGTTGCCCCCTTACATTTTTAAATGTTAAAATACTACGGGGTAATAATGGGTCATATTTAGAATCACACTCAGAATTTAAAGTCCCATAACAACTATTATTTTTTCTTACTCTATCTTGTTTTTTATTAACAACTTGTTTATGGTATTGTTTAGTATTATAAATTGGTTTTTTTTCATAAAATACATATATTGACTCATGCACACGCATAGGTTGAACATGTGCCAATAGAAAAGATACGGCATTAACTTTATGCCATATAATGTCATATCTAAATGGCAATTTTTTTGGGGCACTACTAATTAAGTTGGCACCAAATTTAGTATTACAAAACATAAATATAGGTGTATTAGTTTTTTTAATACGCATGTAATGTGCCCACATTTGCTCAAGATCAATACAGGTGTCCCATTTACAATTTGTTTGCCCATAAGGTAAATCAGTTATAATAATATCTACACTATTATTAGGTATTTTTGACATCTCTTCATTACAACAACCATTATATAATGTTATATTTTCCATTTAATATTATATAATATATTTTTTTTTATTATTTTAAAAATACCCAATTGGCAATTATTTATAATATATTTTATGCCAAACGGGTATTTTACTTAACCCCTTTATGTAATTTGGCAACCTCCGGGTCATTTAATACATCTTTATTTTTTAAAATAAATTTAATTACTTTTGCCCTTTCATTTTTCTTGGTTTTCTCTTTATCTTGTGTTGTTTTTTCTTTTTTGGCAGGCATCTTAACATTAATTGGTTTTCTTTTCATCGCTTTTGATTTATTGGTTAATTTAAGGGTTTTGTTTTTATGATCTATTGTATAACCCATACCCTCTATTTGTTTTATAAGGTCGTCACGCTTCATACCTTTTGTGTCAATAGACATAAGGTCATTATAACCTTTAATTAATCTTTTTAACTCTCCAAGTGTCATTAGTTTTACATCCTCTTTTGGTGGCATAACTCTATATGTAATTGCAATAAAAAAAAAATATCTAATATATTATTAAAAATAAAAATGTTTAAGATTCACAAAACCCATAGCAAATTAGAATTATGCCAATTAATAGATACTTACAATATTAATATTAATAACCCTAAAAAATATAAAAAAGCACAATTACAAGAATTAGTAGAAAAACAATTAATAACACAAGATGAATTAAATATACCAAATAATAATGATATTTACCATTTTACAAATATAATGGATTTAAAATTTTTTTTAGTTAGTATAAACCCAAAAAAATTATTAACTATAAAACAAAAACAACAAATACAATTTACATGTAAAAAATTAAAACATTATTGCCATAATAATTATTACTTAAAATATACAGATTATAAAACACTTGAGGCAGTTTATTTAGATGCCAAATTTATAGAACCATACGGGGATATACCAAGTGTGCGTAAAGTATGTAATTTATTAAATAAAGATATAAAAAAACCTTTTTTATTAAAACCAATTATTAGTCCTATTGTGCAAAAAGAATTAGACAAAAAAAATAAATATAAACAAAGTAATATTATTAAGTGTGACATAAAACATGGGCATTTTACTATTAATTTTGATTAATTACTTTTTATAAGTTTTCTTGGCGTCCGCCATCGCTTGTTTATAAGTATATGAGGCATTTTTCTTTTTGCCACTTGCCCATGTTTTCTTTACATGATCCATCCATGCACCACCTTTTGCAACTTGTTTTTTAGGTTGGGCATCATTTACAACATCAGATTTTTTAGGGCGTCCCCGTCCACGCTTGGTAGTTTGTGGTTTATCCATTATTTATATAATTATATAATATATTTTTTTTGGTTAATTAAATTTTAAAAAAAACTTAATTATTAATATATGAATCAAAAAAATCTTTATAATGAACTATTAGAAAAACAAAGAATACAAAGAAATAAAATTAGTTTAGATTATTATCACAGAAATAAAATTAAGATATTAACAAGATTAAATAAACCCGAAAATGTAGAAAAACGGCAACAATATAATAGGGATTATTATTATAATGTTTTAAAGAACAAAAGGCAAAATGTTAAAACATATAATAGAAAACATAATATAGAACCTTTAAAAATTACAAATAAAACTTTTACAATATCTTTTGATTAACTTTTTAAATTTTTTTCTATAATTTTTTTTTATATTATATAATTATATAAAAATGAGTTATTGGCAAGTTGGGGATAAAGTAATGATTGGGCAAAGTGAGGTAGAACTCACCGCCGAAGGATCAAACGAATTTAAAGAAAACCAGGTCATAGGTATTTTTATACCACCTAGTATTGAGTTATTTAGTGGTAAAGATTGTTATTTAAATTTTGATGTTAAATTAGATCAAGGCACAACGGGTATTGGTGCCAACGACCCATACCCTACTAAACTTACACTTGATGGGCAGATTGGGGCAAATAGTTTATTTACTCAAGCAAGGGTGTATGCGGGTAATAGGGGTAAAATTTTAGAAGAAACTCAAGAATATTCATCATGGGTAAGTTGTAAATATAGTTATGAAACAAATGACTCAATTAGAAGTAAAAGAGCACTTACCGAAGGTTGCGGGGTTTGGTGCCCTGAAACCCGTGGCACTTGTGGGACTACTAAATCTATACAGAATAACCACACACTAAACCCGTATAATGAGCAAGGTAATTTAGGTGATACACCCGGTGCCGATATTACCACCGCAACGGCATTTACTACTGCCAAAGTGTCTTTACAATTACACCTTGGAGTTTTTGCAAATAACCCGAAGGCATACCCCAATATTTTAACGGGGGGTTGTTATGTTGAGTTGACTTGTGCTCCAAACCGCCAGGTATTTAGGCGTTTTGATAGTGTAAATAAAAATAAACTACTTGGACTTAACCCATATTTAAGAGGCACCACAAGTGCGGGCACATCACCTGCGAGTAATTGGGGTGATGGTAGTGCAAGTGCCGTTAATAGTGTATTTTGTGAGTTGGCAAATACGCAATTAGATAGTAGATCATGTCCCTTTAAAATTGGCGAGCGTTTAGAACTTGTTGACCTTAATGATGGTAGTGTTGTGCCACTTAAAAATAAGGCGGATAATGGTGCGTGTGTTGTCACAGCAATTAAAACAACTGATAGTTTTGTTGAGTTAGAAATTGGCAAGATTGCCACAGATGGCACAATAACTAATGGGGGTTATCATGATTTAGGTAGTGCAATTGCGGGTGGTGGTAAGCGTTATGTATTTGGTAGTGTAAGTTTAGATAATGGCACCATAGGTTTTGCTCCATCTTATACAGTAAGTAATGTCCGCCTTAATGTAAAACGCATAGATGTTGACCAATCTTATATTGCCGGTATGGTAAGTAAAATGAAGAATGGCGGGGAGGTTATGTTTGACCTACCATGTATTGCCACACAATTACATAGTGCCATGGCAGGCGATTTACAAGGCACCATACCAATTAGTATAGAACATGCCAAGGCACGCAGTTTAGTATGTATGCCAACCGATGCCAAACCATACACGGCACTTGATAATACTATTGCACACGGCACTTATATTATTAATGATGATGAGGGTGGGGCATTAGGTAATGGTGCAAGAAACCACTCAGACAGAAGCGGTATTAGTGGTATTGGTGATTACTTATCTAACTATAATTTTTTGATAGAAGGTAAGCAGGTGCCCTCACGCAGAATTGACACCGCAAAAACTACAAGCAGAAATGGTGGCATAGACGCAAATCATTTAATAGAATTAGAAAAATCATTAATACAGTGTCACAATTGCCAACCATTAAGTTTTGCCGATTACCGCAACAACTTTTTAATTGGTCGTGCCCTTACTTTATCTACTAACACCATTTTTGATGGGCGTGGTAAAGATTGTAGATTAAATGTCAGATATGAAGGATCAGCACCACAAAAGGATAAATTATGGAAAATATTCACCCACCACATTAAAACGGTAATGATTAAGGGTGATGATATACAAGTAATAGATTAATTGCCATTTGGCACTTATTATATAATATTTTTTGCCAAACGGGTATTTTATTTTTTTAAACTTTTATTTTAATATATTAATATATTATAATAATAGTATGGCAACACCTTATGTGGATACAACATTAATTGAGTGTAATAGATTGCAAAGCACACAAAAAGAACAAGTAGAAGATGACGAACCCAACGCAATATTTACAAATAAAGTTGGTGACACATTAATTTTAAAACCAGGCGATACAATACAAGTGGCAAGTGCCTTTATAAATCAAAAAGGGTGTAATATACCAACAAGTTTAGAATTTAAGGGCACATATTTAACAACAGTTAAATTAGAAAAAACAGAACCTACAACAATAGTTTATAATAAAAAAAGTGACGTTATGGGTTATGAATCTTTTAGTCAATACCCCGAAACAAACACAATTAATGATGTAGAAGTATTTGACAATACCGCAACACTTGAGGTTAGTTATTATAAAACAAGTAATGGTGAGCAATATGTATTTTTACCCCGTAATTATATTGTTAATGATAGTAATTTAAGTATTACAAATGTTAATAGCACTACAAATTGGGATGTATGGAAAAAAAACAATTATGACAAAGATGCAGGGCATATAACCGGTTATAATAGTGGTATTACATATTACCAAAGAACAAATGCCAGTTTTTTTGCCTTTACTAATTATAATGATTACCACCTAGTAGAAGATGTAGAAGGTGCCACCACTAAAAATTATTTACGCCCTAAAAATGATAATAGTAAATACACATTATTTACAAGGGTTTATAATTGGACATCTAATAATACAAATGATAGTTATAAATTAACACATGGTGGCACCGATTATACAATAAATGGTAATAAATATTTTGAGGCATGTAATGGTGATGCCGAAGCAATACCCGATCCTTTAAAAAGGTATGTATTACCATTAAGTAATGAAGATTATGACCCCGCATTAGCATATTATGTGCAACAAATAGATAATGTTGATATTAGTGTAAAAAAAGGTTTTAATAGTGCCCAAAGTGTAGCAGAACAATTAACAGAAGATTTACAAAAATATATTGTTAATGAATCTAATGGCACATATTGGGCAAATGGCACAAACAATACAGGTATTACAAGTAGCACAACAACAAGTTTATTAAGACCCCGAACATGTGCCAACCCTATAACATTTGGGAGGTCATCTTATGTTGGGTCAACAACAGATGGGCAAAAAGGTTTAAATTTATTAAATAGTTATAAACATATTTTAGTTAAACGCCCTGATTTATTTACACTAGGTAGAAAATGTAATAATAGATTTTGTGAGGTGCCAAATGTTAAAAATACACCATTAACAACAGAAAATACAGACCAAACAACAAACCCCATGGTTAAAAATTTTGTTAAAAATACTATTGTTTTTAATACTACTTCATCTACAAATTGGACAGACCCTATAATAACTAATTGGTTATGGGAAAAAAGCACATTAGAAACTTTACGGGATCTATTTATTTGCCAAGGTAAATACCCTGAGTTATTTAAAGTAGATAATGTGGCAGGTGATGTATTGGACAGAGCAAACAGAGTATTTACAAACGAAAAAAGAGAAGGTGACGAAACCGTGCCAAACACACTTAATACAATTAAAAACTCAAGATTTTTACACATGACAAGGGTAGATTATAACGCAACACACAATAAACAATTAGGTTATGATGATTATGTAAAAAAGGATTATACCGTAGGCACGGCAAATTTTGACGCAAGTCACATGTCCGCACCTATATTTTTTAAATATGATACTACAAGGGCAAATATATTTACAGATGGCAACAGCACAAATGATTTATGTTATGGTTTTGCCACTAAATCAAAAATAGGTAATAATGAATATATTACAATACACCC
>JAAHTH010001103.1_pt1 | contig 24496 bp, 31 predicted proteins | sample 6116091 | NCBI WGS metagenome assembly JAAHTH01 (sample SAMN13939990, study PRJNA603662) | sponge metagenome | isolation source: marine sponge | host: Mycale hentscheli | place: New Zealand | collected 2006
CGCCAGGTTTAGGTGTTTCTACTGGATCAGCTTTGATCGGCGCTTATGGTGTTGGGTCTCAAGACTTAGGTTCAAGCGATTCTGTCAAAGACTTAACTGATTCTGTCATCACTCCACCCAACAACGTCAGTTTTACGGTTGGCGGTATTGTCTCAACGGAAGACAGGGTTTTGGTTGGCCCTTGGGACGGCACATCTACGGATGCGGAAGGTAATCCAGCGGTTGATACTGATCAGCTGTCTTTGAATACTACTTTGTCCAGCTCAACTGAGACAGCGGTTGTTGTTACTACAACGATTCCAAGTGATACCCCAGCTTCGGGCGTGATTAGAATACAGCTAGCAAGCGGATCATATCGGCGTGTTCCATATACTAGCTATACTGGCTCCACGTTTACAATTGCGTCAACAGACTTTAGCGGAGACAATGCGGCAAGCTCTAACAACGTCTGGATTGCGTACATTGACGAAATCGCTTCTGCTACTTCTGCAAATTTCACTTCAGTCTACAGTTCAAACCGTGACTTAGTGGTGAAAGTACGCGATGGCGGCGGAAGTCCGATAAAAGAGTTTATTACATCGGCAGTATTAGGAAGCAACGGCGGGTCAGTAACTGCAATTCGCACAAGTGATGCATAATGACTGTCAGCGTAGCATGGGATGGCAACGGTAGACAGTATACTGCGAATATAGGCAGCGATACTGTCACCATTGTCAAATATGCTGGATCAGGTGGAACACCTAGTGAGGCAGCGGCTGACGGGTCTATAGAAGGCTCAACAGCACTTACGGTCCAGGTCAGCAAGCAGGGCGTTGCAATGTTTGTGGCGGTTCCTTCTGCTTTGGATTTTACCAGCACTGAATCAGGACAATTGATTTATGTCTGGGGTAACTTTCTTGCGGCTTCATTGTTAAATACTCAAGCGGCTAACGGGTTTGGTATTTGTTTGAGTTCTGGAACTCCTACGGCAAGCAATTATTCGCTTTTCACATACTACGGGTCTGACAATTATGCAGGCGGCTGGGTCAGGATGGTTCTTGATCCGACTAAAACAAGGTCAGGCGGTTCTGGTACTTTAAACACGGCAAACATTACGCATATCGGCGTATTTGCAAACGTAGGTGGCACCACTGCGCGTTTTGACAATCTATTGCTAGATGCTTGCGATGTTGGTAACGGCTTAATCGTAACGGGCACATCGACGCTTGGATTGTTCAATGAATTGCTTACTAACGAAGCGACACAAAGATACGGCGTTGTAAGGTCTTTAAATGATTCTGACAGCGCTATTGAAATCGCTGGCACTTTAACGCTAGGCGATACAAGCGCGTCAGCTTCTACGATAACAGACGAAGACTCTAAGATATTTTCTGCGGAGCCGATCTATTATCAAGCCGCTGAAGTCAACGCGGTTCCAAATACTTTCGCGGCGGTCAATGTTGTCGGCGGATCAGGCGCAAACAGTCTTTCATTTGGTCAGCCAGTTAGCACAACAGGTGGGCGAAACGGGATAAGCATAGTTGGCAATGACTCTTATACTTTTGGCGTAGATTTTTCTGATGGCAACGTAGAAGCAGGTAACTTTTACGGATGCTCATTTGAAAACCTAAGCGGAACGCTATCTTTTGATGCTGCGGCACATAACTTTAAAGGCAATAGCATTTCAGGTTGTGCTGGGTTTTCTTTTGTTACTGGATCAACAGCAGTAGATTGTGCATTTGTCAGTTCAGGGGTAATAACTTTGAACGGAACTGCTGGCTTGACTGATTGTGTGATTACGGAAAGCTCAGCGACTGCTGCGGTAACAACAACTGACCTAGAAAATTTGTCCAATTGTTCGTTTACGAAAGGCACGAACACAAGCTATGCAGTAGAGTTAACGGCTATTGGCGATGGGTCAATGAACTGGGATTGCAGCCTAAGCGCTTACGATGCAGGAGCGACTGGTAGCCCTGTTACACCAACGACCACAGGGAATGAGGCTATTTTTGTTAACGTAGCGTCAGGGACTTTGACGATAAACGTGCAAGATGGTGCAAGCATACCAAGCATTCGCAGTGCTGGTGCAACTGTCAACGTGGTGGCTGGCCAAAGGACTTTCACCGTGACGGTAAATGACTTTGACACTGGTTCAGTGTTAGAGAATGCAAGGGTTTATGTCACGGCAGCGGCTGGCGGTGGTTTGTCAGTCGGGACGGTGTTAATTGACAAAGTATTAACCAATGTCAGCGGTCAAGTCAGCGACACTAGAAGCTATTCAAGTGACCAGCCATATGAAGGTAGTATTAGGCTGGCTAGTTCTGGAGTATTTTACAAGGCAACGTCAATATCAGGTACGATCTCAAGTTCAGCAGACACGTCAATTAACGTGAGCTTGATACCTGATGACTGATGTTGGGCATAAAAACATGCTGGCAGTGCTTCAACACAGCAAAAATAACAAGTCTGAAATAGATGATTTGTTTCGCCATGTAGCACAATTGCAAGCTGAAAATATGTTGCTCAATCAAAGATTAGAGGCGATGATGCAACAAGTACAACTTATGCAAGTCAAACTGTTTAGTGGAGGTGCAACAAGTGGCAATCTCCATTAATTTCGGAACAAAAGTTATTGATATTCCTAAGAATGATATGACTTTGATACAATCTGTTCCTACCGAAATACGTCAGTTAAACCTAGACACTTTCCGTCTGACGCTGAAAGACTTGGAAGATACAGACGATGGCATGGCGTTTGAGCGTACACACAAGCACAATACTTCGGTAACGGTGGGCGGCGTAACGCTTGCAAGGGTTATTGAGATCATCAACGGCTATACAGTTACGTTTGAGGACGGTCAATACGCTGTCAACCTAGTTGGTGCGAATAGTAATGTTGGCGATGTGGTAAACGTCAACCAGGTTTCGGTGAGATCTGCTAACTCAGCAGGCTTGCAGGATCTATCGGTTATCCTTTCTGCGGCTTATAACGGAGAGATATGTGTTGATACGATTAACGGTCAGCCGGGTACAGATGTCCCAATCGGAACCCGTACTCAGCCTGTAAATAATTTTACGGATGCCTTAGCGATTGCATCTAACGAAGGTGCAAACACTTTAAGGCTTCTGAATTCAGTAACTTTGGAAAATGTTACGTTTCCAGCTGGATTAACTTTCACTTCAGATAACGCTGGATTAATTACAATGACAGTTGCTGACAGCGCAACCGTTACAGGGTGTCAGTTTAATAATTTGTCTTTGCAAGGCAATGTTGACGGCAATAACATAATCCGCGAATGCTTGTTGTTTGACATAACCTACAGCTCTGGATTCATCTTTCAATGTAGTTTAGATGGAACAATATCAGTCAAAGGCGGGGCATTGCTCAATTTGCTAGACTGCTTCTCAAATAGGCTTGCAGGCCAATCTGATCCAATTGTTGATATGGGCGGCAACGGTAAATTGATTGTTCGTAATTACAACGGCGCTTTAGACATCAGGAATCACGATGATGATAGCGGAGATGGAGACACCTGTTTAGATATAAATAGCGGAGTAATTAAGCTAGATAGCACTATTACGGCAGGGTTGTGGCCCATAAGAGGTATTGCGCGTGTCGTTGATAATTCAACAGGCACAGCGGATGTGAGAGATCAGACAATTAACAATCTAGTTGGGACTAATGCTGACTCTCTTGGGATTATAAATACAGGGGTTCAAAAAGCCTCAAAACTTATTCCACATAACACTGATATTTGATACTCTTAGAGCAATTAGTTATAAACTAAGGACGAATTTATGGACGATTTACAAGCCACACGCGATTTTGACGGGCCATTGCCTGATTCAATCGTGGAAGAAGTCGTTGATCAAGAATATGAATCAATGAAGCAAGACATTGAACGCGGAGCTGAAGTCGTTGAGTATCGCGCTATCCACATGGAAAACGGCCCGATTGATGAGGAAAGCAGAACTGCGATGATTGCAATTTCATCAGAAGAAGCTGTTGAGCGATCTTTTGGAATGGAAGTTTTAGAACATACCGCTGAAGCCATTGATTTAAGTTTTTTGGCATCAGGTAGAGCACCGTTGTTGCAGGACCATGATCCTAAAAAACAAATCGGTGTTATTGAATCTGTCGAACTTGACAGCGAATCCCGAAGACTACGGGCTAAAGTACGTTTTGGACGAAACGGACTTGCTGCTGAAGCGTTTGACGATGTTGTTGATGGTATTAGGGCTAACATATCTGTTGGCTACGCTATCAACAAACTGGAGAAAAGAGACAAGGACACTTATGTAGCCAAGTCTTGGAGACCAGTAGAGGCCAGTTTAGTTTCAATCCCTGCTGACGTGACAGTTGGCATCGGTCGATCAAATGAGCCTTCCCAAACCATAACCGTAACTGAAAATTCAAGGAACAATCCAATGAATGACCAAGTAGTAGAGTCAGTTGACGTTGAGGCAGTACAAGCGGAAGCTCGCAAAGCCGAACAACGGAACGCTGCACAAATTGTTGAGCTTGGAGCCCGACACAGTAAGTCTGACATGGCACAACGTGCTATCGCAGAAGGCCGATCAATCGAAGAATTCCGTGGCGAATTGTTAGAAGAAATCGGATCATCCAAAGCACTGGAAAGCAAAGAAATCGGCATGACTCCGAAAGAAGTTAAGCGTTTTTCACTTTTGCGCGCAGTAAATGCTTTGGCCAACCCACACGATCGTAAGGCCCAAGAAGCCGCTGCTTTTGAGTTTGAATGCTCACGGGCTGCTGCTGAACAGTATGGCCGATCAGCTCAGGGCGTAATGCTCCCGACTGACGTATTGCGCAACTGGAAGCGTGACATGAACACGACTGATGAGGCTGCATTGTTTTCGGATGATTTCCGTGGCGATGACTTCATTGACGTTCTGCGTAATTCTTCTAGTGTAATGCAGGCAGGCGCAACGATGCTCAACGGTCTTTCTGGCGATGTTAAAATCCCCAAGAAAGCAACCGCTTCAGCTTCTAGCTGGGTAACTGAAGGCAACCCCGTTTCTGAATCAGAAATGACGGTTAGTTCTGTCAGCATGACTCCCCGTCACCTTGGCGCGTTTACCGATATCACGCGACAGCTTCTTCAGCAGACTTCATTGTCTGTAGAAAGCCTGGTTCGTGATGATCTGGCACAAGCAATTGCACTTGCAATCGACTTGGGCGCTTTGGCCGGAGATGGTACTGGTGGCGCACCCACTGGCATCAAGTCAACTGCTGGAATCAACACTGTTGACTTCGGGACTGCACCTGTTCTTGTTCCTTCCTTTGCACAAGCTGTAGAGATGGAAACCAAAGTAGCTGAAGACAACGCGCTTCAGGGTAACTTGGCTTACATCATGAACGCTGCAATGGTAGGCGCATTGAAGACCACTGAAAAAGCCACAGGGACTGCACAGTTTGTTGTAGAACCTGGCGGAACCGTTAATGGTTATCGTGCAATCGTGTCAAACCAAGCTGCATCTGGTGATGCTTACTTCGGAAACTTTGCTGATCTTTTGATCGGTTTCTGGAGCGGGCTTGACATCTTGGTTGACCCATATGCTGGAGCAACGTCTGGTAACGTCCGAATCATTGCGATGCAAACTTGCGATGTAGCGGTACGTCACGCAGTCAGCTTCTGCTTAGGCAACGATGGCGGTAGCTAATAGCTAATGAGATAGGGAGGCTTACGGGCCTCCCGATTCTTAGGAATGTTATGAAATATAAAGTATTGAAAGATTGCGTTGTTAATCGGGCTCCAACAAAGTCTGGAACGATTGTTGAGCTTGAGATTGACGAAGCAAAAGCGTTAATGAGCATAGGGCGCGTTATGCCTTATGATGAACCAAAAATGGAAGATCGATCAGTTGGCCTGTCAGATGACAAGCCTGTTAAGCGCAAGAAAAAGAAGGCTGATTAATGGCTGTTGAGACTGCTGATGATAGAGCTGCAATGCTTGCTGATTTTGGCGTTGATTCAACATACACGCCAGACGGTGGATCTCCTATAACTGTTAAAGTTATATTCCTAAACGAATACTATTCTGTTGAAGCTGGGAATGTTGGCATGGAAATGAGCCAACCGATTGCAGTATTGAGATCTGCAGACGCGCCAAATCTAGCGCACAACGACACCTTTTTGATTGAAGGGATTACCTATAAATCGGTAAATGTTCGCCCTGATGGCACTGGGATGACTGAAGTTGCAATGGAGCAACAATGACACACGTCAGGCAACAGATACGGGAGCAAGTAGCAACGACTTGCACAGGTTTATCGACTACGGGATCAAGCGTATTTCAATCACGCGTCTATCCGCTTCAGGACGTTAATCTTCCAGCCCTTTTGATATATACCACGTCAGAAGAATCTTCGTCAGATACCATGGGTATTAGTTTGGTCACTGATCGTATTTTGACAGTTGTTGTTGAAGCGTACGTAAAAACGACATCAGACTTTGACGATACGGTTGATACTATCTGTTCTGAGGTTGAAACCGCTTTAGGTGCAGACAGGACTGTTAATGGATTGGCGAAGTTTATACAATTAACTGGGACTGAAATCACTTATAACGGTGAGGGCGAACAGCCTCTTGGTACCGTTGTGTTGACTTATGCTGTACAATACAGAACAGCTGTAAACAACCCAGATACACCATTATAAAAGGGTATTTCATGGAATTACATAGTCCAGATGGATCGACTGTTATTGATGCTCATCCGTCTAAAATCAAATCACTGCTGGCAAAAGGCTGGACGCCAGATAAACCTAAAAAGTCTAAAGCAAAAGCCGAAGACAAAGTTGAAGAAAAGGAGTCTTAAATGGCCACACATATAGGGCGAGACGGCGTTATTAAGGTTGGAGCGAATTCAGTAGCAGAACTTCGTAGTTTTTCTATAGAAGAATCGGCTGACACTGCTGAAGATACGGTAATGACTGATACTGCGCGTACTCATATTATTACACTGACATCTTTCACGGGTAGCGCTGACGTTTACTGGGATGAAACGGACACTAATGGTCAAGTTGCTTTGGCTGTAGGCACTTCCGCTGTTATCCAATTCTACCCAGAAGGTACTGCATCTACTGCTACTTATTATGAAGGAACTATGCTTGTAACAGGCGTAAGTCGTTCATCAAGTTTTGATGGCATGGTAGAAGCGTCAATCACATTTCAAGGAACAGGCGCATTAACTACTGAAGTAGTTGCTTAATATGAGCAAATTGATAGATCAGGCAATTGCTCATTTTAGCGATAGAGAAATTCGGAAAATGGATATCCCGCAATGGGGTACGACTATATATGCGAAAAATCTAACGCTAGATGATAAAGCTAGATGGCTTTCCAGGGCAGATGGTGATGGTACAGATTATATGATCTATGCTGTCATCCTTGGGACTACAGATGAAAAAGGAGATGCTATTTTTACGTTAGAGGACAAGATCCCTTTGCGTAAAAAAGTAGATCCAGATATTGTTTCTGAAATTGCCAACTTTGTCCTTAACATTGCCGCTGATACTGAAGGGGAACGCGAAAAAAACTCCTAAATCCTCAAGGTGAACCCACTCAATTATATATGATGTATGAGCTGGCAAATCATCTTGGGGAGCCATTATCGACGGTTTTAGCAATGACTGAAAACGAATTTAATCATTGGTGGACGTTTCTTAGAATTAGGCAAGAGAAGATAGATGGCAACGCAAAAAGAACAGGCAATAGTAGAGCTTAAAGCTCAAGATGATTTAACACCTGTAATAGATAAAGCTGGTCGATCTATTCAAAAGTTCGATAAAGTTGCAAAGAAGACCAACAAGGAAGGTCTAAGGCTAATGAGGGGTGGCCTTGGGCAATTAGGCCATCAAGTTCAGGACGTTGCAGTCCAGCTTCAGTCTGGTCAGAACGCTATGCTGGTATTCGGCCAGCAGGGCTCTCAAATCGCATCTCTTATGGGGCCAAACGGGCCTCTCATCGGTGCCGTTCTTGCAGTAGGTGCTGCTTTTGCAACGGCTTTGATGCCTAATATATTTTCTACTAAGAATAGAACCGAAGAATTACAAGAGCAATTAGAAACGCTTGGCAGGGTTATGAGCGTTGATGTTGCTGACGGCACTTTTAAACTAACCGAAAGATTTAGATCTTTAGCTGCTCACTCAAAAGAGCTTGCTGAAATACAGCTTGGTTTAAATTATGTTAAAGCCTTAAAGACAGCCAAAGGCGCTCAAGATGCTTTATCAGAATCTACTGATGAGTTCATACATCGACAGTATTCCGCGCAACAAATTTTAGTTGGGGCTACTTTAGAAGTAGACGCTTTTGCTGAATCTTTTGAAGGTATGACAAGAGAACAGGCTGCTTTTGAGATAGCAAGCAAAAACAATGAAATGGCTTTAGGGAAACTTGCAACTTCTCTTGGTTTAAGTAAAGAAGAAACCGATAAGCTTCAAGAAGCGTCAAAGAATGTTAAAAATGGCGTTGAAGGCTCTATTCCCGCATTTCAAGCATTAATCAATGAAATACTAGCGGCTAACGCAGGAAACACGAAACTCTCAGATACATTTGTTGAAACCGCTGAAACCATACTAGGCGCATCTGTTGCATCTGCTGAAGCCAATCTTCAGTTAGAAAGGCTCAAAGAGTTAATGGCTGGTCTAAATGGTGTTTTGGAAACAACAAGCCCAGAATTTGATAAATTATTAGAGTCTCAAAACAGTTTTAAGGCGTCTTTGAAGGAGCAGAATGAAACTCTTGGATTGTCCAAAGAGCAAGTTCTTTTGTATAAGGCAGGATTGCTAGAACTGTCTGATAATCAAGAAGTATTAGATGCAATTCAATCAATAATAGACAAGCAGAATGAGCTAGATATGGCTCAGGGTGTAGAGAAGCTGCAAAAGAAATTAATGACTAGGAAAGAGTCATTGACCGCTGCTTATGATGAAGAAATGGCGCTTTTGACAAGTTTTGCTGCTGCTGATGTGGCTAATGAAGAACTTGCTGCTGAGCTAAAATTAAAAGCTAACGAAAGATATTTTGCTCAATTAGAAGAACTTAGGAAGAAAAGTAAGAACTTTGAAGAAAAGACAACAGCAGAAAAGACTGAAATGGTTCTTGGCGGTCTTGGTGATGCGTTTAAGGGCGTTCAAGCCAATAATAGGAAAATGTTTGCTGCTCAAAAGGCTTTTAATTTAGCCCAGGCTATCATGTCTACTTATACGGGCGCTACCAAAGCTCTTGAGACTTATCCGCCACCGTTAAGTTTTGCAATGGCGGCTGCACAAGTTGCCGCTGGTATGGCTCAAGTAGCGCAAATTAGAGCGCAATCATTTGATGGAGGCGGTTTCACAGGGACAGGATCAAGGTCTGGCGGCATGGATGGAAAAGGTGGCTTTGCAGCTATTTTGCATCCAAATGAAACCGTCATCGATCATACCAAAGGGCAAGCTGGCGGGATTACAATTATCAACAACATCGATGCAACAGGCGGAGCTGACGTAGACATGAAGATCAGAACCGCCGTTCAGCAAGGAAGCCAGCAAACAGTCGCTACAATACAGGATTTGATGCGTAGGAGGCGCTTTGTATGACAACGTATACATTTCCAAGCATAACGCCATCTTCTACTACTTTTGAGCTGGTAACGAACACACGGACGTTCCAAAGTCCTTTGACTAACGCTGTGCAGACAGTCGGCAGGAAGGGGTCATTGTGGAAAGTCACAATGCAATTTAACAATCTGTCAGGCAATGATAGATCAATCATGCAGGGGTTTCTTTCCAGTTTAAACGGGCAAGAGCACAGAATGTTTATCCCTGTCTTCGGGTATACAAGAAGGGGCAATTCTCCAGCGGTCAATGATGCGATTCAAGTAAACGGTGCCGGACAGACTGGCCCTGTTTTGATTGCAGACGGTGCTGATTTGACTGTGACTGATTACTTTAAATCAGGTGATTACATAGCTTTTAATAACCAGTTGGCGATAGTTACGGCAGACGTTTCAACGACAGGAACAGGCACGTTTTTGTATTCGCTACCAGCTAGGGAGATTGTGATCGGACAGTCCTACACCATTGAGTCAGTTGGCACTTCAGACTTCACGACGATAGGATCTGCTAATAACACGGTAGGTACTACGTTCACAGCTACTGGTTTTGGCTCAGGCACAGGAACTGTCACGAAAGACGGCATTCCTATTTCTCCGCCGATACGCAAACCCACAGACGACGATGACGCGATCAGTTACTTAGAGAATCAGATCCTTGGCGTGTTTATGTTGTCCAACTCAACGTCTTGGGATACGCAACCAGGCATCATTTCAAACTTTACCGTTGAGGCTGTAGAGGATGTTCTAGCATGAGCCGTGGATTACCCGCAGCAGTAGCAACTGCACTTGCTCAGCCGCATGTCTCAATTGTTACGTTTGCCAAGCTAGAATTCCCGTCTGGTACGGTTTACGTTCACAACTCATTAGGAACTTATAATTGGGATTCCCAGGACTGGCTAGGTGTTGGCGATCTAGGTTCTATTTCACAGGTAGAAGAAGGGCAAGACGTTAGTCCGTACGCTATTACGCTCACTTTATCGGGCTTAGACGCTACGATTTCAGGTGCTGCACTCACAGAAGACTATTTCATGCACCCTGTCACGGTTTACTTGGGTGTCTTAGACTCTACTGATCAATTGATCGATACGCCTACTCAGATTTGGGCGGGGTTCATGGATCAAATGAACTTAACAGTTGGCGCAGACGGCGGTGATGCTATTCAGTTGATTGCTGAATCTGAGCTTTCACGGTTTGATCAGTCTGCGAACCTAATGTATACAAACGCGGCTCAACAAGAAAAATCACCTACTGATCTATTTTTCAGCCATATTCATAAGGTAGAAGGTGCCAAAATCAATTGGGGGGCTAAAACGTCAGGAAGTAATGGTGATGTCACTATAGATACGGAAACCGGAACACCCACAACCGATAAGAATGCAAACTAATGCATCTTCGGGTATTACAAGCCCTTAACAAATGGGAAAAGCGTAACTTTGATTACGGTGATGCAGACTGTTGTCAGTTCGCAGGGTTTATCGTAAAAGAGCTGACTGGAAAGGATTATCTGACTGATTTCAACTATACTTCAGAAGACGAAGCGGAAGAAATAATCAAGTCGAACGGCGATCTAATCAAGACAGCTTCAACGGTTTTAGGTGAGCCAACTGATGAAGATTTGCCAGACGGGAGCCCTGTTTTAGTTGACTTGCCAGAAGGTTTGACAATGGGAATCAAGTTAGACGATTACGTTGTTTGCTTGGTCAAGAAAGGATTCGCTAGGGTTTCTGAGCAGTTTATTGTTGTGGGTTGGAAATTATGCCTAATGTAATTATTAATGCTCTTGTTGCAGTTGGTCAATTTATTGCTGTTAATGTCTTGGGTTTTGGCGTTTATGGAACCACAAGTTTGGCAATTATTGGCGCGGCTACAGTGGCGGCTGGCGTTGTTGCGACTAAAAACTTATTTGCAATTGAGCTTCCGAAGGTTGATACAGATTCTTCACGTCAGCAGACAGTCCGAAGCACCATAGAATCGCAAAAGATTATTTATGGCGAAGCCTTAGTATCAGGGCCAATTTCCTACATAGGATTAAAAGGCACTGATAACGAAGATCTCTATCAGGTTATCACTTTAGCAGGGCATGAAGTTGAAGCGATTACTGACATTCACTTTGACAATCAAATCATATCTAACAGCGCAATCAATAGCGGAAACGCTAATGGCGGGGCGGTTGGATCTGGCATTTTTAGCGGTTATGCAACGATCAACAAGCATTTAGGTCTTGCCACAGAAACAGCAGATCCCTTACTAGTCGCAGCTTTTACTGATTACACATCAGCGCATCGTGGTGACGGTTTAGCGTACTTAGCGATGAAGTGGGTCTTTAATGAAGATTCGGCTGAAACTTGGAATAAATACTCACCGCAAAACGTCAAGGCTATTGTCAAAGGCAAGAAGGTCTATGACCCACGGTTAGATACTGTTGCTGGGCAAAATCCGACAAACGCTTCATATATTGAATATCAGACAAATCCAGTCAACTGTCTTGTTGACTATCTCATGGATACCAATTATGGGATGGGAATTTTAGCAGATAAGATCGATTGGGCGGCGGCAGTAACGGCGGCAGACGGTTGTGATGTTTCGGTTTCTGTTCCTGGGGGTACTGAGAAACGATTTACCTGTAACGGTGTGATCTTTGCAACAGACAGCCACAAAAAGAACATCGGTAAAATTCTAAGCTCAATGAACGGAACATTGGTTTATTCCAATGGCAAGTATGTCATCAAGGCTGGCATTTATTACGCTCCGACTGAGACGCTTAATGAAGACGATCTGACAGGCGCAATATCAGTTAAGACATCTTTTGAGAGATCTGATCGATTCAACACGATCAAAGGACTTTTCATTGATCCTGCTCAGAATCATAAGTCTAGTGAATTTCCGCTGGTACAGCTTGCGGATGCGGTAACAAGAGACAATGGTGAAGTCCTAGAAAAAGAAATCGCGCTGAACATGACGAACACGTCTTTTATGGCGCAGCGTTTATCTAATAAGTTAATTCAGCTCACCGATCAGCAGAAGATTGTTAACTTTCCTGCGAACCTATCCGCAATGCGAATTACGGTAGGTGATCGGGTACAAGTATCGGTTGATGAATTAAGCTGGTCAAATAAAGTATTCCAATGCGTGGCTTGGACGTTCTCAGACGAAGGCGGTGTTAATCTCACGCTTAGAGAAGATTCTAGCACGTCCTACGCTGATCCATTGTCTGGCGCTTACTCTACCATATCCGCAACGGGAGACATTGCAGACGGCTTCAGGGGCGTTCCTAGCCCGTCAGGTTTGAGCGTTACAGCAGGGCTGAAAAACAACGAACTGAACTGGGTTAATCCTGGCAATCCTTCTGACTATCAGACGATCTTTGTATACGCTTCACCGAATGGGAACTTTAGTTCTGCGGTCAAGATCGGTGAGACGGACGGGACTCAGTTTATACACGATGCGTCAAACGCGGCTGATTCAGTATCGCCAGCAGACGTTAGGTATTACTGGGTTCGCGCTGTTAAGTTTAAAGGCACGTCAGCAGAAGCACAGTCTAATCTAGAACCAAATGCCGATCCAAACACAACCGTATTTGCTACAGTCGGACGGGTTAACTGGGCTGACGTTTCTGGTTCTACGAATGCACCTGAAGACAATGCGACAGTCGGCGCTACAGTTGGAACGGATTTCTATGACACAGATGGAACTACGGTTCTAGGCCAGACAGATGTCAAGAACTCAATCCTTGCACAAGAGATTCTTCAGGTTGAGGTAGAAGCTGGCGAAGTTTTAGATTTAGAGACAGGCCAAGACGTAGACATTCAGAATCTTGGTGATGTGGCGATCTATGTCAGCAATCAAGACGCGGTTCTTCAAAGTAACATCAATACAGTATCCACATCACTTAGCAACCTAGAAGATGTTGTCGTTGACTTAACCAGCGGAACATCTGACATCTACATCCAGGATACTGCGCCTGTCGCTGGGGTTGGTGGTATACCTGATCCCATACCTGATTTTTCACGTTGGTATGACTCAGACGATGACAACCGTCCTTACTATTGGAACGGTACAGCGTGGATTGATTTATCCAATCCGAAGATAGCACAGAATGAAACAGATATTACAAATTTAACCACGTCTTTATCGACTACGAATACAAACGTAAGCACGAACGCAAGTGCTATTTCTGTGCTTGACGCAACATCGGTTTCTCAAGGCAATTCTATAACGTCAATTTCAGCAGATGTGACTGCGCTAGAAACGACTGTTAACGATGCTTCAACAGGTGTATCTGCAAACGCAACAGGATTGTCAAATCTTACAACTAGGGTCACGGCTACTGAAGGGTCAATTACGACTAATGCTTCAGACATTACAACCTTGCAAACAGATGTGACTGCTGCTGAAGGTAATATCTCAACTAATGCCACGGCTATATCGGGACTAGATACACGGGTCACTACAGCCGAAGGATCTATTACAACTAACGCGTCAGACATCACAGCCCTTGAAACAACGGTCAATGATGGGGCCACAGGTGTTGCAGCTAATGCTTCGGGATTGTCTGCGCTTGATACGCGAGTGACAACGGCAGAGGGTTCTATAACAACGAACGCATCTGCTGTAACGACTTTAAACGCGACTTACACTGAAGATCTAACTTTCAGGACTAAAGCTGAAGATGAAAACGACGACCCCATTGATCTGGAAACATCTGGGACAGTAGATTTAAATGAGCTGACTGATTTTGTATCTGGCTCATCTGGCGCGGTTCAGGCTCTTACCGTTAGAACTACTTTGTCTGAAGACGATATCGTCACTCAAGCAGGGCAAATCACTGCGCTTCAATCTACAGTTAACGATCCGACAAACGGCGTTAATGCAACTGCAACGGCTTTAGATTCGCTAACAACAGAAGTCAGTGTGATTGACGGTGTTGTTACTTCCACATCGCAAAGTCTGTCTGCGTTATCGACAACGGTTGGAGAAAACACGGCATCAATCTCAACACAAGCAACTTCAATCGACGGCGTTGAAGCCCAGTACACAGTCAAGATTGATAACAACGACAGGGTGACAGGATTTGGCTTAGCGTCTACTACGTCAGGAGCTACACCATTTTCTGAATTCGTTGTGATAGCTGATCAGTTTTCTATTGTCGATCCAGCGTCTACTGCATTAGCGCCGATTCAGCCTTTCACTGTTAGTTCACAGCTTATCTCTTTAAATGCTGATGTGAGAGTTGATGGTAATCTTTTGACGACAGGCACAACGATTTCAAACGTAGCTTTGGAAGTTGGTTCTGGATCATCGTTCTTTAAAGTAAGTTCTACGGGCGTACAGCTTGGATCTGAGACGTTTTTAGACGCACCGTTTAGGGTAACTGCGGCAGGGGCTTTAACTGCTACAGGCGCAACGATCAATGGTGCTATAACAGCAACAAGTTTAAGTCTTGATGCGGGCATAACAATTGCGAAAAGCGTGGTCGGTTTAACTAATGTTGATGATGTAAGCCAAGCAACTATTCAATCCGATACTTTAACGGCGGCTACAAGTTCAGACGTTGGCCTTGGGGATGTTGAAAACCTAGACGCGCAAAATCAAGCGCAAACTGGATTAGTTGCTGGGACGACTATTACGGGCGGCGGAATTGTGATGTCAGGCGGTGGTGCGATTAAAACGACTGGCAAAGACAGCGAATCAGATACGACCAACGGATTTTTCTTAGGCTACAACGGAAGCGATTACACTTTCGGCGTTGGCAACGCCACGGAATCAATGGTGTGGGACGGCACCGATTTGGTAATAACTGGCGAAGTCAACGCAACGTCTGGCGCATTCACTGGTGCGGTTAGTGTTGGGACTACTGGTAATTTCTACGGCGGCACATCGACAGCATTCAATACCGGAAAAGGGTTTTTCTTAGGCTATGACACTGATGCTTACAAGTTAAGCATAGGCGATGCGTCTACTGGGAAATCTTTAACATGGGATGGTGATAAATTAAATGTAGATGCGAATGCTGTCAGCTTTACGACTGGCGGCGAACCAGCCTATGACTCAGCGTCAAAAGTACCTGTATCGGTTAGAAGTTCAGTTTTAGACCTGACAAGTAATACTGACTATGTATTCTTTGCGAACGACTTTGATCAGAATCTTACGTTATACGCTTCGTTCTATGCTGGGCCTTTAACTTCGGGGTCTATATCGGGTGAGACAAATGCACAGAATGCGATCATGTCGCAACTGTCTTTACAGATTCAATATGCGGCAAACGTAGGCGGCAGCCCAAGCACTTGGCAGAACTTTGGTTCAGCAGCTTTATCAAGCAAGAAATTCACTTCTAGCCAGTTAAATAGTAACTACTACGTAAAAGTCACTGACTTAGGAAGTGGTAACTATCGCGCTGATTTAGCGACAGCATCGCAAGCAGCAGCAGACTTCACGGGTCTTGGTCATTCTGACTATGCCTATGGGATTACGGACGAAGACTATTACATGACTGAACAAGTCACGGTCTACGGATTTCCTAAAGGTGAGTATTTCATCAGGATTGTTGTAGCGGTAACGGACGGAACTTATAGCCCATATCCGTCAACGGGTAGTCCTGCGCTGACCAATCCTAGAAGGTTGTCAATTAATAACGCTTTGACGTATACCGATTCTGATCACGGCCTGTCATCGGTTGCAAAAGGTAATCCTCAGACTTATTTCACTGGATTGTTCAATAATACGTTGATCGACGGTGGAAGTCTGACGATAGCTGTCAACGAAGAAAACGCAACTAGCAACAGATACGGCGGTATCTTTATAGCTGGTAGAGGCGAAACGACTGATCCGAACTCTATACAGCCTTTAGGCGGAATATATTTCTACAATGGAGTGGATGATTTAGGTTCTGGAGCTGGAGATGTTGGAAGTCCTGATCATGGAATAACCGTTCCAAAAACAGGCGACAGTTTAGACATAGAAGCGGCTGGCGATGGGATCAAGTTTAATGGCGGCTATGGCTCAAACGGAGCAACGATTGACACGAATGGAAACTACTTCGCAGATGGCAATATCACTATTTCGGGAACCGTAAGCCAAGGTTCTGACATCCGACTGAAGTCTGATGTTGAAACAATAGATGGAAGCAAAGTATTTGACATGCGTGGCGTTAGTTTTACTAAGGCAGGAGAAAAAGGCGCGGGTGTTATAGCTCAAGAGTTGCAGGAAGTCGCACCTGAATTAGTCAAAGAAAATGAAGATGGAATGTTATCAGTTGCTTACGGTGACATCGTTGGCTATTTGATTGAAGCAGTCAAAGATTTGAAGGCTGAGATAGAACAGTTAAAGAAATTGCCGTAAAATAGAACAATAGGAGTTTACCATGTCAAAAATCAGTGAGTTAAGTGACGGCGGAAGCCTGTTACCAACAGATGATCTTATCGTCGTTAGATCAGGCGGAAACGTGCGCGTCAAAGCAGATACGATCAATGTGGATCAAATCCGTTTGGGCGACAACGAAAAGATAGAGCTTGGTAATGCCCAGGATTTGCAGATTTATTGGGACGGTTCAACAGGGAAAATCACCAATAACATCGACGTTACCGGCTCAGTGACTGTTGACGGTACTGGTGCAGAAGTAATTTCAGTAAATTCTACAGCAAATGGTTCACAGATTAATTTTGACAGTGCAACCACTTCTTCTGACTGGTCTGTTGGTATTGCCAATGATTCAACCGATGACTTTTTAATTTATCAAGCCGCCGCAGGTTCTGGTGATATTAAGCTTTATACCGATGGAAAAGAACGTTTAGAAGTAAATAACAACGGCGACATCAGCTTCTACGAAGACACGGGCACAACGCCAAAGTTGTTCTGGGATGCTTCTGCGGAGTCTTTGGGGATTGGTACTAGCACAGTAAACGCAGACTTACACTTAGGTGCGGCCAGTCCACACATTGACATCGGCCCGTCAACAGGCAACAGGGGCAAGGTCGGCTTTGACAGCAACAATGTTTATATCGGCTCCACGTCTGGTACTGGTGAAATACACTTCAAGAACAACATAGGCTCAACCGACGCACCGCATTCTTCTGGTGATACAAAAATGGTCATTGCTGATTCGGGCGTGGGGATTGGGACGAGTAATCCGTCCGCATATCCAGTTGCTTCAAGTCTTGTGGTAGATGCAGGCACTAATGGCGGAGTTACAATAAAATCAGGTACTAATGGTTACGGTGGTGTTTTCTTTGCAGACGGCACTACTGGCAATGAGCAGTACAGGGGCTCTATTCAATACAATCATGATTATGTTGGCGCCACAGATGCGTTATTATTTAGCACTGCCGCCGCAGAACGCCTCCGCATCGACAGCCTTGGCGGTATTACTGCCGCATCACAGGCTGGTGGGCATGTGGTTTTTAACAGCAACACCACCGACTCTGATTTCAGAGTAGCGTACAACAACGGGACACACGCTCTATATGTTGATGGAGCTACAGGCAACGTGGGGATTGGGACGGGTAGTCCTGATTATCTTTTACATTTAGAAAAAGCTGGCGGTGTAATGGCTCAATTAAAAGCCACTGACAGCAATCAAGCATATATGAAACTTGTAAATAGCACTACTGGTGATGGTGAGTTTACTGATGGATTATTATTTGGCTTAGATTCAGATGAGTCGACTGTTCTTTGGAACTATGAAGCTACAGCAACAAGATTTGCTACTAGCGGCTCAGAACGCATGCGCATCGATTCCGCAGGGAATGTGGGGATTGGTACCACTCCAAGCACTAATTGGGTAGCTAATAATGTTTTGCAGATAGGAACTAAAGCCTCTTTTTCTAGTAGTTCTTCCTTTAGTGGTTTTGCAACAAACATTGTTGCTACAAGTTCTGGTTGGACTACCAAATATACTACGGCAGGTGCCGCATCTGCATATCTGCAAGCTACTTCAGACGGAGGTCATAGATTCTATACTGCTCCAGTAGGAACGGCTGGTGCTACAGCAACTCTTTCAGAACGTATGCGCATCGATGCCTCAGGGAACTTGCTTTTAAACACCACCAACAGCCCCACAACAACCAAGGCCATCATCAGCTCAGATTACAGTGCAACAGGTACGACAAACACTGGCTTGACTCTCACTGGTCGGCAATCTGGCAACTGGTGGAACAACGGTATTCACGCTTTAGGTTCTTCTGGTCTAGCTTTTTCCACAGGGACTACAGGTATAACTGGAGCAGATGTTGCAAATGAGCGTATGCGCATCGATTCCTCAGGCAACCTTAATCTGAAAAAGAATCTTGTTTTAGAAAGCACTAGTGAAGGAATTGATTTTGGTGGCGTGGGTTCATCTGCACAAACGCTGGATGACTATGAGGAAGGGACTTGGACTCCTGCCTACTTAGCGGTAACAGGCGTGGCTACATACGAGACGCAAACAGGCTCCTATACAAAAATAGGCAACAAGGTGATGGTCGCAGGGGTACTACAAGCTAAAAGAAACACTTTAAGCGGTACTACAGTTATCTCTGGTCTACCTTTTGCAGTAGACGGTAATGGAGGTGGCGTCCATATTAATTTTGCGCTTAACTTCGCTACCGACATGCCCAATTTGAAAGGGTACACAAGCGGCAGTCAAATAAACTTTAGGACACAAGCGACTAACTCTTCTGCTTCAAGCCCTTTGATTGAAACAAATTTAAGCGACTCAGCAACTACGCATAATTATCTGTACTTTACTGCTCATTACTTCACAACATAACAACCATACCCCCAGTGGATTCTGGGGACAGACAGTCCAACCATAGGAGATAAAAATGGCTTTAACAGAAGAAACATTGAACGACAAGATTGAGGTAGCCAGTCAAGGCTCTTGGTCAAGCGTTCAAGTAAGAACAGCATCAGTTATCAAGCGGGACGGTGAAGAAATCTCACGAAACTTCCATCGTCGCGTAGTCATGCCTGATGCTGACCTAAGCGCAGAAGATGCTGATGTATCTGCTATCTGCACCACCGTATTCACACAGGCTTGCAAAGACGCTTACGCTGCATCACAGGAGACTGAATAATGACAACTTGGACAATCTCAACTTTAGAACGTGAGTTATCAGACGGTGGCGTAGTAGTTGCCCACTGGAGAGCTACAGCGGTAGACGGTGACTTCTCAGCTTCAAACTACGGCACCTGTGGTTTTACCCCAGACCCTTCAGCATCAGATTTTATTGCTTACGATTCACTGACTGAAGCTGACGTAATAGGCTGGGTGCAAGCAGAATTAGATCAAGACGCTATTGAAGCCTCACTTTTAGCCAAAATTGAATCAGACAAGAACCCAACGAAAGGAGCAGGCGTACCATGGTAATTTTAGAATATATCAATGCAATCACGGCATTAGTCACGGCTTGTTCAGCGATCACTGCCTTAACTCCCACCCCTAAAGATGATAAAATCATCGGCAAGATCTACAAATTGTTGGAGATCGGAGCCCTGGTAATAGGGAAAGCCAAAAAGTAGGGGAGAGTAAATGGAAACGATAACTATTGATGATAAAGAAATTAGAGTTGAGGATTTGTCAGACAATGGCAAGAAGCAGCTAGAAAGATTCATGCAGCTCAACAATCAGATGGAAGATCATCACCGTCAGATTGAAGAATTGAAAGTTCTAATTTCTGCTTATGTCAACGCGATTAAAAAGGAAGCAGAAGATGATGATGACGGAAGAAGCCAAGACGGTAGTTGACGCCGTATCAGTCACCACGACAGTTTCTGCTTTGATGGGGTGGTTGCCAGCAGTGGCCGCCGCCCTTTCTATTTTGTGGACTGTCATTAGAATCTGGGAGACTGACACTGTTCAGAATTGGTTCAAGGATGACTAAATGGAAGCATGGGAAATCATTGTCAGTGGCTGGCCCATCGCCGCAGGGATTTTCATTCTAGTCCTAACGATCGGCAAAATCTTAAACCGCTTGGAAGTCCTTGAGTCTAAAATGATTGAGGCATGGAAAGCTATTAACGAATTGATAAGGAAGTGATGAAATTTATTTTGATTGTAATGATCGGGAGTTGGATTAGCCCTGATCGGATTGAGTTTGACAATTTGGAAGAATGCGAAGCGATAGCGAAAAGGCTACAGGTTGGAAACATAGTAACTGCATGTGAGGTGGTAGATGTTTAACTTTTTCACACTAGAAGAATTTGCTTGTCAGGAGACGGGTGAAAATGGAATTAAAGAAGAATTCGTTACGGCGCTGGACGCACTTAGGTATGAGTGCGGCTTTCCTTTTGTCATTACGTCTGGCTATCGTAGTCCGAAGCATTCTATTGAAGCTGCAAAACCTAATGGTGGAGGACAGCACACTACAGGCTGTGCAGCTGATATTGCTGTTAGTGGCGGCGCTCAGCGCTTTAGTATCGTGTCAAATGCTCTTAAATTAGGGTTTTCAGGCATAGGGGTAGCTAAGACTTTTATCCACGTTGACATTCGTCAAACGACACCTGTGATCTGGACTTATTGAAGAAGTTGGCCCCCGAAGGGGCCATGATGCGGGGGAGCATCGGAGAGAGAACTCCATTGTACACCACGTTTCACTCCTGTCGATATGCTAAACTGTTTACTTTGTCGCTGTTTGTGTTAATCTCTTACTTCCAACTAAGGAGAGAGAGATGGAGCAATCGAACGAAATTGCGGAATTGACCGCAGCGTTATCAAAAGCCCAGGCTGAGATACGCAATCCTGGCAAAAACACTAAAAACACCTTTTTCAAGAATGAATACGCAGATCTAACGTCTGTGCTTGGCTGTATACGTCCTGTGGCGGCTGCTAACGGGTTATCTTTTATCCAAGGGGTGGAGGCTTACAACGGAAACGTGGCTGTTACAAGCCAAATCAGCCATTCTAGCGGGCAATGGATAAAACAAGTTGCCAGTGTTGAGCTTCCGTCACAAAGCAAAAACCCTATTCAAGACCTTGGAAGCATTGCAACGTATTTAAAACGGTATCAAGCTCAATCAATGTGGGCTATCTGCGCTGACGAAGACACAGACGGACAGGATCTAGGCATTGACGATATATCTGATCAAAAGACTAAGCACATCGAAGATCTGATTAAGTCTACTGATTCGAACCGTGAAGCGTTTCTAAAAGTGTACAAAATCACTGATGTTAAACATTTGACGGATGATCAGTATCAACGGGCTGTCAAACAGCTTCAGCAGAAGAAGAAATGAAGATTCACAACGTCGAACAAGGCAGTCAGGCGTGGTTCGATCTGAGGTTAGGCGTTCCATCAGCCAGTCGATTCAAAGACTTGTTAACTAATACAGGCAAGCCAAGCGCAAGTTCTAAACCATATATGCACGAACTGCTTGCTGAACGTCTGTCTGGGAAAAGGTTCGATGGCTTTGATACTTTTCACATGAAAAGAGGCCGTGACTTAGAACCTGAAGCTGCTGATGTATTTAGTTTTCAACAAGATTTAGTTTGCCGTGAGATAGGATTTGTCACCAACGATGACATGACTGTTGGCTGTAGTCCTGATCGGTTAACTGAAGATTCGGGGCTTGAGATTAAGTGCCCGATGCACACCACTCACATCAAGTATCTGCTTGATTACAAAAATGACGGTGCAATGCCGTCTGAGTATTACGCGCAAGTCCAAGGGACGATGTGGCTCATGGATTTCCAAGATTATTGGTTCATGTCATATCACCCTGACTTGCCTAATCTCATTATCAAAGTCCAGCGGGACGATGATTATATCGCTTCACTTGCAACGGCGGTTGATAAATTGCTGCAAGACTTAGAAAGTAACATAACTCTACTAGGGAGAGACTGATGGAATATGACAATCGTGGCAAAGTAAGCCTGTGGAAGAACGACAAGGGAGGGTCAGCACCGATCCTATCTGGTAAAGTCGTTGCTCACCGCGACATTAAGGAAGGTGAAACAGTGGATATCGCACTGTGGAAGCGTGATGCTGCTGGGAATCAGCCAGTGATGAGCGGTAAAATCCAAGACGTTTATGCTGCCGCAGCGGTACAAGACGATGACTTACCATTTTAATTTTGGGAAGTCGCTTAGGCTTGCTCAAGTAAAGGCGGGGGTGAGTTCTACGGAACTTGCCAACCGTCTAAACATCACTAAACAGCAAGTGAGTCAATGGCGATATCGGGAGGACGCTAAACTTTCTTTGGTTGAGAAGGTGAGCGAACCTTTAAACATTTCACCACTGCATTTTTTGGAGCTGGCTGATGATTAAAAAACTATGGTTTGAAATCAGGTGTATTTTTGTCGATCTCATGGATGAGCTGAAGCGATGAAAGGTCAATTCTGGTTGGTGCAAAATCGCAGGGATATCGATAACGTCCTTGCGTTTTTTCGCAAGTCATTGGAAGACTGGAACTATGAAAGACCAGTTGCTTGGAAGCTGGAAGCATATTCCACGGTTAGGACTTTAAGCCAGAATGCTTTGTTTCATATGTGGTGCGGGCAGATGTCAGCGCATTTCAGTCAAAAAGTGCCGATTAGCCCTGAAGACATGAAGAAATTGATGAAGAATGAGTTTCTAGGGACTGAAGACGTGATGATTGGTAAGACTACGATTCACAACCAATTGAGGGAAACGTCGAAACTGGACAAGGGTGAAATGCACTTCTTTATGGAGCAAGTTTTCCATTGGGGGTTGGATCATGGGGTACAATTGACGAATCCTAAAGATTCGGAATTCAGACGTGCCAGAAACGCTCAGATCTAAATGCTTAACTAAATTTCAATTACTTCGAAGGCTGGAGGAAGCAGACGACAACGGATTTTGTGAATGCGTGACATGCGGAGACGTTAGACACTACACCACAATTCACGGTGGGCATTTCTTGCCAAAGGGAAAGTCTAGTTTTTATGCTTTTGATGTTAATAATGTTTGGCCACAATGTCCTGGTTGTAATCTGTACGGGATGAAACACGGCTCCGCAGCGCAAGTGTATACAATGTTTATGATCAGGAATTTTGGCAAAAAGCATGTAGATCAAATGCTTGCAAATCAATCCAAGCCCATTAAGCTGTACGCGAAAGACTATCGTGAGATGTTGGCTGATTTCAATGCCAGAATTAAAGTCGAAAAGAAAAGAATTGGTGTGCTTTGAGTGTGATGTTCAGGCTGATCATGCCCATCACGTTGTACCCCGATCATTAGGAGGCACTAAGACGGTCAATCTATGTTCTGAATGTCATTCAAAAGTGCACTCACCGCATTTGTTGAGAACGTCTGCTCTTACTAAAAAGGCAATGGATGAACGAAAGGCTTTGGGCATGTATTGCGGGGGCAATGTCCCATTCGGTAAAAAGCTAAAAGGTATGTTTTTGATCGATCATGTAGGTGAGCAAAAGATCATTAAAAAAGTCGTGCAATTAAGTGAAAAGCATTCCCAAAACGACATCGCAACATTGTTGAATGATAAAGGAATTTCGCGGCGCGGAGAAAATTGGAGCAAGTACTCAATTTGGAGAATTATGAAAAATGCCAGATGCAACTAAAGAAGAATGGAATCAGGTTAAGTGGTTAGCCGTAGATGAGCCTCCGCATTACAACGTGGGGGAGATTGAATGTATCGATTACATCAAGCAGCAGCTGGGGAAGGAGTATGGCGCTTATTTGTTAGGGAACTGTATTAAGTACCTTCATCGACACAAGTACAAGGGTGCGCCCCTGGAAGACTTAAAGAAGGCCCAGTGGTATCTAAACAGGTTGATCGATACGGCAATCTAAAGTAGTATTTATGTGTCGGCGGGATTACCAGTCCCTGAAGGCCGATTTGAGTCAGGGATTTTAACCGTGCGCAAACCGACACGGATCAATTTTCCCACCATTTGAATCAGACTTCAACTGCTTTTCGCCGATGGAAAGTGGCGTTTAATCGTGCGTCCA
>JAAHTH010001105.1_pt1 | contig 24479 bp, 10 predicted proteins | sample 6116091 | NCBI WGS metagenome assembly JAAHTH01 (sample SAMN13939990, study PRJNA603662) | sponge metagenome | isolation source: marine sponge | host: Mycale hentscheli | place: New Zealand | collected 2006
CTCTTGCTCTAGAAAATTCAGCTTCAGATTTTATACCTGTACTATCTTCAAGAATATTATTCATTACTTTATCAAAAGTAACGCGTTTACTATATTTAGCTATTTGAACTTTAGATTTTACATCTACTTGATCTAATATTTCCGCAACAGCTTTAACGTTTTTAATAGCGTCGTCAGCAAAATAAAAATCATTATAACCTTCTGCTGTTTTACTTATTACCCAATTAGCTTTAGCTTCTGGAGTTCCGTCAGCTAAACCTGTAATATTTTTTAAGGGTAAATTTAAACCAATACCATCTAGAAATGTTTTAATACCTTGAGCCGCGGCTTGTGGTCTTGCTGTTAACACAAATATATCACCACTACCAAATTTATCTTGTCGTTTTAATGCTAGACCAGCAAGTGGTCCTTTTTTTCCATCAATAACTTTATTGAATTCATCAAAATTAAACTTAGCGCCTTGTTGTTCAAGTTCAAATGATTGCGCGGCAAATTCAGTTGCATTTATTTTTGTCACAACACCGTCAGGCATTGTTACAATAACTTTACTTTTAGTTTTAGCTAAGGTATCATCAAAATCAAAAACACTTATACCTTTTGTAGGAGTATTTAAATCTCTACCTAGTTTTAAAGTTTTATCGTAATTTTCTAAAACATTGACCTGATCAGTAATGGTCATGTTTTTGTTAGTTTTATCTTTAAATTTTTTAGAATTAAATACGCCAGCTTCTTGTTGAGTTTCTGCAACGCTATCTATATAAGCGTCCATTAATTTTTGACCTTCAGCAACAGTAATTTGTTTAAGAAGAGTTTGACTTAATATTTCAGCTTGTTTTTGTACTACATTAGGGAATTTAGGGTTACCATCTAAATCTGTGCCTTGATATTTTTTAGGAACTTTAGCTCCCCAAACATCAGCTATTGGTACTAAATTTCCATTAGCATCACCAATTTTAAAAGTGTTCGCGTTATAGTATCCATATGCGCTAAAATATTTAGACAAAGGACTTCCAACGTCTTTCCAGGCTCTTTTACCATTAACCGCCTCTATCACTTGTTCAAGTAAAGTGGGTAACATACTAGTTTTAGCGGGCCAAGCTACTAAATCGTTTTTACCAGTAAATAAATTTTCAGATTTAGCTGGATAATTAATTTCTTGTATAGCAATTCCAGATCCAGATTTACTACCTATTTTTTTACCACTTTTCGTTGTGTTATTAGTAGCCTGTACTTGAACATAACTTTCAGCCAACCATTTAGACATGTCTTTAAATAACGCAGGGTCCATTGTTATTCCTGCGACTTCCACTAGGTTAATCATCTTATTATACTGAAGAGCATGTTCTCCAACAGTAATGTTTTGATTGTAACCTTTCTGCTGTATCATACCGATTAAAGTACCCATGTTTCTAAAAGCCCCAGAGTTATTGTTTACTTTATACAATAAAGAATTAATAGCACCTAAAAGACTAGGGTTTTTATTAATAACTTTTAAAAGATTTAAAAAAACATTTTCTTTAGCTTTAGTAATGTTTTTTATGTTTGATAAATTAGCGTCAACTCTAGACTTAATACTTTGACCTTTGGTTTTGTTTTTACCAGATGGCGTGGTTTGTGGTCTAGCTGCATCACTGTTTGTTAAAGGCGCTTTGCTTTTATCTTTTATAGCGCTAAGATCTATTAATTCACCATTTTCAACTTGTTTTTTAATCTCTGCCTTACGTTGAGCTGATATATCTTTATTATTTAAAGTTTGAGCTAAATTTGTAACGTATAATTGTTTTTTGCTACCAGCTTTATCAGGATCTCCTCTTTCAATTAAATTTACAGAAGTTGCTATATCAAACCCAAGTTCCTTATTTAAAACTTTAATAGCTTCTAATACCTCTTTTACTTGTTCTTTTTTTATAAGTTCAGACCAATTTTTACCAGGTAAAAGATCTTGGATTTTTTCCATGACTTTTTCTTGGTTCTTACCTTTAAAAGTTAAAACTTCCGTTACTTGTTTTGTAGTTGGTTTTTTTGAAGTAGGTTTTTTAGGTTGTTTTCTACTAAATTTAGCACCACCTTTTTTTCTTTGAGCAGCATCAGGTTGAGTTGTTTCTAGTATTCTATTTCTTATATGTAAGTTTAAAAGACCTCTAATAGTTTGACCTACTCTATCTCTATAAATAGGTTTTGTAGGTTTTATTCTTATTATGTCTTGGTAATCTTTTAAAGTACCAACCAATTTACCATCTTTATATAAAGCATCTTTTACGTTTTTTGGAATAAAAGTACCTCTACCATCAGCATCTAAAGTGTTTGGTAAACGTGCGTAATCAGCTTGAGCATTAGTTATTAAAAACTGCTTTGCTCTAGTTAAACCTTCTGAATCTTTTTTAGAATAATTTCTTTTTTTGCTTCTTATAGTTTCAGGGTTTAAATTAAACATTGAACCATAAACCTCAGATACCGCTGTTGGTATATTTCTAGTTTGTGCCAACGTTACAGCTTCACCTTGATAATCTGTTTCAATAGCTTCTGTTATCTGTGTTTCTATTCCTGACTTATTATCAGCATTTAAATTAGATATAACGTTATCAGAATAAACAGTTGTACTGCTTGGTGTTTTTCCAGTATCAGTTTCAACCTCCGCAACACTTGTTTCTATTTCTATATCTGGAGCTTGACTTACATCTATACCAGCTCCACCTGTTCTGTCTTTTATAGCAGCGTCTATTTCAGGTTTTCTTGTTTTAATTGTTTGAGCTAAATATGTACTTACTTGTGCTCCACCTTCTAATGAAAACCCTTGTAATGCGCTTGTTTTTCTAGCAGGATATTTACCTTGACCGGCGCCCTGAAATTGACCTAGTATTTGATCTATAACTACTTCTTTAGCAGCCTCCATTTCTACTTGGTTATTTATATTTAAAGACTTGCTTATTAAAGGCCAATTTTTTTCTACAACTGCTTGAGCTATAGGAAATTGTTGATCAGTTTCATTTTGTATTGCTTCATTTAAACCTTGTTGTAATTGCTCGTTACTTAAGTCCATGTACACTTCAGTAGACTCTGGCAATTTACTTAATTTAACATCTGTTTGTGTCGTAGGTAATCCTACTGCTTCACGTTGCCTGTCAGACATACGATTGTCCATCTTAGGATTTCTTATAGTTTTTATATCTAAGTCTTTAACGCTTTTAACATCTCCCGCGCTCACTTCAACAAGTTTTTCGTTAGACAGTGTATTGTTCTTTGATATTTGCGTCGTGCTAAAAATTGAACCGTCAGGCTGTTTAAGTTGTAGCTGTCTACTACCGTCAAGGTTTGTTTTTACTTCCGCAATATTTAATTCACCACTACCATCATCGTATGTAAATTCTTGTGCAGACACAGGAATTTGATTATCTCGTAAACTTTCTACAACATTTGATTTAACATCTCCAACATCAACAGTTGTTTCAAGTCCCATATCAACAACATCTAAAACACCCTGTGATAATCCTTGACCGCTTAAAACGTCTGCATTAAAATCTTTTAAGAAATTAATAACATCCATACCTTTGCTAAAATCTTGTTTCCAACCTATAGCTTTTAAAACATTATCAAAAAATCCTTTAAAACCATCTATTTCTGCTATATCAATACCTCCTTCAGTTAAACCATCAGTCGTAACAGCCATAACTTCTTCATAAAAATCTTCTGGTTTTAACTTACCGTCATTTAAATCTTTTTCATAAGCATCAAGTAAAGTTTCTACCTTACTACTTATTTTTATGTTTGGATCATTTTTTAAAGAGTTTAATAAGTCTTTACCCATTTGAGCTTTCACATCTGGATCCATACCATATGCAGCTAAATGAAGTACTTCATGTTTATCAGCTGGTATTGAACCGTCTGCTTCGCTTGAAGCATTATTAATAATTATTTGTTTTGTTCCATCAGGTAATCTTGCTATTAAACCATAACTTTGATCTTTAGCGTCTAACAATTGACCTTGCTCGTTTCTTTCTAAATCAATCTCTACACCTTGAGCTATTAATGATTCAACACCACCAAGAAAATCTTGTGTATTATCAAATCGTTGTATACCGCTTCCTAATTGTTCAGCCACTACATCAGCCCCTTCTTGTAATTTAAGTATAGGTACAACAACAGTATTAGGTAAATCTGGATCTTTTTTAACATAAGGTTCTAGTAATTTATTTTTTTGTCCTGTTAACTCATTTATTTTATTTGAAAGATCATTTATAAGCTGTTCTTTACCAGTTTCTATATTAGGATCTTGAACAACAGCTTCTAATTGAGAATTTAAGTTGTGTAATTGTTGATCTATAATGCCTAAACTATTAAAATCATTTTCAGATATTTCAGTATAAATATTTAAAGAATTTACAACACTATTATTTATGTCTAATAGTTTGCTGTTTATATCTTTATTTAAAATATCTTTAGTTTTTTGAGACATTTTAGGGTTTTGTATAATAACCTCGCTAATAGATTTTATTTCATTTTGAAGACCTTGTATGTTAGACATATCCCCAGGTGTTTGAACGTTTTGTAAATAAGGCTGAACAATACCTATGCTTTTAAAACCTATACCACCAATCACACCTGCACTAAAATTATCCCAACCACCTTCATAGATATTAACATCTTTATCCATCACGTATCTATCATACCAAGCATCACCCATACCAACACCAACTTCTTCAAGACCTTCAAGCACACCATCACCAGCCCATTCAAAAGCTTTTTTACCTATATCAGCAAAAGCTTTACTCCAAGCTGATTTCATACCTGGATTATTTAAAGCTTTAATTCTATCAAGTAGCGGTCCAACTACAGATTTACCTTTTATTAAAGGCATTTTAATAAAATAACCAGCTGTAAACTCAAGAGCACCAGTAGTTATAGCGCCACCCCACATTTGTAAATCAGTGTAAGTAGGTACATTTGGTCTTGGGTTTAAGGTGTTGTAATCTTTTATTCTATTACTATAAGCTTCATCACTTTCACCTTGTTTTTGTTCTGGTTTATTTTTGTTCCATGAATCTAAAGCTTTTTGTGCATCTTGCATTTCCATATTATCTCCAAGCAAACTACTACCCATGGAGCTAGCTACTACTACACTTAATCCACCAGTTGGGTTAATTGCCATAGCTGCAAGTTGAGGAGAAACAGTACCTATTATAGATAAAGTTTTTGTAGCATAGTCTTCAAAACCCGTAAGATCTTCTACGCTTTTAGCCTCTGCTATAGTATCTCTAAAAGTTTCTTGAACATATTTTTGAGCTAGTTCTGTAGTATTGTCTTTCCACTCTTGTATATCTGACTGTACTCCAAAAGCCTTTGTTAATCCATATACTGGATTTACTATACCTGCAAGCGATTCTCCAATACCAGTGTCACCTAAAATCTCATCGCCTAAATAATCAGCAGTACTACCATACAATTCCCAAGCTTCACTAACCAAGTTCGCGGTTCCAATACCTAGATCTGCAGCAGAAGCTTTAGCATTATTAACAAGAATAGGTAAATACCCATAATTTCTTTTAGATAAATCTATCAACTGTTCAAAGTTTGGATTTTCAGCTATTTCAGTACTTAAATCATCATACTTTTCTTCCATTAAACTAACTATATCTTCTTTTTGTTTCTGAAGACCGTTCATAGTTTTGTTAGCCAGAGCTAACTGATCAGGTGTTTGGTATTCTAAGTTTTTAAGTGCCAACTGTTGAGCGCTAATATTACCTATTAAAGCTTTACTATTTAATAAAAATTTTTCTAGGTTTTTTGTTTTTGCGGTTTGGTTGCTTTGTTGTATTTCTAAATACTGTTCAATAAGTTTATTTTGATCACTTCTTTGCCAAACATCTAAAGTTCCTTTTGTTTTGTAACCAGCTAAATCAAGCATGTTATTAATACCAGGTATATTAGCTCCTGCTAAAGTTTCTATTAAAGAAGCACCTGCAGCGTTCCAATCTATATCAGTTCTATCTTCTTCTAGTAAGTTCTCTAGTTTTTCTTTTCTTAAAGCATCTTCTAGTTCTCTTTGTTTTAACTGTATTGCTCTTTCTGTTATTTTCTTTTGTACATCGGCGTTTGATAAATCTAAATCAGCAGACGAAGCTAATCCATCTTCTTGAGCTATTTGAACAGCTGCTATATTTTTAAGATCTTCACTATTTGAATCGGATTCTCCTTGTAATTCATAGTATTTTGAAGAGTTTAAAGGCTCTTTAAGTTTTACTAAAACTCCTGTTTTAGGATTATAACCATGTGTACCTGTTTTAACTAGATTTACTATAGTATCATTAAATTTTTCATTATCATTAAAATTATAATTACTACCGTCTTTAAGAGACTTGGAAACTATAAGACCATCTTTAGTTAAATTTGATCCTAAGAATTGTTCATCTGTTAGTTCTACATCTACGCCTCCACCAACATAATCTGTAGCTTGTTGATTAGTTTCAGTTTTTTCATCTTTAGTTAACTCAACTCGGCTTTTATATAGATCTTCTATATATTGTAATCCAGAAAAACCTTCTTTATTTTTATCTATATCAACAACGCCCTCTTTATTTATTGTATCATAAATTGATAACAAGTTTGCAAAGTCTTTACCTAGCGCTTCATTATTTATAACACCACCTAAAGCTTCTTTAGTTTTTTCATAAGACTTATCGTCAAATTCAAAATGTTTAAACACATCTCCACCTATTTTAAAATAAGCATCACTTTTTTCTTCATGCAACTTCCAAGCATCATCGCTTGATCCAGTAGGTTTGCTATAGTAGTTTGGCCCATTTTGATCTATAGTATATTTGTACTCATAATCATTATCATAACCACCGTAAGTTTCATTTTCTTTAGCAACAGATTCAATTTTTTGTTCATAATCTCTACGTTGTTGCTCAGGCGCTATTGTTTCTTGTATATCACCTAGCGTCATACCAGAATCATCTTTCTTTTGAAAAGGTCTATATGTTCCACTTAGCAAAGAACTAGCTGATCTTATATCAAAAGGATCTTCTTCTACTTGTTCAATGATAACTTCTTCTTCTTCAACTTCAGGTTGAGGATTTTCTTGTCTCCACTGTTCAAGTCTTTGTATTTTTTCATCTTGCGTAAGACTTTGTGGTAAAGACATTAAAAATTCTTCTTCTGTCATTTGATTTTATTTAGGTGGATTAGCTTTTATAAAAGCTTGAGCTTGTTTTCTTTTACCTTCTTCTAAATCAAACACCGCGGCATCTGCTTGCACCGTTGGTAGTTGATTAGCTGTAAACTGCTTAAGATAATTATTCATAAAATATTCTTTATATTTTTTCATGAATAAATCTTTTTTGTCTTGCATTAAAGGCAAATCTTCTTTATAATTCCAAGCAACAAAACCAGCATTAGCGTTTTGCGCCATCTGGTCATCTTCTTCTACTGATGTTTGTGCTCCTATAAAAACATTCCATGCGGCTATTACTGATTGTTCAGAACTTAGCATACCTGCAACTTCAGCGTTTATAAATGGAGTTATTTTTCTTTCTATTTTATCTAAATCGTATTTTAATATATTTCTACCTTTACCGTTTCCTATATCTATAATTTCATAATCAATTGATCCGTCAGAGTTTTTTAAAACAAACTCTTCAGCTATTTTAGCTTGAGGTGTTAATTCACCAGTTTCTGGATTAGTTGAATTACCAGCCATTACTCCAACGTCGCTAAGAAGTCTTAACATGTCTCCATTAATGTCAGGTGTTTCTGCTACTATATTAGTTCCAGAATTTAAAAGAGTATCTAAAGCCTCGCTATTAATAACAAAAGGTTTTTCTAACATAGGACCTTCAAATACTATTTCTTGACTGCCATTTATGTTTAAATGTAAAGAAACATTATAACCATCACTTTTAGCAAAAGTTGGTTTACCTGTTAATATAGAGTGCGCTACTGCAAAAGCATAATTTTGATTAACATCATAATAACTATCTTCTGTAATAACTAATTGAGATCCAATGTTTGTTAAAAAATCTATTGATTTAGCTGGTGCTTCAAGTAAGTATTTTAATTGTTGATTTTCCATGTAACAAGATGGATCTTCACATTTATTACTTTCTATAGCTGTTTTTAATTTTGCAAAAATCTTAGGCGTACCTTCATAGGCTTTATCTAGCATTTTAAAACTATAATCAACATTGCTAGCTAAGTACTGTCTATTATAACCTAAAGCATTACTTTTATTTAACTGCTTTATAAATAAATTTATTTGAATATTTTTATCTTCCATGCTTATTAATTATTATTACCTCCACCTAAAGTTCCTAACATACTAGCTGCTCCGCCTATTGCTCCAGTAATAGCTGATGTCGCGTCAGCATTTGCCGCCGCGGCTTGACCTCTTAAAGCACCGATTTGATTAGAAAGTCTATTAAGTTGTTGCATTTCTCTAGCTTCAGTTTGTTGGAACACAAATTGATCACCAGATACATCTGCTTGTTGTTGTCTTTGAGCTTCTGACATTTTTTGCTGCTGAAGAGTAGCTTCACCCATAGCTCTTTGTTTTTCATTTGCAGCTTCTTGTTGTTCTATATTAGCTGCAATACCTTTTTTACTTTGTAACGCAGCTTGAGCTAATGCAGTTGCGCCACCAGCGCTACCACCAGTTGCTCTTATCGTGTCTAAAGTATTTGCTAAAGCTATATCAGTTTGTTCCATTTGCATTTCTGTAGCTTTTGTAGCTACTGATAAATTAGCAAAAGGATTTGAAAGCATAGAGCTTAAATCAGTTATATTAGCATAAGGATCTATTATTTCTTGTCTATTAGCTTCTAAATTATTTAACTTAGATTCTAATGCAGAGGCTTGTGCTTCTCTACGTCTAGCTTCACGTCTAGCTCTACTAGCACCGAAAATACCACCTACGATACTAATTGCGCCACCTATAATTGCTCCTGCTGCCATTGTTTTTTATTTTTTTTATTAATATCCATTGTTTGAATCAAATTTTGCTCCGACTGAAAATAATATTTTAGCACCTCCAGTGTCTGTTGTTTCGTCTGTAGTAAATGTAGTTTCAACAAAATAACCTTTTATACCACTTATTTGGTTTCCAAATATTATCTCACCGCTAGTTGTTGCTGTATTGTTAACAACATTTGCTACATAAGAATTTTCTTTTCTATTAAAACCTGCATAATACCTTGATAAAGGCGGATCATCTGTACCAAGTGTAGCGTTATAATCAGCTCTTTCTACTGGTAAATCAGTTGCAGGGTTAAATACATATTCACCATCATAATAACTTAATACACTGTTTATATTATCAGTATTATTAGCATATAAACCTGTAGATGGATTTTGGTCTAAACCTGTTTGATCAGACACCATTGATTGAACAAACCAGCCATTACTTCCCTCATAGCTAACTGTGCTAAAGGTTTTAGATCTTGTAGGCTCTGGGTTAAATAAAACACTTATAGAACTAGGAAACTTTTTATCATAAAAGCTACTTCTATTTATATTATTTGAATAATGCTTCCACAGTGAAGCCAATTGTTTAGCTTCTTGATTAAGATTACCAACAGTATACAAGTTATTTCTTATACTTATTATTTGAGCCGGATTATAATCAAATAAACTTGTCCAACCTTGAACTCCTTCATCATACGTTAATGTATAGTATTCTTGTGTTATACTTGACGTGTCAATAGGAGGTTGCAAAGATAGTATATACTGTTGATTATATATGTCCCAACCACCAATACAACTTCCAAGAGAATTACCTTCATCTAAATCATTTAACTGATCTCTAAAGAAATCTCTCATGCCTAGTTGAGAAATTTCAACTAAACTATTACCTCTTAAACTCATCACTACATTATTGAATTTATCTGTAAAATACTTATTAGTTCCATACACTGCAAAGCTTTCTGGGTTTTTACTTATACCGTACTTACCTCTTAATGGTTGTATAACACCTATAACTAAATTAGAAGATGTAACTGTTCCTGATCCTTCTGCTGAAAAAATAGCGTCTTTATCTATTAATGCTGTACTAACTTTAAACTCTTGTAGTATATTTAAGTTAGTGTCTTCTGCATAAAGCTTTTGTATACTACCGTTTGCTGGATCTGTAGCTTTTGTTATATCATCTGCTGTAGAAAAAACGTTAGTATTATTTATACCTGTTCTAGAATTGAATATACCCGAGTATATTAAAGCATTAAATCTAGTGTAACCAGCTGGTTCTTCTTCTACTAAATAAGCTTTAGCTCCATAATCAGTTGAAGTATTGTTAAAACCACCTCTTATTCTAGCTTCTTCTATTGCCCAATCATTTGGTTGATTTACAATAACAGCAGGATCAAAACCTCCATCTATAGACGCAGGTATACCTAAAGACCCATACCATTCTGGTTGATCATTTGCGTCACTTGTCTTTTTTAATACAAAAGAATTAAAATATTTAACTTCTACTGTAGCTCCCATATTTATTATTACTTATTTTTATCTTGAATTACAATTAAGGTGTACCTATTATTTCTACTACATAATTAGATATATCAACACTACTTCCTCCAACCCAAAAACTACTACTACCACAATCATTACCACCGCTAACACAATTATTAAACGAATAAGAATCTCTCATTGATGTTAACGAAGCGGTGTTGCTATAAACTAACGTACCGCAACTGCCGTTAGGCACGGCTTGATCTGCGTTTATTGTTATTATATTACTAGTACCATTTGATATAGAAGCTAAATTACCTTTAAACAAATAATTACCATCTTGCGCAGGTATTGATGATCCAGATATTGTTATTAGAAGAATATTAGTTGTAACTGTAGTACCAGCGCTAGTTCCGTCACTATTATTGTCAAAACACTTAAATTTTTCAGTTTCAAATACTGTTACTGATGAACTTCTATCAAAATTAACCTCTACAGTCTCGGTTACTGCATCTCCAGCGTCTTGATACTGTATTGTTATATCATAATCACCAGGATCTGGAGGTGGACTAGCTATAGTTAAAGCGCTATCTACAGTAGGTGGATTAGAATCTGTTGTTGTTAAAGTAAAGTACTGTGCTATTTCACTTGCGCTAGTAATAGATACAGCACTTCCACTTCCAAAAGATTTTAGAATACTAGTTATTGAAGCTGTTAAATCACCAGCGGTTAAATCAGTGTTGTCTGCTCCATTTACACCAGCAAAAGTAAACAACTGAGAAGTATCCTCTCTATCTGTGTTTACAGTTAAACTAACTGGAGTTGTAGTAAAACTAGGGTCAACATTCCTAGGTCCTTCAGCTGTAAACTGAAAGTTTAAAGAAGCTGTACCACTTACGTTAGTTACTATTACAAAGCTAAAATTAAATAATCTAGAATTGCTAGCAGCATTGAAATAAACATTATCATAGTAATCTTGAGTTGTGCTAATATTAAATTTGCCAGGTGAAATAGCATTGCTAGTTGGTAATCCAAATGCATTACCTATTGCACCAAAAAGTTCAAAATAATTTGTTCTTATATTACCTGATTGATCTGTTACGTTTAAAAGTTGAATACTAGTTATGTCTGCAACATCTATAGCTACTCCAAAGTCATCAACTGGACCAAATTCTGTTGTTACAAATTGAGGTGTTGCAGGTAGCGTTGGTTCACCAAGTCCTTCGTCCCATAAACTAAAGTTCTCTCCATCAACACTAGCTGCTCCTTCTGTAGAATTAATTATTAAACTATTTAAATCACTAATCAACCCACTATTTGTAGTTTCCCAATATATATCTAAATTAGAAACAACTGGAGAAGTTTCATATACGCTTAAAAATTGTATACCTGGTAAAAATGGCTCTCCTTGATTATCAGCTGGATAACCAGGCGCTAATTCTATTAATTGATCTTCTGCTAGAGTCACATCTTGACTTAATTCTATTTCGTCTGGACTAGCAGTTAAACCGCTAACATAAATATCATCTGGTAAACCTGCAGATACTACAACCATGTTTATAACAAATGTCCCGTTTATGTTTTTAAGTTGTATTGCGTCTCCAGAAGCATAATCACCAGCTACTACTACTAATCCATTAGCAACATCGTAGTTTGTGTTTGCAGCTTCTCCTATTTTCTTTTGAGTACTAATTCTTGCTATAGAAGGATTAGATTCAAATAAATAAAATTGAGGAAAATAATTAGGTCTTGGTGGATCTATTGGATTAAAATCAAATAAATCACGAAGAACTGATATAGTTGAAACAGTGTCTGCTTTTATTTCAGGATAATATTGCGTATTAGCTTCTCCAACATCACTAAAAGAAGGAAGGTCTTCAAGACTAGGTCCAGAGTTTAAATTTAAAACATTGTTTGTATTTTCTACTCTACCAAATAGTTGAACAGAACTTCTATATTGTTTTTGATCAGGACCAACTTCTGTTAAATCTCTAGGAACCTTATTTATATTATCATTTATTAAAACCGTATGTGCTGTGTTATTTTCTTCTAATACTAAATCTTCAGGATAAGCAGACATAATACCTGGTAAATAAACATTATAATATTCTTGTTCTGTTTGTTTAACTACAATTTTATAAGAATACCAACCTAAAGGATTATAACTAGTAGAGGTAGCATCGCCATTATATAAACCAGGCTCCAATGTTGATCTATTAAAAACACTTGGACCAATTATATTATTGAATAATACTTTTAAAGAATCACCTCTCCACAAACCAGGTTCTTGACCAGGATTTAAATAGTCATTATATACTGTATCACCAATAAAAGCTTGGCCACCTATAGAACTTATTGTGTCATTTTGAGATAAAACCACAGATGATTGTCTTCCGAATCTATCAGATAAAACAATACCAACTTGGTAGTTTCTATTTTGTTTTAAAGTTGAATTAGGATATTCTACAACACTAGTGGTTGTCGTATCTTCACCAACAGGTTTAAAAGTTAATAAATCTCCATTAGTAAAAGTACCTCCAATAGATATTGTTATCTCTGTGTTAGGTATTGGTAAACTGCTAACTACAAAAAGCAAATTACCAGAACTATCAAAAACGTCACTACCTACTAATATTTCACTAGCACCATCTGAAGGTGTCCATGCTGTAATAGTTAAAGATCCTCCAGCTACTACCGTTTGATTTCCATCAACGGTAGCTGTTCCTGTTAATAAGTTAAATTCTGATTTTTCACTTACACCAACGTTATAATCTATAAATGCAGGCGGAGTATGTTTATTTTGAAAATTACCATATATTACTCTATTGCCACTAATTTCTTGAGCAAAAGCTCTTACTGGTATTTTATCTGAGACTCTAGTGCTTTCAGCTGTTGTTAATACTTTAAAAGGTTTTTTAGATAAATAATCATAAGTAAAGATAGAGGTAGAACCAGATTTAGATTCTATTTCACTAATCGAAACAGTATCTATAATTCTAATAGCAATACCATCAGATTCTTTTATAAGTATTTCCATTTCTTTGATTTTTAACTCATCTCTTAATGTGTCACCACTGTAAGGTAAATTAAAAATTAACTTTATAGCATCTACTTTGTTTTCAACAAACTGAACAACAGTACTTCTATAAGCGTCTGATTGATCGTCTTGACTTATTCTAGGTATATCTTGCTTTATATACATAAAATAACCATCTTGCTTAGGGATAAAAGCTATTTGAGTAAAAGGAGCCATTAAAGAATACTCATTGTCTTCGTATCTATATCTATAACTAAATCTAACAAATAAGTTCTCTAAATAAGACGGATCACCTGCGAAGTTTTTATCATAATAAGGGTTAGGTTGAAATATTAATTTAGTACCATCAGCTAAAGCTGGACTAATAGTGGGAGTTGTTAATATTGTCTGAGCAGCTGCGTTAGCTATACCTACATCTGATCCTGTATATATTATATCACCAGTAGCATCTTCATAATACACTTTATCTCCACTAGAAGGCCAAACACCTTGAGCATTGTCAATATTAGGATTACCTCCACCATCAAAAGTTCCGTTACATAAAACGCTTCCACCATTAGGTAAAAATAAACTAGTAACATCTTTCATTGTAGTTTCGTAATCACCAGGTAATAATACGCTTTCTTGAAAAAGATTTATAGGTTGCCATGGGTTATATTTAGCTACAGATATTTGATCTTCTGTGGTGTAATATGTTAATCCTTCAGCTTCAGCTCTATCTACGTTTATAACTCTAGGTTGATTTCTATTATCAGTCCAATAAAGTAAACCTTCTAAAAGATTAACACCATAAATAGGATTTGTTGTAGAAAAGTTTAAAAAAGCGCCTTCAACTAGCTTTATTGGATTAGTACCAATTACAACTGGATCTTGTGTATTATATCTTACTATACAAGATTTATTGCTTAAACTATAGTTTAATTGATCTGGATTTGGATCAGCATACTGAGTAAGAAATAAATATATATTACTTGTAGATTCATCAGTCAAATAACCTATACATCTTATATCTGCTCCAGCTATACCAATATCACTCTGAAAGTTAAACACCTCTTCATTACCTAAAACATTTTCTAACTCTCCAACATCTGGTCCTTCTGACTTGCTAACTTGTATATTTTTAGCGTCTCTATACTCTCCATTAGGAACTAAACGAGCATCTAGGTCTTTATTAAGTTTACCTTTAACAAAGGTGTTAACAATTTTTGCCATTAAATTCTAGTGTTTTATCCATTTAGATTTACCACGCATAACCTGTGTGATTTCCTCTAGTTTTATATTTGATAATCTTATCTTAGCGTTACGTAAAGCAGCGTATCTATCTTTTTTGTATCTTTGTACTACACCTTCTGGTTGACCAGCTCTTACCGATACTATATTATACAACATGCTTTTGTACATAGCGTCTTCAGCTAATTTAGGTACTTTAGTATCTAAATCATAAGCTAAACCATCAGATATATATTCTATTACAACTAACCTATCTACTAAATTGCTAGAAAAAGTAAAATGACCAGTTCTTTCGTTAATACCAAAAAAACCGTTAGAGTTAGAATACTGAGGATCTATACCGTATAATCTACCCCAGTTCCAAGGTCCATTTAAACTCCATAAATCTGAATTAGCATAACCAAACCAATCAAAGTCAGCATACCAAGTTCCGTTTATTAATTTTTGATTAGCATTTCTCCATCTTTCTTCAGTAAGAGAAGTTCCTTCTATATCTTGACCAAAAGTATCTTGTGTTGGCACACCATCATCACCTTGTACTAAATTATAATATGGGTTTGTAGTAATATTATTGTTAGGATATAAAGGATGTTTTACTCCTAAAGCATCTATCCAAGAAATATTAACATAATTAACGTAGTCTTGAGGTATTACTAAAGATAAACTAGCTGGAACTGTTAGTTCTTGAGATTTAATACTTTTTAAAGTATCATAACTAAATTCCTGTAGACTTCTTTTTGCAAAGAAAACAACATCAGATTTTTTACATGTTTGTATCATTTTTCCATCACCAACATAACCAACCATAAAGTTATTTACAATATCGTTTAGCTTAACATATTGGTAACCTCCATAATTATCTTCTACAGTATCACCAAAAGCTTTTTCAGCTTCAGTAGCACCGTATATTCCTCCGTCTAATTTTTTTAATTGTATAACTATAAACGTTCCAGGAGGTGGCGCAACTCCAAATTTTAAAACATTATTTTCTACATCAAAAACACCTGCTCCATTTGTTTCAACATAAGTACCTGGTAAACCAGTCGCGCTAGAATAAACTTTAAAATTATTTAATGCGTAATTGTTTACAGTAGGGTCTGAAGTAAAATAAACTAAATCTTGGTTAAAAGTAGCTGTATAATCAGTACCACCAGTTGATTGAAAACCTTGAGCTCCTTGATAATACTGCGCGTTTGTTTCTGTTATATGTGCCATTATGCTTTTTCGTTTTGTTGTACTTTAGCAGATTCTTGCGTAGCTGCTTGGATTATTTCTGGATCTCTTATTATTACGCCAGCATATTTTAATATGCCAGTTATTAAATTTACCTGTTCTGACACGTCTAATTGAAACTGTGTAGAAGTATTAAAGTCATATAAGTATTGTCCTAAAGTTCCTGTTGTAAAACTCCACAATGGATCTTCTGGCGCTAACACACAGTTAACACTTACAGAGTCTGGCAATGGAAGTATTTTTAATCCTATCCTGTATTGAAAAGTGGAAAATATATTTGTTAAATAACACAATGGGTATTGTGTTGTAGGGGAAGTCAATTTAGAGTTTGTAACTTCTGTAAATTCTTTTTTACTAGCTAATTCAGTAACAGAATTTAAAATGGGATTTCCATTATATGTAGATATAATTTCACCTGTTCTATATAAAATTCTAGGAGCATTGTCTAACCATATTTCATTAACAGCATCATAAATAAAATCAACATCTTGCTCAAAGTATGAAACTTTATAAGCGTTGTCTTTAAACATGTTAAAAAACTCAGTATCATTTTGTATGTTTTGCTGATTAGCTCTATTTAATTGATTTCCATCTGGAAAATAAGAATTAAATATTTCTTTTTGAACTTGAGTAGCTAAACTATTAAATTCAGCAGGTGGTATATAACCTCTCTGCTCTTTATTTAAAATGTACAATACTGTTGTGTATACTGTATTTATATCTACCATTATATTTTTTTTATTATAATATAGAGGTGACTAATGTCACCCCTTATATTATTATCACTTGTTAATTTAGTTTTTTATCTATAGATTTATAGATTTCTACACCTTCATCGGTTTTTAAGAAACTAGCAAACGCACTATATGGGTTTTCATCAAACGGTACATTCATTAATTTTCTATCATTTGATCCCCAGAAGAAAGTTCTTTGATCTTGAGATATTTTTATTATGCCAGCTTCTCTAGCTCTAATCGCTAAGTTTCTTAACATTACATTATCATCACTAGCTAAGTCCATAAATAATCTAGGATTTCTTCTAGCGAAAAGTAATAGATCTCTTTTTATTTCTTTAGAACTCATAGTTGTAACTTTTGATCCTAATTCAACTCTCATTATAGCTTCAGCTTGATCTATTTCTATATTTCTAGCAGCGTTTAACGCGTCTATTTCCCATTCAATGTTTTCTAATTCATTAGAAGCAACAGCAACAGGTTTAAATTCATAATACAATTTATCTTTTAAAGGGTGATATAAACTTAATAGTTTTTGTAAAGCAATATCAGAAGATGGAACATTTAATGTCCCGTCTTTAAAGACAATATGTCCTAATGTAGCTTCTCCTGTTTGCTCGTCTGCAAATGGAGAACTCATGTTTGTTGCATACCTTAATTCTCTTTGTTTTTGCTTGCTTGAATCAAACCAAAGTAAAGCATGTTTTCTAGTATGTTTACCTGGTATAGTTAGAGTTAAAGGTGATTTTCTACCTTTTAAGTAATAAACTCTATTTTTTATTTCCCACTCAGGTTTTTTTATTTGTGGTTTTTCTTTTTTTGGTGTAGTTTTTACTACAACTTCTTGAGGTGCAACCTCAACAGTTTCTTCTGCTTTAGCTTTTTTAGCCATAATATAATATAATTAAATAGTTTATAAAAGTAATAATTACCCCCGTTGATATAACGAGGGTAAGAATTACATTAGTATTGAGTTATTACACTCCTTTGAATAATACAAAGTTGTTAGCAGCTTGAGTTACTAAACATCTTTCTGATAGGAAGTTTACTTCCATAGCATCAAGAGTTGAAGTAAATGCACCACCAGCAGAACCAGTAATCCAAGATTTCATTCTTCTGTCATCAGCTTGTGAAGCTCTATAACGAACATGTAAGAATGGTCTTCTGATGTTAGTTCCTAAGATTTGATCGTAAACAGTTGATGTTCCAGCTGGTATTAATACACCTTCGATTGAATTGATACCTACGATAGCACCTCTTGTAGAAGCATCATTTAAGTATTTCCAATCAGTTTTGTAAAAGTCATAAGAACCTCTTCTGAAACCACTGAAACCTAAGTTTAAAGCCATTTCTTCTGAGTTTTCAAATAAACCGAAAGCTACACCACCGTTAAATCCTGCAGAAATACCCGCAAGCATATCATCAAAATCTAAAGCTGTTTGTCTTTGTAAGAAAAGCATGTTTTCTTCAATCGCACCTTGAGTATCTAAGTTTCTAAGAATTTCATCAAAATCAGAAATACCTGTTGCAGCAGTAAATCCTACTTCAACATTACCCCTGTCTTCAATTGCAGCAAATAAACCTTGAGTTCCTGGTAATTGTGATTGTTGATAAACACCTGCACCAGCATTGTCATTTAATTCACCTTCTACACATACCATCTCTAGGTAATCTTCAAATCTTAATCTTGTTTCAGACTCAGATTTTAAATACCATAAGTATCCTGAAGCTCCATCTTCTGTAGCAACTTCTACCCAACCAATTTGTGCCATATCAGAACCAGATACTACGTACTGATCTCTAATAATAACTGGTGAGTTAGCATACTGAGTAAGTCTAGGCTCTACGCTATTTCTAACATTAGAGTTACCAGCACCACCAGCATCTATACTTGTTCCTTTAGTATAAGCAGAACCATATACAAACACTTTCAAGCCAGCAGCAGAAAATCCTTGAGTAGTCAAATCATTAGCTGAATCTTGGAAAGATGTTACTTCGATAGTACCACCAACACCTACAGTAGAAGCAGTAACGATACATTTAGCTTCTAATCCAGTTGCTGGATCTAAAACTACTACTGTATCATTGATGCTCATTACGTTTTCTTGTATTGGAGCTGGAGCAACTGAAATTGCAATTGTTAAAGTTGTTGTTCCTGCACCAACAGCTGTAATACTTACGCCGTCATATGCAATGTGTAATCTATTTTGTTCAGACCAGATTACTTGATCAGATGTCATTGGCATTTCTGCACCGACCATTCTTAAAAATCCAGATAACGTTCTGTTTCCATAACGCTCTACTTCTTGTTCGTAGACCTCTGGTAAATATTGTTGGATAAAATCATTAGCACCTCCGGTGTTAAATTGTAAATAGTTAGTATTTAGCAATTGTTGTTCCTGAGATGGTAAAATAGATCCAAATTGTGGACTTAATGTTCCCATAATTAATAATTGTTTTTAGTTAAATTTGTGTTTTTTTATTCTAAGTTTTGTAGAATCCGCGCCACTAATTGATTTCACTTTCATTCCACCAACAAAAACTTCACCAGTATTACCTTCTCTTGCTTTTACACTAGTAAGATTTTTAGATTTGTTTAATACATCTTTAACAGCATCGGCTTTACCTTGCTCATAAAAATGTGTAGCTATTTTATCTACGTTTTCAGCAGCATACATTGCTTTGTGATAACCATTCGGATCTACTACACTACCATCTGCGTCTAGGAACTTCCCTATCAGATTGTTAATATTTGACTGGTTCTCTGCGACTACATCACGGTTTTGAATATTATACTTATACTTTTTACCACTAACATCAAAATCAAAACCTTTGAATTGATCGCTAAATAGCTCTTGAGTATTTTGTTTAAACTCCGCATGTAGTTGCTCAGCTTGTTCTTGCTGTTTATTGTAACGATTGAAAAAATCCATAGCTTTTTGTTGATCTTGAGTAACACCTGGTCGAGATTTTATTTCATCATAGTATTTGTCTTTTAGATCATCTAAATAAGTTCTAGCTTTAGCTACTTCTTCTTTAAAAGCTAATTTTTTCTTTCGTATATCTTTTTCCTCGTCTATATCAGTATCCCATGTAAAATCTTCTAATATTATTTCTACATCTTCACTATCTAAATGAGGTTTATTTTTTTTGTAATATTCTTTTAATAACGCTTTTTCATCTATTTTACTATAATCAGCGTTTAATCTAACATAATCTTCTACAGTACCTCCTGTATCTTGCATGAAATCTACTAGTTTTTCTACATTTTCAGGTAATTTTTTACCTAATACTTGCTCGTCTCTTTTAGCTTCTTTTACTTGAGACTCAACTTTTTTGATTTCTTGATCAGTTACTTCTTTGATTGGAGAAAACCCTTCAACAGTCTTGTTGGACTCTTGTATAGATTCTCCCACCTTTGCGCTATCTCCGGATGGTTTTTCCACAGGTACTTCCTTTGTTTCTCCGATTTGAATGGCATTATCTTCTTTTTTAATTTCTACTTTCTTAACATTAGGTTCTAATTTAACTAAAGGTTCTTTTGGATTAATATTAACCTTTTTTGTTTCTTGTTTTTCGTTACCTAATTGTTTTGGTTTTTTTGGCTTTGCTTTTAATTTAAACTCACCTTCTTGTTTAACCTCTGCGGTTTCTGTTTGTTTTGACATAATATAATATAATTAAATAGTTACTACTAAATAGAAGTTTGTGTACCAGAAACTAATTGACTTTGCAATTTAAAATCTATAGGATTACTATCATTTTTTCTTTGCGCAATCATTTTACTTTGCTGCGTACCTTCCATCTTTATTCTCTCGTCTTTACGATTTTCTCTTTGTTTTTCTCTTGCATTTACGCTTTGTTCTTCTAGCTTAGCTAGTTCCATTGCGTTTTGATGTTGTTGCATCATTTTTTGTTGATCTAACTGTGCTTGTAATTGCATGCGATCTTTTTCAAATTCACTTTTAGCTTTTTCATACTCTACGTTAGCGCCAGATATAGCTTGTTGTTTTTGTACTTCAGCTAAAGCTGTTTTTTCAGCTGTAGAAGCTTGAGCTTCACCTTGAGCAGCTATATTAGCTTGTTGAACTTGTTGGTCTTGTTTTTCTTTTTGCTTACGTTTTACTTTAAGCATTTGATTAGCTAATTTAAGGTTTTTTATTTGTCTTAAATCTATAGCGTCTTCAACATCAATATTGCCAGCTTGTAAAGCAATTTGTATATTTGCTTCTAATTGTTGTCTTTCTTCTTCATCTGGTTCTAGTTCTAAGAAAATTCCAAAATCATGTAAATTTAAATTAGATATTTCATTTAAAGTTTTAACATTAAATGTTGATATAGAATTCTGTAAAGAAGATCTTGTTAGTGGAAACTCTAAAGCATCCGCTACTTTTAAGCTAATATTTTCTGCTAGTTTAAGAGTTAAATATAAACTAGACTGCACAATATGTCTAGTAGCTACATTAGACGCGTTAGCGGCTAATTTCTGTAACCCTACTAACGTGTTACGATCAGGTAAACTACCATCTCTAGCCTCGTTTAGTCCCGTTACATCACGTATCATTTGTAAGTAATATTGATACGTGCTAATTAAGCTTTGTATTTTACCTTGTCCTGTAGAAGAACTAAGTTCTTGTATAGGTACTTTGCCAGGATTCATATCGCCTTCTTGCGTTAACGATCTACCAACAATACTACCAGTTTGGAAATACATATTTAAAGCCTCTGCTGGATTATAGTTTGTTCCATTACCTAAATCAACTTCTGCTATTCCGTCCATGTCTAAATAAACACCGTCAGGAACCATTCTTGATAAAACCTGTTGTAATTTTAAATGAGTCAATTGTATCATATCAGCAAACCCAGTACATTTACTTACAATAGATTCTATTCTACCTTTGTATATTCTTGGAGCACATATAGCGTAATTCATTCTTACTTTTGTAGTATCTGCAAAAGGTCTTGTCATATTTTCTGCTAACTCCCATTTAAGCATTGTGTTTGTGCCTAATACTTTAGCGCCGCTATATAAAACTTCTATAGATCTTGATACTCTTTCAAAGTTATCATTTTCTGGTGGATTAAAAGTGTCTGGTTTTTCAATAGCTTTTATTAAACCTTGATCAGTTTGCTTTATTTTAAATACTTGGTTGCTGTATGTTTTATAATCAAAATATAAAACCTGAACAGTATTAGTGTCATAATCACCCCAACCTGTAACATAAGATCTATTGCCAGGCATTGATTGTATTCTTTTAAGCTCTTCTTCAGTTATGTTTGGAAACTCTTTTTTAAGCTCTGGTATTGTAATAGCTTTTAATTCACCTACATAATATATATCTTCAAAATTAGGATCTTCAGTATAAGAATAAACCATATAAGCAGGATCAACATAGTCAACAGTAACACCGTTAGATGTGTTAAAGTTTGTTTTAGCTGCTGCTATCCCACAAACAGTTAAATCCATGTTTAATCTACGTTTAGTTAGGTCAAATTTATTTTGAGCTAATATACTAGATATAGCTTCTTCTTCTGCAATCTCTACACTTTGTTTGTAAGATAATTGCATGTGCAACTCTAACTCTTCTTTTGTTTCTGGAATTAAATCTTTACTAGGTGCTTGGTATAAATCAATACCTAAAGTTTGCTGCAAGTTTTCTAAATATTCTTTAGACAACATATCTTCATATATTTTTGAAGCATAACTAGTTCTTTTCTTTATAGCTTCAGGATCTTGAGCATAAGCTTTTATATCATAAGTTTTAGAAGATATACCGTTTACTAATATATCTACAAACTTTGATAGTATTGGAACAGGTTTCCAGTCTAAATTTAAATAAGACAAATCACCGTTTATAGCTAATTCGTCTTTGTATTTTTGAATAGATTGCTCTCCTCTAGCATATGTTCTTAACATGTGGAAGTTATTCCAGTTAGTTAAGTATCTATTACCACTAGTCCTTCCTTGAGAAAACCACTCTTGCTCAATAGCTTGAGCTACTTGAGAACCGTATTCTAAGCTTGCTTTTTCCGCATCACTTACTACTTGACTTGGGAAAGGACTGTTAGTGTTAGTATATATATTCATTTAAGTTATTATTTTTGATGTATCACCTTTGTTATTATATCTTTTTATACCTAAATCAATAGATTTTAATTCTCTTTTAGCAAATGGTGTATATCTGTGTTTATTACAAGCCATTAAAGCCAGGCCAGAACTAATAGAAGCATCATGAGAAGTTCTATTATTTATATTAAATTTAGCCCAGTCTTCTAACGTTCTTTGTAAATACATATCACCATAACCAGTTTCTTTTAAACCTACAAAGTGTTCAATATATGTTTCTATTGCAGCAGCATGAGCTTGTTTTATATCTTCACTTGAATTAGGTATACCACCTATTTCTCTTTCTGTTATAGATAATTTGTTTCTTTTTTTATCTGGTCTATTCATAGCAAAACCTCTATAACCTCTTTTTTTGAAATAATAAAGTAATCTTGGTTTATTGTTTTCTGCTAGTATAGGCATACCATAAAATACACACGCCATAAGAACATCTTCAAAAAATATTTCAGCAGTTTGAGGTCTGGCTATGTATTCTAAAAAGAAATGATTAGGTGGATGATTATCCATGCTAAACTTAGTCAAACCATGTAAAGATCCATTAGAACCTCTTTTGTCTACTGTTCCAGATATATCATACGGATCACATCCAAAAGCTCCCATATGTTCATTACCTGGATAATTAGTACCGTTTTTATTATATCTTCTGTTTTGTAAAGAAATTTCAGGCACCCAAGTAATTAAAAATCTTCCATTCTTGTTTGGAACAAATATTACCTTAGTGTCCTGTTGACCATTTTCCCATTGAAAACTTCCTTTAGTTACATTTAATGTATTTTTTAAATCTTCATTAAAATCTATTTGCTCGTAAATTTTAGTTAGATTAAATAAAGATTGTTTTGATTCGTCTCTAAAAGCGTGTTTTGTTGTACGTGGAAATTGTCTATAAAATTCATTTAAACCGTCTTGATCTTGTTTAAGACCTTCAACTTCATTATCCCAATACTCTATAACACCTTGTTTTATTTTAACTCCGTGAGGATCTTCAACCGGTTTTTTCGGCGTTTCAAATACAGGTATTCCATAAGAATCAATGTATCCTTCGTAGTTCCATTCCATAGGTATGAACAAAGAATAGAGTCCTGAGCGAGTCTGTCCGTTGCTGTTTCTTTTAGTAACATCTGAGTCGTCATATAATTTTTTAAAGTTTCTACCACCTTTATCTAAAGAGTTTGATGTTGATCCCATCATACACTTACCAATAATTCTACTACCTAGTCTAAGGGTGGTTTTCGTAACACGCCAGTTGTTGAGGATGTTGTTCGGCCTCTCCCATTTACCGCTCTCATCGTGGACGAGGAGCTTGAGTTTCTCCCCATCGTAGGAGTTATCACCTGTATTCTTCCAATCGATCGTGGTGTCCAGTCCTTGTAAATCTTCTTGCGAGGTTTCGTTGGTCGCGACAGTAAGCTTTCTTCTTGTGTATTTTGTTGCTGGTACCCTGTAGGCAAGCTCGGTCTTTGGGCGGTCCATTCCGTCCTGGGTCGGCTTGAAAAAGAAGGGATAGTTAACTGATATGGGTACCACCTTATCGGTAAACATCTTCTTGGCATCAGGCCCAGATTTTGATAAAATGCCATATCTTGAGTCAGAGGATATGGTCGCCAAATTAACCACCTCTCCTGAGGCCATGAAAGAGAAACCAGATCTACGGTTCTTAAGGTAACACATCCCATAGGATCGT